>OCRP01000966.1_pt1 | contig 18569 bp, 3 predicted proteins | sample 1538871 | NCBI WGS metagenome assembly OCRP01 (sample SAMN04571731, study PRJEB22368) | human gut metagenome | biome: human gut; material: stool | host: Homo sapiens | place: Luxembourg | collected 2012-09-20 | reverse complement strand
AAAGGTTGGGATTAACGATGAAGAGTAATAAGGCTTTGGCAAGAAAAATTTTGTGCGGTCTTTTGGCGGCAGGTGTTGTTGGCGTAAGTGGTAGCGCGCTGGCGGGAACAGCATATTATATCAATCAGGGTTCTGAGGCTAACGTTAATGCAATTGGCAAGGCTGATATTGGAATATTTGCTTATGAAGATCATAATATTAGCTTTAATGGTGAAAGCATTAATTTTGATATTACTCCCAAGAAAGCCGATATGAACAATGTTGGTGTTAATGCTTCAACAGCTTCAACTGGTCGTGCTATAGTTAATTTGGGTAAGAAAGATGTAACGAAAAATATAGACATTCATGTATTGAATAATTCGGGTAATAAAAATCTTGCGACTTTAGGTTTGTTTGCATATGGCTATCCTGACAAAAATGGTGGCTTAATTAATGTAAATGGCAAAAATCTTAATCTGAAAGTAGAGTCTACTGATAGCTTTGCTTATGGTATTATAGCGCAAAATACCACTACTGATGCCAAGGATTATAAGCGAGCTGAAATTAACATCAATACAGATAATACGTATATTGAAGTTAAGGGATCTAAGAAGGGTGAAGCATCCGGTATCGTTGCCATGTCTCAGGGCATAGTTAATATTAATAGTAATATTGAGGTTCATGCAGATAATGCAATTACCACTCGCGGTGACTCTTTGATTAATATTAATACAGATGGCAAGCATACGACCAAGCTGTTTGGTGACATTAATTTCAACTATGACGAGGCTACTTCCGGTACAAAGGTTGATGCTGATTTAAATGTTAACTTAACAGGAGCTGATTCACTTTGGAATGGCAATGCAGTTGTTGAATGGGGCTTAAAGAATGGCAGCACTTCTTCCTATGAGGATTTGAAGAATGATGGCAAGCTTAAAGTAGAGACCTTCAATTTAAATATTGCTGATGATGCGCAATGGAATCCTACAACTATTAAGAGCCAAAATAACGAAACTAATGGCGTGGAAAACATTGCTATCAATAATCTTGCGCTGAATAATGGCATTATTAACTTGGACAGCAGCAATTTGGCTGGCGATGATGCTGTTAATATTGAAAACCTTAAAGGTAATGGCGGTACTATTAATACTGATAGTGTTAGCAATAAGCTTAGCATTGAAAATAAAGCTGCTGATACAAGCCTCACCGTCAACGGCACGAAGGAAGTAACCGACGCGATTGCCAGCGGCAATGCTGATTTGCAGAAATTGGCTGACGTTGTGAAGAGCAATGGCAAGTCTACTGCAGATACCGTAACCTCTGATGCCAACGATATTATTGGCGGTTATTCCGCTGAGGTTGTCGACGGTAAGGTGGCAGTTGATTCTGTAAAGACTGTTGAAAACACCACCAACCGCGCAATCAGTGACATGGCCAACATCTCCCTGATGACCTGGCGCCAGGAAAACAACGACATGAACAAGCGCTTGGGCGAGCTGCGCGACAGCAAGGGCGAGCATGGTGCATGGGTAAGAATGGCACGTGGCGAAAGCAAATACGGTTCGCAGAACGTGAAGAACCAATACAACTACTACCAGGTTGGTTATGATGAAAAGCTCAGCACTAACCCGAACTGGACTGTGGGCGTTGCGCTGACGCGTACTGAGGGCAACAGCACCTTTGCAAGAGGCACTGGTGAAAACAAGCACACAGGTCTGGCAATTTACGGTTCTTATCTGAGCGACAATGGCAGCTTCGTTGATTTGATTGCTAGATATGCACGCATGGATAACGATTATAGCACTATCGGTGCAGGCGTAGGCGATGCAAGCTATGAAACTAATGGCTACAGCCTGAGCGCAGAATATGGCAAACGCTTTACCAAGGATAACGGCTTCTGGATTGAGCCTCAGGTTGAATTCACTTATGGCACTGTTGGCAGTGTAGATTACCTCACCAGCAAGGGTGCAAGAGTACATCAGGATAGCGTAGACAGCCTGGTTGCTCGTCTTGGCTTCTCCTTAGGCAAGGACATTAAGCAAGGCAATGTTTATGTACGTGCTTCCTATCTGTATGACTTCGACGGTGAAACCAAAGCGACTATGAGCGGTGCCGGTGCTGCAAGCTTTGAGCAGGATCTTGGCGGCGGCTGGTGGGAAGTTGGCGTAGGCACCAACCTCAACCTGAGCGAGGCAACACATCTGTACTTTGACGTAGAAAAGACCTTTGGCGGTAACGTTGCTACCCCGTGGCAGTGGAACGCCGGTGTTCGCTGGAGCTTCTGATGAGGTCGTGAATTTGTAATTTCATAGTGTGTAATTAAAAAGTCGTGAGCTTTGAGTTTATCATTGCTCACGATTTTTTTTCGCAGAAATTACCAAAGATACAACTTTTTAAAGTTTACTTGTACCCATCTGAACTTTGACTATTAAAAGCTCTTCAATTAAATGTAATGAATGTAACGTATTTAAGACTCTGTAAAAATTTTTACATCGATTGTAGCGTGTTTCTGGATAAGAGTTTGACTGGGGGGGGACGCGATGCTATAATTTCTATTAATAAGATATAATTTATAAAAGTAAGTGTATTCCTACTGAAACTTGTTTTAAAACCTTATGATAAATATTTTAAAAGTTTTTGTTCGTTACGGCGATTGCTGTAATAGATAAAGCTTCACGGCGTAAGCAGTGAATCTTACTTGGAGTTGTTAGTGTAAAAATTTTTGTGAAAGGTTGGGTTAATGATGAAGAGTAATAAGGCTTTGGCAAGAAAAATTTTGTGCGGCCTGTTGGCGGCAGGTGTTGTTGGTATGAGCGGCAGTGCACTGGCGGCCCAAGTGACAGCAAGTCGGTATAAAGGTAGAATAAAAGAGATTACAGCTAATGAATACATTGCTAATGCCGGAGCTATTATTTATGCATATGGAGTAGGTGATACAAATTTAGTATCGATAACTACAAATAAAGATATCAAGACTTTAAGTATCACCAACAATTCTAATAAGGGTGACGCTTATGGTGTATACGCATATGATAATCAAGCAAGTGAAGTGGGTTCTAAAATTGAGTTGGGCACTACTAACACAGATACAATTAATATTACCGCTAATGGGTTGACAGATAAAAGTTGGGTTGCAGGTATTTGTGCATGGCAAGGAGGAGAGGTAGACGTTACTGCTAAAAATTTGAATATTAATGTTGATGCTAAAAATGGGGTGATTTCAGCTGGTATTTGGGTTCAGGGAAACAGTAATAATGATACCAAAGTTTTAATTGATGCTGACAAAACTACGATAAATGCTACTTCTGATGATAAGCAAATTAAAGGTTTCGTTGTTCTTAGTGGAAGTAATTTAGAAATAAAAGGCGATTTAGAAGTTAACGCTCCTGTTGCGTTAACTACTCGTGGTGGTTCTACAACGATTATTAATGAAGCTGGAAATAGCACGGTAAAATTAAATGGTGATATTAGTTTTGAATATGAAGGTAATACGTCAAGTACACCTATTGATGCTACTGTAAAAATTAATTTAACCGGTGCAGATTCAGTATGGAATGGTAATACAAGAGTTGTTTGGGATGCTAAAACTGAGAATGGTATTGTTACTCATCAACCTAATGCTAGTGAGTTAACTATTAATCATGTTGATATTACTTTAACTGATTCTGCACAATGGAATCCTAATGCCATTCAAGAAGAAGGAACTTATGATGAAAATGGCAATTCTACAAGTAAGAGCGGCATGAAGTATACTGCATTAAATAATTTGACTATTGATGGCGGCATTATTAACCTTGATAGCTCAAAATTAAATACTGAAGGTAGTTTGCAAATTCAAAATGTCAAAGGCTCTGGCGGTACCATTAATACTGATAGTGTTAGTAATAAGCTTAGCATTGAAAATAAAGCTGCTGATACAAGCCTTACCGTCAACGGCACGAAGGAAGTAACCGACGCTATTGCCAGCGGCAATGCCAGCTTGCAGGATTTGGCTGACGTTGTAAAGAGCAATGACAAGTCTGCTGCTGATAGCGTAACATCTGATGCCAATGATATTATTGGTGGTTATTCAGCTGAGGTTGATAGTAATGGTAAAGTAGTAGCTAAAACCGTAAAGACAGTTGAAAACACTACTAACCGCGCCATCAGCGACATGGCAAATATCTCCCTCATGACCTGGCGTCAGGAAAACAACGATATGAACAAGCGCCTGGGCGAGCTGCGCGATAGCAAGGGTGAGCATGGTGCATGGGCAAGAATGGCACGTGGCGAAAGCAAATACGGTTCGCAGAATGTGAAGAACCAATACAACTACTATCAGGTTGGTTACGATGAAAAGCTCAGTACTAACCCGAACTGGACCGTGGGCGTTGCGCTGACCAGAACTGAAGGCACCAGCACCTTTGCAAGAGGCACTGGTGAAAACAAGCACACCGGCTTTGCAGTATATGGTTCTTACTTAAATGACAATGGCAGCTTCGTTGATTTGATTGCTAAATATGCACGCATGGATAACGATTACAGCACTATCGGTGCAGGCGTAGGCGATGCAAGCTATGAAACTAATGGCTACAGCCTGAGCGCAGAATATGGCAAACGCTTTACCAAGGATAACGGCTTCTGGATTGAGCCTCAGGTTGAATTCACTTATGGCACTGTTGGCAGTGTAGATTACCTCACCAGCAAGGGTGCAAGAGTACATCAGGATAGCGTAGACAGCCTGGTTGCTCGTCTTGGCTTCTCCTTAGGCAAGGACATTAAGCAAGGCAATGTTTATGTACGTGCTTCCTATCTGTATGACTTCGACGGTGAAACCAAAGCGACTATGAGCGGTGCCGGTGCTGCAAGCTTTGAGCAGGATCTTGGCGGCGGCTGGTGGGAAGTTGGCGTAGGCACCAACCTCAACCTGAGCGACGCAACTCATCTGTACTTTGACGTAGAAAAGACCTTTGGCGGTAACGTTGCAACCCCGTGGCAGTGGAACGCCGGTGTTCGCTGGAGCTTCTGATGAGGCTGTGAATTTATAATTTCATAGTGTGTGTTTGAAAAAATAAAAAGTCGTGAGCTTTGAGTTTATCATTGCTCACGACTTTTTTTTTCGCGCCTGGCATGGGCACATCTCTGAACAAGCGAACCGCAGCTTGCGGAATCGCATAAGCGGTGGTGTGATAGTAGGGAGAGTACCCACCTACTACTAGATTACTTAATTTGTTATGATTTCTACTTTCTTGCCGCTGAAGGCAATACCGTATTTGTAAATAGTTTTGATGTTTTGCTTACGCAGCTCGGTATCATATTTTTTATCTTCAATTTGTGTTAAGGCTTCTGCTGCTAATTTTTTTAAACCTGCATCCGAAGAGTCAGCTGTTGCTTTTATTTCAATGATTATACCTGGCATATCTATATTTTTAGGTAGGAGCTGAATATCATATCTGCCCTCACCACTTTCACGGTTAGAGCTGATGTAATAGGTGTTAGTGAATAATCCTGTCATACCTAAAAGTAGGCCCTGGTAATAGTTTTCTTTAAGCGTGTCATAGTAGCTGACAGTTTCTAAAAGAAAATTTTTCAGCACGTTTTGCAATGCTGGCCCATTTTTAGTTATGAGATATTGCTGGAGTAAATTAATCGCTGTACTGTCAATCTTGTCTGCTAGCAGAGCGACAATCTCCTGACTGTAAACGCTTTTAATTTCTTTATTGGGAATACTGAGCTCACATAGACAGATGCCGTTTGCTCTTGTAGTTTTTATAGATTTCAAATAGCCTGTCATTAACAGAAAGCCAAAAATATTAGTTTGTTGCTCTTTTAGCTTTGGATAGATGATGTTCGTATCAACTATAGATTCTACGGCAGAGCCATTTAACAAAGCCCGAAGATTTTCGCAGGTGCTGTTATCAAGACCGCTGATAATCTCACGGATAGTAGAGTTTTCAGATGTTTGTACCCAATATGGTTCTGCTTCACAATAATTGTTGAAATATTTAAGAACAGACCAGGGATTGTAAATCTCCGTATTACCGAACCTGTAACCATCATACCATTCTTTGATTTCTGGTATTTTATCAGTTGCTTGATAGTATGCAGCCATAGTATTTACTTCAGTATCGGTGAAGCCAAAAAAATCACTATAGCGCTTATCTAAGAGCGAGTTAACATTTACATTGTTAAGACCGCTAAAAATACTTTCCTTAGCAACGCGTAGAATACCTGTCAAGAAGCCGAAGGAAATGTGCTGATTGTCTTTCAGAACAGAGGAGAGCAGGTCGCGTGTGAATTGTATTGTTGCATCATAAAAACCGTGAATATAACCTGCCTGGATAGGCGTGTCATACTCATCAATAATGATTATAGGTGCTTTGGCATAATGCTCATGCAGCATATGCGAAAGGCGGAGCAGACTGGTAGCATAATCTGTTTCCGTACCTAGACCGCTGGTAATTTTTTCGTAGAAATCAGGGTTAGATAAATTTTTGCTGTATTTTAGTTCCGAATGACGCATAAATTCATCTTTTATCGTTTCTTTCAGCCGCGCATATAAGTCTGGCCATTTATTTTTATTGGCATCCTTAAAGCTTAAGAAAATAACAGGATACTGTCCTTGATGCTGTGTATATTTTTCGCCTGTCTGCCAAATGTTTTTGTTAATAAAATACTTGCTTGTATCATCTTTGGCTTTTTCAAAAAAGGTACGCAGCATATCCATGTTTAAAGTTTTACCGAAGCGGCGCGGACGGGTGAAAAGTGTAACTTTCGCTTGCTCGTCAAGAATATCCTTTATAAGTAGTGTTTTGTCAACATAGTAGTAATCCTGGCTGACTTTTTTGTAATCTGATGCGCCGATAGGCAAAGGTAATTTATTTTGCATGGAGTACAACCTCCTCTCATTATCACTTTCCTTTATTATAACATTTTTAGATATAATGGTATAGAGAGTATGTTTTAGAAACGCTGCTCGCCAGACGGATTGTTTTTTGTTGCGGTGCTTATTGCCTGCTGCTATTGTGCGTTGTTTGCTATAAAGCGAAGCGTTCTCTGTGGATGGGGAGGGTGCTATGTAATTTTTGTCAAAGAGCTATTCTTTTACTTATACCCATCTTAACCTTAACTGTTAAAATCTCTTCAACTAAATGTAACGTATTTAAGAGTTAATGAAAATTTTTACGCCGAATGTAGCGCGTTCATGGATAAGAGTTTGACTGGGGGGGGACATAGTGCTATAATTGCTATTAATAAGATAGGTAATTTATAAAAGTAAGTGTATTCCTAATCGCATATATTTTAGAAAAAATATTTATGGATAAAACTTATCTGGAAACAATGAGCCTTATAAAGTGAGTATTTATGAATTACAATATAAATTGATGCATGTTTTTGCTAAAGTTAAAATATTTGCAAAAACATCAAGAAAAATATTTTCTGAAGCTTAAAAAAATGCAGTTGACGATAATATTAATAAATAGTAAAATAATCGAGTGAGAAAAAAGATACTCGTTGTTCACACTTTCTGTGATGTAAGTGTATAGCAGTTGCGATAATATTAAATATTTCAGTCGATAGTGTTTATATTGACTGATTTTAATCGGTAGTGTTGTGCGAAAAATTACCTGCTGTTTCAGCTTACTGTCTGCAGGTACTGCTGCTTTCTTTATTAAGAATATTTCATACCATAAATAAATGATGTACGTGAACAATTGAGAATTTATATATTATTAATTCAAGTGGTGTGCTTTTTGGAGAAAATTAAGAGAATGGAGCTGAATATAATGAACAAAAAGCTGATGGCAGCAGCTGTTATGTGCTCACTGATGAGCACAACGGCATTAGCTGCAAACCCCATACCTACCTTTGATAAGGAGGCTGTAACGACACATCCTTACAACAGAACAGGTCAACAGGAGCAACAGGTGGAAGGCATGCAGGGTGCCGGAGAGCTTTATAAGCCTGGCAATACAGGCACAGAAGCTAATCCGGCGTTTTTTGTCGCCAAGGTTAAGCTGACGGGCTTCACGCTGCCTGATAAGGCTGGTAAGCTGGCAGCTATCTGCAAAGAGTATGAAGGGCGCAGCCTGCAGATGGCAGAGCTGCAGCAGCTCATCAGCAGAATTAATGAATATGCGCGCACCTGCGGCTATACTGTGGCGCAGGCTATTGTGCCGCCGCAGGAGGTAAAGCAGGGCGAGCTGGAAATTGCAGTTTATGTTGCCAAGTACGATGATATTGAGATTATCAGCAATGAATCGGACGTAGCTGACAGAGTGCTGGCTGGTTATATTCATAAGAATCTGCAAAGCGGTGCTTATATCATGGATAAGCCGCTGGAAATGACGATGAACAACATCAACGATTTGCCGGGTGTTGTTGCCAGAGCGATTTTAGCTCCGGGCAGCAAGCCTGGCACCACGAAGGTAAAGGTGCAGGTGCTGCGTCGTCCCGTCTGGAACAACTACGTATTTACTGACAACGCCGGTGGCTACTACAGCGGCCGTTATCGCTACGGCTTTAATACCGAAATCAATAACCCCGGTCATCAGGGTGACAAAATCATTTTGAACGGCATGCTCACCAACCATGATACCAAAAACTATGGTGCACGCTATGAAGCGCCTGTCGGACGCGACGGCACGCGCTGGGGCATTGGCTGGAGCCAGAGCAGCTATGACCTCAGTACCAACAGCTTTTATAATTCTCTTGGTCAGTCGCGTGGCTTCAGCTTCTACGGTCTGACGCCTGTATACCGCGACCGCATGAACCGCGTGACGGCGATTTATGGCTATGATCACCGCAAAATTAAGGATAGACTGCAGTTGAAGGCTGCAGGCTTGGCAGGAATAGAGCTGCCCAATGAGAAAATGGCCAATGTTTACCATGCAGGCATTAGCGGCAGCCAGTATCTGCCGAACCGCTTCAGCCAGTATAGCCTGATTTACTGGTATGGTAATTTGAACGGTGGTGATAAATCCCTGGATGGCGACTACCATAAGCTGACAAGTGACCTGTTGCACGTTATCTATGATGGTAAAACAAACTACCGCGTACAGCTCAGCGGCCAAATTGCCAACCGCAACCTGGATGGCAGCGAAATGTTCTACCTGGGCGGTATGAACGGCGTGCGCGCTTACGGTTCCAGTGAGGGCAGCGGCGATATTGGCTTTACTGCTACTGCCGAGGTGCGCCGTCAGACGGGCATCAAGGGCCTGGAGGCTGCTGCCTTTATCGACACAGGCGCAGTAAAATCGCATAATCCTGCTCCTATCGAGCATCTTTCCGGTTGGGGTGTGGGCCTGCGCTATAATTTGGATAATTCCTGGCATGCCCAATTGGATTATGCACGCAAAATCAATGCGCAAAAAGACAGGGTTGAACCGCGTGACCATAGCGGCCATATGTGGTTCCAGCTTTACAAAATGTTTTAAGTAATCTTGCCTGGTGCTTTTCCGTGCCTAAGGGAGAAGGTGCGGAAAAGCAGGCTTATAAAATAAATTGATAATTGAATATGCAGCTTAAATGAAGGGAGAAAAAAATGAAACAAAAGGATAGTTTAAATAAACGTTTAAATACGCGTCTGGCCAGCCTTGTAATGCTTTCTGTGCTTTCAGTGCCATGGGTTGCCAGTGCCGCAGGCAACAGCGTTGTTGCCAACAACATGCTTCCCGGTAATGGGCAACAAGGTAACGTAATTGCCGGTAAGATTGAAGGTGGCATAAGAACTGCTTGGGCGCAGGGCAACCAGATGAATTTGCACCAGACGACGCAAAATGCCATTGTCACCTGGGACAGCTTTTCTATCGGTGCCAATGCTACCGTAACTATCCGTGGTGACTACGATAACTTTAATATGCTGAACTATGTTACCGGCAGCGAAAGCTCGCAGATTTACGGCAAGCTGAATTCCTATGTCGGTGACAAACAGGGCGGCAATATCTATCTTGTTAACCCCAATGGCGTGCAGATTGGCAACAGTGCGGAAATTAATGTCGGCAGCCTGCATATTGCCAACAAAAAAATAGATAATATCAACACCTGGAACGAAAATACTGATATCGCCAACGCGCTGAAGCGGAACAAGGCGATGACCAATGCCGAGCTGATGAGCCTGGGCTATATCAACGCCAATAAGCTGGTCTTTGAGGGCGAGCGTGTAGTTATTGATATGGACCGCCTCAGCGGACTTGATACCACCAAGACTGATGCATTGACTATTGTCAGTCAGCCTTATGATGGCAAGAGTTTTAACGATAACCGCAAATATGATATTGTACTTGGCAGCAGTACGCCGAAGTCGGAAAAGGCCAAAAAATGGGGCGAATATATTGAGTTTGCTGATAATGTTACCGGAGATAGATTGCAAGGCACGGTTCAAGCCGACAATCCTGATGCACCGAACCAGTCCATTACGGAATTTTTTACCTACCGTTGGATTAAGGACGGCAAGGAATTAGAAAAAATAGGCAAAGAGACAGGTTGGGGCATGGGGGACCATTATGCCCTGCGCTATTCTATTGACTTGACGGGCAGTGACCAGACTCCTATCGGCAATACGCAGGATAATGCCTTCAAGGGCAAGTTTGATGGTACTGACAATTCTATCTTTGGTCTGAGCATTGATAACAGTGATAACAGCAAGGGTAAAGCCACAGGCCTTTTTGGCTTTACTGACGGCGCCATCATGGGCAATGTAACGCTGATTGCCGGTAATGACGGCGTATCTATACAGGGCGGCGATACTGATACCGGTGCCTTTATCGGTCATGCGGTTAATACCACGGTCAAGGGCGTCAACAGTACGCTGAAGGTCAGCGGTAAAAACAATGTCGGTGGTATCATCGGTTATGCTAAGGATGATACAGGGCGTACCTATAGCTTTGCTGATGCTTCCGGTTCTGTTCAGCCGGACAGCCGCAGCAATGAGCTGTCGAACCTGACTAATACCGGTAATGTCAGCGGTGTTAGCAACGTTGGTGGCCTAGTTGGCTATATGAACGGCGGCAAGCTGTCCAATGATGAGGAAAACCGTGTCCAGTACAAGGGCTCCTATAACCTTGGTAAAATTACCGGTATAGATAATGGCTCCGACTATTCGTATAATATCGGCGGCATGATTGGTAAAGCAGAAAATGCGACAGTTGGTGGCACGAAGAATACGCTGATTAACTATAATACTGTTGAGGGTGGCTATAATGTTGGCGGTATCGTCGGCAGTATTTCCAATAATACTACCGTTGCTAATGCCTCTAACGAAGGCGTTGTCAAAGCTAATGGCTTTACTGTTGACAGCTATATCTATCATACAGATTATACTGGCAATGATTGGAAGAATAATGATGCAGCTCTTACCGGTACCCATAAGGCTGAGGTGCGTGCAGCCAACGTCGGCGGCATTGTGGGCAGTAGCAGTGCTGGCAGCGAGCTGAAGGATGTAACCAACAAAGCGGATGTAAGCTCCGCGTTGGTAAAGAAAACTACTAATAGCAAAAATGATCCTACCGGCTTCGACCATTATGCAGCAGGCAACGTGGGCGGTATTGTCGGCCGTGCTGAGGACAGCAATATCACTAATGCCGATAACGTAGAAAGCAATATCCGCGGCGCTATGAACGTCGGCGGTATTGCCGGTTATTTTGGTGCAACAGATGTAAAAAATGAAAATAAAAAGGATTACCGCATTCTGAACGCTATTAACAACGGCGGCGATATTATGGCTACAGGTGGCATCAAAAGCGATGGCAGCAGCTTTACTTATGAAATCACCCGCAGTGATTACGACCCCAACCAAAATAAAGAAAAATATATCACCGGTAATATTGGCGGTATAGCAGGTTATCTGTACGGTGCGCCGGTGCGTATTGAAGCCGGTGGCAACCGCGGTGATGTGCATACTGAGGCGGATAAGTCGAAGCTGACGGCACAGGCTGCCAATGTTGGCGGCATCGTCGGTAAAATTGACATGCCGAAGGCAACAGATAGCAATGGTAAACTTCTGACTGATAAAGAACGACTTGATATCATCAAAAGTGATACCAGTGCTGCCGGTAATAGCGGTTATGCCAACGCGGTAGTTTCCAGCAGCTATAATACAGGTAATGTCACGGGTTATACCAATATCGGCGGCATTGGCGGCTTTGCCTATAATGGCAGTATTGCTGCCTCCTATAATGTAGGCGATATTCATACAACACGTGCCGATGCAAGTGGTACGACGCCGATTAATATGGGCGGTATCCTGGGTGACAGTACCGAAAAGGCCAGCGGTCGCGTTATCATTTACGATACCTATAACAAGGGTACGATTGGCGACAGCAGCTACAGTACTTTTGGACGCCATGTTGGCGGTATTGTCGGACGCTTGAGCGGCATTGTTGAAAAAAGCTATAACAATGGCGATATTTGCAATGGCTTAAACGTTGTCGGCGGCATTGCCGGTTATTGGTACAGTGGTTATCTGAAAAACGTTTTCAACACCGGTAATATTACGGTATATAATAAGAATTATGCGACTAGCCAGGTTGGCGGTATTGCCGGTAGTGTCGACCTGAGTGGCGGTAATCAGAGCAGCGGCAATCAGAGTGGTGATGCTTATGAGACTTTAAGTATTAGCAATGCTTATAACCTTGGCTCTTTGCGTTCCTTTAAAGGTAGTAGCGGTTCTAACGAACTTGGCGGTATTTTGGGTGCTACCTATAAGTGGAATGGCACTAACAACAGGCTGAAGATAAGTAACGTCTACACCATGGGTAATCTGTACGTTGACGGTGGCTTTATAGGGGATATAGTAGGTGTATATGAAAGGGGCACACAAACTAATCCTCCTGTTGATTATGAAAATGTTTATTACATCTGTCCGAAGGCTGACAATGGTTATATTGATTTAACATCAGCTCCTTCCGGTCTAAACGTGCTAAAAAAAGCTACGGCAATTGACTATGGTAAGTTAACAGATAAGAACCAGTGGAGCAACTTTAGCTTTTCCACACAGACGAATGGAACAATAAAAGATGCAACAGAGGATAACTGGCGCATGAGCAATGGCGCCAGCCTGCCGATATTGAACGCCTTCCTGTCAGGCTCGCATAAATACTTCAGCGATGGCAGCAACTGGCAGGAGTTCATTAAGGATAATAAAGATGCGAATGTGCAGTATGGCACGGCCTATGATCCGCTGCTGACGATTATCAACACCAAAAAGGATTTAAGCTTCAACTGGAGCGATATGGACTTGAAGAATAATGGCTCCCTGGCAGTTTTTGGCTTGCATGATAGTGGAACAAATCTTAACTATACACCTGGTCTGACGCTGAACAATGTAGAAATTACCAACAGCACGCATATTTTTGGCGGCACCATTTACAGCGATGGCTTGCTGGAGCTCAACGCCAAGGATAACCTGCATGGTGGCTTGCGCTTTGGTATGGACAGCAGGCTTTACGGCAGTGATGTTGTGTTAAATACCAACAGCTCCTTGGAGCTGAGCGGCAGCGTTATATCTACCGGCAACCATAATGCGCTTTCCCATTTTAATCCGGATAAATCGCTTCAGCATGGCATTAACATCAACGCTGGTGATTTAACTGTCTATGGCAAGCTGATTACCATGGGCAAAGAGGGAGAAAGCACCGATGTTATTGTTCCTGGTATTAACTATGGCTATGGTGAGTCCCAGAAACCTGATAAAGACAAGGTTGCGAATAAAGACCAGGCAATGACCTCTCAGGGCATCAATCATGCTTATCAGCTACAGACTGCAACTGCCACAACCACAACCGGTAACATCACCATCAGCACCATGGAAAAAACACTGACTGATGGCACGCACATGAGCGGTAGCGCCAACCTGCTGTACGGTAACTATAAAAAGGGCAAGATTGAGACCAAGGGCAACCTGACTGTCAGCAGCAGTGGCGATATTTTGGTTGACAGTGATCTTAAAATCGCAGGCAGCATTAACCTGAGTGGTAATGGCTCCGGCAGCAATATTACTTTGGACCTTTCCAATATCGGTGGCGAGCTGAAGGGAAATGAAAAGATAAAGGCGATACATGCTTTTATTGATGCGCATGCGACAGAAGCAACCGGTATTTATGGCAATACTGCTGGCAAGCGACCAATGAAAATCACCTTCGATATTTGGGATGATGATTGTACTGTTGACAAAATCAAGGGAAATCTGAACTATGCAAAGTATGACCTGAAAAACGAAGATGGTACTACTACTACCACGTTGATAGATAAGCTGAAAAGCCTGTATGTGGAATCAGCCGGTACTACTTATAAAGGAGACAATATCCGCAATGTTATTTATGCCTGGATAAGCAATGCCGAGGAGCTGAATTCCCTGCAGCGTGTGGCTGAAAACATGAATGATAGAGATGCTTTAAGCTATAATTTTGTCCTGAAAAATGATATCGATGCCAGCGGTCTGGTGGATGCAGAAGGCAATAGCACCTATAATACTATCGGCAGCGGCACTACAGCTTTTACAGGCACGTTTGATGGTGATGGTCACACAATTGTCGGCTTGCAGGCTAAAGGCGGTATTTTTGGCAAGCTGGGCAGTGGCGCGGTAGTTAAAAACATCAACATCGCTTCTTCCGTATTCACCGGTATTAATACTAGTGACAGTGTTGGCGCTGTAGCAGCAGAAAATAACGGCGGCAGCATCAGCGGCATTTCCGGCTATGGCAATACCGTAAAAGGCAGCGGCGGTTATATCGGTGGCCTTGTAGGCAAAAACTACGGCGGCATCAGCAACAGCAATGACCAGAGCACCGTTATCGCCGGTGCAGGTACTGTAGCAGGCGGTATTGCGGGCGTTAATGGTACAAATGCAGATAAAGGTGATGGCACAATCGACAACGTCCAAAGCTACAGTGCTGTGACTACTGGTAATCTGGGGGCAGGTCAGTATGCATCTAACCTTGGCGGTATCGTGGGCAAGAATGAGATGTTGTTGGATAAATACAATATTAACAATGTTTCCGCTCATGGTATTACCGGTAAAACTGGCAACACCCAAACATCCGGTGGTATTGTTGGTACAAATGAAGGCAGAATCAGTAATGCTTATAATGAAAGTATTATCCATGGTTCAGAAAATATCGGCGGTGTTGCGGGCAAAAATGTAACGCAGGCGTCAAATTCCAAGATGGCGGAGCTGAACGATGTTGCCAACGCTGTAGAGATTATTGGTGACGCAGGCAGCCAAAATGTCGGTGGTCTGGTAGGTAAACAAGATCATGCTACTATAAACCAGGGACGCAATACCGGCGCAATCACTGGCTGCACCAATGTCGGCGGCATGGTAGGCTATAATACAGCAAACTCCTACCTCAAAAACCTGGAAAATTCTCCGCAGGCTACAATTACCGGTATTACTTATGTAGGCGGTATTGCCGGTGTCAACGAGGGCGAAATTTCCGCAGATAACCAGCTGAACCTGGTGAATAGCGGTAAAATCTACGGCTGGGAAAACGTAGGCGGCATTGCCGGCAAAAACAGCGGCAAAATTGATAATGTCAATTCCAATATCAACCTGTATGTGATTGATGAAGCGACCAGAACTGCTTTAAAGGGCAATGCGGTAATTACACCTAATGCGCAGTTCTTCGGCGGCGTTACCGGTGAAAACGTGGGTATCATCACCAATGCGACCAACAGAGCCAGAGTGGATGCGGCGCAGGCTTCCTATGTAGGCGGCATTGTCGGCAGAAACACAAGCGAAGGCGGCAAGGCAGGCCAGCTCCTGGGCATGGGCAACAGCAATGAAGGCTTTGTTATCGGCAAGAACTATGTCGGTGGCGTTATCGGCAAAAATGAAGTGGCCATTACCGGTACTGCCGAACAAAGCGTAGGCATTGTCAACTCCGGTACAGTTATTGCATTGGCTGGTGGTGCTGGCGGCATCATTGGTGAAAACAGTGCGGATATTACCCACGTTATCATGAAAAATGAGGGCGAGGTGCATGGTAATACTTCTGCTGCCGATAGCACGGAGGAAAACGGCACCGGCGGTATTATCGGTGTAAATGGCTATAAGGCAGATGGCACTGGCGCGAATATCAGCAACTCTTCCCTGATGAACAGAGTAAATGGTAATGTCAGCGGTGTAGCAAATGTCGGCGGTATCATTGGTATTAACCATGGTATTATCACCGGTGGTCGCGATGATAACGACAATTATTACAAATACCAGATTTATAACAATGGTACGATTCAGGCAGGCTCTTACGATGAGAAGACCGGTACAATTACAGCAGTTGATGGCGCAAACATCGGCGGTCTGCTTGGCAATAACAGCGGCACGCTGACGGCGGGCTATAACACCGGTGTGGTCGATGCAGGACAAAGCAGCAACGTCGGCGGCATTGCCGGTACTAACAGCGGCAAGCTGGACCAGGTGTTCAACAGCGTAGTAACAGTAACCAAGACCGAAACAGACGCAACTGATGCTAATGGCAGAAAGCTTTATAATTATACTTATACCGATGGCGGTGCAATCAGCGGCGCTGGCAATGTTGGCGGCATTGTAGGCAGCAACACGGCTGATGGCGTATTGAGTAACGCTTACAGCACTACTGCGGTAGCAGGCAATAGCAATGTGGCCAACATTGTGGGCAGCAATGCAGGCCAGGTAAGCAATATTTATGGCTATGCAGTAAATGGCAACACTAACGTTAATGACGGTACTGTCACTAACAGCTATATCATCAAGGAAGACGGTACGCTGGTAGAAAACGGCAAGGATGCCAAGAAGCTGGACAGCTATGCTTTTGATAAGAAGGATACAACCTGGAAGCTTTACGATAAACGCACTAACCCGCTGCTGAAGGTTTTCCTGACCAAGGTTACGGTAGATGGCGACCTGCAGAACGGTTGGGTTTATGATGCGACAAATCATCTTGATATCCCTGGCTGGATTGAAAACGGCAAGCTGACTACAAATGATCCGGACAACGATGCTTTTGCGGCTTATAAGAACAACAACAGCCTGCTGCAGGGCGAAGCTCTGAAGAACGTCGGCACCTACAGCAGCTGGCTGTGGTCCGGGCAGATTGCCAGCGGTGGCGAAGTAGGCCCCAACAATTTGGGCTATGACTTTACCGTGGGTGATATTACTGTTATCAAAAAGGTGCTGAATGTTACCGGTAATACTGTTAACAGAACGTATGGCGATTTGAAGAAAGACCATGATTATGAATTGAGCATTGATGGATTTAACAGCTTCAATGACGCTATGAAGGCAGAGCTGAATGGTAAGGTGACTATTACTGATTCACCGGATGAAATCCAAAACAGCCAGGATGCAGGTATTATTACTGTTGGGGGTGAAAAGCGTACCAATAATAAGGGCAGCTACAATTGGTATGCAGGCGTTGAGCTTGATGGCAGCCTTACAGGCAATTATGAATTCAAAAATGATGGTGTAAGCAGTAAAACAACGACAGTTCATGGCAAATCTAATGTTTTGGCGCGCAAGGTTTACCTGAACAATATTAATGCTAATCTGACCTACGGTAGCAGTGATGCTATTAATAACCATATCAATGGCGTGGTAAGCATTAAGGATTTGGCAAATACTATTGTTTATGGTGATGATGTCAAGCTGGCTGATGGTGCCGTAGTTAATGTGAAGGATGGCAGCAGCTATGCGACTAATAAGGACAAGCGTAATACTGCTGATGCTGGCACATATGATAACAGCTTGAAGATTGATCATGCAGCACTTACCGGCGATGCAAATAAGTTGGGCAACTATGAGCTTGTAAATAACGCTACTGGCAGCATTACCGTTAATCAGGCAGAAATGCACGTTAAGCTGAACGATGTTGAGCGTACCTATGGTAATACAGCGCTGATTAATGGCACAGCATATGGCGTTAACAGCTTGCTTGGTAATGTCAACGGCGATAATTATGCTGCTGGCGATGTAACTTTGGGCACTGGTAATCGCGATGGCGCGGTTGATGGCGTAAGCGGCAGCAAGGTAACCAATGATGCTGGAAATTATAAGTGGAATGCTAATGTAGTTGCAGCGAATGACAAGCTGAAGCAAAACTACAAGCTGGTTGTTGATGATGGTGCTTCCGTGGTTAAACAGGCAACCTTGCAGGTAAGCTTGAACGATGTAGTACGCACCTATGGTAATGCAGCGATTACCAGTGGCGGTTACAGTGCAAGCGGTATCGAAGGCCTGGTAAACGGTGACAACTATGACGCAAGCGCAATCACAGTAAACAAGACAAGCGATGGCGCAATTGATGGCGTAAGCGACAACAGGGTAACGAACGATGCAGGTAAGTATGAGTGGACAGGCAGCGCAAGCACTACAAATGCAGGCTTGGGTAAGAACTATAATTTGGTAGTAACTGCAAATGGCAAGTCTAAAGTAGAAAAGGCAAACCTCGTAGTAAACCTGAACGACATCACCCGCATTTACGGTAACCTGGAAGCTAAGGACTACAGCAACGCATTCACCTTTGGTAACAATGCAGGCTTAGTCAATGGCGATAACGGTCTGGTAATCAACGCTAACAAAGATGGCGCGATTACGGAAGGCAGCGTAAGCGACGTTAAGAAGACCAACAACGTAGGCA
>OCRP01000964.1_pt1 | contig 18583 bp, 16 predicted proteins | sample 1538871 | NCBI WGS metagenome assembly OCRP01 (sample SAMN04571731, study PRJEB22368) | human gut metagenome | biome: human gut; material: stool | host: Homo sapiens | place: Luxembourg | collected 2012-09-20 | reverse complement strand
CTTGCAGGGTGTAGTCCCAATCTTCCGGCAGGGAGAGCATTTGGGAGAGTAAGCCTTTGGCTTTCAGGGACAAGGCTCGGTTCCGCAGGTGATGGTTCGACATGACCGTGTAGCCGCTGTTCTTTTCTACACGAAAAACTGCCATTTCACGGATGCCTCCTTTCGTTGCAAACAAAAAAGCAGCGTCCATTTGCTCCCGGTGATGGGAGAAGTGAACGCTGCGCGTACTTGATAATTTTTAGGTTGTGTGGTATATAAAAGGCAACTGTTTTTTCAATACAGCCGCCCATCGGGGTGCGATACAAGCAAGTTGCTATTCGATGGTATTAAAAACGAATTGTAATACGATGGTTTTCGAAAAATGCTGTATCACTACTCGCACCAAAGTTATTTCTATCCACGCCCTCCGCGAGGAGGGCGACTTTACCCCCACGGGCGGTGCGATCCGCATGATGATATTTCTATCCACGCCCTCCGCGAGGAGGGCGACCGCCGTGAGAGGCCGATCCACTGCGTGGTGCAGTAATTTCTATCCACGCCCTCCGCGAGGAGGGCGACCTCTCTCCACCGGTTGCGCTCTCGTAGGAAAACTATTTCTATCCACGCCCTCCGCGAGGAGGGCGACAACATGGCGACCGTTGATCTCGCAAGGCGAAAGATTTCTATCCACGCCCTCCGCGAGGAGGGCGACCGGCGGGGCAAAGGACAGCACCGATGCCGTGCAGATTTCTATCCACGCCCTCCGCGAGGAGGGCGACCGTTGCCTCCAACGTGTCCCTTACCCACACCGTTGTATTTCTATCCACGCCCTCCGCGAGGAGGGCGACGACGCCTACACTGCTATGAAGTCCAGCGATAAGATTTCTATCCACGCCCTCCGCGAGGAGGGCGACCGGCTGAGGATTCCGCTCAAGGCTGAGCTGTCTGAATATTTCTATCCACGCCCTCCGCGAGGAGGGCGACGGCCGTTCACATAGGCAGCGAGCTTTGCCATGATATTTCTATCCACGCCCTCCGCGAGGAGGGCGACCCGCCTCCCGATTTTGGCCTTATCACGATTCCCATATTTCTATCCACGCCCTCCGCGAGGAGGGCGACGACTCGCGAGATTCGACGAACAAAACGGCAATTTTATTTCTATCCACGCCCTCCGCGAGGAGGGCGACCATCATGGCAGTCATCTATGCAACCCTCATTGTATTTCTATCCACGCCCTCCGCGAGGAGGGCGACCTGCGCAGCTTTCCCCTGCCCAACACCCACAACATTTCTATCCACGCCCTCCGCGAGGAGGGCGACACAGTTTCCAGAATCCCGGTGTCCCCCCATACGAATTTCTATCCACGCCCTCTGCGAGGAGGGCGACAAGCCGCCGACGGGGTTTGCGACGACAGAGACGTATTTCTATCCACGCCCTCTGCGAGGAGGGCGACTGGCTGCTATGGGCATCCCGGAGGGCGTTGTCCCGATTTCTATCCACGCCCTCTGCGAGGAGGGCGACGCGGCAACGCTGCTTTTTATATTGCCCGAAAACAGATTTCTATCCACGCCCTCTGCGAGGAGGGCGACGCGGGATGTGGTCGAGCGGTACAACGAGGCACAATTTCTATCCACGCCCTCTGCGAGGAGGGCGACGGCAGCCGTCCTCGTCTTCTACGAGCTTGATCGTATTTCTATCCACGCCCTCTGCGAGGAGGGCGACCGACCTGATCGAGCAGTACAACCTGACCAGCGAGATTTCTATCCACGCCCTCTGCGAGGAGGGCGACTTGCGTCCAGCTCCTCAACCAGCGTATCGAAGTCATTTCTATCCACGCCCTCTGCGAGGAGGGCGACGCAGTACGACTTCCACGTCTGGCGCATTCACGATATTTCTATCCACGCCCTCTGCGAGGAGGGCGACGGCTGAAACACGCACATTGCCACGGCTTTTTCGTATTTCTATCCACGCCCTCTGCGAGGAGGGCGACAAAAATCTGGGCCGCGCTATCGTGCGCCAGTTTATTTCTATCCACGCCCTCTGCGAGGAGGGCGACTCGAGTATTGTTTCGCAATATCCATCTCTTTTAAGATTTCTATCCACGCCCTCTGCGAGGAGGGCGACCCGGTTACATCAAACTTGTTGACCACGATTCCGATTTCTATCCACGCCCTCTGCGAGGAGGGCGACTGCTGAAACTCGACCAAGTCATTGACCAACAGGCAATTTCTATCCACGCCCTCTGCGAGGAGGGCGACTCGACTTTTACTATCCAGTTTTCGCAAATCTGGGTATTTCTATCCACGCCCTCTGCGAGGAGGGCGACGTTTTCGCAAATCTGGGTGAACAAGCAATCCTCAAAAAGATTTCTATCCACGCCCTCTGCGAGGAGGGCGACCCGCAGTACCTCCAGACGTCCTCAGCCACCTTCGTATTTCTATCCACGCCCTCTGCGAGGAGGGCGACCGCCTGTTCTACCCTGGCATGGACAAGGAACAGGAATTTCTATCCACGCCCTCTGCGAGGAGGGCGACTACTTAGGCATTGTGCTCCACCTCCTCCGCAGCCGATTTCTATCCACGCCCTCTGCGAGGAGGGCGACCCCGTCGGCGACGTCGGATGCAGTAAAAAAACTATTTCTATCCACGCCCTCTGCGAGGAGGGCGACCCGCTGTAGCAGGTCATAGCCCACTGGACAAAAGAATTTCTATCCACGCCCTCTGCGAGGAGGGCGACATCCTGTGCTTCCTCGCGCTTGCTGCCTAAGTAGATTTCTATCCACGCCCTCTGCGAGGAGGGCGACTTCTGCATGACGAAAAGGTGCGAGACACCCATGCATTTCTATCCACGCCCTCTGCGAGGAGGGCGACGTGCGTCCTCGGCCCTCGCCTTCATGCTGCACATATTTCTATCCACGCCCTCTGCGAGGAGGGCGACGAGAAAACGCCGTTCACCCTGCGCCTGCTGGATATTTCTATCCACGCCCTCTGCGAGGAGGGCGACCCAGATGCGGCAGACGATGGAGAACATCAAGAAATTTCTATCCACGCCCTCTGCGAGGAGGGCGACAAGACCGCATCGACGTCCTGACTGAACAGGTCGAATTTCTATCCACGCCCTCTGCGAGGAGGGCGACCGGGACAAAGCGGGCTGATGCTCCTTTCCAAAAATTTCTATCCACGCCCTCTGCGAGGAGGGCGACGCCGACGTGGTGCGCAAGTATAAGCACCTCGAAGAATTTCTATCCACGCCCTCTGCGAGGAGGGCGACCTGGATGCAACGCTGGCCATAACCTGTCGGATGTATTTCTATCCACGCCCTCTGCGAGGAGGGCGACGCAGTCTAAATGCTGGCAAAGGCGGGGCCGGAAGATTTCTATCCACGCCCTCTGCGAGGAGGGCGACAACTGAGGTTCGTTGTCCACTGCGAGAGTTCTCTATTTCTATCCACGCCCTCTGCGAGGAGGGCGACGCCGCGTGCTAGTTCTTCGTAGTATTTTTGCACTTGATTTCTATCCACGCCCTCTGCGAGGAGGGCGACCTCCCGCTTTCTGCGGGCTTGGTAATGCGCTCGTATTTCTATCCACGCCCTCTGCGAGGAGGGCGACATTTTAATGTTGATAATTTTGTGGATAACATGTTATTTCTATCCACGCCCTCTGCGAGGAGGGCGACAAATGCCATCATAAATGTTCTCCTTTGCCTCTTCATTTCTATCCACGCCCTCTGCGAGGAGGGCGACTGTTTATCGCCGGGTTATCTACGTTCTGGTCTCTATTTCTATCCACGCCCTCTGCGAGGAGGGCGACCGCGACGAGCTCGATTCTTTCGTTGAGCTTGTTATTTCTATCCACGCCCTCTGCGAGGAGGGCGACTCAACTGACTATATTATACCACACAAGCGCGTGATTTCTATCCACGCCCTCTGCGAGGAGGGCGACGCCGTTTCCTGCAGGATGCAGTGGAGGCAAAAAAATTTCTATCCACGCCCTCTGCGAGGAGGGCGACTCCTGCGGGCGTGTAACGAGATGGATGCTTTTGAATTTCTATCCACGCCCTCTGCGAGGAGGGCGACCGCGAGGAGGTCGAGGCGGGCAGCCAGAGTTACATTTCTATCCACGCCCTCTGCGAGGAGGGCGACCTCGAGCAGGGCATCTACGACACAGACACCTTTATTTCTATCCACGCCCTCTGCGAGGAGGGCGACAGCAAAAACAGAGACAAAATCTCTATTTTCAAACAAATTATACAACATTCTGCACGAATTTAGAAGAGCCTTGATTTACAACGGGTCAAAGAGCTATCCAAATCATGCAAAATGACACAAAAATCCGGTGCGAAGGTGCCGGAAAAATACTGAGAACTCGCCCTTCGCACCGGGGTGGGAAACTCAGAACAACAGCAGGCCGTCCTGCTCGAAGGGCGGATGAACGCCGATATGCTCCACCTTGCTCTTATAGCTGTTGCCCAGCTGGTAGAAGCGCAGACTGTCCAGCGCAGGGTCGATGAGAGACGTCAGCTCCGCCTTGAGAACGGCATACTGCGCGGCATCCAGCAGACACTCGAACACGGAGTTCTGCACCCGCTGGCCGTGGTCCACACAGCGCTTGGCGACTTTGCGCAGACGTTTGCGCCCGGCAGGAGTTTCGGTATTGACGTCATAGGTGATAAGGACCAGCATACACATCCCTCACTTCCAGAAAAATGGCGGGTAAAGCTCCATATCGCCCCGCAGGGTGCGGGCCAGAAGCAGAGCCTGCACATAAGGCACGAGGCCCCACGGAAGCTTTTCGTTCAGGAACGGGTGGGTGATAGTCTCCTGCTTGCGGGTCTGCCACCCGCCCAGAAAGGCGCGGCGCCCCTCATCGGTAAGAAGGACAGCTCCGTTCTCCTGCTTCTGGAAATGCTTCGGCGTCATGATTTTCTGGTTGATGCAGGAGAGCACAAAACGGTCGGCGTAAACAGTGCGCAGTTCTTCCATGAGGTCGAGGGCGAGACTCCTGCGCCCGGGCCGGGCGCGATGGAGAAAACCGACGTAGGGGTCGAGGCCCACACTCTGAAGAGCCGCCGTGCAGTCGGAAGCCAGAAGCGAATAAGCGAAGGAGAGCAGGGCATTGGTGTTGTCCAGCGGCGGGCGGCGGCTCCGGCCTGCGAAAGAAAAATCATCGTGCTGCTGCAGGATGAGCGAATCAAAGCAGTCGAAATACCGCTGTGCCGCCTCGCCCTCCAGACCGCGAAGCTGGTCGAGGTCGTCACACTGCTCGATGAGGGGCAGCGCCGCCGCCAGCTGGGCGCTGGTGTGCTTGAGCTGTTCCACCGGCACCCGCTGGGGGTGGTCGCGGGTGGCCCGTTCCAGCACCCAGCGGGCGTTATAGACTTTGCCCAGGATGAAATTGCGCGCATAGAGACAACTCTCTGCCTCGCTGTCTGCGATGCGGTACTGGGTCTGCCGCAGCAGGACGTTGCCCCGCTCTTCGCCTACGGCCCGGGCCAGAAAGCGGCCCTGCGGGCTGAAAAAGCTCAAATCGACCCCGAGGCTGGTGCATTTACCCATCAGGGCAGGGCTTGCGCCGGGATAGCTGAAGCAGACGATGCCTTCCAGCGTGTGGAGCGGGACCCGGCCAATTTCAGCCTTGTTGCAGAGCAGGACGATGTTCTCCCCCTCGAGGGAAAGGTAGGCGTCCTTGTTGAGGACGTAGAGCGTGTTCAAAAACTTTCTCATGGCGCGGCCTCCTGCATCTCGTCCAGATGGGCGCGGAGATAGGCTTTCGGGTCGGCACGCTGATACAGCACGGGGAGGCAGAGTTCTTTGAGGGAGCAGGCGTTGCAGTGGGTGCCGGGCTTCGACTTGGGGGTATAGCCCCGGGCAAAATAGGCGTGCATCTCATCGGCCATTTTCTGGGTGGTCTGGCGGAGTTCTTCGGTCAGCGGCACGACCTCCCGCCGCCGCGTTTCCTCATAGAAGAGCGCACCCTCCGGGATGCTGCACACCAGCATCTCTTCCAGCGCCATGGCCTGTGCGCAGAGCTGCAGCCGGTCAGCGTCGCTGGCCTTGGCGCGGCCATGCTTGTACTCGACAGGCACGGGCTTCCAGAGCCCTTCCGTGCTTTGCAGGGGGATGCCCTCCGGGTCGGCCCGGAACTCGACGACATCGCAGTTTCCGCTCAGGCCCAGCCGACGGCTGACCACCTGCATCCCTCGGGTGATGAGCAGGCCGCCGCGCCGTTCGGTCTGGTTTGCGTCATGGCAGCGGGCGTGGTCGAGCTGGCCTTCGACGGTGCGGCGGTTCTCCGCCCACTGCTGTTCCAGATGGATGAGCGCCCACTGGCGGCGGCAGAAGCAGAAGTGCTGGATGCCCGACAGGGGCAGCCAGTCGTCTGCGCCGCCCATCAGGACAGCCTCTCGCAGGTGACTCCTTCCGGCAGAGTGTCTGCCACCGTGACGGTGTAGTCGCGGTAGCTGCGGGCGGCGTCCACATCGGGCTTGCGCTGGACGGCGACGGAGTCGAAGAGCTTATAGGCCGGGGCATTGCCCAGCTCAGAATCGTGCTTGAACACGATGAGCTCCCGCACGGCCATCTTGCCCCGGGCAGCGCTGTGGTCGTTCTCGAACATATTCAGAATGGCAGTCCACAGAAGTTTCAAATCATCCTCGGAGAAGCCGGTGGTCTTCCGGGCGAGGTTGGCCGAGACATAGCCCTCGGCGCGGTAGAGGGCGTAAGGCACGATGTGCTTGCGGCCCATCTCAGTACCCTTCTTCTCGGCATCGGCCTCGGTAGTGATGGCCACGCGGGTGATGGTGACTTCCTGCGGGACGATGGGATCCACCGAGCGGGCAAAGCTCAGCTGGACGGGGCCGCGCACCTGACCGCAGTTCAGCGCACCCTTGACGAAGGTGGTCATGACAGCACCGAAGGTGCGGATGTCGAAGTAGTTCTCACACATATAGTCCCGCAGCTTGGCATCGATGTCGGGGTCGGCCTTTTTGGCAGCTTTCAGGTCGGGGTCGATGCCCAGCGTGCTGATGGCCTCGGCATCGCTGCGGTTGAGGGGAACGCCGTCCTTGATGTAGATGCGGTAGCCTTTTTCGTCCTCTTTCAGGGTCTCGACATAGTTGCGGATCTTCCGCTTGAGACAGACGTCGGTCACCAGACCGTAGCCCGTCTCGGGGTCGATACGGGGCATATTGCCTGCATCGGGGTCGCCGTTGGGGTTGCCGTTCTCGACGTCGAACAGGATGACGAAATCATAGCGGTTTTTGATGGGCTCAGACATGGTTTATTCCTCCTCATTCTTTTTGGCGTAGCGTTTCTGGGTCTGGTGGTAGTAGCCGATCTCAAAGGCACCCTGCTCCGGCAGGCTAAGCCGCGCCGGGAAGCCTGTCTCGGGCAGCTGGGCCATCAGCTCGGTGAGCTGTTTGCTGAAATGCACCTCGTTGGGGGTGCTCATCTTCTGCAGATGCTTCTGAGCCAGCTTGACCAGCGTAGGGAAGGCCGTTGCCGGGGTGGCACAGGCCGAGTTGAAGTACCGGTCTTTGATGGTGGCGTTGATGCCGGGATTGGCGATGCTCTGGATCGTCTCCAGCACAGAGAAGAGACGCCCCAGAACATAGGGGACATTGCTGCTTTCGTTCAGGCTCACGGTAAATACCTCCTTGTTGAGCTCGGTGGGGTAGTTGCGGAGATAATAGGCTTTCAGGATGGCGGCGCGGCCCCGGGTGACTTCCCGTTCGGCCCGGATGCGCAGAGTCACGCCATTGAGCAGGGTGGCGGGATAGGGTCCGCCGGTGAGGATGGCCCGGAGCAGATCGCCCACCAGCTGGGGCGATGGATTTTTGTCCCGGGATTTCTGGTTGACCGTCTCCTGCGCCAGCGCCCAGACCGACAGGTTTTCCCGCTTGTCGAAGGCGGGGCGGGTGATGCTGAGCCGGTCGACGTGGTCCTGCAGATTTTTGGCAAACTGTCCGAAGCTGTTGCGCAGGAAGAACCGGACGGAGAGCCGGGCCGCGTTGGGCGAGATGCCCAGCACATAGAAGTTCTGGTTCGGGTCCAGCTTGTCATCGAGGAAGGAGACGGGGCGTCCCTGAGAAAGGGCTTTCAGTGCGGCGGCAAGGTCGCTTTCCGAGACGCCGCGCGCCTCGGCACCGCCGCAGAAAAACATCAACATGGCGTTTGAGTAGGCGGGAGCGGCGTTTTCGGCCCAGCAGACGATGGTGGTGTCGCCGATGCGCTGACAGCAATTCCGGTCAGCCAGCAGCAGATTGAGGGCCGTGGTATAGGCGAAAGCCGCGTACTCGCTGACAGGGGCGTTGGCACCCTGCTCATGGCCATAGGAGCAGAAAGCGGGCGCGTTGAAGGAGACCAGTGCCGCACCGGCGGCCTGTGCGCCCATCACACCTTTGATGGCGGGGTGGATGCGGGCGATGCCGGCCTCTTTGCCGGTGATGAGGCAGCGGGCCGTCTCGGCGTCTGCATCGGAGGTGTCAAAGGCGGACTGCCATGCGGCCCGGATGGCGTCATCTGTGGTGGCCAGCCAGTGGGCGCCGTCGGGGGATTCGTAGCCGAACACAAGGTTCGCGTTGTTGTTCAGGTCAGCCCACTGCTCTGCCAGCAGCGGGTGGGTGGGGGCTGTATCTGGCTCCCAGCTGTCAAAAAAGGCGAGGATGGCTTTGGCGGCAGGGGAGTCCACGCCGTCGAGAACCTTGTGGTGAAGGGCGGCACAGGCTTCGAAGCACTGGCGGGAACGCTCGGGCTTGCCCTTTTCGTCTGCGCCCAGCAGATAGGACGTATTGTCGCACAAAAAATTCGCGGCGACGCCGGAGGCACGCTTGACCCGGTGGGGGACAGGGAGATCACGGGGGGCGATGACGGTCTTTTTGCCCTTGGGGACTTCCTGCCGCAGGTCGTTGAGGGCGAGGAGCTGGCCGTCCGGGCCGAGGCGCAGTTCATAGCTGACTTTGAAGCGGCTGTCCCAGCCGGGGGCCTCCACCTTGCCCTGCTTCAAGAGCTGTTCATAATAGGCGGTGAGTGCTTGGAGTATCATGTGAACACCTCCACGTCCCGGCATTCCATCACGCCGTCCACCAGCTTTGCGCGGAAGAACTGGCTGCGGATGTTGGCCGAATCAGAGTAATCGAGGCTGTGGAGCATGAAGCCGAGGTCCTGCGTGACCTTCAGCGCCGGAATGCTGCCGCCCGGCCACTCCCGGAAGTTGGCCGGGAACTCTCGGCACCCGAAACAGGGCTGGTGATAGCACTGACCTTTGCGCAGGCGTCGGCGCAGGATGTCCTGGAACTTGCCGGGATTGTCGCTGGGGGCGGCCTTGTCTGTCAAATCAAAGTGACACTCGATGACGTAGTGGACGTCCTGCAGGACCATCGCGGCCCGCTGCTGGATGTCCTCCGAGGTGTAGAGCACCGGCGGCGTGCCGCCTTTGGCCGCACTGAGGGCGGCGGAGGACAGCAGGGTGGACTTGACCTCGTTGCGCCGGATGTTGGTGAACCGGATGGGCCGCTGGGTGTACTCCTCGGTGGACGCTTCGTCCTCGGGGTCAAGGCCGAAGGGCTTGAGAAGATAGATGCGGTCAACCGTATAACGCAGCCCGGGGTGCCAGTAGATGGCCTCCACAAGGCCCCGCGCAGCGGACGGGGTGGGCATGTCGTAGCTCACACGCTCGGTCTTCATTTCCGGACGAGTGAAACAGGCATAGTCGCCCCATACTTCAATGAGCATGGACATCAGCATCGCCTCCTTTCCGGGTGAAGTTGAATTTTCAGACTAAGATGAATGTTAGCCATTGCAACCACCTCTTCACTATTAAACTTCATTTATTTGATAATCGGATATGTCTCTATATCCTTTCTGAGCTTAGTATATCCTTTCTCGAAAGTGTTGTCAAGGAGTTGTGCGGAATTATCTGGAACATGTTGAAAAAAAGTTCGTTTTTCCGTATACTGTTGGTGTCGTTGGAGGTTTGGATGCCTCTGATGAGGATTGAAATATTTAATTGATGTCGGAGATGTCAAGGGGAAGCGGCAAAGCGGTGTATGCTTTGCCGCTTCTCTCTTTTTAGAAGTAAAGGCCGATGCCCGTCTCCACATCCATGGCAAGGCCGGTCTTTTCACTGTAGCAGCTGGTGTCGGTGAGGATGGCGGAACCATCGGGCCGCAGTTCCAGCGCCCCGGCGGCGTCAAGCTTGTCGAACTGGTCCTTATAGCAGGAGACGCTGTAAACGCCCAGCTTCCGCAGCAGCGTCCGGGTAACATGACCGCTGCGCAGCTGTTCACAGAGGGCTGCGCCCTCGCCGACGGGCAGATAGACCGTGCGGGCAGCGTTCTCGATGAGGCGGAATTCCTCCGCCACCTGTGCAAAGGGGAACTGGCAGCCCCGGATGCCCCGGAGAAAGGCATCCAGAATGCCGTGCTTGTCCACGGCGTCGGGGCCGCGCAGGTCGGAAAGCTCGTTGAAGTAGAGCTGAATGGCCCGGGGTGTGTCCAGTGTGTCCTGATGCCGGGCGGTGTAGTCCAGCGCGCTGACGTTCTGCCTGAGCATCTGGGGCGTGGAACACTCGTCCAGCTGGAACCGGTAGACGATGCTTTCCTCTGTGCCCCGCCGCCCCTCGCGGTTGCAGCGCCCGGCAGTCTGTAAGAGCGAGTCAAGACCGCACTGCTCGCGGTAAGCGACGGGAAAATCCACGTCCACGCCCGCCTCGATAAGAGAGGTGGACACCACCCGGCAGGGCAGACCCTCTTTCAGTCGCTGGCGGATGGCGTCCAGCTGACGGCGGCGGTCGGCGGCGCAGAGCAGGGTGGTCAGGCAGTAGCTGCCCTCGGCGGGCAGGGATTCATAGAGCTGCTGGGCCGTCTTGCGGCGGTTGACCACGCAGAGCACCTGCGGTTGATTTGCCAGCCGGGAGGCGAACTCCTCCTGCGGCAGGGTGCCGAGGTCTTGCAGTGTGGTGCGCCGGAGCACTTCGTAGAGGCGGGCCGCGTCGGGTGTGATCTCCTGCGGGTGGAGCTCAGGCACAAAGCGCCGGAACAGCGGCTCAAGGGCAGGCTGGGTGGCCGTGCAGAGGACGGCCGTGGAGTGGTAATGCTGGATGAGCTGGGCGATGGCACTGACGCAGGGGGCAAGGTAGTCGCCCGGGAGGGTCTGCGCCTCGTCGAAGATGATGACGCTGTCGGCGATGTTGTGGAGCTTGCGGCAGCGGCTGCTGCGGTTAGCGTAGAGCGACTCGAAGAACTGCACCGCCGTCGTCACCACGACGGGGGCGTCCCAGTTTTCGCTGGCCAGCATCTGGCGGTACTGGGCGGGGGTCAGGTCGTCCTGCTCAACAGTCTTGTACTCGGCGTTGGAGAAGTCGGCCAGAACATTTTCTGCGCCCAGCAGGCCCGAGAAGACGGCGGCGGTCTGGTCGATGATGGACATATAAGGGATGACGTAGATGACCCGCTTCATCTTCTGGGCGGCGGCGTGCTCCAGCGCAAAGGCGAGGGAGGCGAAGGTCTTGCCGCCGCCGGTGGGTACGGTGAGGGTGTAGAGCCCCTGTGGGCCGTGTGCGCCTTTCTCGAGGCAGGCGCGGAGGACGGTGTTGCGCTGGACGCTGACGGGCGAGGGCGATTCGGCCCTAAGATAGCGCTGCGCCTGTGCCGAGACGATGTCCCGCAGCGCGGCGATGTCCGTGCCGCTGCCCCGGGGTGCGGCCTTGCCGTCCATGAAGGTCTCGGTGTCGATGAAGTCGGCGTCCACGAGGCAGGAGTAGAGCATCCGGGTAAAGAACGCGAGGCTCAGCGGGTCGGCGCAGGCCCACGCGGGCGGCGTCGAGGCGGGGAGCGTTACTTCCTGCCAGCCGTCGTAGGGGGCTACCGGCTTCTTGCTCCGGCCAAACAGGGTGGCGTCGCCCGGGTCATCGGCGGGGCTCCCGCCGTCGGGCAGGCCGCTGTGGTGTCCGGCCACGGCAAAGGCGGCGTGGGGATGTTGGCGAACCCAGGCTTCCTGCGCCCCGGCGGTGGAGTGATCCACCTTGGGGCCGCCTTTGAGCCGCAGCTGGAAGGCGTCGCTGTACTTCCCGACGTCGTGGAGCCACGCGGCAAATTCGGCCTCGCTCTGCGCCCCGAAGGGGGCTGCGAAGGAACCGGCCAGTCTGGCAGTGCCGGCGAGATGGTCGTAGACGGTCTGGGTGCGGGTGCCGTCCTCGCTGATGTGGGCAAGACGTGTGGAGTGCTCCATAAAATGACCTCCTGACTCTGGTTTGCAATAAGGATACGCTTTTCAAAAAGCGTCTGTCAACAAAACGCGCTTTTCGACGAAAAATTCTGGGACTTTGCATAAAAAAGCAGACGGAAAAATCTGCAATGTGCCAAAAAAGAAAGAAACGAGTATTTTCATGTTTTTATAATAATACAAATAATATCCAATAAACTGGACTTTTACTGATTTTTCAGGCAAAAATGAAAAGAGAACTGCGTTTTCAGTACTGCGGGAGGAAGACCGCCCATCAGCAGAGAAAAAATGAAGATGTTGTGTACAACAACACCGCATTAAGATGGAATTAAGGCAGGGTTAAGAAAACCGCAAGAAAAGTGCTGAGTTATTCCATCTGGGAATGGACTTTCGGAAAAATCAAGGCGAATATCCCCCTTTTCATTTGCTGAAATCTGTTGTATTATGAATAACGGATATGGAATCAGAGAAAAAAGCGCCGCGATGAAGCGCAAACAGGAATGATAAGAAAAATAAAGGGCAATAGGGGGAGAGCTACGATGGACGAAAAAGATTACGAGCTGCTGCACGCGCTGGACGAGACGCGCAACATCACCCACGCAGCGGACAAACTGTACATGACCCAGTCGGCACTTTCCAAGCGCATCAAGGCACTGGAACAGGAGCTGGGGGTGGAGATCGTCCTGCGCTCGCGGCAGGGCATCCGCTTCACGCCGGCAGGTGAACAGGTGCTGCTCCACAGCGCCGCAGCCGCCCGCGAGATGGAAAAGATGCGCCGCCAGCTGGCTTCCATTCGGGGCGAAGCCTGCGGCACCCTGCGAGCAGGTATCTCGGTGAACTTCTCCTACTACCGCCTGCCCGAGGTGCTGACGGAATACCACAAAGCCTACCCGAAGGTACGCCTCGACATCGCTACCGGCCACAGCCGGAACATCTACCAGCAGATGCTGGACTCTTCGCTGGACGTGGCAGTGCTGCGGGGCGAGTATCCGTGGGACGGCACCCAGTTCCTGCTCTCGCAGGAGAATATCTGCCTGATCTGCAGCGAGGAGAACAAGGACAGACCCATCTCCGATTACCTTTATATCGACCACAGCAGCGACGCCACCATCAGCGCCCAGATGGCCCGCTGGCGCTACGAGAACGGCGTGACCAACGATGCGGGCAATTTTGTGGTGGATAACATCATGGTCTGCCGCGAGATGGTGGAGCGCGGCCTCGGCTGGGCGCTGATGCCGGAAGTGGCGCTGGATAACTTCAAAGGATATGTCAAGCCCTGCACCTTCGAGAACGGCGAGCCCTTCGTCCGGCGCACCTATATTTTCTGCCAGAGAGACGCAGCCGCCCTGCCGCAGGTGCAGCTCTTTATGGACATGCTCAAAAAGCACCGCTGAGAGGAGAAAAACATGGAAACGACTGTTTCGCTGGTCCAGATGCTGGATGCACGGGAGCGCCGGGTGCAGCACCAGCAGGAGCTGCTGGCCCAGTACCACAAGCCGCTCATCTGCTTTACCATGAATATCTGCGGCCCGATAAAGGATTCGCCCCTCATCCGGCGGGGCTTTGCGCGGGGGCGTCAGCTGCTGCGCCAGCAGTTTCTGCGGGCAAAGCTGACGCCGCTGTATCAGGACGCCGTCTGGGAAGTGACCGGTTGCGAGGCGTTCTATGTGCTGGACGCCGACCCGCTGACCATCAAGAAATTTACCACCGACATCGAGGACGCCACCCCGCTGGGGCGGCTGTTCGACATGGACGTCATCCGTCCGGACGGCCTCAAAGTGGACAGAGAAGAGCTAAACCTCGAAGGCCGCCGCTGTCTCATCTGCGGCGGGCCTGCTAAGGTGTGCAGCAGCCGCCGCACCCATACCGTGGCCGAACTGCAGGAAAAGACGACGGAGATCTTGACCGAGGCCCGGGACGCGCAGGACATTGCCGACGCGGCCCGTCTGGCCGTCCGCGCCCTGCTCTACGAAGTGACCACTACCCCGAAGCCCGGCCTTGTGGACCGGCGTAACAGTGGAAGCCATAAGGACATGGATGTGTTCACTTTCATGGACAGCGCCGCGGCGCTCTATCCCTATTTTGAAGCCTGCGCCCGGACGGGCCGCGAGACGGCGGAACAGCCTGCGCCCGAGACATTCGCGGCCCTGCGGCCTCTGGGTTGTGAGGCCGAGGGCGAGATGCTGGACGCCACCGGCGGCGTCAACACCCATAAGGGCGCGGTCTTTTCGGTGGGCATCGTCTGCGCGGCGCTGGGACGCCTCGACCGCTCCCTCTGGGCCGAAGCAGCCCGCGTTCTGGCGGAAGTATCCGCAATGACGGCGGGCCTGACCGAGAAGGATTTTGCAGGCGTCACTGCCGAGAACGCCGCCACCGTGGGCCAGAAGCTTTATATTCAGTACGGCATCACCGGTGTGCGCGGGCAGGTGGAAGCTGGACTTCCCGCAGTGCTGAATGTCGGTCTGCCGGTGCTGGAAGAGGGCCTTGCCAAGGGTTACGACTTCGACCGCGTCGGCGGCGGCGCACTGCTGGCCATCCTGGCCAACAGCACCGATACCAACATCATTGCCCGCTCGAGCCGGGAGCGTCAGCTGGCCCTCACCGAAGAGCTGAAAGCCCTTCTCGCCCAGACACCTTATCCGGATAAAGATGCGCTCGCGGCGCTGGATGACCGGTTCATTGCGGAAAATCTCTCGCCCGGCGGCAGCGCCGACCTGCTGGCGCTGACCTGGCTGCTCCATTTTGTTACTACTGAGGGGAATATCGATGAGTGAATATACCATTTCGCAGGTCTATCCGACCGATAAAACCGTTCTGGCCCAAATCGACACACTGCTGGGTCAGGAGGGCATCCGCCGCGACGGCAATCTGGACTACATCTGCGCCATGTTCGACGAGGAATACAACGTCATCGGCACCGGCAGCTGCTTCGGCAACACCCTGCGGTGCTTCGCCGTCAGCAGCGCCCATCAGGGTGAGGGTCTGCTGAACCAGATCATCACCCACCTCATCGAGGTGCAGTGCGCGCGGGGGAATATGCACCTGTTTCTCTACACCAAGGTAAAAAGCTCCAAGTTTTTCGGCGACCTCGGCTTCTACGAGATCGCCCGGGTGGAGGATACCCTTGTCTTCATGGAGAACCGCCGCGACGGCTTCGGGGCTTATCTGCGCGATCTGGAAAAGACCAGGACCGAGGGCAAAAGTGCGGCCCTCGTCATGAACGCGAACCCTTTTACCCTCGGTCATCAGTATCTTGTGGAAAAAGCTGCTGCCGCCTGCGACACGCTCCACCTGTTCGTGGTCAGTGAGGACGCCAGCCTTGTGCCTTTTGCCGTGCGCAGGAAGCTGGTGGAGGCGGGCGTGGCCCATCTGCCGAATGTGGTGCTCCACGACAGCGGCCCCTACATCATCTCGAATGCCACCTTCCCCAGTTACTTCCTGAAGGATGAGGCAGCTGTCATCGACGGCCACGCCCGGCTGGACCTCGCCGTCTTTACAAAAATCGCGGCGGCGCTAAACATCACTGCCCGCTATGTGGGCGAGGAGCCTACCAGTCAGGTGACGGGGCTTTACAACCAGATTATGTGCGAGCAGCTGCCCAAAGCGGGTATCGAGTGTGTCGTTGTACCCCGCAAAGAAGCAAACGGCAAGGCCATCAGTGCTTCCACCGTCCGCCAGTGCCTGCAGAGCGGCGACTGGGATACCCTCGAGACGCTGCTGCCCAAGACCAGCCTCGACTATTTCCGCAGCCCGGAGGCAGAGCCGGTGCTGGCACGCATCCGCAATGCGGGCAATGTCGTGCATTACTGAGAAAAACTTCCTCTCTCTTTGTGGTCATGACAACAGAAATAGGACGAAGCATCTGTTATAATAGGCCCATCAAGAAAAGGAGAGTGTGGATATGATACGTAAAATCATTCATATAGACGAAGAAAAATGCAATGGCTGTGGTGCCTGTGTCACTGCCTGCCATGAGGGTGCCATCGGCCTCGTGAACGGAAAGGCCAAGCTTATGCGCGACGACTACTGCGACGGCTTCGGCGACTGCCTGCCCGGCTGCCCCACCGGTGCCATCACCTTCGAGGAGCGGGAGGCCGCTGCCTACGATGAGCAGGCTGTGCTGGAAAACAAACAGAAAAAGGCTGCTGCCGCTGCCGAAAAGCCCGTCTTCCACGGTTGCCCGGGCAGCGCCATGCGCCAGTTTGACCGCCAGCAGGCCGCACCGGCTGCAGCTCCTGCCGCCGCCCAGCCCTCGCAGCTGGCCCAGTGGCCCTGCCAGATCAAGCTCGTGCCGGTGAATGCACCCTATTTTGACGGTGCTAAGCTGCTTATCGCCGCCGACTGCACCGCCTACGCCTACGCGAACATCCATCAGGAGTTCATGCGCGGCCATGTTACCCTCATCGGCTGCCCCAAGCTGGATGCCGTGGACTACAGCGAGAAGCTGACCGAGATCATCCGCAATAACGACATCAAGAGCGTTACCGTCCTGCGGATGGAGGTGCCTTGCTGCGGAGGTCTCGAACACGCCGCCGTCACTGCCCTCAAGAACAGCGGCAAGTTCATCCCCTGGAATGTCGTCACCTTCTCGGTGGATGGCCGTATCCTCGACCGGTAAATAATCGCAAACAAAAAAGCAGACGCTGCACAAAGCGTCTGCTTTTTTGGTATCATTCAGGTTGTGGTCTGGGTGGCGGACTGTATCATCTTCCAGACAGACTCGACGCTCTGGCGTATCTGAGCCAGCGTGGCGATGTCCTCGTCACTCATCCGGGAAGCCGGGGGAGTGAGCACCGTCTTGGCAGAAGTCACCGTGCCGGTGAGCTGAATGTGGACGTTGTGGTCCGGGATGGTCAGCAGCACATGGATGGGCGTGGTCTTCGAGAAGAGAGCGTCTGTCGAAAAGCCGAGCACGAGGGTCGTGCCGTCGGCTGCGGCGGGGAACTGATAGTAGCGGTAGCCGTCCCGTGCGGCAGAAGGAGAGACTTTTTTCAGCCCCTTGAGCGAGAGGGTGAAGCCGGAAAGCTCCTGAAGCTCGACCTTGTTCGTCTCGACGCCCAGCACGGCGGAAGCCTGTGTCTGGGAGATGTAGTCTCCGAGGCTCCACTCGGGCAGAAGAACGCTTGCGATGGAGAGTTTATCGGTGACAGCCTGACGCAGAACGGTGTAGAGCTGCCCGATGTCGAAGAGCGTCTCTTCCGAGTCGATATAGACCCGGGTGAAGGGAGACGTCTTGACGGAGTCGTCTTCGTTGAGCTGGTAGAAAGAGAGCTGCAGCTTTCCGGGCGCATACTGGCCGCTGATACTGCCGCTGGAAGCGTTCACCCGATCGAGGATGTTCAGCAGCGGCGGCTTATCCGGGCTGTTGGGCGTTATCTCATACCGGAAGGTGAAGGATGCACCGGTTTGCAGAGCCGAGATTTTGCTGTGCAGCTGGAAAAAGACCACGCCCACAGCGACCACTACGGCCACCAGCACGACCGCTAAAGCAACAAAAAGCGGATTGACACGTTTTTTTGGAGATGCCATCTGCAAGACCTCCTGTCATAGACTCTATGATTATAGCATACGAGCAGGTGGACGAAATGTCAAGCCGGAACTTGACGTTATCAGACGGTCAGCGTATACTGTCTGATACATCTTATATAAGGTAAAAGGAGGCAGAGATGAAAATAGCGATACTTGGTACCAGCGGCAGCGGGAAATCCACGCTGGCAAAGCGCCTGGGGGAGAGATACGGCCTGCCGGTGCTCCATATGGATACCGTGCATTTCCTGCCCGGCTGGGTGGAGCGGCCCTTCGCCGAGGAAGAAGCCATTGTCCGGCAGTTTCTCGACGAGAACGCAGGCGGCTGGGTCATCGACGGCAATTATAGCAAGACCTGCTATGCCCGTCGGCTGAAAGAAGCGGATAAAATCATCGTGCTCTGGTTTTCACCGCTGGTCTGCCTTTGGCGGGCGATACGGCGCTGGCAGCAGAACAAAGGCCGTGTGAGGGAGTCGTCTGCGCCCGGGTGCGAAGAGAAGATAGATGCCGAATTTGTCCGCTGGATCCTCCACGATGGGCGCACGAAGCAAAAGTGGGCGAAGATGGAGAGGATCGGGGAAAAGTACCCGGAGAAATATGTATTGATTCGGAACCAGCGGGAGCTGGATGGGTTCTTAAAGGAACTTTGAACTGGTTCTCGCGCCGATGGCGCGGGGGTAGAGCGCGGTTACGCGAGGTTAAGTTCTCTTTTGCGTGCCAAAAGAGAACCAGAAAAGCACCCGCTACTTTCGAAGCGCGGGAGGCACGAATCAAGGGCTGCTCGCCCTTGATAATCCCAAAGGGGTTGTCGAAACGGAAAAAAGCTAGTCGCTGCGCTTAACGCTTTTTTCTCGTTTCT
>OCRP01000962.1_pt1 | contig 18663 bp, 20 predicted proteins | sample 1538871 | NCBI WGS metagenome assembly OCRP01 (sample SAMN04571731, study PRJEB22368) | human gut metagenome | biome: human gut; material: stool | host: Homo sapiens | place: Luxembourg | collected 2012-09-20 | reverse complement strand
TTATCCTCAGACTGCAGCAGCCACGTCTGCCAATCGGCAATCTGCTGGCCCTGCTTGTAAAACAGCAGGATTCTGCCGTCCGCGCCCGCAAAAAGCACAGGATTCCAGTTCGCCGCCGCCCCGTTTACCAGCAGCTTTGGCTCACTCCAGCCTGCTTCCGTGCGCCTGCTTAGGTAGATACCCACGTCGCTTTCGCCCTCATGCGTACCGCCGAACCAGCAGCAAAGCAGGCTGCCGTCTGGCAGCGCCAATACTGTTGAAGCATGGCAGAAGGCCGTCGGCAGATGGCGCATAATCAATTCCTTTTGCATTATATCAATCACATCCAAAAAGTCGCATAATTCTATAACATAAGTATTTTAACACATATGCTAAAGAGCGTAAACTATTTTCTTCACATTTCTGACAAAATTTGCTGTTGCGCGGGCAACTGCCCTCCGCAACAGTGTTAATTATTTTTAACACTGTTGCAAATTTCATCAATAGTATTAATTTATTTTAACACTATAAGCGATTTTCTTGTTAGTGTTAATTATTTTTAATACTATTGCACGAGGTATTCCTCTTTATAACCCAAACGCAGGCACAAAAAAAGCCCGTCCTTACGGACGGACTTTTCAGCATAAACCGGATTATTTACGGATACCCAGTTTAGCAATGATTGCACGATAGCGCTCGATGTCTTTAGCAGCCAGATAGTTCAGCAGGCCACGACGTTTACCTACCAGTTTCAGCAGGCCACGACGGGAATGATGATCTTTTTTGTGCTCTTTCAGATGCTCGGTCAAATATTTGATGCGTTCGGTCAGAACTGCGATTTGTACCTCAGAAGAACCGGTGTCACCTTCATGACGTGCGTTTGCCAGAATTACTGCTTGTTTAGCTTCGCTAGTTAACATTGTTTGTTTCCTCCTAAAATTTCAAATTGCCATAAGCGTAGCAGCCGTTGGAGAATCGAACTGCCAGGCCTTGGTTTAAATACTATGATAGTATACCATATCTTGCCACCAGATAGCAAGTATTTTGTAAAGATTTTTATAAAAACAGCTTTAATTTACCGCAATGCCGCTTCGCAGTCGTTTTTATCCTGCGCCAGCTGCTGCTTGAGCTGCTCAATGCCGGCAAATTTTACTTCGCCGCGGATGCGCTGCACAAACTGCACTGTGAGCTGCTTACCGTAAAGGTCACCGGTAAAATCAAAGATGTTCGTTTCCAGACGCGGTTTGGCAACATCGCCAAAGGTCGGATTATAGCCTATATTCGCCATACCATGATAGCTTGCGCCATTCACCAGTACGCGTACAGCATAGACACCGCCCAGAGGCACTGCCACATGAGCATCCTCCAGCTCAATATTGGCCGTAGGATAACCCAGCAGTCTGCCACGCTCGTTGCCGTGCGCTACGGTGCCGCTGATGCTGTAGCTGCGCCCCAGCATAGCAGCTGCCTCTGCTACCTCACCGGCAGCAATCAGCTGACGGATAGCAGTGCTGCTGATAACAGTTGCACCCTCGCTTACCAGCTCGCGCACAACCAGCTCAAAGCCCATGGCTTTAGCTGAAGCAGCCAACGTATAGACAGTCCCCTGTCCACGACAGCCATAGGTAAAGTTGGCACCGACTACCAGACAGCTGTAATCAAGCTGCTGCAGTCGCTGCAGGAATTCCTGCGGCGAAAGGTCCGCAACCTGCTGATTAAAGGGAATGTCCACCAGCACGTCCACGCCAAGCTGCTGCAAAAGCTCCTGCTTTTGCGCGCCGGTTATCAACGCCGGCGGCACCATACCAGGACGAATCCATTCAAAGGGATGGTTGCTGAAGGTAAATACCGCCAGCTGCGAATTACATTCATGCGCCTTTGCCTTAGCAGTTTCTATCACATCAAGATGACCGCGATGCAAACCGTCAAAGGTACCCAATGCTACCACACAGGGAGCGGAAAATTTATGCAGTTGTTCTAAAGAAGTAATAATCTCCATAGTTATTCCTCTGGCATCGGGTAATGCTCTAAGATTTTTTCTGCCTGCAGGCGCTCCTGCTCACAGCGGACGATGCCTAAGAATTCATCCCCCGGCCCCAGCAGTACGTATCTGCCATCGGCAGTCTGCGCCACTGTGGTGCGCACACCGTTGGTGATGCGTGCCGCCTGACGCGCGTTTACCTTGAGCTTGGGCAGCTCGGCAACGGCAGTCAGCGGCTCTGCGGCACAGGCTGCAGGATTCTCCGCGATTTCCTGCAGCGTGCAGGCCCTGTCAATCGTGTAGGCTCCCACCTGGGTGCGTAGCAAAAAGCTCATCGTACCGCAGGTTCCCAGCGCTGTCGCCAGGTCCTCGCCCAGTACGCGGATATAGGTGCCCTTGGAGCAGGCCACGCGCACGGTAAAGCTCGTTGCCGTATAATGTAAAAGCTCCAGCTTATAGACCTCAATGGGACGCGCGGTGCGCTCCACCTCTACGCCCTGACGTGCCAGCTGATACAGCTTTTTGCCGTTGATTTTGATGGCCGAATACATCGGCGGCAGCTGCAGCTGCTTACCGGTAAATTGCGCCAGCACCGCTTCCAGCTCCTGTTTACCGAATGCAGGCACAATCATCGTTTTGAGAATCTCACCGCTGTCATCGCCGGTAACTGTCTGCGCACCCAGCGTAAATTCAGCAATATATTCCTTGCGGCCTTCTACAGCAAATTCCAGCAAACGAGTTGCACTGCCCGCAAAAACAGGAAGAACTCCTGCCGCGTCAGGGTCAAGAGTTCCCCCATGTCCGATTTTCTTTGTGTTAAGCACGCGCCGCAAAAAGCCGATAACATCGTGCGATGTCATCTGTGGTGGTTTTAATACATTAAAAATTGCGTCCATATTAAACCAATTTGCCCAATGCCTCCAGCAGCTGAGTGCGAGCCTCCTCTACCGGTGCATAAATCGTACAGCCTGCTGCCCGCAGATGACCGCCGCCGCCGAAGGCTACAGCCACAGCGGATACGTCAACGCTCTTAGAGCGCATGCTCACGCGCGTTACCGCCGGCTCAACGGCCTTGAACATAATAGCTACGTCAACGCCCTCAATATAGCGCGGGTAGGACACAAAGCTGTCGGTCTGGACATCCTTGTCATATAAATCGTTGGTAATTGTGAGATAAGCAATTTTGCCATCATAAGCGAAGGTCAGCGAAGGCAGTACCTTGGCCAGCAGCTCTACCGTATCGCGGGAGCGCACGTCCAGTGCATCGCTGATTTCGTTAGGCTGCACGCCGTATTCCAACAGCTTGGCAGCATTACGCATAGTTTTCGGCGTAGTGTTGGCATAGCGGAAGGAGCCGCAGTCTGTGCTGATTGCTGTGTAAAAGCAGGTAGCAATTTCCTTATCAAAGGGCCATTGCATAGCCATGAACAGATCGCACATTACCTCGCCCACGGCTGCTGCCTTGGCATCCAAGTAGAGATATTCGGCAAAGCGTTCGTTGGAAATGTGGTGGTCGATGTTCAGCAGTATTTTTGCTTCTGCAACCTCGGACACCAGACCAACGCGGTCAAAGGAGCTGGCATCAATAACTACCAGCAAATCCGTCTGCAGCTTGCTGCCCTCTACCGGACGCTCACACAATTCTATACCGGGAATAAAGCCAAAGCTTTTGTTGATAATATCATCACAGAAAACAGTAACCTGCTTGCCCTGCGCCAGCAAAAAGCGTGCCAATCCCAAAGTGGAGCCCAGGGTGTCACCATCCGGACTTACATGAGTGCACAGCACAACTTTTTCTGCCGCCAGCAGCATAGCGCCTGTTTCCTGCAGACTAAGCTCCTTACTCATGCTCTGCTTCCTCGGCTGCAGGCTTTTCTTCCTGCTTAATCTTATCTAAGATGCTCTGAATATGCGCACTGTATTCTGCGGAGGTATCCTTCTGCAGAATCAGAGTCGGTGCAAAGCGCAGGCGGATGCGTTTGGCGATTTCCGTACGCATAAAGCCTAATGCCTTGTTCAGAGCCTTCCAGGTTTCATCCTGCTTATCCTTGGGACCATACATGCTGATGAAAATCTTGGCATAGCTCATGTCATCTGTCAGCTCCACGCCGGTTACGGTAACAAACTGAATGCGCGGATCCTTGACATCATGCAGCAGCATTTTGCTGATTTCGTGCTTGATGGCCTCCTGTACTTTTTCTACTCTAAGTCTTGCCATTTTCTTTTCCTCTATATATAGATACAGACTGACGTACAGGCAACAGCTGCGGGGAATGCGGCGTATACGGCCGGCATTCCTGCGCAATGTGCCTTATGCGGTAGACTATTCTACTGCGATTTCTTCCATGTCGTATACTTCAAAGATATCGCCCTCTTTAAGGTCGCTGAATTTCTCTAAAGTGATACCACATTCAAAGCCTTGGGCAACTTCCTTCACATCGTCCTTGAAGCGGCGCAGAGATTCGATAACGCCCTCGTGAACAACGATGCCGTCACGAACAACACGAACCTTGGAGCTGTTGGTAACCTTGCCTTCAACTACATAGCAGCCTGCAATCTTCAGCTTGGAAATAGTAATCAGCTGACGGATTTCTACGCGGCCTTGGATAACCTCCTTGAATTTAGGAGCAAGCATACCCTTGATAGCAGCCTCAACGTCGTTGAGTGCGTCATAAATAACACGGTAAGTGCGTACGTCAACCTTCTCGGTTTCGGCAGCCTTACGTGCGTTAGCGTCAGGACGAACGTTAAAGCCGATAATCAGTGCGTTGGCAGCGGATGCCAGCATTACGTCGGACTCGGTGATAGCGCCTACGCCTGCATGGACAACGGCAACCTTAACCTCATCGTTTTTGATTTTTTCCAGGGATGCCTTCAATGCTTCGATAGTACCCTGAACGTCAGCCTTAACTACGATGTTCAGCTCTTTGATTTCGCCTTCTTTAATACGTTGGAACAAGTCATCCAGAGAAACCTTGGAGTTCAGCTTGATTTCCTCTTCCTTCTTCTTGGCGATACGTTTTTCGGCAACGCCGCGGGCAGTCTTTTCATCGGTGCTGTCCAGAATATCGCCGGCAGCCGGTACATCGTTCAAGCCCAGTACCTCTACAGGGGTAGAAGGCAGAGCCTTCTTAACCTTTTCGCCACGGTCATTGATCATTGCACGAACCTTACCATAGGAGGTGCCGGCAATAATGGTATCACCGATATGCAGAGTACCGCGCTGTACCAGTACGGTAGCAACCGGGCCGCGGCCTTTGTCCAGCTGTGCCTCAATGATAGTACCGTGAGCAGGCAGGTTCGGGTTAGCCTTCAGCTCCTGCATTTCAGCAACCAGCAGAATCATTTCCAGCAGGTCGCTGATACCGGTTTTCTGATGTGCGGAAACAGGAACCATAATGGTGTCGCCGCCCCAATCCTCAGGAATGAGCTCATGCTCTGCCAGCTGTTGTTTAACGTGATCCGGATTTGCGCCCGGACGGTCGATTTTGTTGATAGCTACAATGATAGGTACCTTGGCAGCCTTAGCATGGTTGATAGCCTCGATGGTCTGCGGCATTACACCGTCATCTGCTGCTACAACCAGGATAGCAACGTCGGTTACCTGTGCGCCGCGGGCACGCATAGCAGTGAAAGCTTCATGGCCCGGGGTATCCAGGAATACAATCTGCTTGCCCTGGTAGTTTACCTTATAAGCACCGATGTGCTGGGTAATACCGCCGGCCTCGCGGGAGGTAACGTTGGTTTTACGGATAGCGTCCAGCAAGGAGGTTTTACCATGGTCAACGTGGCCCATAACGGTAATAACAGGCGGACGCGGAACGCGTTTTTCAGGCGGATCGTCAACCTCAGGAATCTCAGTCGGATCCTCCTCAGGTGCTCTTTGACCAACCTCTACACCAAAGTTATCGCCAATAAGCTGTGCAGTATCAAAATCGATATCCTGGTTAATGGTAACCATTACGCCCAGCATAAACAGAGCCTTGATTACTTCATTAACCTCACGTTTAATGAGCTTGGAAAAGTCCTGTACATTGATAGATTCGCCGATTTCTACATAGGTCGGACGAACGATTTCTACCGGAGCCTGCTGCTGTTTCGGTGCAGGCTTCTTGCCGCCGCGGTTTACCGGCATCTGATGACCGGCACTGCGGTTCGGACGGCTTTCGCGGGTAGCGTAGCTGCCCTTAATCTGCGGCTTGTTGTCCTTACGGCTCTTGCCTGCATTGCGACCGCCCTGACGGTTATCGCGAGCACCTTCGCTGCGACCGCCGCTGCGGCCTTCACTACGGCCACCGCTAACCTGTGCACGGCTTTCGCCGTGTACGCTTTGGCCGGGTTGCTGGCTCTTGGGGCCTACAAAGATACCGCCCTGGCGTTGTTGGCCATTACGGCCACCTTGACGGTTGCCCTGCTGGCCGCCACGATTTTGCGGACGACCTTCATTACGACCACCTTGATAGTTACCCTGGCCGCCCTGGCGGTTGCCCTGCTGGCCGTTGCGATTTTGCGGACGGCCTTCGTTGCGGCCACCCTGACGATTTTCATTACGCCCTTGAGCGTTGTTGTTGCGTTGATTATTTTGCTGATTTTGTTGCATATTCCTCTGTCCGTTATTCCTATTCATATTGTTATCGTTTCTTTTAGCTGTAGCCTGCGGATGCGCAGGAGCAGCCGGTTTGCTGACATCACGTTTTTCCGTCTTCGCCAGTTTGGGCGGTTCTGGTTTTTTATCATAAGCTTTACGGATAACAGACATAGCCTTGTCATCAGCTGCACTAAAATTAGTTTTTTCGATATTATTTTTCTTCAGTAGGTCAATGACCTCATTTACTGGCTTGCCATAATCCTTGGCAACCTCGTATATTCTTTTATTACCCATTCATCCACCTCCAGACCAGATAAATAAGAAGCAGATTCATCTGCGAAGCTCGCGCAAGCTGCGCAGACAACTGTGATTTAACCTTATTATTTTTTCAGCAGCATATTGGCAAAGTTTGCATCAGTAATTGCCACCGCAATGCGCGGGCCTTTACCGATTGCATAACCCAGCTCATCGCGCGTCAAACGCTCGATGACCTGCACGCCTGCCATCTCTGCCAGGAAATAAATTTCCTTTTTCGAATTAGGGGCAGCATCTTGTGCCAAAACAAGTACTTTAACCTTGCCGCTTTTTAAGGCAGCACGCACAGCTACATCGCCGGAAGCTGTTTTGCCGGCCTTTTGCGCCAACCCTAAAGCAAAAGCAACATTATTGCCTGCCATGTTCAAAATCCTCCAGAAGCTGCTTGAGCACGTCTTCGCCGATAGGCTTCTCCAAAGCACGCTCCAGACGTTTTTCCTTCACAGCCTTGGTAATGCATTCCTTATCGGGGCAGACATATGCGCCGCGTCCGTTTTTCTTGCCGGTAAGATCAAGGCTGACCTCACCCTCAGGCGAACGTACAACGCGCAGCAAAGCCTTTTTATCCTTCATTTCATTGCAGCCTAAGCATTTACGCTGCGGAATTTTTTTTACCTTCATCATGCTTCTTCCACGGGAGCAGGCTCAGCAGCAGCCTCTTCGGCTGCCTGAGTTTCGCTCTTAATATCAATTTTCCAGCCGGTCAGCTTAGCAGCCAGGCGGGCATTTTGGCCTTCCTTGCCGATAGCCAGGGACAGCTGGTAATCCGGTACGACAACGCGGCAGATTTTGTCTGCTTCGTTAACAGTTGTCTTAACAACCTTTGCCGGGCTCAGAGCGTTAGCAACGTATTGTGCCGGATCTTCACTATATTTGACAATATCAATTTTCTCACCGCGCAGCTCGTTAACAATAGTCTGCACGCGCATGCCCTTATGGCCTACGCAGGCACCTACCGGATCAACATTGCTGTCAGCAGTAAATACGGAAATCTTGGAGCGCATACCAGGCTCGCGGGCTACGGATTTGATTTCAACTACGCCATCATGGATTTCCGGAACCTCCAGCTCAAACAGGCGCTTCAGCAGGCCGGGATGAGTGCGGGAAACCATAATCTGCGGTCCCTTGGTGGTGCGCTTAACCTCAACAATATAGGTTTTCATACGCTCATGGTATTGGTAGATTTCACCTGGTATCTGCTCGTTGGGAGTCAGCACAGCTTCAACCTTGCCCAAATCGATATAAACATTTTTGTTTTCCATGCGTTCAATAATACCGGTTACGATATCATTAGCACGGCTTTGGAAGCGCTCATAAACCTGCCCGCGCTCTGCCTCACGGATACGCTGTACAACAAACTGCTTAGCGTTCTGGGCAGCAATACGGCCGAAGTTTTTCGGAGTAACCTCCACCTCTACAATGTCACCTGCTATATACTGCGGATTAATTTCCTGAGCATCCTCCAAGGACATTTCGTTAATGCCGTCAGCCTCACCCTCAACTACAGTGCGCTGTGCATATACATGGATTTCACCAGTTTCTTTATTCATATCAACACGGACATTCTGGTTTGTGCCGGTATTCTTCTTGTAAGCAGCAACCAAAGCGTCATCAACAGCCTGGAACAAAAGCTCGGGGTCAATACCCTTTTCCTTTCCTAATTCCTGGATTGCTGAGATAAAATCTGCGTTCACTTAATAAGCCTCCTATTTCTTAATTAAAAGTCTATATGCGGTCTGATATTAGCAATCAGCCTACGTTCAATGCGGTCAGGATTTTTGAATTCCTTACCTTTAATAATCTTTTTAACCTGTACAGCTTCGTCATCATGTGCTACCAGAATACCAGTCAGATTCTTCATTCCCTCCCACGGAGTATAGAACATAATATCAACCTTGGTGCCATAAGCAGCTACAAAGTCCTTGTCCTTCTTCAGCGGACGATCAATGCCCGGAGAAGAAACCTCCAGAAAATACTTGTCGGGAATAGGATCCTCGGCATCCAGAATCTCCGTCAGCTTTTCGCTGACCATCTGGCAATCATCAATTTCTACTCCACCAGGCTTATCGAGAAAAATCCGTAGGTACCAGTCCTTTTCGCGCACATATTCTACATCTACCAGCGTAAGACCGGTATCCTGCAGAAGCGGTTCTACCATTGCGGTAATCAGTGCTTCAACTTCTTTTGCCTGCATCATTTTCACCTCCATATTAAGTTTTTCTTTCTGCATTAACCTTGCGGTTAACAGCTGCCTCCGTCGCCAACGCGTCAGAAACATCGTAATAAGCGGAAAGAGCGGGCTAAAAACCCACTCTTTCACAAGTCATACTTATTTTGGCTATCCTTATTATAGCATCTGTTGGCAAGTCTTGCAAGTAGCTGACGCTATATATAGTGATAAGATGTTAAATTTTGTACAAAAAAATGCTAAATCTTCCACTAAAAATGTATACATTACCCTTATTCTTGTCAGTCGCAAAAATATCTGCTACAGTAATATAGTAAACAGATAGAGATTGTGGAAAAAGTGTCAGTTTGAATAAGGGCGCTTTATCGACAAGCTTTTTATGAAAGGTGGTATTTTTATGTCCTATAATTTTGATGCTGCTGTTTCTCCCTTTATTAAAGCATTGCCTCCCTCCGGTCTGGCAAAGTTTCTTGATATTATGGCCGCTAACCCCAACATCGTACCTCTCAGCGTAGGCGAACCGGATTTTGATATTCCGCAGGCTGTCAAGGACGCTGAAATCAACAGCATCTGCGAAGGCAAAAGCTGCTACACTCCTACGCTCGGCCTTTTGGAGCTGCGCGAAGCAATTGCAGATGATATCCATAAAAACTACGGCGTGAAATACGACCCGAAAACCGAAATCATGGTAACAGTCGGTGTCAGCGAAGCACTGTACACCACTATTACTACCATTATGCATCCCGGTGACGAAATTATTCTTCCCGAGCCCTGCTACGTTGCCAACAAGGCCTGCGTTATTCTGGCAGGCGGCAAGCCTGTTTCCGTAGAAACTTATCAGGAAAACGGCTTTGTGCCTACTATCGAAGATTTGGAAAAGGCTGTTACGCCCAAAACCAAGGCTATTATGCTTGGCTATCCCAACAACCCGACCGGCGCTGTTATGAGCAAGGAACAGATTAAGGCTATCGGTGACTGGGCTGTGAAGCATGACCTGATTGTCATCAGCGACGAGCTTTATGCTCATCTTACCTACGGCGGCAAAACACACACCATGTTCACCTCCTTCCCGGAATTCCGCGACCGCACCATTATTTTCAACGGCTTCTCCAAGGCCTACGCTATGACCGGCCTGCGTCTTGGCTATATCATGGCACCGGCAGCAATCATCAACGCTATGAACATCCTGCATCAATATGTTGTGCTCTGCCCTAACGTTACGGCACAGTACGGCGCGATTGCGGCACTGAAATACTGCCGCCAGGACGTTGACAACATGGTTGCCGAATACAGCCGCCGTCGTCAGATTATGATTGATGGCTTCCACAAGATGGGGCTGCCGCTGTATGAGCCCGAAGGCGCCTTCTATGTTTTCCCCTGCATCAAGGAAACCGGTCTTTCCAGCATGGAATTTGTTGAAAAGCTGCTGGAGGAGCAGGAGGTTCTCGTAATCCCCGGCAATATCTTCGGTGCCGGTGGTGAAGGCTACATCCGCTGCTCCTATGCTTACAGCGAAGAAATCCTGCATAAGGCGCTGGAGCGCATCGCCCTCTTCGTAACGAAATACAGAAATCTGAACAAAGCAAAATAACTTTTATGCTTATTAATTATTAGACATAGTTATCTTATTAGTATATAATATCAATTGTAGATTTGATATCTGCTTAAAAATTCTTTGTTTTGATTTCGCTATATCTCACTTTCCTTCCATGAGACATAGCATATAAGAAAAACACGGTGTTTATCAGCCGTGTTTTTTCTTTTTGAAAAAGCTTTTTGATTATTCTATTGCAGCAGCAGCGTAAGCTAAACAAAAAATCCGCATGAAAAAAACATCATCATATTCCCGCTAAAACAGTTAAAGCTGCCAGCCTCCGCTTTGAGACGGAGACGGCAGCTTTTTGCATAAAAGCATTTGCGTATAATTTTTATCTTAAGTTAAAGCTTACTGCGCGCGTAACGCGACAGCGTGCATTCTGACCGTACTTGTCTTTGGCAGGACTAAAGCGCCATTTGTTGACCGCCGTCACAACGCTGTTATCCATAGCACCGTTGCCGGAGGAACCGACAACCGTTACATCCTCTACACTGCCGTCAGCACCTACCAGAATGCGTACCGTTACCACACCGGTAGCACCGCTGTTGCGTGCGGACGCAGGATATACAGGCGCGACCTCACGCAGTAGGCGGGGCGGTTTCACCGGCACACCGCGGCCCTCGCCGCTGCCACTACCGCTGCCACTGCCGTTACCGCTACCGCTGCCACTGCCTGTTCCGCTGCCCGTACCTGTGCCTGCACCATTACCAGCAGAATTACCGGCAGGAGCCTTTGGCCCGGGGGCTGCAGTTGCTTTTTTCTTAACAATCTTCTTCTGTGGCTTAGGCTTCAGCTTTTGGTCAATAATATCCTCCAGGCTTTGGATGATAGGCTCTTCCTGCTGCTCCTCCTGTTCGATTTCTTCCTCCTGAGCTTCAGCGCCGCCACCACCGGCTTCCAATGAAACCTCCAAAATTTCCGGAGGCGTATGCACAAAGCGGTAGCCAAAAATGCCAAGGCCGGCGGCAAGAACAAGATGCACAGCCAGAGCTACGGCAAAGCCCTTGCCAAATCGCTTTTGTTCGTCCTTCATTTGCTCTCACCTGTATCCGTAGCCAAACCGAAGCGTGTGACACCTGCTCCCTTCATTTTATCCATCAGTTGGATAATAGTTTTATAGGGAGCTTCGTCCTCTGCTCTGATAATAACCGAGAAAGAGGAATCATGCTTGCTTTCAATCGCAGCATTCTGAACCAGCATATCCATCTCGATTTTATTTTCATCAAGATAAAGGCTGCCATCCTTTTTAATCGTTACATTAAAGTTACTCTTGCTGACATTCTCCGAATGCTTGGCAACCGGCAGGCGAATAGGAATCGTCTTGACCTCGCTCATATACATAGTGCTGACAATGAAAAATACCAGCAGCAGGAAAATCATATCAATCATAGGACTAAGCATGATTTCCGGTGACTTCATCACTCTTTTACGACGTCTGCGCATTTTCTGACACCGCCCCTCATTTGCTCTGCTCGTTAGCTTTGAAAATATCAACCAACGTATCTGCGACTTCGTTGATATTCAGAGTTTCGGTCTTGATTTTACTTGTAAGATAAGCATGGATACACATACCCATAATGGCAATGCACAGGCCGAAAACGGTAGTAATCAGCGCTTCACCAATACCTGCAGTAACGGCCATCGGGTTTTGGGTTCTTTCGTTCAAAGCGTTGAACGAAGAAATCATACCGGTAATCGTACCGAGCAGGCCGAGCATCGGCGAAAGACCGATAACAACACTCAGATAGTTGATATTTTTTTCCAGACTGTCGATAATACGGTCTGCTTTAGTATAGACAATAGTTTCCAGACGCGGGCCGAGGTCACCCTTAATATCCAAAATCTCCTTAGCCATGGCAGCAGCCTCGCCCTTGCTCTGCTCTGCCAGCTCACTGGCGCCAACCAAATTAAAGTCATTCATCATGCGGCAGAAGCTGCTCGCGAACTTTTCTCCGGAAATAGCCTTCTTATAGAAAAGATATCGTTCCACACCAATAGCAATAGCGGCAAAGGAACACATCAGCAGCGGCCACATACAGGGACCACCCTTAACAAAATAATCAATAGCTCCGGCAAAAATACTCATACTTAAACCTTCTTTCAAAAAAATAACGCTGCAATTTTTTTGCAGCAAATCGCAAGCTCATCATCCGCCTATACACAGCGGAAGGAAGTCGGCATAGCTCCCATATCTGATACTTGTTGCTATTTACTAGATGTTTATATTATAGCCTCTTTACTAATCTGCGTCAAGAAAACACAAACTATATAAGTAAAGGCAGTACAGGAAAAATTCCCCGTACTGCCCGAAGCTTTATGTTATTTGAAATACTTGGCGAAGGCCTGCGCCGCCGCCGACTGCACCTCTGCATTAAAGGCTGTATACCGTTCGAGCAGCAAACGTCCCTCCGGCGTCAGCACACTGCTGCCGCCGCTTTTGCCGCCTGCTGTGCTGCTGACCAGTGCAAAGCCCAGGTCTGCCTCCGCACGCCGCAGAATCTTCCACGCCTTGCTGGCCGACATGCCCATAGCCTTGTAGGCAGCACTCAGCGAACCGGTGGCCTCAATGCGCTGCAGAAGCTCCGCCACACCCTTGCCGAAATCAATGCTTTCGTTATACACGCGCACCTTCACATGATAATGCTGCGGCTCTGCGTAGGTCATTTTACCACCCCTTGCCAAAACCGCAGGCAGGATAGGTGCACACAGCGCAGTTCAGGCACAGTCCTCCCTCGCCCAGAGCTGCCAGCTCGTCGGCAGTAACAAGGTCACAGGCCAGCACACGCGGCAGCACCAAATCAAAAATCGTACGCTTAGCGTACATTACGCATCCCGGCAGGCCCAGAACAGGCACCTGGTCTTCGCCGTAATACGACAGCAAAAACATTGCCCCCGGAAGCACAGGCGCACCGTAAGACACAATGCGTGCACCGGTGTTTTTTATTGCCAGCGGTGTGCGGTCATCCGGATCAACGCTCATGCCGCCGGTGCAGAGCACCATTTCCGCGCCCTTTTCCTCAATTGCGGTTTTAATCGCAGCGGTAATCTGCTCCGGTTTGTCATCCAGCACCTGCTTATAAACTACCTCCACGTTGAACTCGGCCAGCTTTTCCTCCAGCACGGGCGTAAAGGTATCCTTAATGCGTCCGTGGAAAACCTCGCTGCCGGTCGCCAGAACGGCAGCCTTTTTGATTTTATACGGCAAAAGCTGCAGCAGCGGTTCATCACCGCACAGCTCACGCACACGCTGCATTTTTTCCTTTTCGATAACCAGCGGAATGATGCGTGTACCGCAGAGCTTGTCACCTTTTTTCACCGGCGTATTGCCGTGACGCGTCGCAATCATCATCTGTCCGAAGCTGTTCACCAGACGCAGACGCGCGCCGTCTACCTTAAACAGACCGTCAGCAGTTGCGGCCAGCTCAATCTTGCCCTCTTTTACGGGCGATTCATCCATCATGGTATTTTTGCAGATGTCACACAAAATGCGTGCAGCATCATTTTCGTGCAGCATGCTTTCGTCAGCTTCCCACACATATAAATGCTCCTTGCCAATGGAAAGCAGCACCGGAATATCCTCCGGCTGTATCACATGTCCCTTGCGGAACACGGCATCCTTGGTAACACCCTTGATAATCTGTGTCAGGTCATGGCAGAGAACACTGCCGACCGCATCCTCAGTACGAATTAATTTCATGCTTATCTACCTCTTATTTAGCCTGTGCAAAGCCATAGGCCGCAAAAATCTTCATAGCCTCTTCTGTCTGCAGGAAGGCAGCAAAATCCTTGGCAGCCTCAGCCTGCGGAGCCTTTGCCAGCACGCCGATAGGATAAATTACCGGCTTCTTCAGAGAGCCTGCCGGAGCTTCAGCCACAACAGTTACCTTGTCCTTCAAGAGTGCTGCATCGGTAGCGTAAACAAGGCCTGCATCGGCACTGCCTTCAGCAACCCAGTTCAAAACCTGTGTTACATTGGTGCCAAGGCTTACCTTGCCTTGAATACCGTCCCATTGACCAAGCTTGTTCAGCGCTTCCTTGGCATATTGGCCTGCAGGAACGCTTGCCGGGTCACCGATAGCAGGATGCTTAGCCTTGCTGAAATCCTCAAAGCCTTTGATTTCGCTGCCGCTTTTAGGCACAATCAGCACCAGCTTGTTTTCCAGCAGCGGCTTTACAGTACTCTTGTCCATATAGCCCTTATCGCTAAGTGCGTTCATCTGCTTGTTGGCCGCAGAAATAAATACGTCCGCTGCCAGACCGCTTTCAATCTGTGCCTGCAGCTTGCCGCTGGCATCGTATACGCCTTCAATTTTGATTTCCGGATGCTTTTGCTGATACCGCGGAATGAGCTTTTGCGTAAATACCTTTTCCATGCTGGCAGCAGCAGCCAGACGCAGTGTTTTGTCTGCCTGCGGTGCAGCAGCCTGCTTATCACCGCCGCCGCAGCCTGCAGCCATAACAGCTACCATTAAAGAAAATACTAAGCATAAGAGTTTTTTCATTTTACTCCCCCTGTTGTTGTTTTGTTTTATATAAGTAAACATTAAGACCGATAACAACTAAAAGGCAGATGCCTACAATTACGGCCACATACCAGCCTGCAGCCTCCCAATCGCCTGCCGCGACGGCAGAATAAACCGCGAGCGGCAGCGTGCGTGTGCGTCCTGCGATATTGCCGGCAATCATCGCCGTGGCGCCGAACTCGCCCAGACCGCGGGCGAAGGCCAACAGACCGCCGGCAATAATGCCCGGCAGTGCATTCGGCAGATGAATGCGCCAGAAAATGCGCCATTCCGTCATGCCCAGCGAACGTGCCGCCTCCAGCATGCCCTTGTCAACCTGCGACAAAGCTCCGCGCGCGCTGCGGTACATGAGCGGCAGCGAAATTACCGCTGCTGCCAGCACGGTTGCCAGCCAGCTGAAGGCTATTTTTATGCCTGTCAGCTGATAGATAAGCTGGCCTAAAAAACGGTTATTGCCGAAAAAATATAAGAGAAAGAAGCCTGCTACCGTAGGTGGCAGCACCATCGGCAGCGTTATTACTGCGTCGGCAAAAATCTTCAGGCTTTGGCTCTGCAGCCGTTCCACCCACCAGGCAATAATTACGCCGATAAAGAAAACTATGACGATTGTTGCTGCCGCAGTGTGCAGCGAAATCCACAGCGGCGACCAGTCAATCGCGCTCATTTTCTCGCACAGTCATGGGCGCTGCCCTTCAGGATACGCAGTCCATGCTCCAGCTGCGGCAAAACGATTGCCAGCGCTTCCTCCACCGCTTTGGTGCTGCCCGGCAGATTCACAATCAAAGTCTGCCCGCGCACTACGCTCACGCCGCGGCTCAGCATTGCCCGCCGCGTAATCTTGAGTGATTCCGCACGGATGGCCTCCGCGATACCGGGCACATTGCGTGTAGCCACCGCCATTGTTGCCTCCGGGGTGACATCACGCAGCGAAAGGCCTGTGCCGCCTGTAGTGATAATCAGATCAACCTGTCTGCTGTCCGCCAGACGTATCAGCTCACGTTCGATTCTCTTCTGCGCGTCGGGAAGCAAAACCTGCTCCACAATTTCGTAGCCTGCCTCCGCCAACAGCTCTGCTGCCCGCGGACCGCTGGTATCAACACGCTCACCCGCTGCACCCTTATCCGAAAGCGTCATTACCGCCGCACGCAAAGGTACGTCGGCTGCAGGCAGCGTCACCTCCAGCTCCATGCCGCCGCGCAGAACGCCGCCATGCTCTACCGTAGCAAAAACGCCTTCACGTGGCATAATGCAGTCGCCCACACGCGCAAAAATCGTGCAATGGCTGTGGCATTCCTTGCCAATCTGCGTCAGCTTCATCACTACTTCACCGCTGCGCATGATGCTGCCTACCGGCAGCTTTTTGAAGTCGATACCGCTGACCAGAATATTTTCACCGAAGGCACCGATAGCGGCATCACCGCCGCGCGCATTGAATTCATCTACCTTTTCCGCACTCAGCAAACTCACCTGACGGTGCCATTTCCCGGCGTGGGCATCACCCTCGATTCCGAAATTTTCTTTGAGGACAATCTCATTAACCGGATGCTTTTCTGTACCCTTCTTTTCACTGATACATACAGCCTTGATTATACCCTTTACGCTTGCTTCCATACGAAATCACCACTCTTTCCGCCTGCCTTACTAAGCAGATGCACATCTGTAATCACCATCGCCTTGTCCACGGCCTTGCACATATCGTAAATCGTCAGCAAGGCAATCTGTACGCCTGTCAACGCCTCCATCTCCACACCGGTCTTACCCGTAGTTTTTACCAGGCATTGCGCCTGTACGGCATAGCTGCCGTTTTCCGCCAACAGCTCAAAATCTACCGTGCACTTCGTCAGCTGCAGCAGATGGCACAGCGGAATCAGCTCACTGGTGCGCTTGGCCGCCATAATTCCCGCGACGCGTGCTACGCCCAGCACATCACCCTTGGCCATACTGCCGGCAGCAATTTTTTCATATATTTCTCTGCTTACGCAGATTTTTCCCTGCGCCACGGCAACCCTAGCGGTATCAGCCTTGTCGCTGACATCCACCATCAGAGCATTGCCCGCAGCGTCAAAATGTGTAAATTCACTCATCGTCTGCTCCTTCAAAGCCTGTATTTATCCGCCTATCTGGCTCATATTAAAGCTTGCCGCCTCCACCTCAAAGCTATGTCCCGCAGGCTTAGCGTAAATAATCTCCTGCATGGCCTGCAGCAAATCCGCATCACTTGCGCCGTCACGCAGCAAGCGCTTGAGGTTCATGCCCTCGTTACAGTAAAGACAGGGCTTCAGCATGCCCACGGAGGTAAGGCGTACCCTGTTGCAGACAGCGCAGAATTTATTATGCAGCGGTTCGATAAAGCCCACCGGCATTTTATAGCCGCCGATGCGCCAATAACTTGCGGGACCGTTGCCGTAACGCTGCGCGTCACGCTGCAGTTGTAAGCCTGCCTGCTCCAACAGACTGCGAATTTCACTGCCGCTTAGGCCTTGCAGATTAGTGTTGCAGTCTAGCGGCATCAGCTCGATAAAGCGCAACGGCGCATTATAGCTGTGCGCCAACTTCAACAGCTGCATAATATCGACCAGGCCATTTTCTGCTAAGGGCACACAGTTCAGCTTAAACGATATTCCTGCAGCCTGCAGCTCCTGCAATGATTTCAGAACGCTGTCCAGGCTGCCGCCGGTAAGCTCTGTATAATACGCTGCATTCAGAGTATCAAGGCTCACGTTGATGCTGTCCACACCCGCTGCAATAAGCGCAGGCAGCTGCTGCGAAAGCAATGTGCCGTTCGTCGTCAGCGTTACCTGCTCTACGCCTTTCGTTTGCTTCAGGCTGGCGATAAAATCGCTGCAGCCCTTGCGTAATAGCGGTTCGCCGCCGGTGATTTTGAATTTGCGGATGCCAAGCTGCAGCGCAGCGCGGCAAATACACAAAAGCTCCTCATAGCGCAATATTTCGTTATGCGGCACATGCTCACTCACCTCCGGCTGACAATAGCGGCAATGCAGATTGCAGCGGTCAGTAAGGGAGATGCGCAGATAATCTATTTTGCGGTTGTATTGGTCGTACATAATTGTAGTCCTTCCATCGCGTCACTCTCACCCGAGAATAACGCATACCAAAACAAATGTGGTCTTGCAACCACATTTGTTTTCAGCTTATTAAAATCTTATTCTTCGTCAACGCCCATAGCAACTTTTTCCGGGGTAATCGGCAGTGTCATGAAGCGCTTACCGGTTGCCTGATAAATTGCATCGGCAATCGCCGGAGCCGGAGTGTTGATTACCAGCTCGCCCACGGATTTGGCACCGAAGGGACCGCTTTCCTCATAACTGCTGGCAAAGTCAACATAGATATGACCGATATCCTCACGGCAGGGAACCTTATACTGCATGAAGGAGTTTTCGTAAATACGTCCCTTGGGGCTGTAGGTTACGTTTTCCATCAGCGCCATGCCGATGCCCTGCAGAATACCGCCCTCAGTCTGTACCTTCGCCA
>OCRP01000960.1_pt1 | contig 18695 bp, 17 predicted proteins | sample 1538871 | NCBI WGS metagenome assembly OCRP01 (sample SAMN04571731, study PRJEB22368) | human gut metagenome | biome: human gut; material: stool | host: Homo sapiens | place: Luxembourg | collected 2012-09-20 | reverse complement strand
AGCACTCATTTGCTAAAATTGCTATTCCTTACACGATATGTTAATTGCTCGTGCTGGCGTTCTGCTACCTTTCTTGCCTGCCCCTTGGGGAAGGTGCCGAGCGTAGCGAGGCGGAAGGGGGTTGTGCGTCGCAATTAAATATCGTTTCAGTCAGTAGCAATTTTCCTATGCCTTAGGGCATAACGCAAATTTCGTGCGGAACCAGGACGAAGCATCGGTACAATTTGTCAGACGGTAAAAGAATGTTACGTATCCTTGCTTCTATGGTTCCAAGCACTCATTTGCTAAAATTGCTATTCCTTACACGATATGTTAATTGCTCGTGCTAGCGTTCTGCTACCTTTCTTGCCTGCCCCTCGGGGAAGGTGCCGAACGTAGTGAGGCGGAAGGGGGTTGTGTGCGTTAGTGTAGTGTGTTACCTTTCTTGCGGGTGCTTGCTTGTTGTTTGGAGGTGAGCTTATGAAGAAGCTTTTGAGTGCTTTGGCGTGCGGTGCATTGCTGTTGTGCGGCGGTATGTCGGTTGTGCGGGCTGATTATTATGAGATGTATAATCCTGCTACCCATGTTGAGGGTGGTGCTATGGTGTATGAAACTACGCGCGGCGTTTTAATGGATTTGAAGGTGCACAGCGGTGAATGGCAGGACAACCATTACCGCTTTGAGACCGAGGCGAGCGGTGTGGTGCGTTTTGCGCATGATGGTGAGCGTTTTATCGGTTATCTGCATGTGCCGAGTCTTGCAAGCTATGAAAATGGTATGGGTTATCCTTCTCAGTACAGATATAGTATGCCGCTTTATGAAAAATATGCTTTGAGTAATCCGCAGGGCTATCAGGCGCAGAGCAAGCTGTACGGTGCCTGGATTTTGGGTGAGCCTGAGGGCAATAATCGGGTACTGCCGTCCCTGGCCGGGACCTATGAAAGAAGCAACAAAAGAGGTACTCGCTTTGTGCAGGGTGAAACGGAAATGCCCTGGATGGTAGCGATGCTGTTTTTGCAGTTGGTGCTGGAGGCGAATGTTAATTTACTGGACAGAAACAACTGCCATTTCAGCTTCTGGGATTATCAGTGGGAACAAGAAAAGGCTTTGTATCCTGATGTTGACAAGCGTTACAGCTATCATACTATGACTAAGGCAGGAGACCCCGATTCTCCTAATCCGGTGAAGTTTAAAGATGCGCGCTATCTGGTAGAGAAAAGCGGCAGACTGATTTATAATGTTGCCGATGATGGTACGGTAAGGAAGATTTACGATTTGGCCAATGAGTAGGCAGCAGATGCTTGCGCACTATTTTTGGCAATGGGAGTGGCGCTGATGTGGATACTGAGATTGCTGTGTATGATAATGCTGGAACTGCTGCTTTGCAGAATTTTCCTTGAAAAACAAAAAAATTTTACTCATCCTACCCGAAATCGACAGTTTGGGTGGGGTGCTTTAGCACATTCCGTTGTACAATGAGCTTGTAAGGAAACATGCCTGCGCCTGTAATAGCGCAGGATAATTCTGAGGAGGTGCAACAAATGAAAAAAGGTATTGTATTAGCTTGTTGCGCAATGCTTTTGGCGGGACAATTGCAATCTGCAGAAGCTCTTGACTGGAACAGAAGAATTGGCGTAGACAAAATGATCGACAGAACCATTGACAATACTATTAACAGGGCGGTGAATAAAGTGGAGAAGCAAGAAAAAACCAGACGTGTAATTTTCCAAAACCTGCCGCAATCGGCAGCTGAAATCGGACCGGAAACCGATGCTCAGCAGGTTGCAGCTTATACTGTAGCGGCACTGGCTCGCTATGAAACTAATCCGGCAGAGGCAATTGCAATGCTCAATAAGCTGTTGGGACCAAGACCGGTACCTAAAAGAGATGAACAATTCTTGGCAGACCGTTTCCGCGGCAGACAATATCTGATGCGCTCCTACTTCATGGGCGCAGCTCCGGAAAACAACTATCAGCCGGATATGCCTTATACCGTAGAGGTTAAAACTAATGCCTATACTTATCAGGAAGAAGGCTATGCACGTTTTATGATTACCTGCGGCGGTGCTGACAGCCCGCGTCCGATGACCGTGCGCCAAAAAGCTTCTACCGGCGAATGGTTCCTGTGGGATTACAAGGGCTTGCTGAGCGGCATCAAAACTCCGGCAGCGGATGATCCTTGGGCATAAGAATAATTCGTCTGAACAAAATATTGCAGTATAACATTAACAGCCTTCCGGTGCTTCCGGGAGGCTGCGTTTTTGTATGCTAAGGTCGAAATAATCGGAAAATACGCTGAAAAGCCTGTTTTTTTTGCCTTACCCTACCCGAAATCACCCTTTGGGGTGGGGCGCTTTTGCTGCTTCTTGATTATAATATAATTACAAAAGCAGGAAGGAAGTGATATGTATGAAAAAATTTTGGAAAAAAACATCGCTGTTTTTGGTGACTGCAGCGATGACTGTTTCTGCTCCACTGATGGCGTGGGCGCTGGAGCACGACATTGTTATTCTGCATACTAATGATATCCATTGCGGTATTAATGATAATATCGGCTTTGCCGGTCTGGCGCAGATTAAAAAGGATGCTTTGGCAAGAACGCCGAACGTGGCGCTGGTGGATGCAGGCGATGCTATTCAGGGCGCACCTATCGGCAAGCTGTCCCGTGGCCTGGCAGTTGTCGATATTATGAATTACCTGGGCTATGACTTCTGCATTCCCGGCAACCATGAATTTGACTATGGTATGGACCGCTTCAAAGAGCTGGTGCCGCTGCAGCGTGCAGGCTATTACTGTGCAAATTTTGTTTATGCAGGCAACAATAAGCAGGTTCTGCCGGGCTACAAAATTATGCAGTATGAGGATACCAAGGTAGCCTTTGTGGGTGCGAGCACACCGGAAAGCCTGACAACCTCTACGCCTACCTTCTTCCAAAATGAGAAGGGACAGTATATTTACAGCTTCTGTGAGGATAAGAGCGGCAGCAAGCTGTACAAACAGCTGCAGAAGAATGTCGACAAGGCACGCAAGGACGGCGCGGACTATGTATTTATCGTAGGTCATTTGGGTATGGACGGCACTACTCCGCAGTGGAGCAGCGAAAGCGTTGCTAAAAACACTCAGGGCGTAGATGCTGTTATCGACGGACACTCTCACGAGCGTTTCACCCGTATGGTTAAAAATAAAGTCGGCAAGGACGTGCTGCTGGCGCAGACAGGCACTAAGCTGAAAACTGTCGGCGAGCTGGTAATTAGTCCCGACGGCAAGCTGAAGAGTCGGCTGATTACCGAATCCAACGGCAAGGATGCCAATATCGCAAGAGTTATTGCCCAGGAAATAAAAACCTATGAGCCTTTGCTGAAGCAGCCTGTGGGCGAAGCCTTGGTACAGCTGCGCAGCAATGATCCTGTGACTGGCGAGCGCATTGTACGCAACCGCGAATGCAGCTTGGGCGACTTTGTTGCCGATGCCTATCGAGCAGTGCTTGATTGCGACGTAGTTCTGGCAAACGGCGGCAGCATCCGCAACGAAATCAAAACTGGCGTAATCAGCTACAACGATTTGCTGGAGGCCTTCCCCTTCGGTAACATGTGCGTAGTTTTAGAGGCAAGCGGTCAACAGATTCTTGATGCGCTGGAGATGGGCTCTATGAGCTATCCGGAAGAAAGCGGCGGCTTTATGCAGGTATCCGGACTGAGCTACACGATTGACAGCTCTGTTCCCTCCAGCATCGAGCTTGATGCCAAGGGCAACTTCGTGCGTGTTGCCGGTGCCCGTCGCGTGAGCGATGTTAAAATTGACGGCAAACCGTTAGATGTTAAGAAAAAATATACTGTTGGCGGCACTTCCTATATGCTGAAATTCGGTGGTGACGGCATTACGATGTTCAAGGGCGCACGTCTGGTACAGGACGAAATGATGAGTGACGCAGATACGATTATGGAATATCTGCAGAATCATCTGAATGGCAAGGTTGGCGAGCAATATGCTAATCCTTACGGCGATGGCCGTATTGTAATCAAATAAAAAGCTTTTCCATAGTAAAATGAGGAGATGATTGTTATGTTGAAGAAACGTATGGCGATGGGAATTTTGGCCGGACTGCTGGCCTGCAGCTTTATTGCCGGCTGTGGCGGGGGTGACAAAGGCACCAGCGAGCCTCCTAAACCGAAACCGATTGCTGCTGATTTGAAGGATTTGCCGAATAAGGATGTTAAGGTCGGCATTAATACATTTAAGCTCTTTACTCTGAAAAATAATCCTAATCTGCATTTGCAAAATACTTATAGCAAGGGTATGAGGGTGGCTGTTGTCGGCAGAGATATGATTTATGCCAACGTTAAGGACAGACTTGTGCAGATGCAGTGGGATAAAGATGGTCTGCGCATGTTGGACAATAATGTTGATTCTATGTCCGGTAATGCTAAGATTTCTTCCGACGGCACCAGAGGCATTTTCTATACCAATAAGAGAATGAGACTCAACTATTTCGATAGCGAAACTAAGCGCATTGAAGAGGCACAAGGACGCTTCAATAACCTTGTTGTAATTCCTAAGGGCAATGCGGACAAGGCTTTAATCTGGATGAACCAGGGAGAAATGAGAAAGGTTGATCTTCGCAACGGCTACAGAGTAGGAAAGGATTTGGGTATAGTACGTAAGGAATCCAGAAGTCGTGATGCTGATGACAATGATAAAATCAATATTCCGCAGAGCGTTGTTGCAGATAGAAACGGTGATTTCTATGTTGGCGGCAATGCGCGTATCGGCACTCAGGATGTAGGCCTGGTAAGCGTTTATGACTTCAATGGCAAGCAAAAACGCGTCATCGGCAAGGAAAAACGTGAAGACAGCAAGGCCATCTATTCCTTAACCGATATAGCTTTGACTGATGAATATCTGGTAGTCAGCGATTCCTCTGTAGACAAGCAGCAGCTGCAGATTTACAGAAAGAACACTGGCACTCTGGTTGGTACCGTAAGTTATAAGGATTTGACCGATAATAAGGAAACCAGCATCGGTGCATGTGTAAACCTGGCAAATATGCCTGATAACAGAGTTTTGGTTGCCCTCAGCAATGACAGAAAAAATATTAAAGATGAATTCTTCATCCTGCAGCTGTAATGTAGGGTAGAAGGTGCGACAGAATCTGTAAAATTTAAGAAATAAAGATTTGAACACCCCCCGAAAGATATATTTTGGGGGTGTTTGAATTATAGCTTAAATTGGATATTTGGTTTTAGCAGTGTGTATGGCTATATATGTAATAAAAATGAGCGATAAACGAGCGATAAATGAGTGATAAAATGAGCGATAAAGTTAATATTGCAATAGTAACCCCTAAACCATAACGAAAGCCTCCGACGAGTAAACTCGCCGGAGGCTTTTTGCCTGCTTTGGTGCATCAATGCTCTGCGTTACGCATCAGTTCGATATACTGCAGCAGTTCCTTACGGGTTTTTACACCCAGCTTGCTGTAGATATTTTTATTATGATATTTTAAGGTGTTTTCGGTAATACCAAGCTGGCTGATAATATCTTTGGTAGAGCAACCTTGTACATAAAGGTTAAAGATGTCCTCCTCCTTAGGTGTCAGCGTAGCAAGATTATCGATAAACATCTGATAACTGTCGGGATCGACGGATTCCAGCTTCTTTTCAATGGCTTTTTCCAAAGCAGCTTGGGCAAAGTTGAACTGCTGCTGTGCCTGCTCGCGTTCCTGCTGAGCCTGCAGCTTTTCTTGCTGCGTCTGCTCCATTTGCAGGCGTACCTGTTGAATTTCATTCTGCAGGGCGGCAAGCTGTTCCTCCAGATGAATATATTGGTTGGCGCTCTGCTTTTGCTTTTCCTGTGCCTCCTGCAGACGCATGGCAGCCAGTCCGTACTGCTTTTGTACCTGATTATTTTCGCTTTGCAGCTGACGCAGCTTTTCGGCCTGCTGCTCGGAATGACTCTGCAGAAATTCAAAGAACTGGTTAAGCTCCAGCACATTGGCTTGCGGAGGAGCGTCGGGGTTTTGCTGCAGCTGCTGTAAATCCGCTACCAGCGGGTCTACATATCTTTTGCTGAAATAACCGGCAGACAGTAATGAAAGCAGCAGAATAATACCCAGCATTATCAGCAGACGCATTTTAGCCTGCCTCTGCAGATGATAATAGCTGTCGGCAGGCAACATGACTGCTACCCTGTGCTCCGAGGCACCGACCGTCAAGGGAGCGGTGAAGCCGATGAAGCGCTCCTGACCGGCAGTAAATAATTCGTGCTCGCCGTCAAAGCTGGTTTTTATAGTAGCATTGACGAAGGAGGCCGGATTGGAAAGCTGTCCCTGGTATTCGTTGTCCGCCTTTTTATCGAGAATAGCGGTAATCAGCGGATACCCCTTGTAATTGGCCTGCTTGGTGCGCTGTTGGAAGTAAACGCTGCTGATTTCAAAGCCGCAGATACCGATAATCCTGCCGTTATTACTGTTAATAGGCATCAGGAAAAGACGGGACTGCTCCCAGCTTTCTTTGAGGTGGGCAACGTCTGTCAGAATATATTGTTGGAAAATATTATTTTCCTTGGCATGCAGCAGCTTATCGGCCTGCGGATAGGCGTGGACGTTAAGCTCCAGCTGCCAGGTGCTGTAAAGGCTGATGTTGTTATTGCGGGCAACCTGAGGGTTGCCGCGGAACATACATGTTTCATTGAAAAGAGTGTTTTCGGAATAGATATTGGTAAATTTGAGAAAAAGACCGTTATAGGTTGGTTCCAACATATTCGTGTTGACGCTGGCGTTAATCAGATACAAGGCACCGCTGGCCGGAGCCTGCTGCATCTTGGCAGCAAGAGTCTGGTAGGTTGCCTGCTGAATCGCTGTCAAAGCCTCGGGATTGTTGTTCAAGGCATCGTAATTATTGTAAATGCCCTGCTCCAGCATAACGCGGTCGATATCATTCTGCAGCTGCTGCGACAAATCGATATTGTGTGCAGCCAGCGCGTTCATCTGGCGTTTGATATCGTTGGTACGGGTGTTAAGCTCATATTCAAGAAAGCGGTCGATATCATGGCTTGGTGGCTGTACTATGCCGATAATGTTTAACAGGATCAGCATAGCAGAACCTGCCAGCAGCACCAGTGACAGCAGGTAAATAATGAAACGGCCGCGCATAGAGCGTTTGTTATGCCATATTTCCTTGCCTATAAGCAGCAGTCTTTTTATTTTGGTGAGCTTATTGAGCATTAAGAGCCTCCTTGGTAGGATTTTTTTGGCTTATTGCTTGTAATTCAGCAGCTTCTGATAACTTTCTTCTACTAACTTATCAAGCGTTTGCTGCGGGTTGGCACCGCCGGCAATTTCCTGTAAATATTGCTGATGGGCAGCGCGCAGAATATTTTTGCTGCCGTATTCCAGATTCTGCTGAATTTCGGCAGCATTGTGCGGCAGATGCAGCCAGGTGCCTTGTTTGTATACCTGCTGCATGCAGGTATACAGCTTGCGATATTTGAAGTTATGCACATCTTGCGGATTATTCAGCAGTTTTGGCAGTGCTTCCTTATTGGTTGGCAGGTAGCCTGCCTGCATAGCAAAATTCAAATTGCTGTTTTCCTGCGCCAGCCATTTTGCAAAAACAACGGCACCAAGATTTTTGCGTTCGTCTGTGCTTTTGATGGCAAATAATCCTACACCGCGCTGCAGCAGTGTTACCTTACCGCCACTGAAAACAGGGCAGGGATAATAGTTGGTAACGATAGTTTCACGCGTGTTGTCGGGATTAGTGACGTAATCGCGCATATAAAGAATGGCGGCGGTGGAGCCGACGTTGCTGATTAAATCGGCTGTTTTCCAGGCATCGGCCGCATAACCCTTTTCAATGCCCAGACCACCGGCGATAGCAGGCTCGGCTGCAGCACGGAAGATGCGCTTGAAGTTGGAGCTGGCAAGGTCCGGCTTGCCGTCCTTGATTAACGGGTCGCCCAAGGAAGCCATGCTCGTCAGGTAATAGTTATAGAAATCATCCAGCTGGCACATGTTTTTGCCGCCGGTCCAGGTATAATACTTGCGGCAGAGCGCAAAAAGCTTGTCATAATCGGCGAAATCATCGGTGTTGGCACCTGTTGCCGCAGCAAAGCGGTCAAAATATGTCTGGTTTACAAAAAGCAGCTCGGTGGATTTTGCTACCGGCAGCATTAGCAGCTCCTTATCCTGATAGCCTTCGGCTAAAAATTCCGGTTGGTAAACAGCTAAATCTTCTTTATCAAGGTATTTGTCCCAATGCAGCAGCTTATCGTGCATTGAGGGGATTACACGTGGATAGGCGGTAAAAAGGTCGGGCAGCGGCACAGCGCCCGGCTCCTGCTTGGCAGAGGCGAACAAAGCCTTGTCAATAACATTGGAGCTGCTTACGGAAGCAACCTTGACAATGACGCCTTGGGCCTTACCCTCAGAGGCATTGAATTTTTCTATTGTATCATTAAACGGAGAATTGGTCTGGTTGCCGTAAACATGCCAGATGGTGAGAGTTACCGGTTTGGCCGGGTCGAGTGATGCCTTGCTGCCGCAACCGCTGCTGAAAGCAGTAACAAGACAGAGCAGTAACAGCACCAACATACTGTCTAAGGAAGCAGAAAATTTTTTTGATACAACGGACATGAAAAAACCTCCTGAAAGAGTATTTTTAAAGAAAAAAGGTAAAAAATAAGGAAAATTTACCCTTATCCTACCCGAAATCGCCATTTGGTGTAGTGACGAAATGCTCTTTTTATATTAAACTTAAGGCAAGGAAGCGGAAAACTGCTTACATGCACAGATAATTTGCAAAGATTGTCTAACAATTAGTTTATCACAAATCAAAGTATTAGTGAATAGTTTTTTACTACAGATAAGGATAAGATAAATATTTTACAATTTCTTGGCTGATAAGTGTACAGCTGTTTTATTCAAAGTCCTGTTAATATTAAGCGGGATTTGATAAAATATAATTGTTAATTTTTTAGTGATACAAAAGGAGGTTGTATTATGGGTTTAATTAAAGCGGCAATGGGCGCTGTAGGCGGCGTACTGGGCGACCAATGGAAAGAGTTTTTCTATTGCGAAAGCATGCCTCCCGAGGTTCTGGTAACCAAGGGTATGAAGCGTACGTCCAGCCAAGGACGCAGCTCCAACACTTCTGCAGAAGACAACATCATCAGTAATGGCAGCGTTGTTGCTGTCAACGAAGGTCAGTGCATGATTATCGTTGAGCAGGGCAAGGTTGTAGATATGTGCAACGAGCCCGGCGAATATGTATACGATACTTCTACTGAACCGTCTATCTTTACCGGCGATCTGAAGGATAATGTAAAGGCGATTTTCGGTCAGATCGGTAAACGTTTTACCTTCGGCGGTGACCCCGGCAAGGATCAGCGCGTTTATTACTTCAATATGAAGGAAATTTACGGCAACAAGTTTGGCACCGCTCAGCCGATTCCTGTACGCCTGATTGACAACAACTTAGGCATTGATTGGGAAGTTGGTATCCGTTGCTTCGGTGAATACAGCTATAAGATTACTAATCCTCTGCTGTTCTACACCAATGTATGCTCCAATATCACTGACGAATATCGTCGTGACCAGATTGACAGCCAGATGAAGAGCGAGCTCATGATGAGCCTGGGCGTTGCCCTCGGCACGCTCACGGAAAACGGTATGCGTTACAGCGCACTGCCGCGTCATGGCAAAGAAATCGCTAACGCTTTGAACGAAGATTTGAGCGACCAATGGCGTGACCGCCGTGGTGTAGAGGTTTATTCCTTCGCACTGGCAAGCGTAACCATGTCTGAGGAAGATGCTCAACGTCTGAAAGATATCCAGATGCTCAGCAATCCGAACCGTGCAGCAGCAGCTATGGCTGGTGCTACTGCAGACGCTATGCGTATTGCAGCAGGCAATGAAGGCGGCATGGGTGCAATGGGCGGTTTTGTTGGCATGAATATGGCCGGAATGGCCGGTGGCGCAAATGTGGCTGGCTTGTTTGCCCAAGGACAACAGCAGCAGATGTATGCTCAGCAGAATCCTTACGGACAACAGCCTCCTTACGGACAACCGCCTTATCCGCAACAGCCGCAACCTCCTACTCCGCCGCCGGCCGCCCCTGCCGCCCCTGCGGCAGCAGCACCGGCAGCAGATGCCTGGACCTGCAGCTGTGGCACTACCAACACCGGTAAGTTCTGTGCTAACTGCGGCGGCAAGAAGCCTGAGCCGAAACCGGCAGAGGGCAGCTGGACCTGCAGCTGTGGTACTACCAATACCGGTAAGTTCTGCGCTAACTGCGGCAGCAAGAAACCGGAAGACAAACCGGCAGAGGATGGCTGGACCTGCAGCTGCGGCGCTGTAAACAAAGGCAAGTTCTGCGCTGAATGCGGCAGCAAGAAGCCTGAGGGAGCACCGCTGTTCAAGTGCGATAAGTGTGGCTGGGAGCCGCCAGATCCGCACCATCCGCCTAAGTTCTGCCCTGAATGCGGCGATATTTTCGACGATAACGACAAACAATAACTTAAATATTCGGGATTTCTTTCCTGTTGTATTTTAGTAGCGTTGCAATTAAATATCGTTTCAGTCAAAGCAATTTTCCCATGTCCGCAGGACATGACGCAATTTTCGTGTGGAACCAGGACGAAGTGCCGCAAAACTCGCGCTAAGTAAAGAGATTTTGCTATAGCAGCAGGCTTATCGCTCAGACAGTTGCGACACTTCTATGGTTCCATACACTCATTTGCTAAAATTGCTATTCGTTCCACGATATATTAATTGCTTACGTTAGTTGAATGAAAGGATTTGGGATTACTTTCCGGAATCTGCTAAACTATATTTTAACGAGGTGATATTATGGCTGAAACCTCTGTAGGCTATAAGTGCCCTAACTGCAGCGCGCCGCTGACGTTTTTGCCCGGTCATGATAAGGTGACCTGCGAATACTGCGGTACCGAGCTGGAAGTTAAGACTATAGAAGAAATGTATGCCGCCAAGGAAGCCGCTGCTGCCAAAGCGCAGGCTGCCAAGGAGGCTAAGTGGGATACCTCTGCTGCCGGCAGCGAGTGGGAAGCTGAAGAAGCAGAGCAGATGAAGGCGTTTACCTGCTCCAGCTGCGGTGCGCAGATTGTGAGCGATGGCAACACCATGGCAACAGAATGCTGCTACTGCGGCAGCCCGACCATGCTGCCGAGCCGCTTCGAGGGTATGCTGAAGCCGGACTTCATCATCCCCTTCAAGAAAACCAAAGAGGAAGCTGTTGCTGCCCTCAAGGAATTCTACAAGGGAAGAACCCTGCTGCCTAACTCCTTTACGGCCAACAATCGTGTGGAGGATATCCAGGCGATGTATGTACCGTTCTGGCTGTTTGACTCCAAGGTTAGCGCCAGCGGCAGCTATCAGGGTGCCAGCGACAGTGTTTATGAAACCGATGATGAGGTTATCACTACTACCGTTGTCTATAACTGCGAACGTGAAGGCACCATGTCCTTTGACCGCATCCCTGTGGATGGCAGCGAGAAGATGGACGATACCTTTATGGAGAGCATCGAGCCATTTGACTACAGCGAAATGGTTCCCTTCAGCACTGCTTATCTGACAGGCTTTTTGGCAGATAAGTATGATGTGGATGCCGAGGCTGCTGTAGCTCGTGCTGATGCGCGCGTTGTCAAAAGTGCCGAGGGCTGTCTGGCAGATACCGTTACAGGCTATACCCGTGTAACCAGCAACGGTGACTGCGCAGTTATTAAGGATGAAAATGCTGTGCATTATGCAATGGTGCCGGTATGGATTCTGTCTACACGCTTTGAGGATAAGCCCTATACCTTTATGATGAACGGTCAGACGGGCAAGGTTGTCGGCAGTCTGCCGATTGACTATGGCAAGCTGCGTAATTACACTGCCCTGACCTTTATTATTGTAACAATTATCAGCTACTTCATTGTGAAGTTCATCTTATAAGGAGGTGCCGGAATGAGAAAGTTATTTGCAATCTTAACCATGCTGGCAGCCCTTATGTTAGCCAGTGTAACAGCCTTTGCTGCGCCCAGCCTGGTGGATAACGCCAAGGTTCTTACACCGCAGCAGCGTCAGGCAGTTCTGGCAGAGCTGCACAAGCAGGAGCAGGCGCATAATGTGCGCATTGCTGTTGTAACCATGAAGACAATTGGCGGTGCCGTTCCCGGTGAATATGCCAATAAGCTGCTCGACGATGTTTATAATGACGGTGCCAAGGGCAATATGGTATTGCTGCAGGTTACCAACACCCGTAAATGGTATATTGCTACCGATAAACAGCTGAAGCAGGTTATCGTTGGCAATGAAGGCGTTGAGTATATGAGCAAGCCGATGGTTGCAGAGTTTAAGAAAGATAATTATGCCCAAGGCTACATCACCTATGCTCAAAAAGCAGGCGAGCTCCTTGAGTATTACGAAAAGGAAGGCGAGCCGTGGGATCCTAATGCAGGCTTCAACTGGTTTGCTTTAGTAATTGCTGCTGGTATCGGCGGTGCTGCAGCCTATGGCTGGCGTGCACTCCTGATTCAGGGTATGAGTAATGTCCGTGAGGCTGTTGAAGCAAATGCTTACCTTGATAAGCAAACCTTTGCGCTGACGCACAGCAATGATACTTATCTGTACACCAACATTTCTGCTGTCCCGAAGTCTAAATCCAGCGGCAGCAGTGACGATGGTTCTGTAAGCGAAAGCTCTGCTGATGATGATCATGGCGGCGGCGGTGGCAGCTACTGATATTATAATGAGCTGATACTTTTTGCGGCTGTGATTGTTTATCGCGGCCGCTTTTTTTAAAAGGGAGGTTATTATGCGCAGAACGACTATCAATTCAGGCTTTTTTATCTGCTTTATTGCCAACCTGATAGTGAACTGGGAATGGGGGTTTATTGCGGTGCTGCTCTGGGGCTTTAGCTACTGGTTCAATCTTTCGTGGTATCCGGCGGCGGCTATGGCTGTTTTGTGGCTCCTGATGGGCTTTACTCTGACCTGGATGATTATCTGGGGCTCGTCGGCGCGCGATAATTACCGTCCCAATCAGCAGCTGAAAAATATCAATCCTTATTCGTCTAAGAATGAGGATGTGCTGCCTAAGAATAAAAAGTGAATCAGCTTTGCCGGCTCGGCCGACGGAGCGATGTGTACGTAAAAACGCCGTGGCTGCGGCAGGTCGATGACCTGCTGCGTAAGCCGCGGCGTTTTGCTGTGCGTAGATAATTTTGTTTGCTGCCAAGATGGCAGCCTTTTTATTTTTTCAGGCTTTTATAAATAGCGTCCAGGTTTTCTTCCATGCGGGTAAGATAGGTTTTCTCGCCGTTGCTGCATTCGATAGTATATATCTCCTGCGTAGTGGCACCAACCTCGCGCGCCAGTGTTTCCGATGTTTTGGGGCTTACCGCTTCTTCAACAAAGATAGTTTTTACATTGTGCTCCTTGCAGTAGGCTGTCAGCTTGGCCAGGTTTTGCGCACTTGGCTCACCGCTGGCAAAAACATCCTCGATGCTTTGCTGCTGCAGGCCGAAGTCACGGCACAGGTAAGCAAAGGCAGCATGGCCGGTGACAAAGTCCTTTTGCTCCAGCTTACTGAATTTTTTCTGATAGGCAACAAGCAGTGATTGCAGCTTTTGATTGTATTCTGCTGCATTCTTGCGGTAGAAATCGGCATTGGCTTTGTCTGCGGCGGCCAGTGCTTCGGCAATATTCTTTACCTCGGTCTGTGCGCAGCTCAGGCTCAGCCAGGTGTGCGGGTCATACTGGCCGTGTGCTCTGATTTCATCAGCCTCTGTAAGGCTGATGCGGTCGGTGCCCTTGGCTGCTTCTACAATGACGAGCTTGGGATTGGCGGCGGCCTGCGTTGCCTGCTCCACCCAACGCTCCATGCCCGTGCTGTTGTAAATTAAGATGTCTGCTTTGCTCAGGGCCTGCATAGTTTTAGTAGTAGGCTGAAAATCATGCGGCTCTGTGCCGTCGGGAATCAGGGAAGTTATATGAATTTTATCCTGTCCTACGGCCTGAGTAAATTCTTTCATAGCATTAAAGGTTACTACAACCCGCAGCTTATGGTCCGCAGCAGGTGCAGGCTCCTTGCTGCCGCAGCCTGCCAGCAGGCTGCTGAGCAGCAGCGTGCAAATACAAAAAATAATACTGAGCTTTTTCATGAGCTGTCCTCCTCATTCTAATGAAAACAAACGCAAATGATTTGCATATTATAACGAATTTTATCATAGCACCAGCGAACTTTCTTGTCAAGCTAAATGCAAATGACTTGCATATTTGTCAAGCGAGGTCTATAATATTTACTGCAACAAAAAGGCAGCGCAGGCTGCCGTGAGTAAATGAAGGAGCCACTATGATAGAACTGAAGCATATAGAATTTGCCTATGAATCCGGCAGCGAGCTGCTGCGCGATATCAATATGCAGGTAAATGACGGCGAATATATTGCCATTGTCGGCGAAAACGGCAGCGGCAAAAGTACGCTGGTCAAGCTGCTCTTGGGCTTGCTGGAGCCGTCAAAAGGTGAATTGAAGAATACTTTTAGCAGCATCGGCTACGTGCCGCAGCGTTTTGAAACACTCAACAGCCAGTTTCCGATAACTGTATATGAGGTGATGGAATACTATCGCCGTGTGCTGAAGGTGACGGACAAGCAGGCTGTACGTCGCTGTTTGGAGCAGATGCATGTTTATGACCTGCGTGACCGTTTAATCGGTACGCTGAGCGGCGGCCAATGCCAGAAGGTACTCATTGCCAGAGCACTGCTGGGTAGCCCACAGCTGTTGATTTTTGACGAGCCCTCTACTGGCATTGATGTCAAGAGCCAGCAGGAGCTGTACAAATTTATGCAGGAGCTGCATGAGCAGGGTATTACCATTATTACAGTAGAGCATAACCTGAAATTTGCGGCACGTAATGCCGATAAAATGTATCATGTCATGAACGGTCATGGTCATTTCTGCAATCCGCAGGAATATGTTCATGAATATATGCAGGATAATGTAGGAGGTGCGGAATAATGCTGGAATACGCTTTTATGCAGAATGCACTGCTGGTTTCTGTACTGATTTCTTTAATGTGTCCGATGATTGGTATGTTCCTGGTGCTGCGCCGCTATTCGATGATTGGCGATACGCTGGCGCATGCATCGCTGGCCGGTGTGGCGGTAGGCCTGCTGGTTAAGGTGAACCCGATTATCAGCGCCTTTGCCGTAACCTCTATCTTTGCCGTGCTGATTGAGGTTTTGCGTCAACGCTTCCGCCGCTATGCGGAGCTGATTCTGGTAATTATTCTGTCGCTGTCTGTAGGTATTGCGATTACGATTATCAGCAGCGGTATGGTACATACTAATGTAGAAGCATTTTTGTTTGGCAGCATTCTGACCGTAACGCCTGACGATGTGCTGGCGGTAGCGGTGCTGTGCGTAGTGTCGCTGGCTGCTGTTTACCTTTTGTACCCGCAGCTGGTTATGCTGGCCTTTGATGAGGACGGTGCCAAAATTGCCGGCGTAAAAACGCGTCTGATTAATTATGTCTTTGCTCTGCTGGTGGCAGCTATGGTTGCTGTTTCTATCCGCGTGGTAGGCATTCTGGTTATCAGCTCGCTGATTGCTCTGCCGGTGGCGGCGGCTCTGCAGCTGGGCAAGGGCTTTAAGGTGACGATGCTGGCAGCCATGGTGCTGAGCTTTATCGCTATTATCACAGGCCTTGTGACCTCCTACTGGCTGGGTGCGGCGCCGGGCGGTGTAACTGCTTTGGTTTCGGTGGCTTTGCTGCTGCTGATTATCATTTATAAAGAAATACGTGCTGTCTTATAAAGAAGGGGTAGAAAGATGACTGATACAAGTTCTGCAGCAGATTATCGCGATTATCTGCATCGCTACGGATTAAAAAATACCCGTCACAGACAGCTTATCCTGCAGCTGCTGCTGGCGAGCGAGGGCGTGCTGACAGCCGAGGATATTTATCAGCAGCTGTGTGAGCAGGGAGCAGAGATAAATTTTTCTACGGTTTATCGCATTCTGGAAAATTTTACGCAAAAGGGACTGACGGAAAAAAGTTTTTTGGCGGATGCGCGCAAGTACGGCTTTGTGCTGCATGCCTTGGGGCACAGGCATCGTCTTATCTGCCTGCGCTGCCATCGCATTGTGGAGGTAGACCATTGCCCGATTGCTGATTTCGAAGAACAGCTGGCGGATAAAACAGAGTTTGCCATCGTAGGACATAATCTGGAATGGTATGGCTATTGTCCGGAATGCCGCAAGCAGAAATAGCAGGAAAATTTTTCAAAAAAGCTTGCAAAGCAGCGTAAGCAATGATATAATTATTAAGCTTGTATATAACTATATATACTTCTTCTGCTCCCGGAGAGACGGGGGCCAAAGTCCAAAGGAGGAGGTGATTTCGTGAACGCATACGAAGTCATGTACATCGTTAAACCTGTTGAGGATGAGGCTTGTGAAGCAGTTGTTGCTAAATTCGAGAAACTCATCACTGCAAACGGTGGTAATGTAGAAAAAACCGATCGTTGGGGCAAAAGACGCCTTGCTTATGAGATCCAGGACCTGAATGAAGGTATCTATGTTCTCGTAACCTTCCAGGCTGACGCCGCTGCTGTTAAGGAACTTGATCGTGTTATGAAAATTACCGATGAAGTACTGCGCCATATGATTATCAGAAAGGGTGAATAATCAATGAACAAGATTATTCTGTTGGGCAGACTTACTAGAGATCCGGAAGTGCGTTATACGCCGACCGGTAAAGTTGTTTGTCAGTTTACTCTTGCAGTAGACAGACCTTTTGCCAATCAGGAAGGCCAAAGAGAAGCTGATTTTATTCCGGTAGTAATCTGGGGTAAACAAGCTGAGACATGCGGTAACAGTCTCACCAAAGGGCAGCGCGTGCTTGTTGAAGGCCGCCTGCAAATCCGTAGCTATGATGGCAAGGATGGCAACAAACGCTGGGTAACCGAAGTAATCGCTGATCGCTTCGAGTTTATTGAGCGTAAAGCTGATGCCGCTGCTGCTCATAGCAATCCGACTCGCTCTGCTGCGCCGACTCAAGACGGTGGTATGGGTGGTTTCGGACAACAGGTTCCCTTTGATGAGGAAATTCCATTCTAATTTAAGGGAGGTTATGCAATGAAACGCGAAAGAGGCAGAAGACCTAGAAGAAAAGTTTGCAGCTTCTGTGTTGATAAAGTTGAAGAAATCGATTACAAGGATGCAAATAAGCTGAAACGCTATATCACCGAACGTGGTAAGATTTTACCGCGCCGTATTTCCGGTACCTGCGCTAAGCACCAACGCCAATTGACCGTAGCAATCAAACGCGCTCGCTGCGTTGCTTTGCTGCCGTTCACCTGCGAATAATTCGCACGGCGGTTTAAACGAAACTTATACCCCGTAGCCGTTAGGCTGCGGGGTTTTCGTTTATGTAAAAATCACAAAAAATTTACTTATTTACGCAGGCGTTAACATGATATAATATTAGTAGTAATATACATACGAGGTGAATTGCATGAAAACATCTTTGAGAACCTTATTTTTGACTTTTGTTTTTACGATGCTTTGCACAGCAATGGCTTTTGCCTATAATCCCGGTCAGCGTACCATCCATCTGTTGGGTGAAACCTTAAACAGTGACAAGCATCCTGTACATCTGGTTGTAACTCAGACGATTGATATGCGTGAGGTGCTGACAGCCGAAGCCTATGCCAAGCTGCCGACTGCACAGCAAAAGCGCACCAACCGTACGGAATACAATGAAGCCAACGGCATTAACGCCGAGCGTATCACTACTACCGATGGTGACGGCAAGGTAATTAAGGATACCGTTTCCTTTGTGAAGAACGGTTATTGGTATACTATTGACTATCTCAACAAAAACTATGACAGAGTTCCCGAGCTGCCGGGCATGAGCATGCCCTTTGCCGAAACCTTGATCAGCTGGTTCAATGTACGTCCTCAGGGTGGTAATGATGCAGTTACCGGCTATGATTATGATAAGATGACCAAGGGCACCAACAGCCTGAACTTCTATTTTGAAAAGGATACCGCTAACTGGAAGGGCTATGAAGTAAGCTATCTGCCTATCTTCAAGGTTCTTGAGGTTTCCAATACCGTAGATGAGGCAACTGCCTTTGCTCTGCCGCCTGCAGATTTCAAGGCTGTGGCAAATCCTTCTATGCGTGCTTACGCCAACAGACTTTTGGAAAGACAGTAAGTCTGGTAAGCTGATTATATTTTTTCAAAGGGGGAATACTTATGTTTAAAAAATTATTAGTTTTGCTTTCTATGCTGGCTACGCTGGCAATGAGCGCAGTAGCTTTTGCTGCACCTGCTAAAAGCCATCAGCAGATGGTTATTGATGCTGCACGTGCCGAGGTTCCTGCTGCTGCTGTATTTTATGGCTACAAGGAAGAAGATGGCGAAGCTGTTCTGAACTTCCGCGATAATGATAATTATCTGGAATACGAGGTAGAAGTTGTTCTTGCAACTACCAAGGTTAAGGAAGTAGAAATTAAAGGCAGCAATATTGCCGGCAGCACGATGATGGTAAAAACTCCTGAGGATATCAGACAAATCGTTCTGGAAGCATATCCTGATGCTAAAAACATTGTCATTAAAACTGAAAAAGAGGGCAACAATGTACATTATGATGTAGAGTTCGTTACTGCAAGATATAAAGTAGATGCTGACATGAACCCGGTAACCGGTG
>OCRP01000951.1_pt1 | contig 18882 bp, 19 predicted proteins | sample 1538871 | NCBI WGS metagenome assembly OCRP01 (sample SAMN04571731, study PRJEB22368) | human gut metagenome | biome: human gut; material: stool | host: Homo sapiens | place: Luxembourg | collected 2012-09-20 | reverse complement strand
CGGCGTGCTTTGCGGCGTGCTGGCCGGCACGATAGATCTGTCCATTCTGTTTTTAGGCATCAAAAAATCTCTGCCTTACGTAGAGGTGCCAAAGCAGGGACTGAAAATCATGAAGCGTTTCCGCTGGGCCCGTTTGGCCGCTGCGGCCGCGTTTATTATTACGATGTTAAGGATGAAGCTTGCTGTGCATGGCGCATTCGGCGGGTTTCTTCTGATACATATATTCTTTATTTTAAATCTATTATTTATCGCGTACCAACATCAAAATGAGAGGGCGTGAAGAAAGGAGTGTGTAAAAATGGGAAATGCAGCAGCTGAAGGTGCAGAAAAATCCGGAGAGATTATCCATTACCTTACCCAATCTACCTTTTTAGGTGAAGTTAACATGCAAACCATGTACATGACCTGGGTAACCATGGCAATCGTCTTCGTACTGTTCCTTCTGGTTTGTAAGAACCCGAAAATGGTTCCTTCCGGACTGCAGAATGCAATGGAAATCATTCTTGATTTCTTAAATGGTCTGATGGAAGACAACCTGGGATCCAAAGGCCGTAAATTTATGGCACCGTTCATCGTTACCTTGTTTATGTTTATCCTGGTAGCAAACGAATTGGGCATTTTGCTTCCGCAGATTGGCGTTCACTGGACTTCACCTACCAATGACATTAATACCTGCTTTGCGCTTTCTTTGCTAATTGCGTTTAGCGCGTACTGCGTTGGTGTGGCGAAACAAGGTATCGGCCACTTTAAACATTTCATCAGCCCGAGTCCGGCATTCCTGCCGTTGCATCTTTTGGATGCAGTGACTAAACCGCTGACCATGGCTCTTCGTCTCTTTGGTAACATCCTGGCAGGCGAAATCCTGTTGATCGTACTGTATCAGCTGGCTCCGTGGGTAGTTCCTGAACTGTGGGTAATGTTCTCTCTGTTCATTGGCTTCGTTCAGGCTTTTATCTTTACCATTTTGTCTTTGGGCAGCTATGCACTGGCATTTGCTAGCCACGACGAACACTAAGCTTTTTAAGCAAAAAAAATTTAAAATCACAATTTCGAAAGGATGAAACAAATGTCTGAAAATGCAATCATTACTGCTGCATCTGTAATCGGTGCAGGCCTTGTTTGCTTGGGTGCTGCTGCTGGCGCTGGTATCGGTAACGGCAACATGTGCGGCAAATCTATTGAATCCATGGCTCGTCAACCGGAAGAAGCTGGTAAAATCTTTACCAACATGCTGGTTTGCGTAGGCTTGATCGAATCCATGCCTATTCTGTGCTATGTAATCGCTATCGTTCTGGTATTCGCTAACCCGTTCATTAAATAATTTAATTTTGCAAGATATTACAAAAAGGAGCGTGCTATAATTGGTTAACTTCAATGCAACACTTATCGCGCAGATCCTGAACTTTTTGGTTTTAGTTTTCGTTCTTGCAAAATTCGCTTACAAACCCGTATGCAACATTATGGAAGAGCGTAAGAACAAAATTGCAAGCGATCTGGAAGCTGCAGAAAAGGCTAAGACTGACGCAGAAGCAGTTAAAGCTGAATACGCTGCAAAGCTGGCTGAAGCTAAACAAGAAGCTCAAGCTATTGTTGATGCTGCCCGCAAAACTGCTCAAGCTGCTCATGACAAAATCATGGCAGACACCAAAGCTGAACAAGATCAGGTTATTGCAACTGCTAAAGAAGCAATCGCACTGGAACAGAAGAAAGCTATGGACGAAGTTCGTGCACAAGTTATCAACCTGTCCATGATTGCTGCTAGCAAGATCGTAGAACAAAAGTTAGGTTCTGAAGAAGACAAAAAAATGGCTAGCAAAATCGTTGATTCTATCATGAAATAATTTTGCTGCTTTCCCTATTAAGCCGGAAGTATGCCGCTGAAATGCGAAACAGCAGGCAAAACCCTGGTATTCGGAGGTGATTGGTACAATATGAAGACAGAAGAAAATATTGCTTTAATTAAGCAACAATTGTCCGACTTCAAAATCGATCTGGGCTCCATTAAAGAGCTGTTAGATGTAAACGTTACTACCGCCAAGAAATTGTCGGCTGACGAGTATCAATCCATTTCTGTAATCCTGACCGAGAAACTGGGCCGTGAGATTTTCCTGAACAAGAAAGTTGACCCGTCCATCCTCGGCGGCATCATCGTACAAGTTGGCGATAAGGTATTCGACGCTTCCGCACTGCGCAAGCTGAAGAAAATGGAAGTTGCTCTGAACGGCATCGACGTTCACGAGTACACCAAACCGGAAGCCCTGGGTGATGCTCTCAGCAACAAGCTGGAGAATTACAATGTGGATGCTGATCTGGAAGAAGTTGGTATCGTAGAAAAAATCGGTGATGGCATCGCAACCGTTATCGGTATGAAAAACGCTATGGCTGGCGAATTAGTTGAACTGCCCCACAACGTATCCGGCATGGTTCTGAACCTGAACCCGGACAGCGTTGGTATCGTACTGATGGGCGGCGAGACCAAAATTAAAGAAGGCGACGTTGTTCGCCGTACCGGCCGCATCATGGAGGTTCCTGTTGGTGAAAACCTGCTGGGCCGTGTAGTTAGCGCTATCGGTGACCCGATTGACGGCAAAGGTGAAATTGCTGCTGCAGCTCGTCGTCCGGTTGAATCTCCTGCACATGGTATCGCAGATCGTAAATCCGTTGATACCCCGCTGCAAACCGGTATTAAATGTATCGACGCACTTGTTCCTATCGGACGTGGTCAGCGCGAACTTATCATCGGCGACCGTGGTACCGGTAAGACTGCAGTTGCAATCGACACCATTATCAACCAAAAAGGTCTGGGCGTTATCTGCATTTATGTAGCTATCGGCCAAAAGGCTTCTAACATCGCTCGTATTGTTCGTACTCTGGAACAACACGGCGCTATGGAATACACCATCATCGTTGCTGCTACTGCTGCTGACTCCGCTCCGCTGCAATACCTGGCTCCGTACGCTGGCGTAACCATGGCTGAATACTTCATGGATCAGGGCAAAGACGTTCTGTGCGTATACGACGACCTGTCTAAACACGCTGTTGCATACCGTGCAATGTCCCTGCTGCTCCGTCGTCCTCCAGGACGTGAAGCATACCCTGGCGACGTATTCTATTTGCATTCCCGTCTGCTGGAACGCGCTGCTAAGCTGAACGATGAACTGAAGGGCGGTTCCATCACCGCACTGCCGATCATCGAAACCCTGGCAGGTGACGTAGGCGGCTTCATTCCGACCAACGTAATTTCTATTACCGACGGTCAGATCTTCCTTGAATCCGAGCTGTTCTACTCCGGTATCCGTCCGGCTATCAACTCCGGTCTGTCTGTATCCCGTGTAGGTGGTGCTGCTCAGATCAAAGCTATGAAGCAGGTTGCAGGTACCTTACGTCTGGATCTGGCTCAGTTCCGCGAGCTGGCAGCATTTGCTCAGTTTGCTTCTGACCTCGATAAAGCTACCAAAGCACAGCTGGACCGTGGTCAACGTCTGACCGAGGTTCTGAAACAAGGCCAATACAGCCCGTTGTCTGTTGAAAAACAGGTTATGGCTATTTACCTTGGTACCAAAGGCTATCTGGATGACGTAGCAGTTAAAGATGTAACCCGCTGCGAAAAAGAATTCCTGGACTTCATGGAAGCTAACCATCCGGAAGTTGGCGGAGACATCATCAAAACCAAGAAAATCACTGATGAGAACGAAGAAGCTCTGAAGAAAGCTATCGCCGAGTTCAAGGATACCTTTGTTAGTGAAGGTAGGTGATTAACTAATGGCTACTGCACGCGAGATTCATCGCCACATGAAAAGCGTAGGTAACATTGGCAAGATCACGAAGGCTATGAAAATGGTTGCTGCTGCCCGCCTCAGAAGAGCGCAGGAAAAAGCTGCAGCAAGCCGTCCGTATGCCATCAAGATCAAAGAAGTGTTATCCAGCGTTGTGAGCGATCCGAGCATCCTTGCAGGCTTAAGTGCCAAAAAACACCCGCTGCTTCAACATCGTGATGTTAAAAAAGTTGGTTATCTGGTGCTCGCCTCTGATAAAGGTCTGGCAGGCGCATATAGTTCCAACGCTTTGAAAAAAGCAGTTGCGGAGATTTCCGAATGTGAGCATGACGTAGTCATTATCACCAGCGGCCGTAAGGCCAGAGATTTCTTCCAACGTCGCGGCTATAAAGTGCTGAGCAGCCACTTCGGCTACTCCGACAGACCGTCTTACGCAAATGCAGTAGAAATTGCTCAGGATGCAATCAAACAATTTGCTGACGAGCATTTCGACGAGCTGCATATTGTGTTTACACTTTTCAAAACCGCTTTGTCCCAAATTCCTACCAGCGACAAGATTCTGCCGGTAGAGCCTCCTGTAAAGGAGAAAGGCAAAGCTAGCGCAAGCTTTATTTTCGAGCCTGATGAAGACGAAACTCTGCAGGTACTTGCACCTAAGTATCTGGAAACTGTAGTTTACGCTGCACTGGTACAATCTGCTGCCAGTGAGTTGGGTTCTCGTATGACTGCTATGAGCTCTGCTACCGATAACGCAGGCAAGCTGGTACAAAACCTGGAGCTGTCTTATAACAAGGCACGTCAGGCTTCCATTACCCGCGAGCTGAACGAAATCGTTGGCGGCGTAGAAGCTCTGAAACAGGCACAAAACTAATTAGATATTTCGTAGGGAGGCTAAAACCTTGAATACAGGTAGAATCGTACAAGTTGTAGGCCCTGTTATCGACGTAGAGTTTCCTCCTAAAAGCATGCCTGCTATCCTCAACGCACTGCACATTGACGGCACCACTGATGAGGGTAAAGTAAAAATCCACCTGACCGCAGAAGTTATGCAACACATCGGCAATAACATTGTCCGCGCTGTTGCTATGAGCTCCACCGACGGTCTGGTTCGTGGCATGGAAGTTGTAGATACCGGCGCTCCTATCAGCGTTCCGGTTGGTCCTGGTGTACTGGGCCGTATCTTCAACGTTTTAGGTGAAACTGTAGACCATGATGACACTCCGGTTGAAGCAGCTGATCACTGGCCTATTCATAGACCGGCTCCGAGCTTTGACCAACAGGCTACAGCTACTAAAATTTTGGAAACCGGCATTAAAGTCGTTGACCTTATCGCTCCGTATGCAATGGGCGGTAAAATCGGTCTGTTCGGCGGTGCTGGCGTAGGTAAAACCGTTATTATTATGGAGCTTATCCATAACATTGCTACTGCACACGGCGGCTATTCCGTATTCGCAGGCGTTGGCGAACGTACTCGTGAAGGCAACGATCTGTGGGGCGAAATGAAAGAGTCTGGCGTTATCAACAAGACTGCTCTTGTATACGGCCAGATGAACGAGCCTCCTGGAGCACGTATGCGTGTTGGTCTGACCGGCCTGACCATGGCAGAATACTTCCGTGATGTTGGCGGCCAGGACGTACTGCTCTTTATCGATAACATTTTCCGTTTCATTCAGGCTGGTTCCGAAGTATCCGCATTGCTCGGCCGTATGCCTTCCGCAGTAGGTTACCAACCTACCCTGGCAAACGATATCGGCGCACTGCAAGAGCGTATTACCTCCACCAAGACCGGTTCTATCACATCCGTACAGGCTGTATATGTACCTGCGGATGACTTGACTGACCCGGCTCCGGCAGGCACCTTCGCTCACTTGGATGCAACCACCGTATTGTCTCGTCAAATCGCAGAGCTTGGTATTTATCCGGCAGTTGACCCGCTCGACTCCACCAGCCGTATCCTCGATCCGCTGGTAATCGGCGAAGAGCATTATCATGTTGCTCGTGGCGTACAGGCTATCCTGCAACGTTACAAAGAATTGCAAGATATCATCGCAATTCTGGGTATGGAAGAATTGAGCGAGGAAGACAAAGTAACTGTTGCTCGTGCTCGTAAGATTCAGAAGTTCCTCAGCCAGGCATTTTTCGTTGCTGAACAGTTCACCGGTACCCCCGGTCAATATGTTCCTCTGAAGGAAACCATCCGCGGCTTCAAAGAAATCCTCGAAGGCAAGCATGATGACCTGCCGGAAGGTGCTTTCTACATGGTTGGTACCATTGATGACGCTGTTGCCAAGGCTGCAACTATGAAGGATTAATAAATGGCTACTCCGTTTTCTTTTGAAATTGTCACGCCGGATAAGATGCTGTTCACTTCTGAAGAAGTAACTTATGTGGGTTTCCGTGCTTTGTCCGGTAATCTGGGCCTCAAAGCTAGACATATGCCTATCATTGCGACCATGGATATTGCGCCGATGAAGCTGGAGTTCACCGACGGCAGCGTTAAAGAATTTGCTGTTTGCGGCGGCTTTCTGGAAATGAAAGACAATAAATGCACCGTTCTGGCAACTATTGCCGAAGCTGATGCAGATATTGATACCGCTCGTGCAACCGCAGCTAAAGAACGTGCAGAGCAACGTCTTGCTTCCAAGAGCGAAGACATTGACACTGTTCGTGCCGAAAACGCGCTGAAGAGAGCTGTTGCCCGCTTGCGTACTACTCACAAGCTGTAATAAGCATTGCGACAATGCCAAAAAAATTACCCCCGTCCGTCAGGGCGGGGGTTTTTGTTTGCGTTGAATGCAAATTGTAAGCATATTTTTTTCGCTGCTTATGATAAAATTTGTCAGCTGTATCCGGAAAACCGTCACAGCGTCACCAAGCGTCACGCAGTTTTGGCGTCCAGCTTCTTCAAGGTAATATCAGAGCCTTTATTGGAACGCTTGTTATGATAATAAATACCATAGTCATTATAAAGCTTGTCAACTTTGACATTAAGCCTGCGGGAAAGAATGTGGGGCTTTATATCATCAGTGCTTATATTAAGGGCCTGCAGCATTTGTGTTGCGCTGCCGTGCCAAATTTTATTCTCGTCACTGACTAAAGCTGCAACCTTTTCCAGCAGCATATCTTTCGGCTCCTCCCATAATTGCTGGCAGGAGCGGATAAATTTCCAGGTACAGTTTTCAGGCATAAATTCTATAATGATTTCCTGATCCGGCAGCTCGCGCCCGACAATATTCAATTGAGCACGCTTGTCAGTACGTTTTTCCTTTTGCAGGATCATCGCTCCGTCAGCGGCACCTAAGAGACCGGTTGTGCCGGAAATCTTATCAAATTTATCCTCTGCCTCCATTTTTCTGGTATGATGAACGACAACGATGCAAATATTGTAGCGCGCTGCTATTTCCTTAAGAATGTTGATGATGTGGTAATCAGAAGCATAACTGTAGGAGGAACTGGTAAATTCGCGAATCTTTTGCAGTGTATCAATAATTACCAGCTTAGTAGCAGGATTGCTTTGCAAAAATTCCGTCAATTGTTCCTGCAGTCCTTTGTTTAAGCTGTCAGCCTGGGTAGCTAAATATAAATTGGCGTTGCCCTCTACGCCGAACATCCGTGAAAAGCGTTTTTGCAGACGTGCTAAATCATCCTCCAAGGAAAGGTAAAGTACGGAAGCAGGTGTTACCTTATGGTTAAAAAATTGCAAACCTGCGGCAATATGGTAAGCAAGCTGAGCCATAAGAAAGGATTTACCTGTTTTTGGCGGTCCTGCTAAAATATAGACACCGCTGTAGAGAAAATTGTCGATTAAGGCGGTGGCAGGTGTGTAGGCGGTGTCGTACAATTCAGGCAGGGTAACTGTTTGCAGGGAAGAGGAAGCAGCTGTTGCTTGAATGTTGCTTGGATAGAAAATTTTGTCTTTAGACATGTTGATATACTCCTTTTGCTTAATAAATGTAATTGGTTCAATACTAAGATGCTTGGTAACTAGATTAATAATACTAAACTATTAAGATAAAGTCAAGAGAGAAAAAGAAAAAGTCTAAACTTACTTGTTTATTTTGAGAAACGTGCTATACTATACTTAACAAAAACATTAAGGAAAAGGAGCTTGCCAGATGATAATAAGAAATAATATAGGTGAACGCATTGCTTTCTTTCGTCGTGCATATAATTATACGCAAAGGGATCTAGGTAAATTATTGGGCTTCAGTGATAAAACCTGCGATGTACGTGTTGCCCAGTACGAATCAGGTGACAGGATACCTAAATATGATATGCTGGAAAAAATAGCCAAGGTATTTAATATTAGCCCTGGCACTTTAGATATACCGAATATCAACTATTGGGCTAGAAGAATGCAGATTTTCTTTGCTATGGAGGATAAATACGGCTCAGAAATCAAAAAGATAGACGGTGAGTATTACCTGCGGATTGAAAAGACTTACCCAGATGAACCAGTAATAACCGGCGTCAGAAATGCTGTTTTACAGGAATGGGTTGACATATATACCGCCTTACAGGAAGGTAAAATCACCAAATGCGAATATGATTACTGGCGTTATAACTATCCGCAGCAAGGGCATTACAATTATATTACCTTTAGGCGTGATTATATAGAAGAGGTTGCCACCTATCCGGTGAAGTATGAGTCGCTGCTTGATATTAAGCGTGACGTGGAAAAGGTTACTGCGGAAAATAAAGCGGCAGATGACAAGACTATTCGGGATTTAGAGGAACGCTATCAGGAGGCCGAAAGGCTTATCAGTCAGGAGCTGGCAGAGCTGCGCCGCGCGATTGAAAGGGCTAAGCGCAGCAAGTGACGCTTGGTGACGCTGTGACGCTATATCAAGGAGTAGGGAGAAAAATAAGGAGGAATATTTATATGCACAAACCACTGACTTGTGTTGAAATATGTGCAGGTGCAGGAGGACAAGCATTAGGTTTAGCATTAGCTGGATTTCATCATGTTGCACTTGTAGAATTTGAAAAAGATTATTGTGAAACTTTAAAAATGAATAGACCGGAATGGAATGTTATTTGTGAAGATATAAGAAATTTTGACGGTAAATTATATAAAGGTATTGATTTGCTGGCTGGAGGTGTTCCATGTCCCCCGTTTTCTGTAGCAGGAAAACAGTTAGGAAAAGAGGACGAAAGAGATTTATTTCCTGAAGCAATCAGGTTGATAAATGAAATGAAACCAAGAGCTGTTATGCTAGAAAACGTAAGAGGTTTTTTAGATTCTAGTTTTAATGAATATCGGGAATATATATTATCATCTATTGAAAATGAAGGATATAATGTTTATATACAATTATTAAACGCTTCTGATTATGGGGTTCCTCAACTTAGACCACGTGTTGTTATAGTTGGTATAAAAAAAGATGAACAAGGTATATTTGAGTATCCAAAAAGCAATAATAAGGAAACCCCAACAGTTGGAGAAATTTTATTTGATTTAATGTCTGCCAATAAATGGATTGGAGCAAAGAAATGGGCTAAAGAGGCAAACAAAATAGCACCAACTTTGGTTGGTGGTTCTAAAAAACATGGTGGACCAGATTTGGGACCTGTTCGTGCTAGAAATGCTTGGGCAGAATTGGGTGTAGATGGAAGAGGTGTTGCTAATGATGCTCCAGAAAAAGATTTCGATGGCATGCCAAGATTAACAAGCAGAATGATGGCTAGAATACAAGGATTTCCGGATACTTGGTTTTTCGGGAAGAAGAAGACAGCAGCTTGTCGTATGATAGGAAATGCTTTTCCACCGCCAGTTGCTATGGCTGTTGGAAAAAAAATAAAGGAGTGTTTAGAGCATGGAAGCATTGATTGAAAAAGCCAGATTTGATTTTCATAAGAGATTGTTTGAGACTAATACCTTAAATTTAAATAGTAAAGGAGTAGTGTCTAATGCTGATACTAGCAGTAATTCTTCTAAGAAAATAGCAAGAAAAGTCATAGACATTCTGGTCGAAGAACAAAAACATAAAATTAATGTATCTGAAAAAATAAATGGACAAACACTTGGGAAACAATTTGAAGTACTAACTATGGAATTTTTGAGTAATACATTTCCTCAATTACAAAATTTAAGGCCGGGAGCATGGCATATATTACAATTAGGAAATAATAATAGGCTTAAAACTAGTGATTTTGAGCAATACGAGCATTTGGCTTATTTAAGTGAATTAACAGCTGAAAATGCTAGACTAGCAGCTGCTTTAGGAAATGATTATTTAGTAGCGCCAGATGTTGTAATATATAAAGACTTATTGGAAGACGAATTCATCAATATAAAACAAGAAATAGTTAGTAATAATGTTTGCAAGATGACAGATGTTAGAAAATCTAATGGTGGTAAACCTGTTTTGCATGCAAGCGTATCAGCAAAATTTACGATGAGAAGTGATAGAGCTCAAAACAGCAGGACTGAAGCCTTAAATTTGATTAGAAATAGAAAAGGGCATTTACCTCATATAGTTGTAGTTACAGCAGAACCGTTGCCCAGTAGATTAGCTTCATTAGCATTAGGTACAGGAGATATTGACTGTATGTATCATTTTGCTTTGTATGAATTGATTAGAGCAGTCAAAGAAGTAGGAAGTGAAGATGCTAATGACTTATTGGATACTTTAGTTAAGGGAAAAAGGTTAAAAGACATTTCTGATCTTCCTTTAGATTTAGCTGTCTGATAGTCATAAAATAATTTTTCGTAGCTAACGCCGATTGTATACATTTCCCTTACTCTCCCCAAATGGTGCTATTTGTGGTATTATTTACATAGTGCTGTTTGGCACTGCTTACTAAAGCTTATACAAGGAGTGATAGATTATGACAACTGCAAAGGAATTGCAAAAGAATTTGACCTGGGAATTCCCCCATATAGCTAAGAAGAACACTGCTGCCAAGGAAGCAGCGTTTGCATACTGCGAAGGCTATAAGGAATTTTTGGATACAGCAAAAACAGAGCGCGAATTTACCGCCAAGGCTGTAGAAAAGCTGGCTGCTGCTGGCTATGCTCCCTTCGAAGAAGGCAAGGCATATAAACCCGGTGACAAGGTTTACTTTGTTAACCGCGGCAAATCTCTGGCTATGTCCACCTTCGGCACTGCACCGCTGGAGGCAGGCGTGCGCCTGAACGCTGCGCATATTGATTCGCCGCGCCTTGATTTAAAGCCGAACCCGGTATATGAAAATCATGAGATGGCATATTTCAAAACGCATTATTACGGCGGTATCCGCAAATACCAATGGGTGACTGTGCCGCTGGCTATGCATGGTGTGATTATCAAAAAGAACGGTGAGCTGGTGAAGGTATGCGTGGGCGAAAATGCCGGCGACCCCGTATTCTGTGTAACCGATTTGCTGCCGCATCTTGGCGCTAAACAGAACGAGCGCAAGCTGAGCGAAGGCATTAAGGGAGAGGAGCTGAACATTGTTATCGGCAGCCTGCCTTTTGTTGACGAAAGCGAAGAGGAAGGCGTAAAGGACGTTGTGAAGCTGAATGCGCTGGCTCTGCTCAACGAAATGTACGGTATTACCGAGCATGATTTTATGCGTGCGGAAATTGAATTTGTTCCCGCAACCAAAGCGCAGGACGTTGGCCTGGACCGCAGCCTGATCGGTGCCTATGGCCAGGATGACAAGGTTTGCGCTTATACCGCACTGACTGCGGAAATTGATACCAAAGCACCGTACTACACCACTGTTACAGTTTTGGCAGATAAAGAGGAAATCGGTTCCTACGGTAACACCGGTCTGAATTCTGATTTCGTGCTGCACTATCTGGAGGATCTGGCAGCAACTCAGGGTGCTAACATCCGCAAGCTGCTGCGCAATACTACTGCGCTTTCCTCCGATGTCAACGGTGCCTATGATCCCAGCTTTGCTTCCGTATACGAAGAACGCAACAGCTGCTTTGTCAACAAAGGTCCTGTGCTGACCAAATATACCGGTGCTCGCGGCAAATCCGGCTCCAACGATGCCAGTGCCGAAACTATGGCCAAGGTTATCAGCATTATGGATGAGGCTGATGTTTTCTGGCAGATTGGCGAGCTGGGCGCTGTAGACGAAGGCGGCGGCGGTACCGTTGCATTGTATGTTGCAGCTATGGATATGGATGTAGTTGACCTTGGTGTACCTATTCTGTGCATGCATTCTCCGTTCGAGCTGAGCTCTAAGCTGGATGTTTATTACACCTATAAAGCATTCGCTGCTTTCCTGGAGAGCAGCAAATGAATACCCTTAACGAGCTTTCGCAGGCAGAGAAAAAGCAGCGTATTTTAGTTTTATGTAATGAGAACGAAATTGCTGGCTTGCAGGCACAGGGGCTGCCTGTGAGCTGTGAGGACAGCCTGCTTTCAATGCAGCATCTGAAAATGGCACGCCTGGAGGCAGAGCGCCGCCATAAATTGAATGAAGGCTTACAGGTTTTTACGATTACGCCGGAGCCTGTGCAGGCTACGGAAGCGGAGCGGGCGCTGATTTATGCCATGCTTGTACGCTGCCGTAAGGTTATCAACTGCCGTGATAAGCTGGAGGATATGCTGAAATTTGACGACCGCGAGGGCTGGGCAGCTTATAAGCAGGAGTATGAAAATAAAGTGCTCGATGCGTATAAGGCTACGTGGCGTGACGCAGAAGTCTATCCTTATAATATTATTGATAACATCAAAGCGTACAATAAAAACGAAAGCTATATTTTAAAGCAGCTGTATTGGCATCTGGCAGAGCGTACTCCGGGCAGGATTAATGACGGTGACGCCAGGATGATTAACGAGCTGCGGCAGATGTTCAGCGATATCAGCATCAGCCTGCTGGCACCGGATACAGTGCTTGTGGGTGATGTGGCGCAGGACGCGCAGCTTGCTGCGTTGACGGAAATGTTTGTCGGTAAAGCCGAAATTATCAGGCTGTAAAGTTAAGCCGTCCGGCGGGATGCTCCTGTCGGGCGGTTTTTGCGTTTTGTCACAGATTTTTCCTTGCATATTAAACTTGCTTATAGTAGACTATAATATGTAGAACTAGGCAAGGCCGCTAAGTTTCTTGAGAAGAAGCACAAGATATATAAGTAAGGACGGTGACTGTAAGATGGCTGATATCGTAGAAAGTCTGGCAGGAAACAAAATGCTGATGCTGAAGCAGGATATAGCTTTTTTGCGCAAGCGTCTGGCGGAATGTGCTGATGAGGATGCTAAAAAGGCTATCCGCAGGGAATTAATGGAGAAGGAAACCTATTATAATATTTTAGCAGACCGCCAGCGGGTGAATTTCTGAGCCGGAAGCAGTGCCGGCTTTTTCTTATAAGGTCGGGCGAAATATGCCTGTGGCAAAATTTTCCGGATTTTTATTAAGTCTTGAAAAGAGCCTGTGTTTGATGATAAAATATTTGTTACGGAAAAATTTTTCCGACTTCGCATATGCAGGAGGGTTATTTTGGAAAAACTAATTGTGAAGGGCGGAAACCGCCTCGTTGGTGCAGTTAAAACCAGCGGTGCGAAAAACGCTGTACTGCCGATTATTGCAGCTTCTATCCTGGGAACTACCCCAAGTCATCTTGATGAAGTTCCGATGCTGGAAGATGTGCATACTATAAGTGAAGTTTTAAAATGTCTGGGACTGGCTGTAGAATGCAGTCCGGAAAAGAATGTGCTGGATATCGACAGCACTGAGATAACCTCGTATGAAGCACCGTATGAGCTGGTGCGTACCATGCGTGCGTCCTTTCTGGTAATGGGACCTCTGCTGGCGCGTATCGGTAAAGCGCGTATTTCTATGCCCGGCGGCTGCGCTATCGGCGCACGTCCGATTGATATTCACCTGAAGGGCTTTGAGGCCTTGGGTGTAAAAATCGAACAGGGACATGGCTATATTGAAGCAAGTGCTCCCGAGGGACTGAAGGGTACCAGCATTTATTTTGATTTCCCGAGCGTAGGTGCTACCGAAAATATTATGATGGCAGCTTCTCTTGCTGAGGGTACTACTATTTTGGAAAATGCTGCCGAGGAACCGGAGATTGTCGATCTGGCCAACTATCTGAACAAGATGGGTGCCAAAATCCGTGGCGCCGGTACCGATACTATCCGCATTGAGGGTGTAGACAAGCTGCATGGCGCAGATTATACCATTATTCCAGACCGTATTGAGGCAGGCACTTATATGATTGCTGCTGCTATGACCGGTGGCGATGTTGTGGTGGAAAATGTGCTGCCAGAGCATCAGAAGCCGCTGATTGCCAAGCTGCGAGAGGCTGGTGCCGTGGTTGAAGAGGATATTGACAAGGTGCGCGTTATCGGACAGAATCCGCTGAAGGCTGTATCTATCAAAACTCTGCCTTACCCCGGCTTCCCGACTGATATGCAGGCGCAGATGATGGCGATGATGGTTATTGCCGAGGGCCGCAGCAAGGTTACGGAAACTGTTTTTGAAAACCGTTTCATGCATGTGGTTGAGCTGAACCGTATGGGTGCGCAGATTTCTACCGAAGGACGCAGTGCTGTTATTGACGGTCCCAGCAAGCTGACAGGCTGCGATGTGCGTGCAACCGATTTGCGCGCCGGTGCCGCTATGATTCTGGCAGGCCTTGTGGCTGAGGGCACGACGCGTATCGGTGATTTGCACCATATCGACCGTGGCTACGAGAACATTGTTGCTAAGCTGAAAAATCTGGGTGCGGATATTGAACGCGTAGATGTAGATTAAGGAGATATGACTAATGTTTAAAAGTATGGATATCGGTATTGATTTGGGTACCGCTAACATTCTTGTTTATGTCAAGGGCAAGGGCGTTGTCCTGAAGGAGCCTTCTGTTGTGGCTATTGACAAGGTGCGCAACAAGGTGCTGGCTGTGGGCGATGATGCCAGAGAAATGCTGGGACGTGCTCCCGGCAGTATCGTTGCTATCCGTCCGCTGAAGGAAGGCGTTATTGCGAATTATACGGTAACGCAGAAGCTGCTGGCTTACGTTATTGAGAAGGTTGCGGGCAAGAGCCTGTTTTTCAAACCGCGTGTTATGACTTGTGTGCCTATCGGCATTACTTCTGTAGAAAAGCGTGCTGTTATGGAGGCTACTACCCAGGGCGGTGCTTCCAAGACCTATCTGATTGAGGAGCCGCTGGCAGCTGCTCTTGGTGCCGGTATTGATATTTCTGTACCGCGCGGCAACATGGTTGTTGATATCGGCGGCGGTACTACCGATATCGCTGTGCTGAGCCTTGGCGGTATTGTTGTTGATTCTTCTATCCGTATCGGCGGTGACCATTTTGATGAGGCTATTGTGCGTCATGTGAAGAAGGTTCATAATGTGCTTATCGGTGAGCGTACTGCTGAGGAAATCAAGATGAATGTTGCTACTGTTATTACTGATGGTCGTCATGAGTCTATTACTGTGCGTGGCCGTGATATGGTTACCGGTCTGCCGACTACCTTCAGCGTAAGTTCTGAGGATTGCCGTGTGGCGCTGGAGGATGCTGTTGCTTCCTTGATTGCTACTGTGCGTGGTGTTCTGGAAAAATGCCCGCCGGAGCTGGCTGCGGATATTGTTGATAACGGTATTTATCTGACCGGCGGCGGTGCGTTGCTTGACGGTCTGGCTGAGATTATGCAGCGTGAAACCGGTATTACTACGCATATTGCCGATGATCCGTTGGAGTGTGTGGCTCTTGGCACCGGTAAGGCGCTGGAGAATCTGGATAAGCTGCATCCGGGTACTGTTTATACTGCGTCTAATCTGGTTGATTGATGCTTGGGTATTGATTTTTGATTTTGGGAGGAGCTGCCTTTGGCAGCTCCTTTTGTGTAGATGTGAAGGAGAATCTTTGGCGTTCTGCTGTCCTTCTTGCCTGCCCCTTGGGGAAGGTGCCGAGCGAAGCGAGGCGGAAGGGGGTGTGGGCGTCGCAATTTATATATTGCGTTGCAACGAAAAATTTTCCCGCGAATCGCTTTGGAGAGTTGTATATTTCATGCTAAATATTAAGAAGCGATTAGCGGACGGTAATTTCGTGTGGAACCAGGACGAAGTGCCGCAAAACTCGCGCTAAGCGAAGAGATTTTGCTATAGTAGTAAGCTTTATCGCTCAAACAGTTGCGACACTTCTATGGTTCCAGACACTCATTCCCTAAAATTTTTATGTTTTCACTGCGATATATAAATTGCTCGTGTGAGCTTTAGCCTGTCCTTCCTGTCTCTCCTTGAGGCGGGTGGCATCGCGCAGCGATGGCGGAGAGGGGACTGTGAGTGTCGCAATTAAATATCGTTCCAGTCAGCAGCAATTTTCCCGTGCCATAGGGCACAACGCAAATTTCGTGTGGAACCAGGACGAAGCTTCGGTAAAATTTGACAGACGGTAACAGAAAGTTACGTACCCTTGCTTCTATGGTTCCAGACACTCATTTGCTAAAATTGCTATTCCTTACACGATATATTAATTGCTCGTTAGAGCGTTCTGCTAGCCTTCTAGCCCTCTCCTAGGGGAGAGGTGGCATCGCGAAGCGATGGCGGAAGGGGGCTGTGCGATATGTTAATTACTGTCTTTGGCGTTCTGCTGTCCTTCTTGCCTCTCCTAGGGGAGAGGTGGCATCGCGAAGCGATGACGGAGAGGGGTGTTACGACGCTCTAATGCATGCTTCAATCTTCTACTAGTTTTTCTTTTAAGAGGTCCTGAATATGAATTGCAAAAAACTGATATGTTCTGTTTTTATGCTGGCTGCGCTGTGCGCTGCTCCGCTTGCGGCGAGCGCCGCTCCCGTCACAGCGGTGCGTAGCAGCGTGAGTCCGGCGCGTGTGCGTCTGGTGTTCGACAGCACGGAGCCAATTAAATATACAGCCGAGAAAAACGGCCTGCAGATTATGCTTGACCTGCCTGAGGGTACGGCGCTGGCGCAAAGTCCTGTCTTTAAGCAGGATATGGTGGTTAAAAGTATTACCGTGCCTGCTAAAAAGAAGAAAAAGGCTCAGGTGGTTATAGATTTAACCAAGGATTGCCAGTATAAGCTTTATCCGCTGAAGAATCCTGACCGTCTGGTGCTGGATATTTATCGCATTCCTATCAGCAAAACCACGACGCAGCTGGCTGGTGGCGTTACCTATACCTATGCGCAGGAGGAGCTGAACGGCAGACCAATAGTAAGCTATCTGGTGAGCGTTGCGCCTGCGGCGCGCCTGGAGCTGAGGCCATTTTCTGCCGCAGGCATGTATAACGGACGCGGCAGCCTGGCTAAGCAGGCGGCACAAAGAGGTCTTGTGGCTGCCATTAACGCGTCGTACTTTGATACTGACGGCTGGGTTATCGGCAACGTTAAGGATAAGGGCAATTTTGTCGCTATGGATGCTACGCCGCGCAGCGGTTATGTAGTGCAGGGCAACGAGCAGAAGATTGTGCGCGACATTGCCTATACCGGCAGCGTAACGCTGCCTGATGGTAAGGCGCTGCAGCTGAAGGGCATGAACCGTGCGCGCATTGCCAATGATTTGGTGCTGTTTAATTCCTATTATGCTACATCGACCAAAACGAATCAGTACGGGCGTGAGGTAAAAATCAAAAACGGCCGTGTTGTTGCTGTTTCTACAGCAGGCAATATGCCTTTGGAGCCGGGTTGCGTAGTGCTTTCCGGTCATGGCACAAATGCGGCTGCGCTGGCAGGCCTGCGCCTGGGCGACCATGTAGCGCTTACGCAGAGCTTGGGCAGCAGCATTGCGGATGCGGCAACGACTGTTGTCAGCGGCGGTCCGCTGCTGGTAGAAAACGGCAGGGTGAATGTGCGTACTGCGGAGGAGCAGATGGCTCCCGATATCGCACGCGGCAGAGCACCGCGTACTGCAATCGGCCTGAAGCAGGACGGCACGCTTTTAATGCTTGTTGTTGACGGCAGAAGCAGTGCTTCTGCAGGCATGACGCTCGCGGAGCTGGCGCAGTATTTTGTGAAGCTGGGGGCGGTGAGCGCTGTCAATTATGATGGCGGCGGCAGCAGCGAAATGGTCATCAACGGCAAAATCGTCAACAAGCCTTCGGACGGGCGCGAGCGCTTGGTGAGCATCGGTCTGGGATTGTTCATCAAATAAGCTGGTTATATAGGTAAAATAAAAAACAAGGGGCGGTCACGCGTTAGCTGTGACAGCTCCTTGTTTTGTTGTTGCGGATTATAGCTTAATCCTCGGTGATGATTACGCCGGTGCCGATGCCGCCGTTATCGCTGCAGACAAGCTCCTTCAGGCTTTGGATATCCGCATTGCGCAGGCGGATGCAGCCTTCGGAGGCCATGGTGCCGATAGAGGCGGGGTCGTGCGTACCGTGAATGCCGATGCCAATCCAGCCGGTGTCCAGTGAAAGGAACCAGGGACCGTAGGCACCTTCGATTACGCCCTTGCCGTCACCGAAATCGTGCGTCCAGTAATGCGCCGGGCAAACCTCCTCGATGCGGAAGGGAACCTGCGTTGAAGGCACGCCGACTGCCGCACCTGTGTAGTAGGACGGGATTGTTGCTGCACTGCCCCAGGAGGTGGGGGTGCGGTTGTCACCTGTGTATTGCTTGTCACCGTGATTTTTGGCAACAGCGATAGAATAGCTGCAGACTGCTTGCTCCACGCCCTGCTGATAAACGTCAAGGCGGTAGCTTTGCTTATGGATGCAGATGAGATATCTGGCGTTGCCGAACAGGGCGGACGCAGGCGCCGCAGCTGCCAAGCCGCAGCTTAGCAGCAGGCAGACGCTGAATATTAAGCCTAAAAGTTTTTTGAGCATTGGTGATACTTCCTTAATGCTTATTTAGCAGGCTACGCGTACAAAATCTGCGCTTACATAGCCAACCTCACCTTGAGCGTTAATAGCCTTCCACCATTGGCGGCCTTCGGCTTCGAATGCGCCTTCTAGCGGTGCTATTTCTTCGCCGGACATCAGCGAATCAATTACATTGCTGCTTGTGGAGGGGGCGGTACGGAAGTTTACATAGTCACCGGTTAAAACCAGTTTTACGCCGGGAGCCCAATAGCTGTCCATGTTTTCAAATTTGCTGTAGAGGTTGTATATTCTTTGATTGGAGTATTGTAAACTTTCGGCAGACATGCTGTCCCCGTATTGAGCATAGCCTTTGCTGGCAGGGATAGAGTGTG
>OCRP01000950.1_pt1 | contig 18911 bp, 10 predicted proteins | sample 1538871 | NCBI WGS metagenome assembly OCRP01 (sample SAMN04571731, study PRJEB22368) | human gut metagenome | biome: human gut; material: stool | host: Homo sapiens | place: Luxembourg | collected 2012-09-20 | reverse complement strand
CGTGCAGGACGGTGGCGCAATGCTCTTCAGGATGCTCAGTTTTGGCTCGCGGTTGAACGGGGCGATGCTGCCTTGAATGCCAAACGTTTTCAGGCAGCCGAACGTGCCTATCGCGAGGCGATGCCGTTTAAACCGAGCAGCCCCTATGCACTCCTTGGTCTCGCCAATGTCGAACAAGCCCGAGGCCGCTATAAGAACGCACGCGATCTCGTCCAAAAAGCGCTTGGCAAATCTGATGTCTCCGGCTCTGAACGTTTGCGGCTGCTCCGTCGAATTGACCGCCTCAACGCATTGGAAGTCAGCGCAGCAGCCTCACGTCTGGCGCCGGATATGACGCCGGAAGGCGATTTCGCGCAGCCGCCTACCCAGACTTTCATCTCTGCACTGCGGCACGAACTCACCGTCTCCAAAGGTGACCCATGGGTTCGGCTGCGCCTTGCCCGAAGTCTCTTGGCACTTCACCAAAAACGTGAAGCTGATGCCTTGTGGGAGGTTCATGCCGATGACGGCACTTTGGCTTATAAACACGCAAAGATTCTTTACTTCGTCACCTCCGGACAAAACGAGAAAGCGCTCGCGCTGCTTGACACGGTGATTCCAGAGCAGTCCAACGCTGCGGACGGATGGCTCGCCCTGTCTCCTTTAAGCAGACTATCCCGTGCTGATACTCAGTCGCTCCAAGCGCTTGCCGCGATCCAGCAGCGGCTGCGAAGCGAATCGGCACTTCAAGAAGCCGAAGCACTCGCCCAACAGAACGAGCCCGCCGAAGCGCTGAGAACGCTGCTGCCTTTTTCTCCTCAGGAACCTTACCTGCGCGCCCGGATGGCTCGTTGGGCGGAAGCCTCTGGCGACGCAGCACAGGCCTTCATGCTGTGGAAATCTCTTTCCGCCGTTTCAGGCTGGGAAGATGAGGCTCTCTTTGGTCAGGTGCGGGCGCTCCTTCGTCAGGACGTCCCGGCTAAGGAAGCCGCAGTCGAATTAATGACCCAAGCCGTTGAAGCTCGCCGGGCAGCTCAAACGCTCACACCGGATTTCCTCATCCGCATTACCAGTTTCATGGATGATGCCGGCGCCTCCAATGAAGCCGATCAAATGTGCGTGACTGAAGCTCAGATGCTCGGCTCGGCCAAAGGTGAAAATGCCGCCATGCTTTTACGCAGAGCAGCTCAGCACCTCGAAGCTGCGGGCGATGCTCAAGCCGCGCTGAAAGTCTACGAAGAAGCCTTCCTCGCCGCTGGTCTGCTGACTGAACCGGCGCCGTCGGCCAATATCTTTACGCGCGCGATGCGAACCGCATCGCTGCCTGAACGCGCTCCGAACGACGAACCCAACGCTCTCGATGCCGACGGCTGGCTCACACTCTCCCTCAAGTCGCGGGCGTCCGAACTGTATCAGCACAATCAAACGGAGATCCGTACAGGGCTTGACTTTAAACGTGATCCCGGCACTTCGGGCTATTCGGATCTGACAGCCGTGACGTCCATGACCGAAGCAGAATTTCCAGCCTTCAGCGGCCGTGCACGGCTGCGCACTGACTGGGTCTGGTACCGCGTCGGCAGCCTGAAGGGCTCGCCAAAGTTCGGCACGATCACTGAACGCCCCGGAAGCGGTTTGCAGACGTCTTCGGACAGAGGCGCTTCGCTCGCTTTCGCCTGGACAAACGATCAGTTTGCCTTTGATATCGGAACAACGCCGATCGGCTTCCTCTACACCGACCTCGTCGGCGCTCTGGCTTGGTCTTGGGATATGGGAGAGGTCGGCCTTACCCTTGAGGTTTATCGCCGCCCGGAAGAAGGCTCGCTCCTTGCCTTCGGCGGTCAGCGAGATCCAGGGACAGGGCGCACTTGGGGCGGCGTACGCCGTCTCGGCACGTCGCTCAATGCCTCTTGGGATCAGGGAGAGCGAAACGGTTTCTGGGGACGAGCGGCGGCGAATCAAATTACCGGACATCATGTCGCTGACAACAGCAGTATCGAGCTGATGGGCGGCTGGTATCACCGACTGATCAACCGCCCCAATCATGAGCTTCGTACAGGTGCATCGCTCCTTTTCTGGCACTACCAAAAAGACCTTTCCGACTATGTGTGGGGCCAAGGCGGATACTATTCGCCGCAGGCTGCCGTCTCCTTGGGCAGTTTTTTGGAAGACCGCGGACGCACCGACAATTGGTCATGGACCGTTGAGGGTCGTCTGGGGCTCTCTATGTCGAAATCTTCCGAACGCGACCGCTATCCGCTCAAGGACGAACTGCGCCGCGAAAATCTGCCTGATCTGTATGCCAGAGAAGCATCGTCAACCTCTTCAGGCATCGGTGTCTCGTTCAAAGGCGCAGTTGAAAGAAGATTAGGTCCGCAAGCATTCGCCGGAGTCTCATTCGCTTATACGAATGCGGACGGCTATGCCCCGCTTTATCTCGGTTTTTGGCTGCGATTCCCATTGACCCCATGGGAAGGAGACCTGCCTATGCCGCCAGAACCCATGGTGCCCTATGCCCGCTGGTAATCGTTTGCCGTGCAGATTTCCCATGCCGTCTCTCATCATTCTCACCTTCAAGTTCATCTATGTCCCTTCTGAGGGCATCATTCCCGGAGGGGATCATGACTAATCCGCAATTGCTGCAGCCTCAGCACTCTCAAAGCATCCGATCATCGGCTTTGAAGAGCAACAAAAATGTCTGCACAGCGGACAAGCTAGGCTTCGTTCTGGATACGTCCACCCATACGCTTGAACTGTCTGAATCGTTCACTGAACTGCTGACCGAAGCAGCCAAGCACCCAATTCGCACCCAAAACGATTTGCTCGAAGCCGCCGCTTCAGAGCTTGATCGCAATCTGCTCGACCATGCGCTGACCGCTCATGATTCACCGTTTGAATACGTGCGGTTTAAAACAGGAAATCAAGTCTCCTGGACTCGCATCGCCCTGCAGACACGCATCACCCCTGAAGGCAAAACATTCGTTGACGGATCTGTTACTTGGTATGACGCCGGACAAATCATCCATGATCTGCTTCCGGCCGCATCACCTTCTGGACAGATGCTTCGCTCGCTGCAGAAACTCTTTTTGCTTTCATTCGAACACCCCGTATTTTTTGCCGCGATCAGAGCCGAAACGCCTGTCAAGAGTGTGAGGCTCGTGGACTATATCGCCGCACGACTGCGTGAGCTCGGCTGCTGCACAGAAGTACTGCCGGGCGGTCATTTCTTCTTTGAGCATCAGTGCAATCCTGAGAAAAAGGGGGCTGACAAGGATCTTTTGACAGCACTGAACACCTTTCTCAAGGAAGCCGATCCAGATGCTTCGATTGAAATTCTGGAAAGCAAACGAAGTGCTGCCGCCTCGGACGACAGCCGATTGTCGTTTTGGCGGACCGCAGCAGCCTTGCTTGACGACGAAGTCAAGGCAACTCACCCGGACGGTGAAGTCACCTTAAGCGACCTCATCATTCTGGCTGAAGCCTGTCTCAACGACTTCAAAGCTTTTTATTTGGATTTTCAGCCCATCATTTCATGCAGTGACGGCTCCTACATCGGCGGGGAATTTTTAATTCGTCTCGATTCAGACAAAATCAATTTTGGCCCAGACAAATTCATTCCTTTATTTTCAGAGTCGAACTTCATGTCAGTCGTTGATCGAAAAGTATTTCTGATGGCGATAGGCACTATTCGAGAATATTTTAAAAACACCAAGAAATCATTTTACTTCAACATCAACATCAGCCCCAAGCAAAGCGCCAACTCTCAATATCTTCATTTCGTAAAAGAAACCCTGCGCTTAACTCCAGTTTACAATCAAAAATTGATGATTGAAATTACAGAAACAAATGCTATCAGCCAAAAAACTGGGAGTGCCTTTATAGATGGGCTGCATGCAATGGGAATTCAAGCAGCAATAGATGATTTTGGAACTGGTTACAACAGTTTAGAAACACCGCTGTCAATGTCTTTTGATATGGTGAAATTTTCTCGATCACTCATCAATAAGGCATTGATATCCAGACGATCAAAGAACTTTCTGTCGCAAATAACCAAAGCCTGCAGAACGCTTGACGCAGAACTCTGCGCCGAAGGCATTGAAACGCTTGAAATGAAGGATGCTTTGTCTCCATTCTGCTTCGACAAGTTTCAAGGTTATCTCTTCGCCCGCCCGATGCCGGTTAAGGACGCTGCCCGCCTGCTGCTCGCAGCAGAACTCAAGGAGCTCAAGGAGCAAAAGCAATGAAACCGCTGCGCGTTCACCCTCTGTGGATTGGATCGGTTCTGGGCTTCATTCTGCTGCTGATCGTCTGGAACTGTTTCGTTCCCAATCAGGCCGCCATTCCGGACGTCATCCGAATCGGCGTGGAGGACGACTACGTTCCGTTCTCCTATACAGATGAAAAAGGACAGCGCGCAGGCTTTGACGTAGATATTTCGTCAGCGCTGTGCAAAAAATTAAATTTCCGATGTGAAATTCTGCCGATGCCCTTTGGAAAGCTCCTGCCGGAACTCTCCAAAGGCAATTTGACAATGGTTGTAGCAGGCATAGGCATCACCCCGGATCGTGCGAAGCATTTTTTATTCACTAATGTTTACTATCGGTCTCGAAGCTTTTTTATCACAAACAACCGAAAGCTCGCGCCGGCCAGCACCGCCAATGCTGCGAAGCTTGTTATCGGTGTACAAAAAGATACGTTTCAACAAGAACTCATCGAGAAACACTTTATTCCTGCCGGTGCAAAGATGAAGACCTATGCAAAATATGATGACCTTAAACAAGCTATTTTGCGTAATGAAATCAATACCATGTTTACTGACGGGCTGCCTGGATATGCATTCCTCAAGAGTCCACAAGGCGCATCGCTCTTTATTAGCGGTCAATATGACGATTTCGACCCATCGCTTACCGATGCTGTCATTGCCGTTCAAAAGGACGCCGAAGAGCTAAAAAACAAGCTCAATCAAGCGCTGATGCAGATTAAAGCTGACGGCATATACCAAGAAATCAGTGCGAAATATTTCCCATTCATGAATTATTGATTGACCACAGACAGACGGACTATGTCTAAATCCATCCCGCAAAAACGCCAAGCGCTGCATTTCACGACCTTCGTCAAACTGACGATCTGGCCGTTGATTGTGCTGCTTGTCTGCTGCATGGCGCTCAGTCTGAAGCTTTATTTCGATATCGGCAAAAAAACCGAAAATTTGACTGACGAGACTGTCAACAGTCTTTTATTGTCACAGCGCACTGCAGTGAACCTTGAAGGTCTGCGGTTTTCTCTTGACATTATTGCCAACGCCAGTGAAGCCGAACGGGCCAGAGATGCATATGTCAATGCCTGGGCGATGCTCTCAGAGTCGGCGCTGGATCGGCACGATGACACAAGGCTTGTTGTCAAGCAGGTTCTAGAGAGTCTTCAGCAAACCTGGCAGGAACGGAAAGCACTCGATGCCGATTTTGCGCGAGCCCAGAAAGTCAGTGCGCAATTCGGCAAAAATCTGTTTGACCTCTATTCACAATCTTCCGGCCTGCCGCGGCTTGCCGAACTTCCCAAAACCCGCCTCTTCCGTGCCAAAGAGATTACAGATCAATTACGCCTTTTCAGCCAGACTGCGGCCGAAATCCGCGCGGCTTGCGCTCAGATGCACTCGGATGCCGATTCCCGCCTGAGTTCCATTTCGTCCGAAAGCTGTCCGAATCTGCTGCAGACCTCTGCCACCCTTGAAGCCGCACTGCAGGAAGCCCAGCGCACTTTGGAGCGCTTTGACACTGCCGTCTCGCTCATGAACGACGACATGGCAAGGCTTCAGCACATTTTTTCAGCGAGGGAAGCGCGTGAGCTTTTGAGCGAAATCTCCGCCATCAACAAAACCTCTGCCAGTTTTGTGCCTGTGATCATTGCGTTCATTTTGATTACCGTACTCACGCTCTTTTCAATATCCCTCTGGTTCAACACGCTTGTCGAACCGCTGAGGGAGGTCATGCAGGCCATGAAGGATTTCTTGGATCGGGGTGTCATGCCTCCCAAAAACATCACTTCTCACGTCACCGAGCTTAATCAAATGATTGAATGGCTCATGCTTTTTTGCAGCATGACCGCGAGTGAACAGCATAAAAATCAAGTTATCGCCGAACAGTACAAAACGCTCATTAAAGAATCTCAGCGCGATCCCCTCACCGGCGTATACAACCGTTTGGCGTTTGAAGAAATTGCTTCGCGCAAAGCGCCGCTGCCGCCGATGTGCGCGGTAGCGATGATTGACATTGATCACTTCAAACGCATCAACGATACACGCGGCCACCTCTTTGGCGATTCCATCCTTTCCGCCGTCGGCGAAACACTGCGTCGAAATCTGGATAAACAGGATCTCATCTACCGCTATGGCGGCGATGAGTTCTGCGTCGTTATCTCCGGCATCACGGAAGAATCACTCGCAACCGTTGCACAGCATTTGCTGGCCAAACTCGGCACGATCTCCACCAAAACAGCACAAATTTCCAACTACCTGCCTGAAGGGGATGGATTGTCAGCAACGATTGGACTGAGCACGATCACGACCCCCAATGATCATAAAGACATCTTGAAACTCATTGAGGAAGCCGACCACGCGCTTTATCGAGCAAAAAGAGCCGGGCGCGGGCGCTGCGCAAGTGCATTGAAGGAGAACGAAGCATGACCTCCGCCGCTGCCAAGCTCGAACTGCAGGGACTGCCCGACCTTCTGCAATGGGTGGACTTCGGAACCTGTGCGGTTATCTTCCTGCCCTCTTGCCGATGGCTCATCCCGCTCATCGGGCAAATTAATGCACCGTCGTCGGCCTCACTGCAGATCGTTCTTACCGAGCCCTGTGCAGATACGGTTCTCGAATGCGCTCCGAAGTATCCCTTGAACAACCCCAAACTTCAGAGCGCTGAGCTCGTCACCATGCGTCCAAGCGCCAAGCCTCCTTTCAAGCGCTTTGCGGACGCGTTCCCTTTTCTCTCGAAAGATGCCGGCCTGGTGATCTTTGCCGGAGGAATGGAAGCCTTTGACAGACTTTCATCCGCTCAGCTCAATGCGTTGCTCGTCAATCTTGCCAATGATGCAAGTGACGGCGCAAAAGCGGTGCTCCTTTGTCTTGGCGGCCTCAGCGCAGAATTAAAGCAGCACATTCTGAACTCTCGGCGCGCAGTTTCCTGTGCTGCCGCAATAGAAAAGCAAGGCGACCATTTCGTATGGATAACGAACTTCTGGCACGCGATGGATCACTATTGCGACGAAGTGACTTTGCCGCTCTCTTTCGATGCAGACGGACGCATATTGATCGACAGCGAAAACAATCGTGGTTCCAGTCTTGAACGCAGCGATGAGGACGTTGTTTGGAGTTCGGTTCCGTCACTGCAGGCTGAATCTGCAGGGATCCCCGATCTTCGAACCGTTGCGGACAATAAGGCCGTCCTCGCGGCCGGTCTGCGTTCGGCTGCCGCTACATTGGTTTTCCGGCTTGACAGTGCCAAAGACATTGAACCTGTCGGTCGTGCAATTTTTACGCTGCGGCGGCGCGGCGGAAGACTGCTCAAAATTGCCGCCGTGGAAACAAAGACGCCGCTCAGAGCCGCTTCGCTTGCTTTCCTGCTTGGCTGCGGAGCCAATATTATTTTTGAAAATACAGCCACTTGCGGCTATATCCGCATAATGCTTGCCTCCCTAAAGGACACCGTCTACAGCCATCCGCTGCCCGAGCATTTTGAAGAAAAATTGGCGGCGATTTCTGCCTCAGCCGTCATTGGGATGGTTGAGCCTGCCATGTTCCTCAGCGCCGCTCGATCCATCATCTCCACGCCGGTCGACTTTCAGAATTCCCACGGCGCATTAATCGTGCTTGAACCCGATCCGGGCATCTTGGCCGAAGAGGCTATGGACCAATTCCGAAGAGGCTATGGACCAATTCCACCCCACGCGATCCGGCGATATGGGCTGCGTGATGCTCAATCGGGCCGTGCTTTTTCTGTCGGGATGTCGACCTTCAACTTTGGAGATCACGCTTCGCCGTATTTTCTCAGTGGATCCGACATTGATCTTTCAATCGTATGCGGGCTTCTTCACCGATTTGGAAGTGGCAAACGGACTCCAGCAGCTCGAAGATTTTTTGGAGCGCGGAAAACCTTCCCGCCGCGCTTATTCGCGGCCGATTACAAACCGCAAGCCCAATCCTGACGACCCTTCTTCTCCGGCTGAACTCATGCGCCCCAACCCCAACAAGCCGAAACGAGTTCACCCGGAAACGGAGGCCAGCCATGTCTGAACTGCCGCCTCTTAATGACCTTTGGATGCTCATTCTGATCGCCGCCTTGGTTTTTATCCCCATCGGCATGCGTCTCAAGGCAATTGCTGCCCGCATCCGGCGCCGAGCGGCTTGGTGGTGCATACGCCCCACTCTTCGCCGCAGCAGCTCATTTGAAAAGTTCATCCGAAAGAACGCTCAGGAACGCTAAATTGATGACCACATCCCATTCGACAGCCGACGAACAGCTTCGGCCCAGAACATCCGGAAGCAGTGCCTGGAATCTTTACTTTCTCGGAAAAATCGCCCTCGCCTACTTCGGTTATCTGGTGCTCAGCCCCGAGCTCAATGCATTGCTCTTTGGGGTTGTCCTTATTCCTATCCAGTCAAAGATTGTCCGCCGGCTCCGTGATGCAGCAGCTTTAATTGCAGGCTTTGCATTGCTCTGGCACGAAAGCTGGCTGCCGGGGCCCGAAGTGATTGCAGCCAACGCCAGCAACCTGGCTGCCTTTACCCCTGCCTATCTGCTCGAACTTGCAGAGAGTTTTGTCAATACACAGATGATTGCCTGGGGACTGGCAGGATTCACCCTATGGCTTCTGCTGAAAAACTGGGTGCGTTTCACCACATTGTCTGCACTGGGACTGCTCTTTACGGCTTTCCCGGGTCTCTTGACTTTTGTCGTTCAGCCATTCACCTCACCGTCGGTCCAAGAATCCTCTGCAGACAGTTCGATCCGCACTGCGGTCAATGAAATGCCTGCCAGCCAATCTCAAACCGCTGCCGCCGAAAAAACGCAGCAGCTTCAGCCGCCGCAAACTGCAGCCGCTTCTGACAATGCCATCAACACCTGGCTTGAAACTTTTTATCAATCCGAATCGCAGCGGCATGCATCGCTTCCATCTGGGCTGATTCCAATTGAGCAAAGCGGGGCATTTGACATCGCCCTAGTCAATATCTGTTCACTGGCGCAGGATGACCTGGAGGCTACGGGCTTAGCTGACCATGAATTATTCAAACGATTTGACATCCGCCTCACAAACTACAATGCAGCCACTTCTTATTCTGGACCTGCCACCCTCCGGCTCCTAAACTCTCTGTGCGGACAAAGTTCACATCAAGCGCTTTACAACGGCCGGCGGACCTCCTGCGAATTGATGACGCAGCTGGAATCGGCCGGCTGGACGCCGCAACTGTTTTTCGATCACAACGGCAAGTTTGAGGACTATTTGGACAGCCTGCGGAAATACGCCGGACTCAAACCGCCCTTGGCGCCGCACACCGGTCTCAAACCCATTTATGATGGCTTTGACGGTTCACCCATCTATTCAACATTAGATGTGCTTCATTCCTGGAAGAATGCACTTCCTTCAGAGCCGACCCGCACCATTACGCTCTTTAATCTCATTGCGCTTCATGACGGCAATCGAACACCGGGTTCCGGGAAATCTCTTGACTTCAAGCCGCGTGCCGAGCGGCTCCTGAGGGACCTCAATACCTTCATGAATGAACTGGAGGCGAGCGGCCGCCCTGTTCTCCTCTTGATTGTCCCTGAGCACGGCGCAGCCGTGCGGGGCGACCGCATTCAAATGGCTCGTCTGCGTGAAATTCCAAGTCCTCATATTACGCATGTACCTGTTTTTGCCAAATTTTTCGGCTTATCCACGAAAACCCCGGAAATCGTGATTGACACTCCGACGAGTCATCTCGCGGTCGGTGAACTTATCGCTCGAACGATCACAAGCGGCGCCTACACCCATGCCAAACCGCTCGACCTGACTGCTCTGACCTCGAATCTCCCGCAGACTTGGTCAGTCTCTGAAAATTCAAATGCTTCAGTTGTTCAATACAAAGACAATTTCTGGGTCAAACTCCAGCAATCTAAATGGATGCCATATAAACAATAAAAATAATACATCATCAATACCAACCAAATTTGATCATTACACCAAAAAAAATAAAATAAAAAAGTGAGGTACAAAATGAAGGGCGCCATAAAAATACAAAACATAACCTCTACTTATATTCTGATACTCACACTGGCCGCAACCCTAATACTTGCCATATTTGGCGTGGAAAAAGTCATTAGGTACAACTGTTATCAAAATTTGGCCGATGCTGTTAAACAAGGCGCCACCAACATCCGCTCTATCTTGGAAAATGGCGAGCAGCAGCTGCAATCAGTTTCCGTTATGCTCGCAGCACACTTAAATCTAGACATCACATCTGCAGAACACTTTAAATTCCTTACACAATTACCAAACAACAATTTGATATCGACCTATATTGTTCTGCTTCCTGACAATAAATTATTATTCCCTTATCAAAAAAATATTCATCCATTAAAACCTTTGCTTTTTAAATCCAATATCGAAGCAAAGATCAATTTTATCGACCGTTATGCTATCGACGATAATGGCACATTGTATTCCGCCCTTTGCACACCTATTACGCGAGACGGCGTCACTATTGCAATACTATATGGCTTAATCAATTTAAATGACATACCTAAAAAATTTCCATTCCAAATTTATAATGGCAATGGTCAAGCCTTTCTTATTGACGCTCAAAATGGAAATTTACTCATTGACACTTGGCATAAAAATTTAGGTAACATGTATGATGTGCATTTCAGCAGTAACGAAACAAAATTCGGGACAAGTTTCGAACAAATGCGCAGAGACATTAAAAATGAACGATCCGGATTTGTTATTTTTAAATCACAGCAAGCTGGTGAAGATTTTTACAGTTACTATCACCCTGTCGAAAAATATCATCTGTCCTTTCAAATCATCGTCCCGCAATCAGTTGCTTTCGCAGAAGAATATAAACTTCAACAAATTGTCCTCTCGCTCGGCTGTGCACAGTTAACGGCCATTTTAATTTATGCATTTCTTTTAATGCGTAAAACCTCCAAACGCAGACAACAGGATAAGCAAAGAATCGAACTTATTCAATCAGTCAATAAAATACAGCGAACATTGTTTGGAGTATATAAAAACCCTTATCTGATCAACGTATCTCTTGAGATGCTTGAGCAAACCATTGGTTCAGACCGAATCGTGCTCATGCTCCTAAATGATGGGGTCATTGATAAATTTTTCAGTCTCCCTCAATATGATGCAAAAGAGCGAGCAAAATTCATCGGCTTGAAAATACCGCAAATTGTTATCGATGACATCAACACTCATCTCGAGGAGAAGGGGATAACCCTTTACGCAGAAAGCAATGCGGACAAGTTAACGCTTGCACAATCGATGCCTGGATTAAGTGGAGAAACTGAAATAATTCGAAATCTTACTGCCGTCTGGACATTGAATTCCGATCGAGAAATTATTGGTCTGGCTTATGCCATCAATGTCGACGATCCTGAAAGTTGCCGCGAAGTTCTTTCAACAATTGTCAGCAGCTATCAAATGGCAATCCAAACCATGGATTCCTATAACATGCTCTACCAAATGGGCGAGATCGACAATATGACCGGTCTCAAAAATAGGAATGCCTATCAAAAAGATATTTCCCAGTTAGGAGATATTACAGACAGTTCATTCTGCTGTATTTACATTGATGCCAATGGATTGCATGAAATGAATAACCGCTTAGGCCATTCTGCAGGCGATAAGATGCTGATCAGTATTGGCAAAGAAATTTGTACTCAATTTAGGAATGATTCGAATGATGCTTATCGCATTGGCGGGGATGAATTCATCATATTTTGCAGAAACATACCTGAACAGATCATTCAAGAAAAAATAAACAATCTTAAAGAACATCTCGAAAATCTTCATTACTTTGTTTCTATCGGCTACGCATTTGCAAAAGATGGATTAAAACCGCTAAACACCATCACTCAAGCCGAAAGTATAATGTACAAACAAAAGATGTATTTCTATTCTGGAGACAGGGATCGAAGAAAAGCCAGAACAAAGAATATAGAGCTAGAAAATCTTCTACTAGAAAAACACATTCAGGACGACTTCCTTTCAGCCATATCCAGCAAATATTTAGGTGTTTATGCCGTCAACCTTACAACAAACAATACGCGCATCATATATAAGCCTATTTATTTTGATGAAATACTAAAAAATCTGACTTCAATTACAAAGTAGCAATTAAAGAATATATAAGAAAATTTGTTGACAACGTGAGTTACAACGATTTCATGTCATTTATAGATTATGAAAGACTCGATAAAGCCTTAAGTTCTGGGCAATCACCTCGACTCATCTATCGCAAGAAAAATGGCGATTACGTGCAAGTTCGAGTCCTTCCCATGAGCAAGTATTCGGATACCAACAAAACAACTTTATGGATCTTCGAAAGAGAATCGTCAGCCAAGAGCGGACATTTACCGCCTTCAGCGGCAACAAAGCGCCTTTAAAAGACGACGCACCGCTCCATTGCAGCAGACACTAAAGCCAAAGCCGTAGCAAAAGCATCGCATTGCTGCGGCTCTTTCATTCATTGGAGCGACAGACAGTCCTAATAGTATTTGCGAGCCGACGTCCTGCAGTCCCAATCTCAGTGCACTAATGAATTCTCCGCAGGTCTTTCAACCTGCATCGCATACCGCCGACGTTCAAGCTTCATCCTTCGTTGAGAGACCAGCCTTGACGCTAAGATGAATCCACATCACCAGAATGTGAAGTACTGCCGGGCATAACCGCAGCGATCTCCATCACCCGAGATGACACTTCACCCGTCGAATTATTAAGAAGGACATTGCTCTCATGTTCGAGCGCATTCTTAAATACCGCCGCGATCTCCACCAGATCCCGGAACTTGACTTTGATCTTCCCAAGACCACCGCTTATGTGCGCAGCGTGCTTGAGAAACTGCCCTGCGAGGTCTTTTCGCCCGACGGTCACGCTGTCTGCGCTTGGTTTGATGCCGGCGCGCACGAAGCCGTTGCCTTCCGCTCCGACATGGATGCGCTCCCCATCTGTGAAGTCTCCGGCGTGCCTTTTTCGTCCAGACACCAGGGGCACATGCACGCCTGCGGACATGACGGCCACATGGCTATGGTCCTTGAGCTTGCGCAGTATGTTGCGTCTGTCAAAGACCGCTTAAAGAAGAATGTTCTGCTGGTTTTCCAGCCTGCTGAAGAGACGACGGGCGGCGCTCAGTTCATCTGCCAGTCCGGCGTTTTTACGCAAAAGAACGTGAAGGCCATTTACGGCTTTCACCTTTGGCCGGATCTGCCGCTCGGACAGCCTGCAACCCGTCCGGGGCCGCTCCTTGCCGCATCGTGCGAAGTCACGGTTGACATTGAAGGCAAAAGCACTCACATCGCCAAAAGCGAAGACGGTGCGGATGCCCTGCTTGCCGCATCCCGCTTTGTCGTGGGCGCAGAAAAGATTCTCGACGATCTTCACGCCGCTGAAGGCCCCTGGTGCACGCTGAAGTTTGGTCTGCTGCAGGCCGGCACAGTGCGCAACGCCATTGCTGCGCATGCACATCTTGAAGGATCGCTGCGCGTTTTCAGCGAGTCGGCCTTCAAGATGGGGCGCGATCGTCTTAATGCGCTCGGCGAACAGATCGCTAAGGATCTCGGCGTTAAAGTCCATGTGGATGCCCCTGAAGGCTATCCGCCGGTCGTCAACGATGAAAAACTCTTTGAAGATGCCAAAAAGCGTCTGCCGAACCTCGAAATGCTGCCTAAGCCCCTCTTGATTGCCGAAGACTTTGCCTATTACCAGCGGACGCTACCCGGCCTCTTCATTCTTCTGGGCACCGGCACCGGGATTCCGCTCCATTCCGACCGTTTCAATTTCGATGAAAAAGTGCTTGAAAAAGGCGTTGAAATCTATAAGCACTTCATTGATTTGAAGGACTAAGCGGCGCTCTATTGCTTCTCATTGATCCCTCGGATCCGCAGACCGTCAGCATGGAGTCTCACTCACGCTGACGGTCTTTTTATCCCGCTTCACGCCGCTCAAGAGAACCGTTCACGGTCAGCCTCCTCGGTCAACGTCATCGATAGGCTGCCGCTCTGACACGCTCGGTGCGGCGCTTTTGCCCTTAAACCCATCTCTTCGCAGGACGCGCAGTGCACCAATACGGTGCAGACATTTCTAAATCAGCGCATTTAAAAGGGCAATGTCGTCAATAAAGCGTTAATACCTATTGACTTTATCTTAAGAAAAAATCACCAGTTTTGAATTAAACGCCGACAGGCATCCCTTCCCCGGGGATCCTTATTCATGCATGTCGATCACCGATTCCGATCGTTTACATCTATTTCTGGGGAGTCATTCAAAAAAATAAAAGTCTTTCTGCTTTTGGCACGGCTTTGGCTTAGGAAAAACGGAACGGCACCGCGAATCCCTGAGCAAGCGGTCCGACCTCGCCAAAGAAAAGAAAGAGAGGACTCCCCATGAACACAACCCACTCCGTTGCCCTTGTCGATTCGGCGTCCAATATGACGTCAAGGGGCTCTGCGTCTGCAGGCTCCAATGGGAAATCGACTGTGACCGCTGACACTCAGCCCTCGCCCGGCTTCTTTAAGCGATACGGCCTTGTCTTTGCCGTCGCTGCTCTCGGCATCATCTGTCTGATGCCGCAGCTCGCGGACCTCTCCATTGCCGGTCAGCGCATGATCGGCATCATGGCCTTCGCAGTCATTACCTGGGCGACGGGCGCCGTGTCGTTTCCGGTTTCCGCCGGCGTCATCATGGCGCTCATTGCGGTCCTTGTGGGACTTTCTCCGCAGCCCGACGGCCAGGGACTCATTGGCACGAGCAAAGCGCTTCGCATGGCGCTCACGGGCTTCTCTTCCCCCGCCTTCTGCCTTGTCGGCGCGGCGCTCTTCCTCGCGGCAGCCATGATGCAGACGGGGCTTGACCGCCGAATTGCACTCGTTACGCTCTCCAAAATCGGCACGTCGCCTTCGCGCGTTGTGCTCGGCATCATTCTCTGCGGCTTCATTCTCTCTTTCTTCGTGCCGTCGACCACTGCGCGCGTTGCCTGCCTCGTGCCGATCGTCACCGGCATGGTGCGCGCCTTCGGACTCCCGTTGAAGAGTGCTTTCGGCGCCATGCTCCTCATCACGGTTGCACAGGTCGACAGCGTGTGGAATGTCGGCATCAAGACTGCCGCTGCCCAGAATATGGTCGCCGTGGGGTTCATTCAGGAACTGACCGGTCATGATATTTCCTGGCTTGACTGGTTTGTCGCTGCCGCACCGTTCGCCGCTCTGATGAGCGTCGTGCTCTATGTGGTCGTCACCCGACTCTTTAAGGGTTCGCTCGAAAATATTTCGGGCGGCGACGATGCCGTTCGCCGTGAGCTCGCAAAGCTCGGCCCCATGTCCGCTGCTGAATGGAAGCTCACGGTCGTCTCCCTCGTACTCCTCTTTATGTGGGTGACGGAAAAGAAACTCCACCCCTTTGATACGACGACTACGACAGTGTGCGCCATTGCGCTTCTTATGCTGCCGAGCATGGGCGTGATGGACTGGAAAAGCGTCGTCAACCGCATCAACTGGGGCACACTGCTCGTCTTCGGCGTCGGCATCTCGCTCGGCTCCACGCTTTTGTCCACCCACGCTGCACAGTGGCTCGCCGAAGGCATTGGTTCCTCCTTCGGGCTCGCAGATCAGACCACTTTTGTCGTCGTTGCGGTTCTCGCCCTCTTTCTCATCATCATTCACCTCGGCTTTGCATCCGCCGCTGCGCTCTCAAGCGCACTCATTCCAATCATCATCGCTCTCGTGAACGGACTCGATGCGCCGAACGTCAATGTGCTGGGCATTACGATGATTCTGCAGTACGTCATCAGCTTTGGCTTCATTCTTCCGGTCAATGCCCCGCAGAATCTGATTGCCTACTCAACCGGTGCGTTTGACGTGAAGACTTTTGCCTTCACCGGCATCATTCTGACAATTGCGGCCTATCTGCTCATTCTTCTGATGTCTGCTACGTATTGGAGCTGGATGGGCCTAGTTTGATACAACGAAGAGCGGCCACCCGCGCAGCCGCTCCGCAGGAAAAAATCCTGACTTCACCATACCTTGTGACTTAGCCTCAGAAAGCGAACCTGCTTTCTGAGGTTTTTTTTCTGCTGCTAAGGCACTAAGCGGGAGAGGAAAGCCTGCCCTTAAACCGCCGCAGAGGATCCCTTCGGCTGAACGTCGGCGGGCGCATCGTCATCAGCATGCGGATCGAGCATCACCACTTCCAGACGGTTGTAGGGAATGCGGATGCCTTCCTCGCGGAAACGACGGACAATATCGAGGGTAATGGCTGTTTTGATCCCGACGGAACCATTGACCGGGTCGGCCAGCCAAAAAGCCGCCTTCAGATTAATGCCGCTGTCGCCGAAGCTGTCCACATAGGCCCAGGGCTTGCGGCCCTTGACAATGCGCGGACGATCGCGCGAAACCTCTTCGAGCATGACGGCAAGCGCCCGATCCACATCCGCATTGAAGTCAATCGTCACAGCGACATACTGCGTATTGGCTTCATCCGTATACGAATGATTCAGCACAGCTGACGTCACGAACGCTTCATTCGGGACAATATTCTCAATACCGTCGAGACTGCGCACCACCGTAAAGCGCGTATTGATTTCCACCACCTTTCCGCGGAAGCCGCCCACCGTAACCAGATCTCCGATTTTGATGGATTTGTCCAAGAGGATGATGAATCCGGAAACATAGTTGGAAGCGATCTTTTGCAGTCCAAAGCCCAGCCCGACGCCTAAAGCGCCGCCGAAAACCGAAAGAATCGTCAAGTCGATGCCGACGGTTCCAAGACCGATGATGACCGCCAGAATCAGAAAAAGAACGGTGACAATGCGCGAAAGCACTACCTTCAGGTTGGGGGTCAGATTCTGCGCCCCCTGAATGAACTGATTGATGATGGCCGAAATCCAATTGGCAACAGCCAGCGTGAGCAGCACCGAAACCACCGCCATGAAGGCCTTCCAAACCGTCATGTCACCCTTGCCGATGGGGATTCTCAGCGCATCAAGATAGTCCACCAAATCCGAGAGCACGCCGAAGAACTGCAGCACTGCAAAGCACCAAAAGATGACGGTGACTGCACGCTGCACACCTCGGGTGATGATGCTTCGTCCGATGCTGGCCTGCACAAAGGCCATCACAACGGAGAGCACCGAAAATGCATAGAAGATCGAGTAGAAGATCCTGCAGATAACGAGCGACCGAGAAGGCTCATCACCGAGCGTTACGATCAGCCAGGCCGCAAGCGCGAGCGACGAACCTGCGATGAGGCCGAAAGACACATTCTCAAGAAGCCCGTAAGCCAGATGCTTGATGTGATTGACTACACCGAGATCATCTGCACTGGGGCGCCTCTTTTCGAGCCACTCCGTAAAGGCGCGAGACCCCCACCAGCCGAGAATGAAGGCACAGATCACTGCAAAAATCTGCAGCAGCAGGCTCGACCAGGTCATTCCCGCCGTAAGCGTTTCAAAAAAACGCGTGAACCAATGCGTCGTATCAATCACTGCATCTGCAGCTGCGGAAAGGCCTTCATCAGGGCTTGGAGCATTGGCCGCTGCCTGAAGGTGATCCGCCGCTTCTTCAGCCATCGCCTCGGCGGCCTCGGTATGTGTCGTCATAATGAAAATCTCTGCGGGCCTCCTGAGCCCGAAGCAGGGTTAGGGAAATTTAGAAACGAGCTTGAGCTGAGTGCTTGCGCCCTCGTTCCTCGGCATGCAGTCTATGCCGTTGTCGGCTGTTTGGCCGGTCGCTGCTGATCATATGATGGCTGCCGTGCGGCCATCAGTCGGTTCTGTCAGCTTCAATAGGAGCGGCAAACAAAGATAGTTGCTGTGCGGATTTCATGGTTAACAGCCTTGAAATGCTGACTAATTCAGTGCGCCAGCTTGCAATTTTCAGTTATAAAGTTGCTTGTATTCATAAAAGAGCTAATGATTAGCGGGACATATTGCTATGGACGCAACGGCAACTGTCAGCTTCCGCATGGACGCGAAGCTCAAAAAAAAATTTTGAGTCCATCATCCAAATGATGGGGCTCAACATGACAACAGCATTCACCGTTTTTGCTATCCCAGTCGTCAATGAAGGGCGGATTCCCTTTGCAATTAAGGCCGATCCGTTTTGGTGTGCCGAGAATCAGGCGCGATTGCGTGAAAGCATTGCTCAATTGGAATTAGGCAAGGTCAATGAGCACGATCTGATTGAGGGCGGCAGCAGGACAATCGCAAGAAACTGACCAAAGTAAATGCTTTAATCAAGGACATCAAGCACAACGGCAATAGCGGGCTAGGACTGCCGGAACCCTTGACTGGCAATTTATCCGGCTTTTGGTCTCGCAGGATCGATGCCAAAAACCGTTTGATTTACCGCATTTCCGAAGAAGACGGTAACCGGACATTAGAAATTGTGCAATGCCGCACTCATTACAACGAAAAATAGTTCAAAAGCCGCCCTGCTTGCGTGAGGCGGCTTTTTTTGTAGGTCTGGGATCATCCAAGTATGTCGGCGGCAGGGGCGGAGAGGTGTGCGCCGTTGCTGCGGCGAACACGATCAGAACGTGTCCCAAATGCGAAGATGTGTCGCCTCTGAATCCTTCAGGTTCTGCTGTCGAAAGTGCGGTTATGAAGGCGACGCCGACGTCGCGGACGCCAACAACATACTCAGGCGCGGGCAGCGCCTAAGAGCCCGTGGGGAGCGGCT
>OCRP01000947.1_pt1 | contig 18945 bp, 28 predicted proteins | sample 1538871 | NCBI WGS metagenome assembly OCRP01 (sample SAMN04571731, study PRJEB22368) | human gut metagenome | biome: human gut; material: stool | host: Homo sapiens | place: Luxembourg | collected 2012-09-20 | reverse complement strand
TTATCATGATAGTATTCCTGTACATGGCCGGTTGCCAGACCAATCTGGTTGCCGTAGGAGCTGTAGCCTGCAGCTGCGCCGATGGTGATCTTGCGCTGAGGCAGCTTGCCGGGCAGGGTTTCGCTGATCGGGGTGCGCGGGTCGGCACTGCCGGTTACACGCATAGCCTGATATACATAGGAACGGCCGGACAGCGGATCACGGATTGCACCGCCGAGGCAGGATGGTTATGGGTTTCGTTTTTGAACATTACCAGCCACTCTTCGGTCTTGCCGTCGATTTCGATAGGCACAACGATAGAGCATGCGTTGATTTCTTCGGACTGGTCAAGGTCAGCCAGCTTGCCTTCCTTGCGCAGCTTCTTCATGCCGATTACGGCAATGTCCATCAATGTTACCGGACGCTCGGTGTCTTCACCGTAAACCTCGTCACGGGCAGCCATGTATTTGTCATAAGCCTCTTGAACAGGCTGGGTAAAGGTGCCGGGAACGATATCTACATCTTCAATCTGCGTCATGAAGGTGGTATGACGGCAGTGGTCGGACCAGTAGGTATCCAGCACACGGATTTCAGTAATAGTCGGTTCGCGGTGCTCTTCATTGAAGTATTTCTGGCACCACAGCAGGTCGTCCAGGCTCATAGCCAGGCCCATGGATTGACGCAATGCTTCTGCTTCTTCTTTGGACATGGTCAGGAAACCGGTAACGGATTTAACCTTTTCCGGCTCCTCGCAGGTGCTGATGAGGGTTTCGGGCTTAGCCTGCTCAGCCTCACGTGCTTCAATCGGGTTGATGCAGTAAGCCTTGATTTTTTCAACTTCTTCCGCAGTCAGCTCGCCTTCCAGCACATATACCTTAGCAGCAGCAACCATCGGGCGCTCCTTCTGGGTAATCAGCTGGATACATTGTTCGGCAAAATCCTCGCGCTGGTCGTATTGACCGGGCAGCAGCTCTACAGCGAAGGCAGCCTCGCCTGCAGCCAGCGGCAGCTCCTCCTCTACGACATTGTCGACAGGCGGCTCGGACAGCACCAGCTGCTTAGCCATAGCGAATTCCTCATCGCTCAGGCCCATCACGTCATAGCGGTTAACGATACGCATACCAGTAAGATTGCTCATACCAAGGTTGTTGCGCAGGTCTGCCAGCAAGCCATGTGCTTCGACAGCAAAGGCATCCTTCTTTTCTACAAAAAGTCTTCTAATGTTACTCATATACACGGCCTCCAATGTAATTTTTTCGAGGTGAATACTTGCTATTTATGTATCTATTTTAACCAATACACGTATATGGTTATACCAAATAGATTATAAAGAAATATATTGTCTAGGTAATAAACTTGTGTTATTTTGACAATGTATTCCCTTGTAAAACCTGTTGTTTGTGACTTTATAGTGTCACATGCTAAGCTTCTATCACAGCAACGTGTTTTTCCGAACATTCCTGCAAGATGTGTCCATAGATAGCATAGGTGACCGCTATGCTGGTATGTCCTAAGCGTTCCGTTATAAGAGCGATAGGCACATGCTTGTAAATCATGTTGGATGCATTGGTATGTCTTATTCCGTGGAACGTGAAAGGTCTAGTGATACCTGCACCTTTCCTAGTGAAATCCCATGCATGGATAAGCAACCGCTCCACATAGAAGCTATCTCTTTTCCTATTATAGAAGATATATGGTGACTTGTCAAAGCTAAGGGGTTTTAAAGACATAAGAAGCTGTGTTGTCTTCTCAGATATTTTGATTATGCGATACCCGGCTTGTGTCTTAGGGTATGTAACTATTGTCTTGTTATTCTTATCCTTAGCTAAGGTTCTTTTTACAGAGATTGTATTAGCAGCATCATCAAGACAATCCCACGTAAGAGCTAACAGCTCCCCTTCTCTCATGCCTGTTTCGTAGGCAAGACAATACAGAGCATAGAACTGATACTTCAGCATAGGTTTCTCCTTATGCTCCCATAGTGGCAGGAGAAAAGCCTTGATTCGCTCATGCTCCTCTTGTGATAAGACAATCACCTCATGCTTAGGTTTATCACTCTTTGGTGTCTTCTGCATTGAGGTCACAGGTGACTTTCCAATAAGGTCTTGTTCTACACACCATCTGAAAAAGAGCCTTAAGCGTCCTATATAATTAAGATAGGTATTAGTTGAATAGTTCTTTTGATGCCACTCTAAAAGCATGGTATCTATAGTATGCGTTGTAACCTTAGATAACGCTAAGCCATTAGCTGTGTTGTCTAGGAGCTTAAGTACACGTCTTGTGGTGATTATTACAGACCCTGACATCCGCTGAGCTTCTAGGTGCTTAAGGTACACCTCACCTTGATACTTTATTGTGTCTTCCTCTGCTTTTACTTGCAGACCTTTATCCTCTTTGTCTCTCTGAAGCTTCTTCAGCTTCTCCACAGCTTCCTTTTTTGTGTCTGCTGTGGCTGATAGCCATCGCCTTTTGCCATCCACAGGTTCTAATTCTACCCTGATACGCACTTTACCACTAGGAAGGGTTATTATAGAACCCTCTCCTTTAGGTCTTCTACGAGTGGTTTTAGATGGCATTATACTACCTCCTAACTTCAAAAATTGCCAAAAATTGTGAAAGGGTATATATAATATAGAGATTGATTGGTTTCCCCCCGTGCCCCGGGGTCTTCGGGTCTGCTGTCGAAATAGTATATACTACATTTGAATAGCGTACACAGCATTGACGTTCCCAAGGGTACAAGTTATGTCCGATAACATATGTTATGTTAAATTTAACCAGCTTGTACCATGAGATAAGCAAGCAAGGCATATATAACTACCTAGTTTTTAGGGGGATATTGCGAACATATGTACATTATAATGAACGCATAGTACAGTTTAGGCAAAAATTAGGCATAAAATGTATCTGTATATATGCCCTAGGTAACTATCATAACTACTATATCTACTGTACCTACTATATCTACTATAATCATTGGTTGCTACTCTCTACATTACTATAGATACTATTGTTCCCATTATAACTATTACTACACCATTATACAGTTATCAGCTACTATTATATATCGCTGCTGCGCTTGTGTATAATAGTTGCATCCTGCTGCTCGTGTATCCATTGCGTTATTAGCTGCCTGAGTAGCTCACTGCTATTAATAGCCTTATGCTTACATAGTTGCTGAAAATCGTCCTTTAGCTTTTGGGGCACACGTACTCTAATTACTGTATCTTTATCATTATCATACATTATTATATAACCTCCTCTCTTGTTGTTATCTTCATTATATCATGCGTGGCTACATTTTGCTACATTTTTTTGAAAAAGTGCTTGCATTTTGTAGCTACATGTGGTATTATATAACCATAGAGAGATACAAAAACGCAGATACTCTCTATATATTTTTTAAATATCATGTAGCTACACAGAGCTACAAAATGGAGGTAAAACAAATGAGAAAAACAGCTTTTAAACAAACCTTATTAAACCTGCGCTGCCACGTTAAATATCTTACTATGTCATATCAGGTATACCTTGAAGAACATAACTACCTTGCTGCAGCTCATTACCTTAATGAAATTAAAGCAACTGCTGCAGCTTATGAAGAAGTATTTGCAATGGAGGTAGCAAAGCAATGAGAAGACAAAAACATATTATAAACCCTGAGTTAAAGCTGGGTACTATTAAGAAAAATACCGGCTATATAGGCTACATACTGTTTACGTATGCAAAGGGTGCTGCAACTGATGTTGCAATTGTAAGTCATTACAATACAGACTTTATCCGGTACATAGCCCTTGACTATAGCACTCAACAAGTATATGAGCAAAAAGATACTTGCAAGCATGGGATAAATAAACTTTTATCGGTACTCTCGACGCTGCCGGGGGTACTCATTAAGAGCTTATTAACTCTTAATTAAACAAACTAGGAGGTAAATTATTATGAAAAATGTGTGTCTTATCATTGCCGTGTTACTCATGGTACACCTGAGCTGTGAAGCAGCCACGGCAGCACAAGGGACGTGTGAAAGTTGCCTGAATGGCGAACCCTCTACCCTGCAAGCTATTATCCGTGATTTGTCTATGGGCAGCCTGAGCGGTGCTGCTGCTGACTTGGGACTGTTTGACCTTGCAGACGTTCTCTTGCAGATTGAGGAGGTGACAAGTAAATGAGCTATGATGAAATCATGGTTATATTGTCTACCATTGAAAACATTTTGCATGATTATAACTACCCTTATTATAAACATGATGAAGCAGCGGATGCCCTTGTAAAGCTGCATAATACCTATTGTGATGCCTGCAACCTGCAAGATGACTATATTATGCAGAATACAGAAGAGGAGCTAGAGCAGCTTTTACCCGTTGACCCATTGCAAGCCTTTTACGATGGAAGAGCCAGCAGCGACAATTATAGTCCAAATGATACATGGATTAGTCTAGACGGATATATGCATATAGTATCCTGCACAAATAGCAGGTTGATTGACAAGTTTATATATTTGTCTGATATTGCCCGCTGGTTAGAAGACAAGGAAGAAGAAGAACAGGAGAGATTATTGGAAGAGCTTACAGAGCTTGCCAGCGACTACAACGAGGAAAAAGAAGACTAATAAACTTTTATCGGTACTACCGCCCCGGCGGTGGTACTCATTAAGAGCTTATTAAACTCTTAAAACTTAATATATTTATAGGAGGTAAAACATTATGGGTTATACAATCAGCATTAAAGATATTAGTTATAACCAAATGTATGAGATTAACAACAAACTAGCTACTTTTGGTAGCGGACTTAGTGCAACCAGCGTTGACGATAAGGGCGAACGCTGGAATGTATCAGTAACTACAGGTGACTTTAATACTAAACAGGTGTTTGGTGCACTGACTGCCGTGCTGGCTCAGTCTGTAGCCGTCCCCTACTACACTATAGACCAATTAACCAGCGACGTACAAAAACAAGTATGTCAGGCTGCAATTGACGCTAACATCTATTGGGACGTTTGGCAGGATGAGCGCAACCACTCATTCAATGTTATCTGCGATAAGTTAGACCTGCAATGGGATACTGATAACTACGATAACTACTATGTAGAGGAGACAAGCAACGAGTGGTATGCAAAAGAAATACAAGGTGCAAGCCGTGTTATTGCTTACATAGTCAACCGCTGGGGTGACTTCAAAAAACCTATGTATATTGATAAGGATAAACATAGCAACTTTTACAAACTGTTGCACAAAAAAGATGCTGCTTTACCTCAAAAGTTTACTGAGGACGCAATGCCCACCGGATACTGTGCGGATTATTGCTTTTATGAAGCATACAAGGAATTTATAGACCTTGCACGCCAGCAACCGGACACTATTACTCTTGCTGCTTTTTGTGGATGCCTTGCCGGGCATTTTGAAAAAGAGTATCAAGCAGACTATGAGCAGGCAACCTCTATTGACTATGCTATGGAGTTTTTGTGTCAGGATAACTATTACACTTGGCATGGTAAGGATATTACAGATGTTGTCAACGCCTATATGGTAGCAAAATAAATAACTTTTATCGGATACACAGGTTAGTAATAATCTGTGTATCTCATTAAGAGTTATTTGTATAACCCTTAAAACTATAAGTTTAGGAGGTACAAAAGAAAAGTGAAAAAATATTTGTCTTATTTGATTGGGTGCTTTTTGGTATCTAAACATACAAATGAGGTACTTAAGGAAATTGTACGCTGGGCAGCAACCTTGTTTGTTGTCTTGTTTTTGTCCATCGATTGGGACGCAACGCTGGATAATATGGGGGTGCTTAAGTAATGCTAGTAGTTGACAAAAACACCACGCCCCTTGATTGGTTAAAGTTTGAGCTGGAGCAGCAGCAGCAACATTTACAAGCAATGCAAGCGGTATATGCAGAAAAATACATTAAGGGCAAAAAGCAACGCACAAAAGCAGCGAGAGCTTTAAAAATAGAAATATACCGCCAGCAGGGCGAAATAATAGGCTTAGAAGCAGCTTTAAATATTTTTGAGCCTATACCCTTTTAAGAGTTTTTAGGGCATACAGGCAACGCCTGCGTGCCTTATAAAGCTTTTAAAGCTTTAATAATAATAATCTAGGAGGTGTTACATATGATTGTAACATTGCAAGACGGCATACGCCTCATGATTACCCTACGCACATGGGACGGCTACAATTGGTCGCCCGACGTTGCTGGGGACGTGTTGGCAACTTGGCAACCTGAGACACAAGCAGACATTGACTGGCTAGTAGATGACTGCGACAACTTCAATGCAGGCGTAGACCTTGACTGGCTGGAGCACTGCCCAACGTGTCAAGAGGTGTCATTGAATGTACAGGAGGCGCAGGAATAATGGGAGAGCATAAAAAGCAAGGCAAGACATTTTTCGTCACTGTAGACGCTCATATGCAGTTTGCCGTACATCGTGCCCCTAGTGGACATTTTTCTTATATTATCTACTATGACGGACGGCAAACTACCGGGGCATTGCGTATCACACAAGCACACGCAGCAAATAAGCTGGGATTGACAGTGCCGGAACTGCTGGAAAAATTCAAACTTGACTAGCTAAAAACTGAACAGAGGTACGGACAAAACTGTACCTCTAATTTTTTGCACCCTTTTTCCGCCCCTCAACCAAACGGAACGAAACGATGTTCGTGGTTACCGAAGGTCACCTGAGCGGAACGAAACGTGTTGTCTTGTGTGACGCACGGAACGAAACGAAATGAGGGATGCTGGGGCAACCCAAGCTGACAAGGCAAGCAAGGCTGCTTTAGGACAAGCAAGGCAAGCCAAACCAAAGGGTACACGTATTAGAAGAAGGCAAGCAAGCTTTTTACAATGGGTCACCTTTAATGAAGAAAGACCCATCAACACAAGGAGGTATTTACAATGACACAAGTAGATGTGGACATGATGGAAGAAGAATTGAAGTTGGAATCTGCCTACAGATTAGCAGGGTATGAAACGATGCAACGCAACCTGCAGCAAGCAAAAGTAGATACAGCTACCCCTATTGGACAAGCATTCTTCACTCACAAGCTGTTAGCTGTCAAAGACACCATCGAACAATGGCTTATCAAGAACATGAAACCTAAAGCAGGTGTAAAGCCTAACTATACTTTCCTTTTGGAAGACCTGAAAAGAGAATTTCGCACAGAAGATGATGAGGTTGATATTGATACCATATCTTCTATCTGTGCTAGTGTTACTTTATCCGCTATCCTGAACGCCTTAACCCTCAAAGGTGAAAAAGGCAACTACCTGAACGATGTGGCTGCTAAGGCTGGACGTGGGTTGTACTACGAATATCAGATGAAAGCCTTTGAAAATTGGCTGAAGACACAAGACACCAATAAAGGAGCATTGGCAGGTATAGAAAAGAGAGTTGGTCTTCATTATCGCTATGTTTATCTCAAACAGGCTATGTCTAAATGTGGCTACGCTGCCCCGAATTGGGATAGTCAAAACACAGCTATCCGTACATTAGGAACTGCTTTTGTTGTCTTAGCACAGGAAGAAACAAACTACTTCACCTTAGAAGCTACTATGGAAACCCCTTCTGAGCTTATCCCCACAGAGCAATTCACAGAAGCATGGCAACGAAATGAAGACAACATGCTGGAACATGCAAGACAAAGCTGTCCTATGATTATTCCCCCAAAAGATTGGACAAGCTATGAGGATGGTGGTTATTATGGTGACCTTGCCTCCTTCACCTCTCTCCTGCGTTTAAAGTACCTTGATACTATTTTTGGTAAGCAATACAAACGTCGACTTATGCAACTCGACATTCCGCAAGTGTACAAAGCAGTCAATAGTATTCAAGCGACCCCTTGGGTAATCAATAAGCAAGTGTTAGAGGTGCTGAAGCAATGCAGACAACAAAACTATATCCCCTGCTCTAGTGAGAATGGTAATGTGTTGTCTTTAGAAAATGATGATGCACCTAAGCAACCATCAGCTACAGCTACTGAAGAAGAAGTGAAAGCATATAAGAAAAAAGCTGTGGAATACTACAAAGGTCTGAAACGCCGTATGTCTTTGCAGAATCGTGCAAATACGATTATAAACACAGCAGAACGCTTCAGCTCCTATGCACACATCTACTTTCCGTGGAACATGGACTTCAGAGGTCGCATCTATCCTATCCCCTCTTTCAGTCCTCAAAGTGATGATTTAAACAAAGGCTTATTGCTCTTTGCAGACACACCTCCCTGCCAACATGAAGAAGACATCAAATGGCTTGCAATTACAGGTGCTAATTTAGCAGGTGTAGATAAAGTTAGCTACGATGACAGAATTGCATGGGTATATCAGCATGAAGAAGCTATATTAGCATCTGCTGCTGACCCTATGGGGCATCAATGGTGGCTTCAGCAGGACGAGCCTGTACAAATGCTTGCCTTCTGCTTTGAGTGGGCAAAAGCTAAGCAATGGATAGCTGAGCATGGCTCTATTGTCGGTTGGGTAACAGGTCTCCCCTATGCTCAGGATGGAACGTGCTCCGGTCTGCAACATTTCAGTGCTATCCTTAGAGACCCTATTGGCGGTAAAGCTGTAAACCTTGTACCCCAAGACAAACCAAATGACATCTATGCACAAGTGGCAGAAAAAGTCAATGAATTTTTGAAAAAAGATGCAATAAACGGCACTCTTGATGAATGGGATGAAAAGAAGCTGAGAATGAAGTTTGGCACAAAAACCCTTGCACAAATATGGTTAAACTTTGGGGTAAACCGCAAAGTTACTAAAAGACCCACCATGACACTTGCCTATGGTGCTAAAAAGGCAGGATATACTGCTCAAATTATGGAAGACACAATAAAAAAGGCAATGAGAGAACAAGGAGAAGCTTGTGTCTTCACTCAGTCTAATAATTTTCAGGCTGCACAGTATTTAGCTGGTCAGATATGGGATGCAGTAGGTCAGACAGTTGTAAAAGCTGTTGAGGGTATGGATTGGTTACATAAATGTGCTAAACTTGTCACAAAAAATTCAAATGTTGTGTCTTGGGTTACACCATTAGGATTATTGTTACAACAGAGCTATGTCAAGTTTGATATTGAAATTGTCAAGCTCAGATGTGCCGGAAAACGCTATCGTATCTATACTCCCCATCAGAATGGGCAGATAGACAAAAGCAGACAAACAAATGGTATTGCCCCTAACTTCATCCATAGTATGGATGCTTGTCACCTGCAGCTCACTGTCTGCAAGTGTAAAGATGCAGGAATCAACCACTTCACAATGATACATGATAGCTATGGTTGCCCTATGTCTCAGGTAGATATTATGTATAAATTAGTAAGAGAAGCTTTTATAGAGCTTTATACAGAGCATGATGTACTTGCAGAATTTAAAGAATCTCTGCAATATTTAGTAACTAAAGAACTCCCTGTTCCCCCTAAAAAGGGTGAATTAGACTTGAACATTATAAGAGACAGTAAGTATATATTTTGCTAATGGGTCACCTTTAGTGAAAGAAAGAAGACAATAGATAACTATAGATGCCTATAGATTCTATAGAGACCTTAAGTACCTAAGGTTATGTTATTAATAACTAATAATAACTTACCTAAGGTAACTAAAGGTCTCTATTGTCTTTATAGTCCCTTTAGTTTACTTTAGTTACCTAAAGAAAATGCTAATGGGTCACCTTTAGTGAAGAAAAGACAACACGCTTTTCAAATCTAAATCGCTGACGTTTCTATTTTTCCCTACTGTGTGTTGTCTTTTCTCAATAATTTTTAAGGAGGTATTGTCTATGTTGAAACAGGACACTCGTGTAGGTCAGAGGGTATGGGTTGCACATGGTACTGATAAAGGCTGCACAGGTACAATAGTAGCCTTAAGGTCTACACATGCTCTTGTCCACCTTGATGGTAGTGAATCTGCTATGATTAGTTTTTTAGGTTACAACATGCTTGAACCTTATACCCCTAACCATGCCACTAACAATCAAGCAAAGTATTATGATGAACACTATGCATCTATGGTAGGCTTAGAGCCTATTGAGCTGATGCAGCTTGTGTTGTCTCTTCCCGAATTTGTTGGCTTTCTTAAAGGCAACATCATCAAATACACCCTACGTGCTGGCAAGAAGCAAGGAGAAGCTGCGGAAAAGGATGTAGCTAAGGCTAAACGCTATATCGAATGGCTCATGAAACTTGGCTATAAGATGCCAATCAATCCAAAGGAGGACTAAAATTTGGTAAACATTAAATTCAAAAAACTTGACCCTAAAGCCACCCTCCCCCAAGCAATGACAGGTGGAGCTGCTGGTCTTGACTTGGTTTGTCTTAATCGCATTGCGGTGACACCACAGCGTTGGTCTTCGCATGCAGCTATTGTCCGTACAGGCTTGGCTATGGAACTGCCTAGTGGCTATTATGCTGAGGTTGTCTTGCGCTCCTCTACAGGCAGAGACACCAAACTCAGACTTGCTAATCAGGTCGGGATTGTTGATTCGGATTATCGTGGTGAAATCATGTTGTATGTGGAGAATTTAGGTGACCATCTTGAAATTATTGATGCTGGTCAAAGAATTGCGCAACTGTTGATTCACAAGATTGAAGAGGTGGCGATTGAAGAAGCCACGGAAGAGTTGTCTAAGACTGAAAGAGGTCTTGAAAGCGGTAGCACAGGCAAGGGTACTAAACCTGCTGTGAAGACTAGAAGAGTTAAGGATGTAACTAAGGATGCCTAAGTTTAAAATTGGTGACAGAGTAAAGTGTATTGCAAAACATGATGGTAATGGAGCTATTGTGGGACAGAAAGGTACTGTACGCTATGTTGGAGCTTTCAATATAATTTCTGTAGAATTTGATAATGATGTACACGGACATAGTTTACAAGCTCCTTATCGCTGTGAACAAGGACATGGATGGAATATTAATGCAGATAAACTCGAACTTATCCCTAAACCTAAACCTAAACATGCCCTTAAGATTATTATCTACAGCCAAGGCAATAAGACTTTTGCAAAGTATGTGGTAGACAAAAGCGTGGTAGCAGAAGAGTGTGCTACTTGCAGTCCTGAGGATACCTTTTCTATCTTTACAGGTGCACAGATTGTCCTTGCACGTCTCTCACAGCAATATGATGCTAAACCTGTACTCTTAAAAGCAACTCTTGATAAAGCTTTAGAAAACTTTGAAATTATTTAAAAATAAAGGAGAATAACAAACATGGCAAAGAATGATTTTGCACAAATCACAACCCCTGCTGGTGAGGCGGTGTACCCTAAGCTCCGCAGCACTGAAGTCTTTGATGGCGAGGATACCGGAAAGTATGTCTGCGGTATCAAATTGTCTAAAGAAGACACTGATAAGCTGATTCAACGTATCGAAAATGAATGGGAGATGGCGAAGAAGTCTCCCGACTTTGATGGCAAACGCTATGGTCGCCACTCTGCACCTGCCCTTGGTTTCCATGAAGATAAGGAGGGTGATATTGTCTTTAAGGCTAAGACAAACGCTGTTATCAAGACCAAAGCTGGTGATGTTATCGAAAAGACTATGGCTGTCTTTGATAAGAAGGGCAAACCTATGGATGAAGAGATGGAAGTAGGTAATGGCTCTACCATCCGTCTGTGTATGCTTCTGCGCCCCTTCTACGCTTCTGCTACTGTCTATGGTATCCAACTGCTTCTGAAAGCGGTTCAGGTACTGAATTACGTCGCTCCTGCTGCTGGTGCGGTATCTGCAGATGATTGTGGCTTTGATGTAGAAGAAGAATTTGATGAGGATAAAGTACCCTTTGCTGATGAGGGTGCAGACTTTTAAAGCCTATGGCTATTAAATTTAACCGCAGAGGTGGCTTTTCCACTCTCAACAAACCATATCGTAGCGGTTTAGAAGACCGCTTAGCGCAGCAACTTGAAAATGCAGGTGTACCTAAGGTGTACGAAAAATACTCCATCGCCTACGAGATTCCTGCAACAAAACATCATTATACCCCTGACTTCATTCTGCCTAATGGCATCATCATAGAAGCCAAGGGTATCTTTGAAGCTGCTGACCGAAAGAAACATCTGCTTATCAGACAACAATACCCAAATTTAGACATACGCTTTGTATTCTCCAACGCTAAGACAAGAATCGGTACAGGAGCTAAGACTACTGTAGCAGAGTGGTGTGAGCGACATGGTTTCCAATACGCCAGCCGTGAGATTCCCTCTCGGTGGTTCAAAGAGACCATGAAGGACACCAATGGTCTTGTCCTGCGTGGAAAAGGTGAGCGTATTGTCACTCTTTAAATTCAAAGAGCGCACTAAGACCACACAGATATGTGTTGTCTTAAGAAACCTAAAGGGTAAGCGCAAACGTGAGCTGTTTAGGGAAGCTTACAGACAAGGTGAAGTTGACACAGGCTTTCACTTTATTGTCTTCAATAATGGTCTTTTTGAGACCGACAGAGAAATAAAGGCAGTTGCCGGATATAACCTGCCTGAATGTGAGACTTCTGTGTATGTCTTAGCTGATACGCTAGGACGAAAGAAAATATCCGATGCTCAGCAGTATGTGCTGAATGAGCTAAAGGTACAGTATGATGTGCCTATAAAATTTATTACTGACGAGGTGTAACTTATGGAGACACATCAACCCTGCCCTGCTTGTGGCAGCCATGATGCCTTAACCATCTATGAAGATGGGCACAGTTATTGTTTCTCATGCAACACCTATTTTCGCAGCAGCAAGGAGGAGAAAAAATTGTCAAGTGGATTAAAGAAACAAGGTCTGATAGACCTACAGGACATGGTGGTCTCCCCCTTGCCTAAGCGGAAACTGACAAAACAGACCTGTGCTAAGTATGGCTACTTTACCTCTAAGGTGCATGGTCAGCCTGTGCAGGTCGCTTGTTACTATGATGATGATAACAAACTCTTAGGACAAAAAATCAGATATGCTGATAAGACCTTTGAAGCTAGAGGTTCTTTTAGTGAGCGATTCTTTGGACAACATCTGTTCCAAGGGGGCGGTAAGAAGCTGGTAGTGACCGAGGGTGAGATTGATTGTCTTACAGTCTCTCAGGTACAGGGTAACAAATATCCTGTTGTGAGTATTCCTACAGGTGCTGCTAGTGCTGCTAAGGTCTTCAGAGCTAACTTTAATTGGCTAGAGAGCTTTGAGGAAGTTATTGTCATGTTTGATATGGATGATGCTGGACGTAAAGCTGTAAAGGCTGTTAGTGGTATCCTGTCCCCTAACAAGCTTAAAATAGCATGGTTGCCTTGCAAAGACCCTAATGAGTGCTTGCAAGAAGGCAAGAGTGATGCTGTTGTAAAAGCTGTTTGGGAAGCCAAGACATACACCCCTGCTGACATCATCAAAGGTGATGACCTGTGGGAGGTATTATCTAAGCATGAAGAATCACTGAACTACCCCTTACCTTGGGACATCCCACTGCAAAACATGACTGATGGGTTGCGAAAAGGTGAGCTTGTTGTTATCACAGCCGGTACAGGTATAGGCAAAACTACGTTCGTTAGACAACTAGCCTATCATCTTGGTACGGAGTGCTATTGCAAAGTAGGGATGCTGATGCTGGAAGAGAATGTTAAGCATACCGCCAATGGTCTTGTGTGTCTTAAGCTTGGTAAACCTGCCCATAGACCTATTATTGATAGCGATTATAAGAAAGCCTTTGAAGACATCATGGATAATTTTGTCTTCTACAATCACTTTGGCTCTATTGAATGTGAAGACCTTTTGCAAACCATCCGTTACATGGTAACAGGTGAGCAGGTGGATTTTGTTGTCTTAGACCACATCTCCATTGCTATCAGCGGTCTTGACATCGAAAATGAGCGTAAGGCTACCGATGTACTTATGACGAAACTGCGTTCACTTGTAGAGGAAACAGGTGTAGGCATGTTGGTTGTCTCTCACCTGCGCAGAACTGAGGGTACTCCGGCTGAAGAAGGTGGTGCACTCTCCCTCTCCCACCTGCGTGGTTCACAAGCTATCTCACAGCTTTCTGATGCTGTGTGGGGTCTTGAAAGAAACCAGCAGGATGAGGGGATGAAGAAGAACCTTGTACGTGTAAGGGTGCTGAAGAATAGATATAGCGGTGATACAGGTATCGCCGGATACCTCGCATATGACAAGGAACATAATATCTTAAACGCTGTAAAGGACTTGTCAGAGTATGAAGCACCTGCATGTCCTTTTGATACTGAAGAAGAGAAAGGAGATTTTTAGATGTTTGAAATCTTAGAAAAGCTTATTGATTGGTGTACTTCCCTGCTGTCTTGGTTGTCTCGCAAGCAGGTTGAAGCTGCTAAGGCTCGCATTAAGAACTGCAATAGTATGATTCATAATGCTAATAAAGCTAAAATGGCATACCTGCAGAAGCATGAGAAGACAATCAATGCTCTTGAAAATGAGCGTGAGCGTATGGAATACTTCCTGTCGCAAGATGCTGTGGAGCTGTAAGCTATGCTCTACTTTGATATTGAAACTGATGGTCTGCTGGACAATGTCACTAAGGGGCATTGTCTAGTAATCATCGACGAACAGAACAACATCTCAGCTTATAGACCTGATGATTTTAAAAAAGGAGCTATGCGATTAATCGCTGCTCTGAGGGATGGAGAAAGCATCTGCGGGCATAACATCATCAACTATGACTGTGCTGTGTTAGCTAAGCTCTATCCTGAGTTTCGCATAAAGCGAGAATGGAGACCCCAAATTTTAGATACCCTTGTTCTCGCACGTCTTATCTGTGGCAACATAGAAGATACTGACTACGCTAGAGTGCGGAATGGTACATTCCCTGCTAAGCTGCTCGGTAGACAGTCTTTAAAGGCATGGGGTTATCGCCTTGGGGAACTTAAAGGTACGTATGGTGAGCAAGAGGATGCATGGGATTCTTTCAGTGAAGAAATGCTCTCCTATTGTGTGCAGGATGTCACTGTTACCAAGAAGCTCTATACATACCTCATGAAGATTGGTGCTCCTGCTAAAGCTATAGAGCTAGAACATCAAGCGCAATGGCTGATGTCTAAGCAGGAGCGGAATGGTTTTGTCTTTGATTTAGAAAAGGCAGAAAAGCTGAGGGAAACCTTAGAGCTACGTTATGCTGTGTTGTCTTCTCAGCTCGTGGCGATTGTGCCACAGATACCTGATAAGGTCTTTATACCCAAAAGAGATAACAAACGCTTAGGGTATAAAGCAGGTGTACCTATTCAAAGATATAAGGACTTCAATCCTAGTAGCAGACAGCAGGTAGCATGGGTGCTGGAGCATCAATTCAACTACTTGCCGGAAAACGAAGACTGCTATGAGGATGAACGCCTGAAGATTGATGGTGATACCTTTAAGTTTATTAAGGGTGATGAAAATGCCCCACAAGAACTAAGAGACTTAGCTGCTGTCTTTGAGGAGTATCTTATGGTGGCTAAGCGGTTAGGTCAGCTTGCCACAGGTAACCAAGCATGGCTGAAGCATGTTAAGGCTGATGGTAGAATCCATGGTAGCGTAAATCCTTGTGGTACAGTAACAGGACGTGCTACCCATGCGAACCCTAATGTTGCCCAAGTCCCACACGTAGGCAGTCCCTATGGACAAGAGTGCAGGGAGCTGTTTAGAGCACCTGAAGGTTGGTATGAGGTAGGTGTAGATGCCTGTGGTTTGGAGCTTAGGTGTCTTGCACACTATCTTTATCCTTATGATAAAGGTGCTTATGCCCATGTTATCTTGAATGGTGATATTCATACACTGAATCAACAGGCTGCTGGGTTACCCACGAGAAACCAAGCGAAGACCTTTATTTATGCATTTCTCTATGGCAGCGGAGACAAAAATCTAGGTAAGCTTCTCGGTGGCGATGAAGCTATGGGTAAGAAAGCAAAGAATAAATTCCTGAAGGCTACTCCTGCTATCAAGATGCTGCGTGAAGCTGTCAAGAATACACTCGTGGTTGAGTACCACGGAAAAATTAAAGAATGGAAACGTAAATACTTAAGAGGGTTGGATGGCAGACATCTCCATGTGAGAAGTCTACATTCAGCTCTCAATTTACTTTTACAGTCCTGTGGTGCATTGATATGTAAAAAATGGATATGCCTATGGGAAGAAAATATGATTAAAGCTGGCTATAAACATGGAGAAGACTTTCAGTTTATGGCTTGGGTGCATGATGAGGGACAGGTAGCTTGTAGAACTGAAGCTATTGCTGAGGAAGCTGTGAGAATTGCCCAAGAATCTATGAGACAAACACAAGAATATTATGGAATCAGATGCCAATTAGATACCGAGGGAAAGATTGGTAGGAATTGGTTTGATTGTCACTAGGAGGTGTAAGAATGTTTAACATCCCTACTCTACTCTTGGTAATTTGCACCGCCTACACCCCTGCCTTTGACGAATGTGGCAAGACAGATGGCATCACCGCCAGCGGACACCCTGCTATCCAAGGGGTGACTGTGGCGTGTGATGACTTGCCGTTAGGAACTGAAGTTGTCATAGATGGGCACAGCTACATCGTTCAGGACAGGTTCGGTGGTGGATATGGTAAGACAAAAATTGATATTTTTATGAATACTAAAGCAGAAGCCTTTAGGTTCGGAAGACAAACAAAAATTGTGGAGGTAAAGCCTTATGTCAAAACAAAAGCAACCTTTTGTACCAAAGATTGGTCAGAAGGTCTATATCAAACGTCAGAACTCCTTAGGAGAGCCTATTTATTTTGAAGGCATAGTAACTCGCATCCGTGTGGAAGTTAAGTGTAAGCAAGGTGGCTTCAGGACTGTTGCTTCTCCACACACCTTAGAGACCAAAGCAAAAGGACTTGTAGCAGGAGGTGACCTGTTTTGATGGTAAGTGCTAAGCTTATTTCTATCACCCCCAACTACATGGATGTTCTGAAGACTGCCTGTAGTCAACCTTATGGCAAAGATGTTACTGAGCAGTCCATCAAGAAAATTATTGAGAGCGGACATCTTAGTGTCTTGGAGCACTGCTATGCTTCCTTTTTGGTGACCTGTTCTGTGCGTGTTTTAGGACAACTCACGAGACACCGCCACCTCAGCTTCACCTGTAAGTCTGCTAGAGGTAGTGTCTTTGATACCTGCATTATCCCTGATGGTATGCATGATTTTGCTAGAAGGCATGGTGTACCTAAAGAAGTTGTTGATTCCATGATTGATAAGCATCCTATGTTGCATGCTTACAAAGAATGTATTGCTGATGGTCTTGCAGAACAGGATGCTGCCTACTTCCTGCCCCAAGGTGTTGAGTCATCCCTTGTTGTGACAGGGAACTTCCGTGCTTGGTATGAGTATATACCTAAGCGTTTATGCAAGAGAGCTATGCCGGAGCATAGAGAGTTGGCTATGGCTATTCAAAAATGCTTGGCTGATGCTGCACCTGAAGTCTTTGATAAAAATTTTATGAACTGCGCCCACTGTACAGAGAGGAGCTGTGATTTTAAATGAAGTTAAGTGCTTTTTTAATGTATGTTCTGCTCGCTATATTGATTGTTATTGCAGTCTATGGTCTGTTTATTTTTGGTGTGCTTGGCTTCATCTACCTGCTGATGGAGGTATTTAATCTTGGCTTCTAAAATTTTACGCCTGTACTTTGATGCTGACATGATTGTCTTTCGCACATGTGCAGCAGCAGAGCAGGAAATTAATTGGTATGGTGACCTGTGGACATTACATTCTGACTTAGCAGAAGTAAAAGATGCCATTGACACAATGGTTGTCAGCATCACTGATAAAGTCCTGCGTCACATGGGACATGAGGGAGCTTATACCATTACCATGTGCTTCTCCAGCTACCCTTATTTCCGTTCTAAATGCTATCCCCCTTATAAGCTCAATCGTGTGGCTAAGAGAAAACCTCTTGCCTACCATGAAGCTGTTGAATGGGTAAAGAAAAACTATAATGTGTTGTCTATCCCAAGCCTTGAAGCTGATGATATTTTAGGCATCTATGGAACAATGCCTGATACATCTGCTGTTATTATCAGTGGGGACAAGGATATGCGGTCTATCCCCTGTCCTTTCTATAACTTCATTCAAGATACATTCCATAAGACAACACAAGAAGAAGCTGATTATCAGTTTTTATATCAGACCCTTGTCGGTGATGCTACTGATAACTATAAGGGTTGTCCAAAAATTGGTGAGGTTGGTGCAAAGAAAATTCTTGACAAAGAGTGCTCATGGGATGCTGTGGTTGCTGCCTATGAAAAAGCAGGTTTGTCTGAGGAAGAAGCACTGACACAAGCAAGGGTTGCTCGTATTCTCAGATATGAGGATGTTGATGAAGACCTTAAGCCTATCCTTTGGACACCCAAAGGGTCACAAAAGAGACAATAAAGTAAAGGGGCATATAAGCGACAATGAATATTAATATTGTATCTAATAAAGGGGATGATGGAGAAAAACTACCATATGTAAACCCTGTAATTTACGAACATTTAGAGAGAGCCTACAGTCTTGGTAGCCTTATGACACACAACGCCAAAAACAACGACGAGCTTATTGGATATATTAGGGGCGTTATGGATGTGTTGGGGCATATCAAGGCTATGGCTAACTTGAATGATGATGAGGAGTGATAAGATGTGCTGGAAGATTAAGACCCCCAGCGTAAACACTGATGTATCTGCATCCTCCTTAGTACCGGAAACCAATGCAAAAGACCCTGATAGTCCTGAGTATGGTGGTACTACTGATACCTTTAACAAGAAAAAAGGTAGACAACAACTGACGATTGCTCGCAATGGCGTGTACAATCCCACTCAGTTGTAGAGAGGAGGAACTATGTGCGGTAAAAAACCAAAAGTACAACAAGCTGCTCCTGCTGCTGCTGCTCCTGCTGCTGCCCCTGTTGCAGCACCCTTGAAGATTGATAATGTTGCTAAGGATATCAAAAAGGAAAATCCGAACGCTAAGACCAAGGGTAAAAAGAAGCTTACCATCACTCAGATTGGTAGCGG
>OCRP01000943.1_pt1 | contig 19042 bp, 12 predicted proteins | sample 1538871 | NCBI WGS metagenome assembly OCRP01 (sample SAMN04571731, study PRJEB22368) | human gut metagenome | biome: human gut; material: stool | host: Homo sapiens | place: Luxembourg | collected 2012-09-20 | reverse complement strand
CAATCAGCTCCTTGACGCCGTGAGCAGCAAGACTTCTTGCCTCTGCCATAACCTCATCATAAGGACGGCTGGTGTAGGGACCGCGCAGCTGCGGAATAATGCAGTAGGAGCAGCAGTTGTCGCAGCCCTCGGCAATTTTCAGATACGCCATGTAACCAGGCGTAGTCAGCATTCTGGGCAGTGCCTGCACATTTTTGCTTTCCAGCTTCTGCAAGTGCTTCACGCGCTTGCCTGCCAGCACCTGGTCAATAACCCAGCCGATATCGGTAAAGCTGTCGGTGCCAACGATAGCGTCAACCTCCGGCATGCTTTCGAAAAGCTCGTCTGCATAACGCTGGCCGAGGCAGCCTGTCATAATCAAATACTTGCAGCTGCCCTCCTCCTTGTATTGCGCCATTTGTAAAATTGTGCTGATGGATTCCTCCTTCGCACTTTCGATAAAACCGCAGGTATTAACAATAATCAGTTCGGCATCTGCGGGATCATTGGTAATCTCCAGCTGCTTATCCTTGATAATACCCAGCATAACTTCAGAATCTACCAGATTATTGGGACAGCCGAGGCTGACCATACCTATTTTCATTCTTTACCTCCAAAACCTGCTGCCCTCACCCAAGCTGTCGGGACAGCAAGCAAGAGCATAAATCACTATAATCTAATCACTGATGACTAATGACTAATCACTGTTCACTAATCACTAATCACTATTTACTGAATCTAACCTTACTCAGCCACTTATTTGTCAGGCTGTCCTGCTTAACAGGCTCCAGATAGCTGCTGTTGAGCCAGATTTTATCGCCATCGGCGGCAGCCTCATCAAAGCCGCGCGGGAACAGGAAAAGATAGCCTGTAGCGTTTTCCTGCGCAATCGCCTGCACCTGCTCGCTTGTCAAAAGCCATTCCATAACCGCAAGGCCCTGCAAATCATCGGCAGTATTCTTAAAGAGGCCTACGCAGAAAAGATTTACCGGCGTGCCTTCCTTGGGATAGACAACATAAGCGGGAAATTTATTTTCCAGATATTTAAAAACGTAGCTTTGTCTGGTTATGGCCACATCCGCATCACCCACCGCCGCCATGCGCACAGGTGTAAAGGGAAACTTGGAATATTGCCCGATAAAGCGGTTGATATTGCCTAAATACTCCAGCGATTCATCCTCGCCGAAGCGGTCTGCCAGACCTGCCAGAAAGTTTTGCGTGCTGTTGCTGTCGGATAAATTTTCCAGAGCAATGCGCAACTGCTCTTTTCCTGCCAAATCCTGCCAGCTGCAGATATTGGCCTGGCCGACAGTACGGGCGTACTGCTGGTTTACCAGAAAAACTATCGGATCATAAAAAATACCGTACCAGCTTAAATCCGCATCACGGAATTTCTGCGGCAGTCTGTCGCCATCGGCAAAGGCCACAGGCTTCAGGCGTCCCTGACGCTTCAGGCCGACAAGCGTGCGCTGTTCGGCCAGCACAACGTCCGGCAGCTCATCGCCGGGCTTCAGCTCGTAAACAGCCTTCAGCTGCAGCTTATCCTTCTGCTCCTTGTTGAAGGCATCCACCAGATTTTCAGTAAATTTATTATCAAGCTCGGAATACAGGATAATGGTTTTTGCCCCTGCGTTCTGTACAGGAGCAGGCTGCTCACCGCAGCCTCCCGTCAGTATTCCGGCCAAAATCAGCACTAAAAAGATACAACGGATCATCTCATCCCTCCGTTACTATCTGCGGCGCTTATCCTCACGCCTTTTTCCACCGGTACTGCCTGAAGCGGTACTGCGCGTTGCCTTACGCGCTCCACTGCCGGCAGCACTGCGGGTTGCATTACGCTTCGGTCTGCGAGCTGCATCACGCTTCGCACCACGCGCTCCGCCGCGCTGCTCCTGCTCCGTATGCAGCAGGCATTTAGGCCCGTTGCCCACAAGGTCCATACGGCCTGCCTTCTGCAGCGCCTCCAGCACCAGCTTGCGGTTACGCGGAGCACGATACTGCATCAGCGCACGCTGCATTGCTTTATCATGCGGATTGCGGGCCACAAATACGGTTTCACCGCTTTCCGGGTCAACGCCGGAATAATACATCGCCGTCGCCGCACTGCCGGGAGTAGGAATGAAGTCCTGCACCTGCTCCGGATTGTGCTTGATATCACGCAAAAACTCTGCCAGCTCAATAGCATTGTTCAGCGTGCAGCCCGGATGGCTGGAAATAAAATACGGCACCAGATATTGCGGCAGGCCGATTTCTTTATTTTTTTGCGCATAAAGGCGCATAAACTTCAGATAAACATCCTTGCCGGGCTTGCCCATACGCGCCAGAACCTGCGGTGCGATATGCTCGGGCGCCACCTTCAGCAGACCGCTGATGTGATAGCGGCACAGCTCATCGAGAAATTCCTGCTTTTTATCCACCAGCATATAATCATAACGGATACCGCTGCGGATAAACACCTTCTTGACACCCGGTAAAGCGCGCAGCTTGCGCAAAAGCGCTATATAATCGCTGTGGTCGGCATCAATATTGGGGCACGGCTTGGGGAATAGGCACTGTCTGTCCTTGCACACGCCGTATTTCAGCTGCTTGGCACAGGAAGGATGGCGGAAGTTGGCTGTAGGACCGCCAACGTCATGGATATAGCCCTTGAAGCCGTCCAGCTGCGTCAGAATCTTAGCTTCGCGCAGAATAGATTCATGGCTGCGCGCCTGAATGATGCGTCCCTGATGTGCATGAATAGCGCAGAAGGAACAGCTGCCGAAGCAGCCTCTGCTGCTGACAAGGCTGAACTGAACCTCTTCGAGCGCCGCAACGCCTCCCTTGGCATCGTAGCTCGGATGCCACTTACGCATATAGGGCAAATCATAGATAGCGTCCATCTCCTCCATCGTCAGCGGGAAGATGTTCGGATTCTGCACGATATATTTCTTCTGTCCCTTTTGGACTACGATTTTGCCATAAAACGGGTCCTGCTCCTTGCTCTGCAGCTTGAAGGCTCTGGCAAATTCCTTGCGGTCGTCCTTGATAGCACTCCAGCCGGGAAGCTCCACATATTCGTCATCGGGCAGAGTGTCGGACATATACGCCGTACCGCGGATGTAATGCATATCCTCGGCAGAGGCACCGCCTGCCAGATAATCGGCAATTTCCACTACCTGCTTTTCGCCCATGCCGTAAATCAAAAGGTCCGCGCCGCTGGCCTCCAGAATAGAGGGCATCAGCTTGTTTTCCCAGTAGTCGAAATGCACAAAACGGCGCAGGCTGGCTTCAATGCCGCCGATAATTACAGGCATATCAGGCCACAGCTTTTTGACGAGCTGCGCATAAACGGCCGTAGCATGGTCGGGACGCTGTCCCACCGCGCCGCCTGCGGTATACTTGTCGACAGCACGCTCATTCTTGGCTGCCGTATAACGGCACAGCATGGAGTCAAGGTTGCCGCCGGAAATAAGCACGCCCAGTCGCGGCTTGCCCAGCTCTGCCAGATATTCTGCTTTATCCCAACGCGGCTGGCACAGCATAGCTACCTTGTAGCCCTGCGCCTCCAGTACACGGCAGATTACTGCCGGACCGAAGGAGGGGTGGTCTACATAGGCATCGCCGCTGATAAACAGAAAGTCAAGCTGCTCCCAGCCACGCTCGGCAATTTCTTTAGCGGAAATCGGTAAAAACTGTTTCATGAAAAACTCCTGAACAAATTATTATTTCTTCTTATCGGCCTTCGCTTCGCCGGCAGCCTGTGGCTGCTGCGGCTCAGCCGGCTTAACCTCAGCCTGCGGCTTCGGTTCTTCTGCCTTCGGCGCAGGTGCGGCTGCAGCGGGCTGCGGCGCTTCCTCTACTGCGGCAGCAGGTGCGGCCTTGGTTTCGGCTACGGGCTGCGGTGCAGCCTCCTCTGCCTTAGCTGCGGCTGCAGGCTGTGCGGGAGCGTTGCGCAGATAGGTCTTGACTGCCACGCCATGCTCGCCCTTCAGGTCAACAGCCTCGCCGTTCACCTTGATGCGTACAACACCGATGTTGCCGTATTTGACAATCAGCTTATCCTTAGCCTCGAAATGCTTGCTTTCCTTAGCATGCAGAATGCCGGCAAAAAGCTCCTTGCCGTCGGCACTTGCCTCCAGCCAGCAGTCACCCTCGGCCTCCAGGTCAACAGTAACCTTGTCCAGCACTGCGGGTGCTTTAGCTTCAGGCTTAACCTGCTCGGTCTGCTTAGCCTCTTCCTTAGGCATATTTTTAAAATAATCAATCGTAGCGGGAATAGCAAAATAGCCTGCCGTGAGCACCGCTACCGCTGCCAAGCCTGCCAGGCACTGCTTCATCGGCAGCTTCGACAAACCCGGCATTTCAAAGCGGCCTGTACCGCTGCCGATATCACGCTTATCCTTCAGCTGGATGTTGAGACGTACCTTTTCCACCTCGCGGATACCTTGGCTGCGTACAGCCTCTGCCGCCATACCGGCAGCACTTGCTTTATATTCATTAACAAGCTCCGGACCGTTCAGTCCCAGATAATTACCGTAGTTGCGGATTATTCCCTTCAGGAAAACCTCGCCCGGAGTCTTGTCATATTCGTCATTTTCTACAGCCTGCAGATAACGGCTGCGAATACTGGTAGCCTTTTCGGCATCAGCAAGAGAGATACCCTTAGCCAGTCTTGCTTCTTTCAAAATTGCGCCGACAGTCTTTTCCTTATCATCCATTTCGCCTGCACCTCCGCTTATTCACGGCGCAGGAAGCGTTCCTCTGCTTCCTTACGCGACATTATAACCTCTCGTGGCTTGCTGCCTACAGATTGACCGACAATGCCTAGCTCCTCCATGGTATCTACCAGACGCGCCGCACGCGTATAGCCTATGCGGAAGCGTCGCTGCAGCATGGAGCTTGATGCCTGCCCCATGTCCAGCACAAGGCTCAGGGCATCCTCAAAAAGCTCATCCTCTGCAGGCGCATTGGAGCCTGCATCCTCGGCATTATGGCCTTTATTATCACATTCCAGCTCCTGCTCTGTTACCTCTTCGCTGTAATTTACAGGAATGGACTGCTTGATAATGAAATCTACTATTTTATTCAACTCATCATCGCTGACGAAGGCACCCTGCACACGCACGGGCTTATTGTAGCCCATGGGGTAAAATAGCATATCGCCCTTGCCCAGCAGCTTTTCGGCACCGCCCATATCAATAATGGTGCGCGAATCTGTCTGCGAGGATACGGCGAAAGCAATACGTGAAGGAATATTCGCCTTGACGATGCCTGTAATAACATCTACGGACGGACGCTGGGTTGCCAGAATCAGATGGATACCGGCAGCGCGCGCCTTCTGTGCCAGACGCAGGATGGCATCCTCCACATCAACCTTGGCTACCATCATCAAGTCTGACAACTCGTCGATGATAATTACGATATAGGGCATCTTTTCGGCGGCCTGTGCGTTATAGGTTTTGATGTCACGCACACGGCTGTCGGCAAACGCCTTATAACGGCGCTCCATTTCCGCTACCGCCCAGTGCAGCGCGCTGGCTGCCTTTTTCGGCTCGGTGACAACAGGTGTCAGCAGATGCGGAATACCATTGTAATTAGACAATTCTACGACCTTAGGGTCGACAAGAATCAGTTTAACCTCGTCCGGGGTAGCACGGTACAAAAGACCGGCGATAATCGTATTGATGCACACCGATTTGCCGGAGCCTGTGGAGCCTGCTACCAGAAGGTGCGGCATTTTCGCAAGGTCGGCGGAAATAATATCACCGCTGATATCCTTGCCCAGACCGATGCACAGATGCTCCTTGGCATTGCGCACACTGCCTGCCTCCACAACCTCACGGAAGCACACGGGATCGTTCTTCGTGTTCGGCGCTTCGATGCCGATGGCGGATTTGCCGGGAATCGGCGCCTCGATACGCACACCGGGAGCAGCCAGACGCAGGGCAATATCATCCGCAAGGTTCACCACCGAGCTTACCTTCACACCTGCCGCAGGCTCCAGTTCAAAGCGGGTAACCGACGGTCCGCGCGTTACGGCAACAACTCTGGCGCGCACCTTGAAGTCTGCCAAAGTCTGCTCCAGCACCGCACATTGGTCCATAATGTCCTTCTGATAGGTGGACGGGTCACTGGCCTTCGGCGTATCAAGAAGGTCCAGCGGGGGCAGCTGATAGCTGCTCGCGGCCTGCGCTTCAGGCTCATATGCTGCTGCAGTCTGCGGAGCAGGTGCCGCTGCGGCAATTTTATCTGCGCTGTCAAAAATCGTTACGGCCGGCTTCTCCGGTTCAGGCTCAGGCTGCGGCTCCGCCTTAACAGGCGCTGCAAACGCTGCCGCCTGCTCCTTGCGATAGGTATTGCGGATTACGGAAGCAGGATGCTCTGGCTCCGGTTCAGGCTCGGGTTCGGCAGCCGGCGGCTCCGCATCATCCAGAAAGCGGCTGTCCGGCTCGTAATCATCGTCATAATTGATAATCGGTCTTACAATGACCTCGGGTTTGGACTGCTCCCATTCTGGCAGCTGCACCGGGTCACGCTCTATTTCCTCTTTTAAAGGAGATTTTTCGTAAACACTCTTGTTTTTGGTAAAGCCTAAAATGCTTCTGAAAGCACTTTTCTTCTGCACGCCCTCGTTGAAAGCATCAAATTCGGGGCTGGTATAGTTGCTGATAACATTATCTGCAGAAGCGGCATGCTGTTGAGGCGCGGCACTCTTGCGTTTGAACACAGCTCTTACCGCAGGCTCCGGACGCACGCGCTCCTCCCTCACCTTGTCACCTGGGCGCACCAGCGTAATCTCGTCGGAGGTCAGGTAATCCTGCCACAGCTCCCACCATTTGCGCAGTGGAAGCACCAGGCCAAGCAGCCACAGCCAGCCTAAGGCCAGAATAATATAAACAGTTACATCACCGGCAAAGGAACGCAGCAGCTTCAGCAAAAGACCGCCTATAAGACCGCCGCCATCCGCTATCAGCGAAGGCTCCAGCTCAGAGCCAACAGGCACAAAAACATGATGAGCTGTGCCTGTAAGGCACAGCGTCACCAAAGTAAAAATTAATGTTCTCTTGTTAAAAACACCAAACTGACCTCTAAACAGCTGCCAGGACGCAGCAAAGAAAGCCAAAGGCAGCAGAAAGACACCCTTACCCAGCAGATTCTGCTCCACCAGATAAGCAAAATGCATCACATCGTCCTCAGCCGTCATAAGAAGAGCGGCTGCAAACAGCAGACCCATAAGCAGGCAGACAACGCCGACAGGGCGCGAGCAGCTTCTATTCTGTTGCTTCCTTCTTCTTTCCTTGCGCAAGATAAGACAACTCCTAAAATTGCAGCTGCCGGCAGTCATCCTTTATCAGCTGACTGCTGACAACCGTTCACAAAAAACTATTCACTAATCACTAGTCACTGAAAACTATCAAATCTCCATGATAATCGGCAGAATCATCGGACGGCGGCGGGTTCTTTCGAACAGGAAGCGTCCCAGAGAATCACGCACGGTGGACTTGATTGCCGACCATTCGGAAACATTGTTTTCTTCGCAGCGGTCCAGAGCAGCCTGCACCTTATCGCGTGCTTCATCCATCAGGTCCTCGGCCTCGCGTACATAAACAAAGCCGCGGGAAACGATATCCGGACCGGAAACCACATGGCAGGATTCCTTGTCGATGGTTACAACAACAATCATAATACCGTCCTGAGAAAGCTGACGGCGGTCGCGCAGTACAATGTTGCCTACGTCGCCGACACCCAAGCCGTCAACCAGCACCTTGCCTGCAGGCACCTTGCCGTTAATGGTAATGCTGCTCTTGGTCAGCTCGATAACGCTGCCGTTTTCACCGATAACAATGTGATCTGCCGGCATGCCAAGGGACTTGGCCAGGTTGGCATGCTTAACGAGATGACGGTATTCACCATGCACAGGCATGAAGAAACGCGGACGCACCAGATTGTGCATCATCTTGATTTCCTCCTGGCTGGCGTGGCCGGAAACGTGGACGCCATTGCTCTTCTCATAGATAACGTCTGCGCCCAGCTTGTACAGATGGTCGATAGTACGGGAAACGAGCTTTTCGTTGCCCGGAATCGGTGTAGCAGAAATAATTACTGTATCACCGGGCATAATATCAACCTTTTTATGGTCATTCATAGCCATACGGGTGAGCGCGCTCATCGGCTCGCCCTGACTGCCGGTGGTGATAATAACAACCTTTTCCGGCGTATAGTTATGAGTTTCGTCAATATCAATCAAAACGCCCTCGGGAACCTTTAAGTAACCCAGCTCCTTAGCGATATTAACAACATTCACCATGCTGCGGCCGATAACTGCTACCTTACGGTCGTACTTCACAGCAGTATCAATAACCTGCTGGATACGATGTACGTTAGAGGAGAAGGTTGCTACTATAATACGGTGCTTAGCATAGCGGAACTCCTCGTCAAAGGTCTGGCCAACCATTTTTTCGCTGGGAGTGAAGCCCGGGCGCTCGGCGTTGGTGCTGTCTGCCAGCAGGCACAGTACACCGCGGTCGCCGTATTCGGCAAATTTATTGAATTCCATAACCTGTCCGTCAACAGGAGTGTGGTCGATTTTGAAGTCACCGGTGTGGATAATAACACCGATAGGCGTAGTAATTGCGATAGCAACAGCATCGGGAATGCTGTGGTTTACGCGGATGAAATCGAGCTTAAAGGCACCGGCGTTAATCTTGTCACCGGGTTTTACTACGTGCAGGTTTTCGTTGCCTACACCGTTTTCCTTCAAGCGGCCTTGTAAAATACCCAGAGTAAGTGCGGTACCATAAACGGGACAATCAATTTGTTTCATAACATAGGGCAGCGCACCGATATGGTCCTCGTGACCATGTGTCAGAAAGATACCCTTAATTTTATCTTTATTCTCAACCAAATATGTAATATCGGGAATAACCAAGTCAATGCCGAGCATATCGTCTTCAGGGAACATCAGGCCTGCATCAATCAGGATCATGTCGTCCCCGTAACGGAATACCGTCATATTTTTACCAATTTCGCCCAAACCACCCAGCGGGATAATCTGGACCTTATGTTGAAATTTACCCAAAAAAAATACACCTCCATTTTTTATTTTACATTCTTCCGTACAAATGTAGAAATTGAATTTGATACTGTGTCCGCACACATACTCTCTACTTTATTATACACTAAATATGGGCTATTGACAAATAGTGATACATATTTTTTGTGAAAAGTTTGTTGCCAAACGGATGATTTTTTGGCAGTGGAATAGCGCATGCTGGCCAAGGGATGCTATTCTCTCGATGATATCGCTTAGCTTACAAATTTATCTCTCGCTGATGTGGAGAAACTGAAGAAAGAGCAAGCCTGATACGCACACACAGCATTAAAGCAAAAGGCGTTCTACCGCAGTTGGGCAGAACGCCTTTAGTTTAATGTGCTCTTATGCTGTCAGCTTGGACGCCAGCTCACGCACCTCTGCTTCCGAAAGTTTGGAAAGACGGACTGTTCTTTCGATCGTTTCGCCCTCACTCAAAAGGTCTTTAGCTAATTCAATGTTACGTGCCTGAGCTTCTTTTGCTGCTTCTTTTGCTGCTTCCTTAGCTGCTGTTTCTGCCGCTTCCTTAGCAAGCTTTTCAGCCTTTCTTGCAGCATATTCCTCAATTACGTCTGTCATTTTTTCTTCACCCTCCTTGCTATATTTCAAAAACTCCATGCGCTCGGCAAATTCATGGTAATGTAAATTCTTAGGATCTGTGCAGTATAAGTCCTGCATAAGCTTCCCCAACGCTGTACCGTCACGACGCTGGCTGTTTACATAAATAATATGTGAACCATCTTCAAAATCTCTGGCGCTTTGCTTAATCGTTCGTCTTATATCATATAACGGCAGATTATCGCGCAAAACATCATTTTCTGTGATAAAAATTACATAAGTATCCGGCAGCTCTTCATAAAGCTTACTTGGCTGCAGAAGATGTGTATCAAGGATACTGCTGTAAAATCTGGCGCGTCTTGCCGGAGCGCCTTCGTCACTTCTTTGTACCTCTACGTTAAAATAACGTCCCTCGCTATCCTGTGCCAGGATATCAAGTTGAGAAGAATGGCCGTAGATATTTTGGATAAAGCTTTGTATCCTGACATTTCTTACCTTAATTTTATCATCTCCCAGGATTACGCGCAAGAAAACCTGTGCTGCTTTTTTGTTGTCATCAAGCATGAAGTTCATAAACCTGTTGTTCATCATACAAAGGCTACGGATGACCTGTTTGATTTCAGTGTCTTGACTTGATTCATTTGTCTGCATTCGTTCAGCTCCCTTCTTAACAAAAAACGCCCTATGTACTACTCAATAATACATAAGGCGTTCGTGACGCTGCAGTGACCGTGCTCCAGGCAGGTATGCAAAATCTTATGGGTTTATATTATCAGATAATCGCGATAATGTCAAGAATAGTGTGAAGATTTGGTAATTTTGTTTGAGAAGTAAAGGCGTTCTACCGCAGTCAGGTGGAACGCCTTTAGTGTTTTGGGTGTAGGTGCGTTATACAACATTTGACGCTGCAATCAATATTTACTTATCAAATTCTACTTTAGGTAATCCCTTCACTATCTTCATAGTCTCAAGGCTGACAGTAATAACCGACAGCAGCAAATCAAGAATATACGTAGGATCATTATGTTCCTTTGCCCAATCGTTAGGATCATTCTTAATCTGGCTTGCTTTATCAATCTTAACCTGATAGCGTTCCATAATCCATTCGATTGCACTACGTCCGTTAACTACGTAATCATATGCCTCCAAAGGAATGTTTTTAATGGTGATATGATTGTTATAGATAATGACGCTCTTATCCTGCTTACTTTTGAATTTCATCTTTTCGACAATATAATCATCTGCGTTACGCTCAACAATTACCTGCTCCGGCTTCGGTCGCTTTTCGTAATTCAAATGCAAATCCGCTAATTTGCGACCAGCTTCGCTAAAGGCTTTGAAATCTACAGCATTTTCAACCAAAGGCAAGCGTGGCAGCATCTTTTTCAAATCTGCAGCAAATTGCTTGCGATATTCTTCGCTGTGTAATAATCCGTAAACATAATAAAAAATATCTTCTTTAGTAATTGCATTAGCATTATATTTCTCTTTAACTTCTTTCAAAATATAATCAGTAATTCCGTCATTACAAGTATACTCTATGGAATTATCTTCTACTGAATCAGAGAAAAGATTTTTCATAACATTAGTTTTAGTAACTTTCTCTTTATACCAATACAACGGCAGACATTGTGTACCAGAATCTAGCAAATTTAAATCTGTTACTTTATTACAAATAAACACAGAGGTTTCATCTAATCTAGTATTTATCCCACTGATACATATTACAATATTTTCTTTTGACATGTTATCAATATTAAATATATTATCAAACTGACCTCTTCTGTGTATAAATTTATCTCCAAAATATAAATTTGTTTTTACAAACGGTCTATACATCGCGGTTAAAATAGACGTATCATTAAACTTTGTTTTTTCACATCTATTAAGATTAGATATCAAACTACTAGACCAACTTATATTCTCAGGACTTATTGTTATAAATTTTTCGGCTTTAATTTTAGTGTCTATTTTTTTAGCTTCAAAAAAGTTGGTCACTTCATTATTGTAAAAATCAATGCATTTACTCATATTGATTTCCAAGCTATTTTTTGAAAAAGAATAACTCCAAGCATCTCTATTCGTATTTATACCTAGTGAGTTTAAAGAAAAAACACTTTCACTACTTTTATTAAATTTTACATTTGGAATCAACGGTATGTAGTTTATAAAATTCTTACTTCTTTTTGTTAACCAATCTCCTTGCTCATTAGGATATATCTTAACACATTTAAACTTGGAGCTTAAAACGCTTCTCGTTTCTGCAATAATCTCTAATTTTTCTTTTTTAGAAAGATATTCTCCTATATTTTTATAGTAAATGTTATGTTCTTTAAACGATTTTTTCGGATTGTTAACTAATATAACTATAGCTACACCAGTCATAATATCGAATACGTTTCCGCCCTCTTTTTTAGCACTTTCTTTTGATTTTGCTCTTACTCCGCCTTTCAAATCAAAAATATATATAGTTGAAAATTCACTGTAAAAACATTTTCTTAATCCATCAAAAGTTCCTTTATCTAACCATCCAGAATTCGTTATATATCCAATAATACCACCAGATTTCTTATCTAGTCTATCACTAGCCCATCTAAAGGCTTTTATATAACTATCGTATAGCGGATTTTTATTATTAGATTCTGAGTACTTTGCATAGGTCTCCGCAATATTATTTTCTAACTTCTCGTAATGTTCGTTCTGATTATTATCATCTGCATTACTTTGTAACTTAGAATATGGCGGATTTCCTATAACAATATTAATCGGCACCTTGCTTTGGGCAATAACGCGCTGAGAATTTTGCGGAAAAACATCAGCAAATTTCAAGCGTTCAACATCGTTATCCTTGTCCTCATACATTTGGAAGGTATCAGTCAGGCAAATACCGTCAAATTGGGTATAACTGCCGTTTTCCTGCTTGGCAACATCATGAAAAGCGTTTTCGATATTAATCGACGCAATATAGTAAGCCAGCAAAACAATCTCATTGGCATGCAGCTCATGCCTATACTTGCGTTCAATATCCTGCGGCTTAATCAAACCGCTTTGCAAAAGCCTGGTAATAAAGGTTCCCGTTCCTGTGAAAGGATCAATAACATGAATATTTTCGTCACTGATACTGCGGTTAAATTCTTTTTTCAATACATCGGCAACACTCTGATTGATAAAATCTACTACCTCTACGGGAGTATAGACAATGCCCAGCTTTTCAACTGTTTTTGCCAGTGCCTTTTTAAAGAACTTGTCATATAATTCGACGATAACCTTTTGCTTGCCGGCAGCATTATCAATGCCCTCGCAGCGTTCCTTAACGCTCTTATAAAAGCGTTCCATGACATCCTGCTGCTCTTTATCAAAGGCATCATCCTGCATCAAATCTAACAGGTTTTTCATAGATTTAGACACAGGGTTGCTTTCAACAAAGGAATAGTTTTCAAACAGAGCATCAAAAACAGGCTTGGCAATAAAGTGTTGTGCCAGCATTTCAATAGCTGCCTGCTCGGTAATATTAGGATTAATATTCTTGTGCAAGCCTTCCATGTACATTTCAAAGCCGGTTTTATAATCCTCGTTTTCTTTGATAGCAGCCTGAATACGGTTAATATGCTTTTGGGCAATCTTGGCAATATCATCAGCCCATTGCTCCCAATAGCGCTTAGTACCAACCTTCAATACCATTTTAGCATAAATCGCCTTGCGTACCTCATCATCAAACAGCAGCAGCTGAGTAGGATTAACAGGTACTCCCGGAGTATTCTCGCCACCGGGATATGTGCCGTCACCGCCACCGACAATAGCAGTACCGCCGCCGGTAGGAGGATTTTCGTTAAGCTCTAATTTATTTACAAAAGCATTAAAGCGGTCATCATGCGCACGCAATGCGTTCAATACTGTCCAGATAACAGCGTAGTTATCATTGTTGTCCAAAATTGTATTAGGATCGCCTTCATCAGGAATGATTACAGGGATAATGATATAGCCATATTTTTTACCCGGTGCTTTTCTCATAACACGGCCTACAGATTGAACTACATCCACTTGGCTATTGCGTTTGGACAAGAAAATAACAGCATCTAAGGACGGAACATCCACGCCCTCGGAAAGACAGCGCACGTTAGTAAGAATACGACACTCATTACTATCTGTCGGAGCATTACGCAGCCAGCTTACCAGTTCATTACGCTCATTGGCATTCATGCTGCCGTCAATATGCTTAGCCGTTGCAATAACGGTATCCTCCTGTGCATCCTCTTGGAAATTTTCCTGAATAGATTTACCGAAGTTAGTAAAGCTGTTAGCTATTACCTTAGATACACTTATTTTGGAGCAAAATGCTACGGCCCTATGCATCAGCGCCGGATCAACAGATTTTACAATATCAGGATCAGGCACTACACGCTTAGACAAAGCATTAATAACACCAACCAGCTTTACCGCATCATCGGCATTAATTTCCTGATTCTTGTCTTGTACTGCCTGCAATAGGTCCGCCGGAAGCTGTGTATTTTCACGTACAGTTAAAATCAGCACCTTATAATCCGACAGCAAATCCTTTTCAACAGCTTCACCGAAGCCGATACGATAAATTTCTTCACCGTAAATATCAGTGTTATCCATAGAGCAAAGCACAACTGAATTTTCTTCAGCCCTTTTCTTGGCGTTATCCGCATAAAGACGCGGCGTTGCCGTCATATAAAGTCTGTGCTTACCGGCAACATTGCTGTTATTATGTACCTTCGTAAAAGCACTTTCATCCTTACCGCCAATAATAGCACCTGTTGTGCGATGTGCTTCATCACAAACAATATAATCAAAGGTAAAATCATGCTCTTCCGGAATAAAATCGTCAAAGAGCATCTGCTGCGTATCATCCTCAACCTTTTCACCACGCATAAATTTTTGCGCCTTGTCAATAACATCAATGGACTGATAGGTCGAATATACTACGATAAGACCATCTTTGCCTTCCATCTGCTTTTTAGCATTAACAAGCTGTTGCGCAACACTATAATAATTAGTACTTGCAGGCATAGCCAAATCAACAGGATTATCCGCATTGTCATTATCCTTTAATCTGGATGCGGTGATGTCGCTACATACGCAAATCGGATAAATATCATGCTTGGCACAGCTTTGCCACTCGTTTAAAGTTTGGTTAATCAATGCAATAGAAGGCACAAGAACAAGAATCAGACCTTTATTTTGAGTTTCCTGCTCAACTAAGCATAAGGAAGTATACGTTTTACCGGTACCGCAGGCCATAATCAGCTTGCCGCGGTCATGTGTCTTGTAATACTTGGCAGCATTTGCCAATGCTGTTTCCTGATGCTTTTTAGGGCTGATCTTTCTTTTCTTTACAGCAGTAGAACCGAAAAGACCGGCATCAAGCTCATCCCAGTCAACAGTTTCATCATCTGCCACATCCCACGAATTAATAATATATGCCGGAGGATTTTGGTTTTCAAAAGCCTCCTTAGCATTTTTGCCCCATTTATTATTTGTTGCAAACCACAACCGACTGCTAAAGCTCTGCTGCTCAAAATTATCATCAACAAATTGACGCGATGAGGTAGACAAAAAGGAATCTACGGCAGCTTTATTGATAACAGTATCATCCGCATAGCACTTACATTGAATCGCCCAATAGTGACCATCCTTTGTTAACGCAACCAAATCTATACCGGTATCACTGCCACCGAATTCTTTTCTATACGGGAACTCATTCCACAGCCAAACTTCTTTTAATAAAATTTGGTATTTCTTGGAAGTCTTTAAATAATTACAAATTAATCTTTCAAAGCGAGTACCCTTGTCATGCTCGGTATAAGCCTGTTTTCTTATATCCTGAATAATGCTCCAAAATGACGACATCTCTCCAACTCCTTTTTACAATACGAAACAAGCATCACAACCTGCTTTTGATGTATAAAAAAGGAGTCCCCCGAGATTTAAAGCATTACATAAATCGCCAGGTAACTGCCCCGCTCCACGAGGCATTTATTTTAGCCGTCTCGGGGGGGGACTCATTTGTCTATTATTTAATTTTAGCACAAAAAAATTAAAGCGTCACGCATTTTCAGTTAATTCTTGCCAAACTTGTTCTAACAAGCCAACTTTTCCCCTCAATCCTCCCCCAGCACCTGCAGATTCTTCATCACCTTCAAGTAAAACCCTGCAAAATCCTCTTTCAAGGCCGTTAATATCTCAACCAGAGTACAAAAATCAACGTCAATCTGTCCCTTTTCAATCCTGCGCAAGGTACGCTCCGGCACACCGGAAAACAGCGCCAGCTTTTTCTGCTCTACCCCCTTATCACGCCGCAAAGATACAATATATTCCCCAATTACCTTAGCCATTAAAATACGTTTTTGGGAACGGTCCATGTAATCGCCTCCATTCAGAAATAGCGTATTACATAAATTAAAATTAATGGCTAGAACGGCCAATAGTGTCCGTTTTAAGAAACTTGCCAATTTTCTGTGCTACAATAACCCCATCACACTTGATGCAAATCAAGATAAATGCGGACGCAAGACCGCCACAGAAAGGATATGGTCATTATCGAAATGCAAAACAAACAAAGTGACAGCGAAGAGCTTAATCTTCCTGAAGCACTGCCCGACAATCAGGCAGGAAAAGCAAACAAAACCTGTACCTTTATCCGCTACACTCCTGAAGAGCTCAAGGAGCTTGTACTTGCAGCACAGGCCTTTGATGACAAAGCCATTGAAGCACTCTGCGAAGCATTTAAGCCTCTTGTACTTAGGGAAAGCCACTGGCCAAGCATCATTGACCGCTTAGGCGAAGATGCTGTAAGCATTGCCTGGGTTATCTTTCTGGAGCTTATCAAAAGATATGACGACGATGACTTTGAGCATTTACCCGAACTTATCCGCAGCTATCTGCACTTTGAGCTGGTACACGCAGCCACCAACCGTAATACATACAACGATGAGCTTGGCTTTGAGGAGATTCTGAACGCCATCGGGTATTCGCCTATGGATAAACCAACCTTCAAGATGGCTTATAAGCAGGCGTATGCAACTCTTTCTGACAAGGAAAAAATAGTCCTGGGCTATTGCTATAACTGTATGTTTACGCAGGAAGAAACGGCACTTATGATGGGCTGCGATGCCAGAACAGTACGCCGCTATAAAACAATAGCACTGAACAAACTGAAAAAAGCATTAGCTTAACTTTTAAGGCGTTCTGCCATACTTTGGGTGTAACGCTTTTTTTAGGCTTTACTACTACCGTACTTTACGTCTATCCTTTAGGTAGTACTCTATAGAACAAGGATACTACTAGCTACGCTAGTAGTTTTAATCAACGCAGAAGAAAATAAGACAGAAAGAAAAAATAATAAAAAAGAAAGAGAGAAAAAAGAAGATTCACTTATACAATGGTCATTTTTTGTCAAAAGCGGACATGACTTTTAAAAAAAATTTTTTAATGTGCTTCAGTACTCCTAAATCTCATTGCCTGGATATTTATAAGTTATTCCTGTTGGTTATATAACGTACTCCTATATGTTATATTAAAATTGTGTCCGCTTTTGCTGTTTTTTGACCATTGTATTAGTGAGAGGCAAAAACAACACACTCCCGCCTCTTGCAAAAGCTGATTCCGGATAAGCATGTAAGCAAAGGGAGCGTGAAGGCAAAGGAGCTTTTTACATGCTAGTATCAAATCCCCGCAGAATTAATCATGAACAGCTGCACATTTTGGCTAAAAAAGCCAAAGGCGGTATCGACAAACTGTATCTGCACTGGACAGCAGGTACCTACGGCCAGGTCTTTGATGATTACCACATCAACATTGACGAGCATGGCGAAATTTACCTCACCTGTAACACGCTGCGCGACTTAAAGTCGCACACCTGGAATCGCAACAGCCGCTCAGTCGGTATCACCCTCTGTTGTGCCAAGGGCGCAGTACTCAACTACCGCTGGAAGCCGGTATTCGCCGGTTACCCGCCTACTGAAGAACAGGTGGAACAGATGGCGATTGTAATCGCTATCCTGTGTAGGGAGCTGGAGCTAGAAATTTCGTTTACGACTGTCAAGACTCATGCCGAGGTTGCACTGCTGGACGGTTACGGCCCTGGACAAGACGATCCGGACCTTCGTTGGGATTTGTTCACTCTCAGCGGCTTGCCGGAAACGAAGGCCTTGCGCCCGGGAGGCGAGCTGCTGCGTAAAAAGGCTATTGCCTACAGCAAGACAATGCTCACAGCACAGCTGCTGCAGAAGCCTGCTGAAGCACTGCCACCATTGCCGATGGTGTAAGGCTAACACCCCAGCCTGCACCGCTCATCTATCAATCTTTTTTTACATCGAAAGGAGTTCTCAACTATGGCAAACATCAATCAGGAAATCATGAAACGCACTTTGGTCATCAACGTGGAGGATGGTCTCAATTCCGACGGTACTACCAAGTACAAGGGCAAAAGCTTCAACGGCATCAAGACTGACGCTGCACTGGATAAGGTGTACGAGGCTGGCACTGCCCTCGGCGGTCTGATGGAGAAAGGCTTCAAGGATATTGAGCTGACCGAAAAGAGCGAGCTGGCGGAAGCGTAAGCGTAAAAGAGTAAGAGATACTCTCCATCAGAAGGCAATATGACTTCTCAGGCAGCACTAAAAGGCTCCCATTGGGGGGAGCTGGCGCCCGTCAGGGCGACTGAGAGGGGCCTGCTGTTTTCACGCTTACAAATAGCGTTAGGCTGGGCGAATCCCCTCTCCGTCATCGCTACGCGATGCCACCTCTCCCCAAGGAGAGGCTATCTTCTACCGAACTTTTATCTTTCACAACCCTTCCGTCAGTTCGCTATCTTAGCTACCCCCTTTAGTCGCCTACGGCGACAGTTCCCCCAAGGGGGAACCAAGAAAGTTAACGCCTCACTGCCATCTTGCCTGCCCCTTGGGGAAGGTGCCGAACGCAGTGAGGCGGAAGGGGGCAGCATCAGCGACTAAAGGAACTACACAAACTAAACAAAAAACATAACACAAAGGAGACAAAAATCATGGAAAAATCCCTGCAATTAGTATTCAAAAATGCCTCTGGCACCACCAAACTCATCACCATCGCTAACCCGAAAGACGGTCTGACCAAAGCCCAAACCGACGAAGCAATGCAAAAAATCATCGCAGCCAACGTCTTCAAAACCCTCGGCGGCGACCTGGTGCAGGCAGTTGAAGCCCGTGTGGTCAACCGTAACGTCGAAGTGTTGGCGTAAACTATAACAACCCTTCGGTCTACTCGCTAACTTAGCACCCCCCTTTTTTCACCCCCTTCCGTCAGTTCGCTACGTAGCACCCCCTTTAGTCGCCTACGGCGACAGTTCCCCCAAGGGGGAACCAAGAAAGTTAGCGTACCACTACCATCTTGCCTGCCCCTTGAGGAAGGTGCCGAACGTAGTGAGGCGAAAGG
>OCRP01000933.1_pt1 | contig 19291 bp, 21 predicted proteins | sample 1538871 | NCBI WGS metagenome assembly OCRP01 (sample SAMN04571731, study PRJEB22368) | human gut metagenome | biome: human gut; material: stool | host: Homo sapiens | place: Luxembourg | collected 2012-09-20 | reverse complement strand
GTGAACCTTGAAAACAGAATATCAGCACATAAGATACTTTCCTTCTGCTGTTCGGAATGGACAAGCTACAAGAGCAAACTCCTAAAAAGGACTTTAGGACTCTGACTTTGTAAGGCAAATACAAAGAAGGCGATGACAGGCAGAGGGGATAATGATACTTCCGTCCGGTCGAAAGTCGAGCGTGATAAAACCGTCGCAACATACGAGGGCGGCTCTGGGAGATCCTCAGGGTGGTGAGATTCCAATGAAGTTGTATGCACAACTGTCTGATGTGTTCCTTGTCGCAGGAAATCGAGGATAAATAGCGACAATTGGATAGTGTGAAATACAGAACTATCCAAAACGATTGATAAACAGCAGGCAGCGGTTGTGCTGTGCATAGCCGTTGCCTGCGTAACAAAATAAAATTATGGAATGGAGAGATTTATATGTTAGGTTTTATTATAGGTTTGTTTCTTGGTGCGTTTATCGGAGTAGCGGTAATGTGCCTTTGCAGTGTCGCATCAGAAGCAGATAAGAATAAGAAAGAGGGCAAAGATGAAAAGTAAGTGCTGTAATTTGAACAATAACGATTTAGCATCAAATGAAATAGATTTTGAACATAAAATAGAATCTGTTGTAAATGACTGTAAGGTTACAATATATTTTATAAACAACCGAAATGATCAGGTTGAAAGAAATGTTTTGGAAAATCTTTTAGATACATTTGAAAACAGAATGAAAGCACAAATAAATTGCTGATTTTCTTAGATTTATTTTTGATTTCGCTGGATATTATGAAAAATATGTAGTATTGTTGGTTTGCGAAAATCGTATGAAAGGTTGATAGGATGAAAAGAGTATATTGTTTGTACAGAGTGTCAACAAAAGGTCAGGTAGATAAAGACGATATTCCAATGCAGAAAACCTCTTGCAGAGAATTTGCTGAACGCAACGGCTGGACTATTCTGAAAGAATTTCAAGAGAAGGGTGTATCAGGATTTAAAGTTTCAGCAAGGGAGAGAGATGCAATTCAAGATTTAAAAACTGCCGCAGAGAATAAAGAATTTGATGTGCTCCTTGTCTTTATGTTTGACAGAATAGGCAGAATTGATGATGAAACACCATTTGTTGTCGAGTGGTTTATTAAGCACGGCATAGAGGTGTGGAGTGTCAACGAAGGAGAACAGCGTATGGACAGTCATGTGGACAAGCTTATGAATTACATACGATTTTGGCAAGCCAACGGTGAAAGTCAGAAAACATCAGCTCGTGTTAAAACTCGCCTTAACCAAATGACGATGGATGGCAAATTTACCGGTGGTGTTGCACCATTCGGATATAAACTTATAAAAAGCGGTGAAATCAATAAAAAAGGGAAAGAGCTTATGGACATAGTCGTAGATGACGATGAGGCTGTTATAGTTAAGAAAATTTTTGATATGACGGTGAAAGAAGGCTATGGCTCATACAGAATGGCTGATTATCTGAACAGTCACGGTATCAGAACTCATAACAACAGCAAATTTCAGTGTAATACGGTTAATCGTATTCTAAAAAACAGACTGTACTGCGGATATTTTGTGTCAGGCGGTGTTGAGTCGCCATACATAGAAAAACTTCAAATAATTGATGAAAATGTCTTCGACCAAGCACAGTTTATACTGAAACAGCGCTCATCAAAGAATGAGGAAAAAAAGCAAATTGCAAGAACCACTAAGGGTAGTACGCTGTTATCAGGGAATATCTACTGTGCACACTGTGGTCAGAAGATGGTATCAACAAGCTATATCGACAGATATGACAGAGCAGACGGAAGTCAGTACAGAGTCCGCAGACAGCGGTATATCTGTACAAATAAAGCTATGAAAAGAGGTGCTTGTGACGGACAATCTGCATATGTAGCACATAAAATTGACGGTGCAGTGCTTGCAACACTGAAAGATTATCTCGCCAAAATCAAATCAACACCAAAGGATATTGCACTTGAAAAACGCTACAAATCTGAAATATCTGAGTACAAGAGAAAGCAAACGAAACTTGAAAAAGAGATTGATAAACTAAAAAGACAGGTAGTTGAACTATCTGCCGAAATAGGACGCTCGCTTCTCGGAGAAAGCCGATTTACTCCCGATATGCTGTCAACATCTATTGATAATACCAATGATATTCTTCATAAAAAAGAAATTGAATTAAGTGACATAAAGTACAAGCTTACCAATCAGCAAAATGCGATGGGTAAGCTTGATTTTTATTACTCTCAATTCAGAACCTGGGCAGATGAATTTGACAACTCCACAATGGAGCAAAAGAAAATGATAGTCTGTCAGCTTATAAAAGAGGTCAGAGTAGCAAGAGGTTATGAACTTGAGATAGTGTTTGATCTTAATTATGAGCAGTTTTTATCTAAATAAATCTTAATCAATTGAATTTACAAATCTTGTCTGTTATAATAATTTTAGTATTGAAATGGGTGAAGATATATGAGTGAAGAAAATAAAATTCAAATTTTTGAAGATAAGAAAATTCGTACTGCATGGAATGAATCGGAAGAAGATTGGTATTTTTCCATAGTTGATATTGTTCAGGTGTTAACTGATCAACCCAGTTACGATATTGCTCGTAAATATTGGAATAAACTAAAACAGCGTTTAAAAGACGAAGGTAGTGAGTTGGTGTCAAGTTGTCACCAACTGAAAATGCCATCTCCTAAGGATGGTAAAAATTATAAAACAGATGTTGCCAATACAGAGCAAATCTTAAGAATAATCCAATCTATTCCATCTCCAAAAGCCGAACCATTTAAAATGTGGCTTGCAGAAGTTGGCAGAGAAAGAATAGATGAAACAATTGATCCCGAACTTACAATAGAAAGGGCCCTTGAAACGTATCTTAAAAAAGGGTATAGTCGAGAGTGGATAAATCAAAGACTTCAGGCTATTCAGGTGCGAAAAGAACTTACTGATGAATGGGATTCTCGTGGAGTGAAACAGGGTGTGGAATATGCAATTCTGACTGATGAAATTACGAAAGCATGGTCTGGGATGACAACGCGTCAGTATAAAAACCTTAAAGGCTTGACGAAAGAAAATTTAAGAGATAATATGAGTACTCTTGAGCTGGTTCTTAATATGTTGGCTGAAGCAACTACAACGGAAATTTCTAAAGAGAAAAATCCACAAACTTTTGTTGATAATAGAAAAGTAGCAAAAGAGGGCGGCGAAGTTGCCGGAAATGCACGAAAAGATATTGAGGAAAGAACGGGCAAACCTGTAATCACTTCGAAAAATGCTGTTGATTTTTCAAATCTGATATCGGATGTGATAGATACAGAATATGATAAAAACGAATAAAAAGCTAATTGCCTTGCAAGTGGATTTTTGCAAGGCTTTTTTATATCCCAATATCAATTTTATTTCTTGGATGTTTCACTGTAAGGATATCTTTTTGTTTGTTGATGCTTGTATGAGTATAAATCTGGGTTGTAGTTATTGAACTGTGACCTAGCATTTGCTGTATATAACGAATATCAACATTTTCTTCAAGCAGGAGGGTTGCAAAAGAATGGCGAAACATATGGGGCGTGATATGAAGTTGAATTTTTGCTTTTTCAGCATAGTTAGAAATCATATTGCGAACAGATTGTTCCGAAAGTCTGTTGTTTAACCTGTTGATAAAGAAGTAGTTGTAATTGTTAAGTTTAAAATAAAATTCATTGCGATATTCGTCCATAAGTCTTTGAACATTCTTATTGCAAATTTGAATCAACCGTTCTTTTGATCCTTTACCGTATATCTTAATTATGTAATCATTGAAGTTAATTTGCTCGGTTGTAAGTGTGCAAAGCTCAGAAATTCTCATACCAGTGGCAAAAAGTAATTCTAATATAAGAACATTTCGTAAAGCAGTTTTATGAGCAAAATATGTGGATTGTTTCTTATATTCCGAGTAAGCATAACTCATAATCCTCTCTATTGTTTGCAGGGGTATAGTTTTTGGAAGAATAAAAGGCTCTTTGTATTTAATTTGTATTTTATGAAAAGGATTTACCTTAATGATTTCCTCAATTTCAAGATAATGAAAAAAGGCTTTTAAAGAGGCTATTTTCCGTTTTATGCTTTTTGGCTTAAACTTTGAATGCATAAACTCAATGAATTTTTCAATAGATTTCTTATCGTTCCAAGTTAACGAAAAGTCAGATATAAAATCCGAATACTGTTTCAAATCTATCGAATAAGACTTGATTGTCTTATAATCTAGATTTTTTCTGGCAATACAAAAATGTAGATATTCTTCTGTGAGTTTAATAAAATTTCCTGAATGTGTTTCCATTTGCATAACGCTCCCTAAATTTAATAAGATAATTATGCAATCAAGTGATAAAAAAGTCTATAAAATGAGCATTTAACAAATATAGTTTGGTTAAAATATAGTGTAAACAAAATGTACACACTATATTATTAGTAATATTGCATAAAAATACATTACTATTTTCTATAGTTAAAATTAGATAAAAGGGTTAAATTTTGTGTCGAAATGTGGTATAATGTTCACAATAAGAGGATAACTAAGAATTATATGTCAAAAGATCTAGAAGGTTAATATGAAAAAGAAAAAAGACAGTTATGCATCTTCAATAGATAGAATATATGAACATATTGAGAAAGATTATAATATAAAAGGAACGCTTAAATCTGTATTAAATGGCAATCAAATGATGCCACATGACTTGATTGGAACTATATTTTATCAAGAATTGTTTTGTGGAGCAAAATGGTTTAATTGTGATTTAACAGATGTAAGTGGAAACGGAACTATTTTTAAACAAAATGATTTCAATGAATCTAAAATAAATAATGTCTCTTTTCAGTATTGTAGTTTTTCTGATGATATATTTAATAAATGTGATTTTAAGGGAAGCAACTTTGCTAATAGTGATTTTGTGTATTGTGCTATTCAAAACAGTGTAATTTATGGTTGCTCTTTTTTAGGTGCAAGTTTTTACTCAGGATTAATTAGAGGAATGAAAATTCAATCGTCAAATTTTGAACTCTGTCATTTTCACCGGACTAAATTTCAAAATGTTGACTTGCGACAAATAACCCTTAGTTATTGTTTTTTCGATGAAGTAAAAATGGATAATGTATGCTTGCCATTTCTACAAATACCATATACTTTTAATGGATTACAGTATGTTTTTAATACAACAGATAAAATTACTATTTCTTCACATTCAAACGAAAAATCATATCTAACTGTAGATGAATATAAAAATATGATAAATGATTTTATTGTATTTTTTGAAGAACAAAAGCAATATTTCCCTCTAGTCAACTGTTATTTGGTTATTAACAGAGAAGATGTTGCTATAGCTCGTAATAAGACGGGCATTTTAAAAAGTGCAACTAAACACGATTTTCGTTCATTATATTTTTATTGTATACAAGCATCCAAAATACTCAAATTATCTCACAAAGCGAGAATATCCTTGTATTCTGAAATTAATAAAGTATTTTCAGATACCTATCTGACTGGAGCGGAACATCATCAATTCTGCATTTATTATCCTGAAATCAAAAAACTATTGTTTGATGTGCCAAACAATAATCCCGTACTAACACTAACAATTAAAACCAATATTGAACCTGATGACTATGAGAGATTATCTTTATTACTAGAAGCGTTGGAAACTATTTCAAGTACAAATGGCATATATCTTGATAGTAAACATATTGAGATTAGGCATAATTCTCCAAATGTTATTGATTTCTTTTGTTCAGGACAATTTGATTATTTGTTAAGCACATTAAAGAACTTTTATGATGTTTCTATACCAGTAATAAATGATATTGCTGACATTATAACAGTGGGCGGAATGATTGTAGCTTCTACAAAATTCATTAAAAACAAAATAAACTTCCCAAAACCTAAAAAAACAAAAAATATACGAAATATAAATAAGGAAAATAGTAATTGTGATATCTATGAATTAAGGGAAGAAATTAATGAACAACATTCGCAAAACAAACAAAATTTTGCTGACTTACGAAATATAAAAACTAATATAGAGAAAGATATATTAAGTAATCTTTTATCCGTTAGAGAAAGGCTTAAAAAATCAGGGATTCAAATCAATGGTGTGGAAGTCCAGTTTTTAAATTCAGAGGAAGATTTATTGGATCAGCTTTATCATAGAAATTTTATGTAGATTATTGGATCCAGAAAGGCAAACTAAGAGTATTGTTTTGACAGAACGTACAATCAGGTCCAAGATGAAGATTGTAACGAGTGCAAATATTTTCACATTCTGTATAAACCTCTTTTAAAAAGTCATTTGATGGTGGAACTACATTTTCCATGTCCGTCCCTGGAATGGGACGAAAAATTGAAAGAATAGGCATAACACCAAGTTGGCATAATTTTTCAATTCCAGAAATTAACGAAGATGTCGATTCTAGACCAACAATTATTAGGCTTCTCACGTTTCCTGTCTTTCCCCAATATGTTGTTGCTTTTTTCAAAGCCTCAAAATATTCAGTTCTTGTAATTTTCCCTTTTCCTGGCATGATATTTAGGGCGTTTTTTTGATCAAAAATTTCAATATTAAATCCAATTTGCGTTACTCCTGCATTAAAATAATCCTTGAGGATTACATGATCTTTAGGAGGTAAACTCATTACATATATTTTTTTATCGCTTTTTGTCCTTATATGTTTTACTATTTCTAGTATTCTTTTACATTCCATATCTCTTGGTTCTGATCCCCCTCCTATAAGAAAATGGTTAAATGTATTTGCATTATCAATATAATGATCTATTACCATAAAAATATCATTCAATGACAAATTTTCGTTGCAAGGAACTATCTCGCAAAACTTACATCCTGCTCCTTGTTTTTTTAGTGAGCATGTTAAATTGTGATGAATTCTTAATCTATCTGTTGCCCAAAAACAAATCCGAGAAAATTTGATGCTTGAATCAGTTGTGTTGTTGCAAAACTTGTCCTCAATATCAATTTCCACAGAGCATAAGGGAATTTTGTAGTAGTAAAGCCATAGTTCATTATTACCTGAAAGATCAATTATCCATGGAGAGAAAAAGCTGAATTTTAATTTTTTAGGACAGTTTATATGTAAATCGTTAAAAATAGTTATATCTACTGCGCTAAAAACAGCATCTCGTATCTCTCCAATCTCATTTAAATGTTCTTTTGCAGAATCTGTTATATTAACCCCCTGGTTTAATAAAGAAATTTTTATTTCCAAAGGAGATTTATCTAAGATTAGGTTATAAAAATCATTTTCAATATCTATTAAGTTTTCATATATATTCAATGTTGTTTCTGGAGAAATAGAAACGCAATTCGTATTAAATATAATTTTAAATAAATAAGAATTAGCGGTTATAATATTGTCTTCCGAGAATCCGTCATAACAAACTTTTTCGATTTCACCACAACTTGATATAATATTATTAAGCATACTGAACGGTTTTTTCCAGGTGCCTTCAATGTAAGAAATAAAGCTATAAGGCACTTGGATATTATCTATTATTTTCTGCTCTGGTAAGTTTTGTCCAGCAAAAGCTAATGTATTCATATATTGTATGCTGTTTAATCCAGCCTGTTTTAAGGCTTTGTTCAATATAGGTGTAGATGCTTGGTATCTTGCGTTTATTTCTACAAATAAAACTTCTTTAGAAGTAATAAGATAATCAATTCCTAAAACTCCTATATAACCTAGTTTTTGCAAATACGACCCTATAAGTTTTGAGTTTTTTCTGATTTGTTCTCTTATTTTTTTAGATATTTTAGAGTAGGCAATATAGTCTGCTCCCAAATACAGTATTTTGTTATTTATTTTTTGAGTGATTTGAATTGAGCCAGGAAAGACAAGTACATCATTTTGTCCTATTAGCAAATGGATATTTATTGGGACAGAATTCTCTATATAAGGAGAAATCAATAAATTCTTTCTCATATATGGAATAATTTCATCTCTATTTGTAATATCTACTATATGTGTTCCGTTACCTCCAGATGATCTTATCTCTTGAAATATCAACTTATTATAATTAGGAAAACAAGAAATAAGATTTAAATCAGAGCCTACCACTACATTTTGAAATGGAACAACATCCACAAAACTTGACAATGCGATACGTGTACTTGATTTATCCGATAATAAATCCAATAAATAACTATTGTTTTTATTTATAACATAGTGTGATAATTCAGGCGAAAGGCATTTGCTAAATTCACTATTATAATAAACTAACTTTATATCGGAGTATTTTTTCTTAAACTTCTTAATGTTGCTTATCCAAAAATCATTTTCAACTATATTAGGAATATTGTGATCAATTCTAATATTTCGACTTTTACAATATGAAATATTATTTTTTTCATTACTACCAAATATAGTAATTGAGCCAATAAATAGTTCTTTGCAATCTTCAATATCAGATTCTCTTGGGCCAATCCATATATAATTCGACATTTTATAACTCCTGTATATTTAATATTATTTCATAGAGAGATTTTCTGTTCTTTTGCAATTTGATATCACTTGTGTATCCTAATGCAACCGCGGCAATTAGTTGTCCCTCTTTAAAATACTTCTCATTAATTAAATCGTAACACGAAAATATATCACAAATCCATAAACTTCCAATATCTAATTCAGTAGCTTTCAAAAGCATATTCTCTATAGAAGCACCTATGGATTGAATATTAGCAATATCGAATAGTGAATCTTTTGATTTAAATATTTTTTCGCTAGGAAAAATATTAAATACTAAAATTAGCGTATCAGCGTCTTTCATAATCTTGTATGTGCTTTCTTCGCTATTAAATTCATTTAACTTTCGTTGAGATAATGTCGGTTTTCGTGAGCGATTTATCCTAAATAATTCTGTGAAATCAGATTTATCATCATCTCTCAAAATATAAAAACGCCACGGTTGTCTATTTTTGGGTGAGGGAGCTTTAGAAGCTGCATTTATTATTTCGAGTAGATATTGTTTAGGGATTTCTTTTTTTATAAAAACTCGGTTACTTTGCCTATCTTCAAAAATATCTTTCATAGTTATTTTCCTTAACAAACATCATTATAACAATAACATAAGTACATTATAATTCTTAGTTATCCTTCATTATGAAGAATGGTTAAAGATGAATTTATATAAGTTTTGAATGAAAGACAACAATAGTAGAGAGTGAATGATACATGACAAAGAAAAGTTATAGAATAAAATCAAAGCTTGCCAATCAACATAATGTGGCAAGCTTTGATTTTGAATTACTCTAAATTAGATGTTTGCAAAGATGAATTGAATGAAGATATAATGTGTTCTACTTTTGTGGAAAACATGATTGTTTTTAGTAAACTACTCCTTAAAAGATTAAATTTAATCTCAATATGGTTGACTTCTATCATTAAATTAGATATACTTATATTAAAGTGCCTGCTTGATAATAAAAGTTAGGGTAGTTAAGTAGAGGTGGAAAATGCAAAAGAATAATAGAATTGCTTATTTGAAAGAACTATTTAGCAGTTATAATTATGTTATGACTACTGCTGAACTTACGAAATCCAAAGTATATTATGCAGATATAAAACAACTTTTAGATGAAGAATTGATTGAAAGAGTTAGGCGAGGTTATTATCACTGGATTCAGGATGAAGGTAAAAGTGAAATTGTAATCATCAATAGTTTGTTTCCCGATGCTGTTCTTTGTATGGAAACTGCTCTCTTCTATTATAAGTATAGCGACAGAAATCCTGCTGAGTGGAACTTCGCAATAGACAGAAATGTTTCAAAGCTCAGAACTAACATTGATTATCCATTTATTAAAGCATATCGCATTGAATCAGAGTTGGTTACGCTTGGTGAAACAACAGGTGAGATCGATTTCACAACAGTGCGAATTTATGACCGTGACAGAACAATTTGTGATGTTCTGAAAAATATGAGTAAAATGGATAAAGAGATTTTTAATAAAGCAGTGCAGGGGTATGTAAAAGACCCGAAAAAAAATATACCGAATCTCATGGAATATGCGAAAGTTTTGAGAGTGCAAAAGCGTGTGAAAGACTTGATTGGAGTGTGGTTGTAATGGCAGATATAGCAGCTTCCGTTTTGCCAAAGCTGAGAAATAAAGCAAAGGCTTCTGGTATCAGCTATCAGCAATGCTTGCAACTTTTTGTGCAGGAAGAATTTTTGAGAAAGCTATCAAAATCTGGGTGTGAGGATACACTAATACTCAAAGGTGGATTGTTCATTTATACTTTAACTAATTTTGAAAGTCGAGCTACTATTGATGTTGATTTCCTGCTCCGTGGATATTCTAATTCAATAGATGATGTTAAAGATTTGATTTATAAAATCATCGACACACCTACTGGTAACGATTATATAGAAATGCAAGCAAAAGGTTTTGAAGAGATTTCTCCGCAAAGAAAATATCACGGTATCAGTACGTAGATTATTGCTCAAATAAAAAATGTACGTGTACCATTCAATGTTGATATAGGCGTGGGTGATATTATAGTCCCCTGTGCCGAAAAACGCACAATCAACACTCAGCTTCCAGACTTTGAAGCACCTGTAATCAAAACTTATTCTCTTGAAAGCACTATTGCCGAGAAGTTTGATGCCATACTTCAACGCTTTGAGCTGACAGGTAGAATGAAAGATTTTTACGACATCTATTATTTGGCAAGGACTTTTGAATTCAATGGAGCAAAATTGCAGGCAGCTATATTTGAAATCTTACAGCGTCGGGGCACTCCCTATGACAGAGATAGCTTTAAGCGTATTGTTGCACTTGCCGATGATGAGGATATGCAGAAGCGTTGGAAATTTTTTTGAAAACAATAAAAGATGATACGCTTGAGTTTTCTGTTGTAATCACGGAAATACAGACATTCCTTGAGCCTGTATTTGATGCAATAGTAAATGGGGATGATTGTCAGGGAAATTGGAATAGTATTTCAAAAAATTGGATTGGAGGATAATATTGTGATAGGTAGAAATATAAATGGATATGTAATTAAGGAATTTAAAGGCAGTGGTTCATTTGGAACAGTCTATTCTTGCGAGAAAAATGGGGTGGTATATGCTATAAAGATTTTCAGCTTTTCTTTTGTATTAACAGAATTTTCAAAAGGTAATGACAACAGAATAACAAGAGAAATTACGGCGTTAAAATCTGTTTCACATCCGAATGTAGTTTCTTATGTGGATGATGGGGAATTTGTGGATAATGGAGTTAAATATCTATATGTAATTATGGATTATGTTGATGGTCAAGATTTGGCTCATTATATTCAGACTGTAAATATATCTACTGATGCAGCAACGGCTATATTTAAAGATATTATAAATGGAGTTGATGCTATTCATGCTCAGCACATTGTTCACAGAGATTTAAAGCCTGCAAATATTTATATAACAAAAACTGGTCAGATAAAAATTCTTGACTTTGGACTTTCTAAGTTGATTGATTTCACATCAATTACAAGTACAGGTGCAGAAATTGGTTCTCCGCTTTATATGTCACCAGAACAAGTACAGGACGGGAAAAATGTTGATTATCGTTCTGATTATTATGCTCTAGGTGTTATATATTATGAATTATTGTGCAAGAATAATCCGTATGGAAAAGTACACTCCAGAACTGAGTTGTATTATAAAATAATAAATGAACCAGCAATTAGTATAAGACAATTTATCCCTAATATATCAAATGCAATTGATAACCTTCTGACAGCATTATTAGCAAAAGAAAATTTTAATCGTCCTAATAACATTGATGCAATACTTGAATATTTAGAATCGTCATCTTCAGTAAAAACAAAAATATGCAAAGACTTTTCACCTTCATTCTTCTTGCGTACATGGAATGAAAAAACAGTAATTGAAGATTATCGAAAAGATGGATATGATGTTGAAAACTACATTTTCCCAATCAATCATCAAAATCAACAAAAAAATTTGCTTAAAAACATTATAGCTTCTGGTTCTAATTTTATGATAGACCCAGCAACCATGCGATTAGCATATGATACTTTTTCCGAAGTCAAAGGATTAGTTTCATTGTCATATGCACCACAGGGCCTTAATAGATTAGAACTTGATGACCTTAAATCGCTAAGTTCAAAACAAGAATATGTTAAGAAAGTTGTTGATACACAACTACAATATAATCCTACTTATATTGTAGCTCCGTTTCATGTAAGCAATAATTCTAATTTGGTTAAAATCAAAGCTACAGACGATGAAAATTGGTTTTCTTTAGATGTGAAATTAGTGTATGAAACAAGGGATTATCTAAGGCAAATTAATAACACATCACCTCTTGTAGGTGGGTTTTGTATTAAAACAGATATCCTTACATCAAAAACGGAAAGAGAATATTTTTTAAATGTGGTTTCTGCGTTACCAAGTGATATTTACTGGATTTATGTTGATTGTATTGACAACAATTCGAATCCGTCTCAACTTTATCACTATGCTAACACATTGTTAACATTACAAAAATCCACAAATAAGCCTGTAATTGCAGGAAGAATAGGAAGCTTTGGTCTTATTCTTTTGGCTTTCGGCCTATTTGGATTTGAATCTGGAGCATCAAGGTTTGAAACCTTTTATGAGGATTTATATAAAAATGCTTCTGACAGTTACAATATGTACTTAAATTATTATTTCCCAGAACTGATGAGAAATGTTCCTATTGAGAGAAAAAATCCTGCTAAAATCATTAGGCTTTTATCATCTGCAACAGGAAAAGATATATCTTGTTCGTGTCCGTATTGTTCGGGGAAAAAACCAGAAGAACTCGTAAATGAACCGCTATCAAAAAAACATTTTCTATATAGACGACAAGAAGAGATAAATACATTGCGTTCATTTAAATCAATTAATGAAAGAGTTGATTACATAGAAACATGTATTCAAAATGCTATTAGTTATCATCAAGCGCTAAAGCCGATTTTTAAGACTGACGATTATAATCATTTTAAGACATGGCTCACAGTTATACAAGAATTAAAGAAGGAATGGTTATAAGAATGTTGGAATCCGAATTAGTCGAGCAAATAGAAAACTATTTAAATAAATATCAAATAAGATATGCAAAAGAGGTGCGTATGGGAATTGGTGTTCCCGATGTTTCAATAAATATTGGTGCTTCAAAATCAATGCCAGTAATAACCGATTTTTATCTATTGTCAATTGTTGAATATCTAAACAGCAAAAGTAGTGCCACAGTAGGTGAGATCTCAGATTGCTTTGGTTTTGATAAATCTAAAACTACTAACTATATCAATCAATTACAAAGCGAAAAAGTTGTAATTCAAAATGGAGATAGAATTCGCATAAAAAGAAAGGTTTTAGGCTTAAATTTAGGAAAGACGATTTCCATTGAGGCAAAGCTAAAAGATTGGAAAAGTGGAATTTTACAAGCAGAAAGATACTTGATGTTTTCAGACTATTCATATTTGGCTTTACCCAAAGATAAAATTAAAAATGTGAATATTGAGCATCTGAATAAGTCTGGTATAGGTTTGTTATCAGTAGATATGTTTGGTATTGAAGAAATTATTAAGCCATCCATGTCCACAGAATGTGAATATAAACAAAAGTATATGCTTACTTCATCAATAATTAAACGGTATCCACATACTATAAAGAGGAGAAAGGATAATGTTTTTTCAAAATTATAATTATAATTTTGAAAAAACTAAGTTGTTTTGAGATAGTTCAGCTTTGATATTTCGCACCATTTCCGAAACCAGCGACCCACAGAAGCATCGGAAATGTTCCAAATAGATAAATTAACTAATAAGTCTCATTTAACGGCTTTTAACATGCCCCTTAAAACAAAAGACAAACTCTTAGGTTATGGAGAATATAGCATAGTCATAATTTCTAAGAATTCATAAGTTGCGCAATATTACTTTTGATTAGCAACTTAATGGAGTGATTTGTATTTAGATATATTTAACGTATATCCTAAAGAAATTGAAATAAAAAAGGTTAATTAAAATTGCACTGATGATTACATTTAATGTGCATTCCTCTACACTCGCCAGAGCGCATGACTGTTAATCATGATGTCACTGGTTCGAGCCCAGTTGGGGGAGCCACAACAGAGTAGTCTTTTGACTACTCTGTTTTTTTATCTAAATTTACTGCTAAATCGGGCGAGAAGGTGAGCGTTAAGAAAACAGTCCTGTGGACTGCTTTTAGTGAACTGGGATTGTGCGAGTTCTGTTTAAGAACCAAACGTAGTATGCGAGGCAGTTACTTTCCTCTCTTACAAAGTAAGTTGGGGGAGCCAGAAAACGACAGGTTTTTACCTGTCGTTTTTTTAGTGAAATAAATCCTTACGAATTTGTGAAATACGCTTTGCGTGTGAAATATTCCCTCTGAATATGAAATGCCTACGGTGTGAGCTGATTTATTTCATTTCACTTTCTGCGTTAGCAGAAAATTTCACAATACGTTATGTAGTATTTCACCGTTTGCACAGCAAACAATTTCACGGAGCAGTTGATGTGTGGAAACGAAATTTCAACCATGTCGAGAATCTTTTTGATTACGGCAGTGCCGTTCGTAAGGTTATGTGTACAACCAATGCGGTTGAAAGCATAAATTCAAGTTTCAGAAAAGTTACAAAAAAGGGTGCTTTTCCAAATGAAATGCACTACTCAAATTGCTCTATTTACGCACAACCGAGCTTTACAAAAAGTGGAATGGCAGCAAGGTCCAAAACTGGGCTATGGTCAGAAATCAACTCGCAACAAACGACAAAATTAAAGCCCGTATTGAAAAATACGAGCACATGATTTAAGGCATTAACATAATTTTTTATGATCTTTATAAAACTTACACACTTTTCTTGACAAAGCCTCCTCATATCTATTATTATAATGATGATGACCATGAACTCCCATTCCCAGGAGAGAAAATGTCACCGGATGGTGGTAATAACCGGTATGTTTACACAATTTACGGTGTGAACAATCCGAGAGTTATTTTTAATAATAGCACTACTGATCCTGCAACCAGACAACAACATCCCGGTATCAATCAACCCGGAATTGAAATAACAGAAGATGAAATGTGGGTAGTAAATGAAACTGCATATATGCATATAGCCAAAAACCACAAGGAATTACAGTTCATTTTTATCGTCCGGCTGATTGGGAGTATTGGAATACAAGGATTTACTTCTATGAAGATAATAATATTCTGATGGAATGGCCTGGTACGCTGATGAATAGTCAAATGTACGATAATTGGTTAACCTATACGATATATGGTGTAGATAATCCTAAAGTAATATTCAATGATTCGAAGAATAAACAGATACCTAGTGTATTGCAACCTGGGCATTTGGTTACAAAAGATGTGTGGTTTAAGGATAATACTTGGACAACATATGAACCAGATTAACTGATTCATTATAATTTTCTAAAGATGAAGGAGCAATTATGTTTGCTCATTCATCTTTGAAATTAGTGCTACAAACTTTTGAAAGGTTTTATATATGAAAACAACTAGATTAATACGAGTAAATATAGTATTTGCAATATCTTTTTGTACAGTTTTTATTTTAATGTTTTCAAGTTGTAAAGAGCTATACCCTATAACAAAAACTGCTGAAGGATATACATTTGAAATTGATGAAAATCAAAATGCTACATTGATAAAAACCGATATATTGGCTGAAACCATTGAAATTCCTTCGGAAATTTCTTCATATAAAGTCAAAAAGCTAAGTTGTGTAGAAGAAGCTGCATTAGTTGGGGTGTCTCTTACAGGTGTATTTGAGGGGAATAATGTTGTAAAAGAAATTATAATACCTGAAGGAGTAGTGGAAACTTATGGCCCGGCTATAGCTAATTGCTATAATCTTGAAAGAATTACTATACCAGGCACAATGACGACATTTGACGTAGTGCGGTGTGATAATTTAAAGGAAGTGAACATTGTTGACGGAGATACTATTACCGAATCCTTTAGTTTCAGCGATTGTTCCGGGCTTGAAGAAATATATTTACCGAAGCAAATTAACAAAATCAGCACTAATGCTTTTGCTCGTTGCTATTCATTAAAAAATGTGAAGTTTTCAAAAAATGTTTATTGTATAGAGAGTGTGGCTTTCCAAGGATGTACTTCACTTACAAATATTGATTTACCCGACAAGCTATCAGAAATAGGTTCAAACGCTTTTCAATGTTGTACTTCTCTGCAAACTATTGATGTTCCGTCAAAGGTCAGGATTATTGAGAGCTGGACATTTGATGGTTGCAAATCTCTTGAAATAGTGAATTTGCCTGAGGACTTAATAAAAATAGGTGACGGAGCTTTTAGGGATTGCGTTTCTTTAGAGAGAATTAATGTCTATGATGAATGTGATTACATTGCGGACAATGCTTTTAACGGATGTGACAAACTTACAATCTGCGGAATGAAGGGTAGTTATGCAGAACAGTATGCAAAAAAACATAACATACCATTTGAAAAATTGGATACAACAATTCAGTCTGTAAATTAATAATTATCGGTTTGTTGATAATTAAAACTATATTTTTTACGAGAGAATTTTAATATGATGGAGAAAATAAAAAAATATAAATTACCTATTGGGATATTGTGTGCAGTGATAGCGATACTTATATTGCTGCAAAGCTGTTCAAGTGAGCATTGGTGGTTTGGGTACACATATGAAACCGATGGATATACAAATAAATCGGCAACAATTGTAAAGATAAACTACCCGTCAGAGAAAGTTGTAATTCCTTCAACAATATTTTTCCATAAAGTAAATGCTTTAGGCGGATATGTTACAGGATACAATTTGTGGGGAGCAGAAAGGAAAGGAATGTTTGAGGACAACGATATAGTAAAAGAGATTGTTGTTTCTGAAGGGATAGAGTATATATTTAACAGATGTTTTTACCATTGTATTTCATTAGAAAGCATACAACTCCCAAGTACTATAAAACAATTCTCTTTTACGAATTGTGAAAGTCTGAAAAATGTTAATTTTAATGGTGATGTAAAAGAAATTGAAAGTTTATCATTTTCAGGCTGTTCTTCATTAGAAATGCTTGTAATTCCGGATAATATTGCTGATCGTGGTATAGCATACGGTGCTTTTTCCGGTTGCACATCACTAAAAAGTATAAATATTCCCGATAATATTACTGCAATACAACGATATACATTTAGTAATTGCATATCCTTAAAACAGTTAGCTTTGTCTAAAAATATTAAGAGCATTGAATGGAGTGCTTTTGAAAATTGCACCTTGCTGGAGAAAATTATCATTTACGATAAGGTAGAATATATTGCAGATAACGCCTTTGAAGGTTGTGATAAGCTCACAATTTATGGAATAAAAGGTAGTTATGCAGAACAGTATGCAAACAAACATGACATACTATTTGAAGAATTGGATAACATAGATGACTGATTATATTTGCGGAGATTAAATAAAGTCAAATTTTAGATTTTAAATGCCGACAAGTTATAGCTGTTAATGCTATTAACTGTCGGCATTATTTTTGGCACCCCATAAAATTTTGTGTAAATAATAATCCTTCAAGCAATAACAAAACAGCGGATTGGAGCTTGTAAAATAAAGTGTGTAAGTTAGAAAAATAACTTGCACACTTTTCTTGACAAAGCCTCAAGAAAATTTGCGTTTGCACTTGCAAGCTGATTTGATACATCATCGTACTTGTCCTTTTCAACATACTGACCGTCTGCAAGGTTGCCGAGCTTAACATCTGCCGCATTGTTTACCTTTTCTGCAAACTGTTCAAATGTCAAAGCTTCGCCGCCAAACAGGGTTTTTAAAATTTCCATTAAGTCCATTTGTTTGCTCCTTTCAATTTATTAGCAATTGTGTGTATGCTCAGATATTTGAGCAATATTAAAACCCCCCGAAATTCGGGAGCTTATAACCATAATCTGTAATTTTCGGGATAAAAGTAAAAGGGATGTTTCAAACACCCCTTTAATACCCTTTTAAATTCGTTTAATTTTGCTTTTATTGAATCAACTATGTAACACTTTACCTTTTAGCAACAAAAACTGATACAAGGCAAATGCGGTACAATTTACAGTTTGCTGATTATATACCGGGAACTAAGTCCTTTATACCTTTAGCAAGTTTGTAGAAACGCTGCATAATTGAATTTTCAGTTAAATATTCCAATCCCTTGAGAGTAATGCGGATATTTGTACAATCAACACTGACATCACCCGAAAGATATTTTGAAGTTCTGACTCCTTTAACATAGCCTGAGTCGGAAAGCATTTCAATATATCTGTTCCAACGCTCCTTGCTTATTTCCAGTCGGTTGTGATCAATCTGAGAAACATCAAATCCATAGCAGCTTCGAGTGTACTCAGAATTTTGTATATACACTTAAAATTATCATTCATATACTGTAACCATCCTTAATATTGCACATTCATAAAATTTGTTTTTATTCAAACTCATAAGGTAGTAAAAATACTTGCAAGAGGCAATAAACCGCTTGTAGTTTGAGAATATGAACAATCTAATTAGGGTACAAATTTTACTCGTGGACTGTGAAAAAACAGCATTGCAAAAAACAATAAGGCACATAACCGTTATCACTTTCGGTTATGTGCCTTTTTATGTGCCTTTTGTAATATAATAAGTTTGTTAAGAATACCACGATTGATTACAGTCCAAAACAAGGAAGATTTCAGTGCGTTAATTTCCAAAGTAAGTTCCACCATGAAAGTTACTTTGAAAATTAACTATTTACTTTTTTGTTTAAGTTTGCGGTAAATATGAATTGTATAATCCGTTATATTGTGTTATTATGTAGTAAAATGGTGTGCAACATTGGTGTTTTGAAAAAATTATGTTGCTGAAATTAAACTTGAAATAACTGACGGGTGGCATATGGTTCGCAAAGTTGACAAAACAAAGCTTCTGACTGTTGTCGGGATAATTATATTCCTGTTTGGAGGTGCGGTGAGAATTTTTTCTCATCTTACTTCCTCGGCGGATAATTATATTGAAAATTTTGATGTTATTATCTTTTCGGGGCTTATTATAGGCTGGGGTGTGTCTGTTGCATATCGCATTGTTCAGAAGAATATACGAATCTGCCTTGTGATATCTGCGGCGCTTATGCTCTTGTGGATGGCTCTTCGTGCCATAAAATACAACAGCCCTGCCGACATCAACACATACGGACGGTATCTTTGGTATTCATATTACATAGCAATGGTGTTTTTGCCGCTTATGATGTTT
>OCRP01000921.1_pt1 | contig 19568 bp, 19 predicted proteins | sample 1538871 | NCBI WGS metagenome assembly OCRP01 (sample SAMN04571731, study PRJEB22368) | human gut metagenome | biome: human gut; material: stool | host: Homo sapiens | place: Luxembourg | collected 2012-09-20 | reverse complement strand
AGTCAATCAAAAAAAGAAAATAATCATATTGTTGAATTAATGAAAAGTGTGCCTGAAGATAAAACTATGATATTGGTTGCGACAGGATCACTTGTTGGAGAAGGTTTTGACCTTGATAGGTTGGATACTTTGTTTCTAGCAATGCCTGTAGCTAGTAGTAGTGTTATAAAACAATTTACAGGAAGAATTCATCGACTATATGATAAAAAATATACAATATTAGTATATGATTATGTAGATGTCCATATTCCAATGTTTGATCGGATGTATGGAAAAAGATTAAAGGCCTACAAAGAATCGGGTTATGAATTAATTTCGGATACTAACGGCATAAAAAGTGAATCGCAAATTTCTCAATCTATATATGATGCAAGTAATTATTATGATGCTTATGTTCAAGATTTAATTCAAGCAAAGAAGAATATTATTGTATCCAGTCCTTCATTATCTGGTGATAGAGTTGTAGAATTTACTAAATTGGTTAAAGAAAAGATGGAAGTTGGGGTTGAAGTAACCGTAGTTTCTTGGATGCCGGATAAAATTAGGTTTGGAAGTTCAAATTACAGAATGCAGTTGTTAGAGGAAATGAGACAATCTGGTTTTTATCTAAAATCTGCAGAAGATAATTGCGAACACTTTGCGATTATTGATCAAGAAATTGTATGGTATGGAAATATAAATTTATTAGGTAAACAAGATGTAGAAGATCATATTATGCGGATTCAAAGTAAAGAAATTGCAAGTGAACTTATGGAAATGACTTTTGGGAATAGTTTATATAATTATTTGAATAACTTCTAGAAATTTTCCTAGAAGTTTTTCTATTTGTGATAAAATAATGGGCAGGTGATATTTGATGAGTGAAAAAAGAGAAGGTTACCAATTTGTTGGTTGGTATATAGATAAAGAGTGTACAAAAAGATTAAATCCAGGTGGGGTGCTTCCTCATTCTGTGACTTTATATGATAAATGGATTCCTATTTGGTATCCCATTGAATATGATGTGGACGGCGGAGTTATGTCGCGTCGTAATCCAAGATATACATGCATTGAATCGGAAGAATTATTGTTGTATCCGGCATTTAAAAAAGGCGTTATGTTTGTAGGTTGGCAGTTTAATGGTGAAATTATAACAAGTTTACCAGCAGGCATTCATGAACCGGTCATATTAACAGCTATTTATAAAGAATGTCCAGTTATCCACTTTGAAACGTGTGGTGGAGCCAATTATATGGATGTATGTACGGATGAACATGGCTTATTGGAAAATTTAAAGCCGCCAGTTCGAGTTGGATATACCTTTGATGGATGGTTCTGGGATTGTGATTATCGTTGGCGTTATAACTTGGATGAACCCATTCATGAGTCTTGTACTTTATATGCCCAGTGGCAAGTAAGTCAATATAAGATTACATATGATTTGAATGGTGGATTAAGTAGTCGAAGAAATCCAAAGTCATATACGTATTTTTCGGATACGATTCATTTGTTGCCGGCTACAAAGCCAGGTTATGAATTTGTTGGTTGGTTTGACGAAAGAGGAAATGAGTTAAATGTCATTCGGGAGCATTCAATGGGAAATAAGCATTTAATTGCACAGTTTAGAAAGAGGGAATTGAATTAGTATGCAAAATCCTTTAGGGTATGAAAAAGAGTCATCATTATTAAAAAAGTTTGCGATACCAAGTATTATCTCAATGCTTGTATCGTCACTATATAACATTGTAGATCAAATCTTTATTGGTCAAGGTGTTGGTTTTCTAGGAAATGCTGCAACCAATGTGGCTTTTCCATTGACAACAATTGCGCTTGCGATTGCACTGTTGATTGGGATTGGTTCAGCAAGTTTATTTAGCTTATATCTAGGTGAAAAAAGGCCAGAACGATCAAGTAGTATTGCTGGCAATGGTATTAGTATGTCTGTTCTTTGCTCAGTAATCTATGTTGTTTTAGTACTTGTATTTCTTGAACCGCTACTAAAATCATTTGGCGCAACAAGCACAATTATGCCTTTGGCACTTGAATATACACGAATAACAACTTTGGGTGTTCCGTTTTTGATTACGACAAATGTGATTAGTAACTTGATTCGTGCAGATGGGTCACCAAAATATTCAATGACATGTATGGTTGCGGGTGCTGTTGTGAATACTATATTAGATCCACTATTTATCTTTGTATTTCATATGGGTGTCGCTGGGGCTGCCCTCGCCACAGTAGCTGGGCAAGTGATTTCATTTTTTATTGCCGCTTGGTATATTAAGAGTTTTCAACATATTGAATTTAATAAAAGTAGTTTACGCATTTCTTTAAAGGATACAAAGGAAATGGCAACCATTGGAATGAGTGCTTCATTAAATCAGATTGCGATTTTGTTTGTACAAATCGTATTAAATAATTCATTGACGTATTATGGACAATTTACTAAGTTTGGTAGTGATATTCCTTTAGCTGCCTGTGGCATTGTGATGAAAACCAATGCGATATTATTAGCTATCATCATTGGTATTTCGCAAGGAATGCAGCCAATTATTGGATTTAATTATGGAGCCCAAAAATATGAGCGTGTTAAAAAGACGTTCAAACTTGCGATCAGTGTAAATTTGGTTGTTTCATTTATTGGCTGGGCTTTATTTCAGTTCTGCACAAGTACTGTATTATCAATATTTGGATCAGGGGATGCGAACTATTTTGAATTTGCGACAATGTTTATGCGAATCTATCTAATGCTAGTATGTGTTGATGGAGTACAAATGTTATCGTCTAGCTTCTTTTCGTCAATTAAAAAAGCCTATTTAGGAATGTTTTTATCTATGACTAGACAAGTATTATTTTTGATTCCACTTGTTTTGATCTTACCTAAATTTTTTGGGTTGAATGGAATCTTATATGCGGCTCCAATCGCGGATTTTGTTGCTTTTGTAGTGTCCGTTATTTGTATTTTGGCTGAATTCAAGAAGTTAAATGAATTAGAAAAAAATATGAAAGTAGACTCTCTATAAAAGGAGAGTTTTTTTCTAGAGATGACATTCTTTGGATTCTGTATTTTAAAAATGCGTAGAATTGATTATTGTCGATATTTATGGTAGAATACTAATGTTTCGCATGGAGGTATAAGTGAACGCATATTATCATTCTTTAATCGAAGAAATAAAAAAAGAGATAGATGAAAAAAGTTATGCCCAGGCGTACGAATTGATTTGTCAGGAGCTGAACATGCCTTATGTTCCACAAGATGCATTGGAGTTATTAGAATCTTATAAGTCAGAATGCAAACCTTATTTGGAACAGAAGAATAAGAGTATGGATTTCAACAAGTTACAAGATTATATTCATGGAAGTCTAGAACAAAAAATCTATGCGATTTCTATGTTAGAAAACATGAATTTAAGAATGTGTCATGATGAAGTTCAGGTATTATTGGATTCAGATTTACCTGATGAATATAAGGGTACATTGATTGAGGCTTTAATGGAGCAGAAAATCGATGATCCATTTGATTTGATAAAATCCGGATTGAACATTACATTTATTCCAAGTGCCATCTTACCTATGGAGCAAGACTTGTCAATCTGTGAAGCAAGTTCATTATTTGAAAGTTGGTTTACAAATGAAGAGCCAACTATGGTTCAATTTTGTATGTCACTTTTGATGCAGCTTGTTTTATATGAAAGACCATTTGATCAAGAAGATAAAGATCCTTACCAACTTGCGAAAAGTGTAACAAGACTTGTGTATGATGCAATGCAGAAATCCGATGAATGGCCTGGTTTTGTGAAAAAACAAGGTCTTGAAAAAATTGAGGATATTGAGTTATCCATTGAAAAGCGAGGAGAAAACAATGACTAGTACTTGGACTTTGAAAGAAAATTCTACTGGTGAATTAGAAGTAACAGTAGAAGGTGAAGCTTGGAAAAAAGCACAGAAAAAAGCATTAAACTATGCTAAATCTCACATGAGTTTGAAAGGATTCCGTCAAGGACAAATTCCTGATGCATTAGTTAAAAAACAACTTTCTTCAAAAGCATTATATGATATGGCTAGTGAAGAAGTTGCTAATGAAGCATTATCAGAAGGAATCAAAGAACACAATATCGAATTAGTAGCTCGTCCTACTTTAGATGTTAAAGAAGCTGATGATGAAAAAGCCGTATTAGTATTTACATGTACAGTACTTCCTGAAGTAACTTTAGGTGAATACAAAGGATTAGATATCAAAAAAGCGGACGTAGAAGTTACAGAAGAAGATGTTGAAAACGAAGTTAAACGTGTTCAAGATCGTTATGCGGACTGGGTTGTTCGTGAAGATGACGATGCTGCTCAATTAGGTGATCAAGTAGTTATCGACTTTGTAGGAACAAAAGATGGTGTAGCATTCGAAGGTGGATCTGGAGAAAATTATCCATTAGAACTTGGTTCAGGATCATTCATTCCAGGTTTCGAAGAACAATTAGTTGGAGTTAAGAAAGGTGAAGAAAAAGACGTTGAAGTAACTTTCCCTGAAAACTACCAAGCAGCTGAACTTGCTGGTCAACCTGCAACATTCCACTGCACAGTTCACGAAGTAAAATATAAAGATCTTCCTGAATTAAATGATGAATTAATCAAAAAATTAAAAATCGAAAACGTTGAAACAGTTGATGCATATAAAGAAAAAGTAAAAACAGATTTAACGGCTCAAAAAGAAAGAGAAGCTGAAGAAAACTTCACTAATGAATTATTAGGAAAAGTTTGTGATAACGCAAACGTTGAAATTCCAGCAGCTATGATCGATGCAGAAGTTGATCGTATGTATAGAGAATTCGAAGGTCGTATGCAACAATCTGGATTCACTGCTAAACAATTCTTAGAAGCAACTCATCAGACTGAAGAAGCAATTCGTGCTCAAATGAGCCCAGAAGCTGCTGCTCGTGTTAAGACTCAATTAGTATTAGAAGCTATCGTAAAAGCTGAAAGCATCGAAGCTAGTGATGAAGATGTAGAAAAAGAATTTACTACAATGTCTGAAATGTACAATATGGAAGTTGAAAAAATCAAATCATTGATTTCTCCAGAAAGTATTAAAGCAGATTTAGCTAATCAAAAAGCATTAGACTTCATTAAAACTTCTGTAAAGTAGTATAATGTAAACGAAAAAAGACGCCTAGCGTCTTTTTCCATATTTAATATAAGGAGGTTTTTTGTATGGAATTAAATACCTATCCTTTAGTTTGTACAAGAGGAGTCGTACTGTACCCAAATCAAGAAATTGTCATTGATGTAGGTAGAGATAACTCTGTACATGCTGTTGAAAATGCGCAGGATAATTATGATAAAAAGATTTGTTTGTTTTCTCAAAAAGAACTTGAACAAGAAAATCCTGCAACCGAAGACATATATTCTGTAGGGACTTTGTGTGAAATTCGTCATATTCGTCGTTTTGATAACTTTTTACGCGTTAAATTCCGTGGAATTAAGCGTGTTAAATTAAATAAATGGATCAATGGAAGCTTGAGTGATCTTGTGGAAGTTGAAATTCTTGAAAGCGAAAAACAAGATACGGTTGAAGAGGAAGCCTTAATTCGCATGATCGCAGATGAGCTTGATCGCATGCAAGGTCAGGATCGTTTTGTGACAAAAGAAATTGTTATGGAAATCTCTAAAGGTATGGGCGGTGAATTCTTAAGTGATAAAGCTGTTCAGGGGTTACCTTTAGACCTTGAAAGAAAACAAAAATATCTTGAAACACTTGGAGTGAATGATCGTTTGATGATGTTACTTCAAGATATGGCAAAAGAAAAAAAGATGAGTGAAGTTGAAAAACAAATCAACGAAACTGTAAAAGAAAGAATCGATCAAGGGCAAAAGGACTACTATCTTCGTGAAAAGATGAATGTCATTCGTGAAGAATTAGGGGATACAGTTGCTCAAGATGAAGATGCAGCTAAGATTCGCAAACGTTTAGCTGAAAATCCATATCCTGACTATATTAAGAAAAAGGTATCGGATGAAGTAAGTCGTTATGAAATGCTTCCTATGGCTAGTGGAGAAACTGGCGTAATCAAAGCGTATATTGATTGGCTAATGGATCTTCCTTGGCAACAAACAAAAGATAATGAGGATTTAAATGCGGCAGAAGCCACTTTAAATGCAGATCATTATGGTCTAGAAAAAGTGAAAGAACGTATTCTAGAATATTTAGCTGTTAAACAAATGACAAATTCATTAAATGCACCAATCATTTGTTTGGTGGGTCCTCCTGGAGTTGGTAAAACATCTTTGGCAAAAAGTGTAGCACGTGCATTAGATCGTAAATTTGTGAAGATGTCTCTTGGTGGTGTTCGTGACGAAGCGGAAATTCGAGGACATAGAAGAACGTATTTAGGAGCTTTGCCTGGACGTATCATTCAAGGCATGAAAAAGGCAGGCGTGACAAATCCTGTATTCTTAATTGATGAAATTGATAAAATGGCAAGTGATTATAAGGGAGATCCATCAAGTGCAATGCTTGAAGTATTGGATCCTGAACAAAACTCAGTTTTCTCAGATCACTATATTGAAGAGCCTTATGATTTATCAAAAGTATTATTCATCGCAACAGCTAACTATTTAGAAAATATTCCACCTGCATTAAGAGATCGTTTGGAAATCATTGAATTATCAAGCTATACAGATGCAGAAAAGGTTCATATTGCCAAGGATCACTTAGTGCCTAAACAATTAAAATTGAATGGATTAAAACCATCTCAATTAAAAATTGATGATGACATGTTACTATATTTAATTCGTTACTATACTCGTGAAGCGGGAGTTCGTTCATTAGAGCGTACAATTGCGACAATTTGCCGTAAAACTGTATTGGCTATCTTAAAAAACAACAAACGCAGCATTAAGTTAACTAAGAAATTAGTTCATGAGTGGTTGGGTAATGAAAAAGTTGACTATGGTAAAAAAGAAAAGAAAGATCAAGTTGGAACTGTAACAGGACTTGCCTATACAAGTTTTGGTGGTGATATCCTTCAAATCGAGGCAACTCGCTTTACAGGTAAAGGAAGACTTGTTCTTACTGGACAATTAGGTGATGTCATGAAGGAAAGTGCTAGTATTGCGCTAGACTATGTTCGTACGCATGCAACTGAATTCAAAATCGATCCAAAATTGTTTGAAGAAAATGATGTACATATTCACGTACCAGAAGGTGCTGTACCAAAAGATGGACCAAGTGCTGGTGTTACAATGACAACGGCATTAGTATCTTGTTTCTCTAATATTCCAGTTAAAGCGAATTTAGCTATGACTGGTGAAGTTACGCTAAGAGGAAATGTTCTTCCTATTGGTGGATTGAAAGAGAAATCATTGGCAGCACATCGTTCTGGAATTGATACAATCTTGATTCCAAAAGAAAATGTAAAAGACTTAGATGATGTACCTCAAGAAGTAAAAGATGCAGTTACTTTTATTCCTTGTTCAAATGTATCTCAAGTGTTACATAACGCATTGGTAAAATAGTATGATCAGTGAATTTGTGATTAGTGCTGTCGAAAAAGAACAATGGCCGGAATCTGATTTACCAGAAGTTGTCGTCGTTGGACGTAGTAATGTTGGAAAATCAAGCTTTATTAATGCATTGACTAATAAGAAGAAACTTGCCTATGTAGGAAATACACCAGGTAAAACACGTTTAATCAATTTCTTTAAGATTGATGATAAATGGATGTTGGTGGATGTTCCAGGATATGGCTATGCGAAAATGTCTAAACAAATGCTGATTAAGATGGGTAAAATGATGGATACATATTTTAACCAAAGAGAGCAGATTTGTTGCGTTGTACAACTTGTTGATGCAAGACATGGAGCCACGCATGATGATTTAGATATGATTGAAATGATTCAAAGTCTTGGAATTCAAATTGTTATTGTTGCTACAAAAGTCGATAAGATTCCTAAGACAAAACGTGTTCGTGCATTGAAAGATATTTCTCAACAGCTTCATTTGCCAATGAAAAACATCTTTGGGATTAGTAGTACAGAAAAAACAGGTTTTGAACCTGTCTTAGAAAGAATCAATGAAATTGTAGAACAGGCTAAAAAATAGTCTGTTCTTTTATTATAATGTATGATAATCGATTGCGTATGTAAGTACAATGACTTATAATAAAGAAAAAAAGGAGCTTATTTTATGTCAAAAACATCAAATGTATACGCAAGAATTGAACCAGAAACAAAAGAACAAGCAGAAGCCATTTTATCAAAATTAGGAATACCATCTTCTGTCGCAATTAACATGTTCTATAATCAAATCATTTTAAATAATGGTTTACCTTTTGATGTGAAAATTCCATCAAATAAAATTTTAAATGAAGATGAACTTACAAAAGAGGAATTAGCTAAAGAGATATTTGCTGCTCATGATGAAGTTTTAAAAGGGAATACAATTCCTTTTGATCAGTTTTATGAATCATTGAAAAAGGATCTAAAACTATGAATTTTGAAGTAGAAATATCATATAAGGCAAATTTGGATATTCGACACATTTATGAGTATTATGTCATGAATAATTTTGATTTGAATTATGTGAAGCACTTAATAAACGGAATTGTTTCACTTATTAAATCTTTAGAATATTTGCCAGAAAGATATCCAAGATTTGAATTATTAAAAAAAGAAACTAATGTTAGATATGCAATATACAAAAAATATAAAATAATTTATGAAGTAATGGATGATCAAGTTTATATATTAAGAGTGATTCATCATTTTAAGAGTGATTCATCATTCGCAAAATATTACTACTAATTTTTTTCTTGCAGATAATGAAATCCCTTATGTGGTAGAATCTGATTAAGAAATAGTAGAAAAGGCTAAAAAATAGTCTGCTCTTTTATATTGTCTAAAAGATTTGAGAATGAAATGATTTTGGTGTATGAGTATGTTAAAATGAAGCCCTAAAAAGGAGTGCTAAGCTTATGAAACAAAACCCAACACCTTGTATTACGAATCTTTAATGTTGACAATTGCTGGAATTGTGAATGTTTTTGGAATCACATTGCTTATGACACCTGTGAAATTATATGATAGTGGAATTTCTGGAACTTCTATGCTACTTGAACAGATTACACCATCTTATTTATCATTATCACTATTCTTATTAATATTAAACATTCCTTTATTTTGATTGGACTCAAAAAACAAGGAAAGAAATTTACCTTTTATGCCATATATACCGTCTTTATATATTCCTTATTCGCATAGCTGGTTGTGGATGTTTTGCCAATCGATGTAAGTATTGCTTCACCATTAGCAGATACGGATTTATTACTTTGTGCACTATTTGGTGGTATGATTTCAGGTATCGGAAACCGTAGGTACCTTTGTAATGATCTATAATGTGATTCTATACATGTTTTGTAGGATTGTATTAAATAGCTGGGGATTACCACTCTATCCGGTTGTTGCTTATTCAGTAGCATTAAAGACAATTGACTTTGATTGATCGAGCTAAATGTGCAATGATTGTAACTGAGTATCCAACCGAAATATGTGAAGCATTAAGTAATACTTTTGGAAAGTGGCGTTACTCGAGTGGATGCCACGGGTGGATATTCAAAAAGTCTTAAATCCATTGTCTATTTTGTATAGTCAACCGATACCAAGTGAATCGTATGAAAGAACAAGTTCATGAAATCAATTCTAAAGCTTATATTATCATGAGTGAAGTGGCAGATATTTTTTCAAATAATATGGATAAAGCATAAAGAAAAGTGGGGAAATTAAATTTCCTCCACTTGTTTTGTCCATAGATTTCTTGATGCATCACTTGGCATTCTCCAATCACCTCTAGGTGAGAAACAAATAGATCCAACCTTAACACCATCTGGCATACAGTTTCTTTTGAATTGTTGGGTAAAGAAACGATTGTAGAATGTTACGATGGCCTTTTTTATGGTTTCCTTTTCTACATCTTTAAATGCAGCACAAGCTAAATCATAGATTTTCTTTGGTTCATCGTGATGTCTTAACATTTGATATAAGAAGAAATCATGTAGATCATAAGAACCCAATACTTCTTCTGTTTTTTGAGCAATCTTACCATTTTTATCGGGTGGTAAAAGCTCTGGAGATACTGGTGTATCACAAATATCCATCAATACATCATGTAATACTTCATCTTTTAAAGCAACACTTTCAACAATATAACGAACAAGTGTCTTAGGAACACTGGCATTGACTGCATACATACTCATGTGATCTCCATTATATGTACACCATCCTAGAGCAAGTTCACTTAAATCTCCAGTACCTACAACGATCGCATTGTAGGCATTGCTTAAATCCATAAGAATTTGTGTTCTTTCACGAGCTTGTGAGTTTTCATACGTAATATTATGAACTTCTGGATCGTGGTGAATATCTTTAAAGTGTTGGTTTACACCATCCACAATAGAAATTTCTTCACTAGATACATGAAGTAGGTCCATTAAGATTTGCGCATTGGATTTAGTACGTTTTGTTGTTCCAAAACCAGGCATTGTGATCGCATGAATTCCTTTTGAATCATAATTGTTGATTTTAAAGGCTTCATGGCATACAAGTAAAGCTAAAGTAGAATCAAGTCCACCACTAATTCCAATCACAACATCTTTACAATGAATCTTAGAAAGACGTGTTGCTAAGCCTTGTGCTTGAATGTGTAATATTTCTAAGCAGCGAACAATTCTTTCATCTTGATTATTTGGAACAAAAGGATAAGCATCAATATAACGATCGAATTCAATTTCATGGATTGGTTTTGATGCGAAATCTACGGTTGTGTAATTTACATGGAATAAATCTTGCATGCTTGTCTTATAGTGTAGACGATCATGGTTTAAGTGGTCTAAATCAATTTGTCCATAAATAATTTTATCTGTTTTTGTCTCATTTAAGATAACCCCGTTTTCACAAATTAAATTGTGTCCAGAGAAAACCAAATCACTTGAACTTTCTGTAGGACCAGCACTAGCATAAATATAGCCTGCATAACATTTAGCACTTTGATCTTTGACTAAATTTCTTCTGTAATTTGCTTTTGAGATGATTTCATTGGAAGCACTTAGATTACATAATATATTTGCTCCAGCTAGTGCATGGGTTGAACTTACTGGAATTGTCACCCATAGATCTTCACATATTTCAATACCTAAACAAGCCGATGTTGTTGTATCTTTAAATACGATATGATTTGAAACAGGCACTTTTTTATTTTTATAAGTAAATGTTGTGTTTTCTTTCAATTCACTAGCACTTGAGAACCATCTTGTTTCATAGAATTCGTTGTAGCTAGGAATATATGTTTTTACTTGAATACCTAGAATATCATGGTTAAAACAAATGGCAGCGCAGTTATAAAGCTTATTATCAATTTCCAAAGGTAAGCCTAAGACTGCAACAAGGTTTTCTGGTAGTTCTTCGACAATTTCAAATAGAACTTGTTTTGCTTTATTTAATAATGTGTGTTCGTAGAATAAATCTTGACATGTATATCCAGTAATACATAGTTCTGGAAATACAACAAGTTGTGTATCTGAATCCAATTCTTGGATACATTTTAAAATTTCTTCTTTGTTTGCCTGTGGATCTCCAATTGAAACATTTAGAGTACAGGCAGCCGTTTTATAATATGAATAACGATGCATGTTGATACCTCATTTCCATTAAAAATTATATCAAAAAAAGACGTCCATTTTAAGGACGTCTTTGATTAATGTTCACTTAGTTCGTGAAGACAATCTCCATATGCAGATTCATCTGCATCTTTTTTATCGTTTTCAGTAGCATATTTTTTAACTAATGCACTTGATTTGTTGATTGGTTGTAAAGTACCAGCACCTGCAACACATCCACCAGGACATGCCATACCTTCTAGTAGGTATCCGTTTAGTCTTCCGGCTTTTGCCATCATCAACATTGTTTTACAGTTCTTTAATCCTTCAGCAGCTTGAACTTTAACTTCAGTTCCAGGGTGTTCTTTTAGGATTAAATCTTTAACGGCTTTGGCAACACCACCACTCACGGCAAATCCACGACCTGCATTTGTTCCTTCTGTTAATGGATCTGAAGTAGTGATTTGGTCTAATTCAATACCTTTCGCATTGAACATACCCATAACTTCCTCAAAAGTTAATACGAAGTCAATATCGCTGCGGATTGATTTACGGCTTGCTTCCAATTTCTTAGCAGCGCAAGGACCGATGAATACAACTTTAGCGTTTGGTTTTTCTTTTTTGATCAAACGACCTGTTAATACCATTGGAGTTAATGCCATTGAAATATATGGTGCAAAGTCAGGGAAGTTTTTCTTCGCCATAACTGACCATGCAGGACAGCAACTTGTAGCCATAAATGGTTGTTTTTCAGGAACTTTCTCTAAGAAGTCTTCCGCTTCTTCAATTGTACATAAGTCAGCACCAATCGCAACTTCTACAACATCCGCAAAACCTACAGATTTTAATGCAGCTTTTACTTTATCTGGAGTTACAGCTGGACCAAATTGACCAACGAAAGCAGGGGCAACAGCTGCAATGACTTCATAACCCTCTTTCATGGCATAGATTGTTTGGAAAATCTGTCCTTTATCAACGATAGCTCCAAATGGGCAGTTAACTAGACACATTCCACAACTAACACATTTATCATAATCAATTTCTGCTTTTCCATCTGCATCGGATTTAATTGCATCCATACCGCAGCTAGCAGCACATGGACGTTCTAATTTAGTAATTGCGTGATAAGGACATGCATCCATACAACGTCCACATTTAATACATTTTTCTTGATCAATACAGCTTTTACCATTTACGATATGAATCGCATCTTTTGGACAAACTTCTGTACATTGGTGTGATAAACATCCTTGACAAGCGTTTGTTACAAATACTTTCTTTTCTGGACATGCATTACATGCAAATTTAATAATGTTGATAAGTGGATCATCATAGTATTTTTTAGCGATCGTACTTTCTTCAATTCCATCAGAGATGTTTGTATATTCTGTAATGTCACGAACAGGTAAGCCCATACCTAAACGTAATCTTTCGCCAATGATTGCACGTTCTAGAAAGATGCTGTCACGATATTTTGCTTTTGTACCAGGTAAAATTTCATATGGAATCTCTTCCATACGTTTCGAATAATCTGTATTGTCATCGTACGCCATTGAAGCGATGGCAGTAAAGACCTGACGACGAAGGTCAGTTACCGAGTTATAAATTCCTCTCATATTTCCTCCTATTTTTATTCCTCATATAGACTCATACATTATTATATAGTAAAAAGTCTATTTGTGAAAGTTTTAATTAGTATAAAATATTATTATTTTTTTCGAATAGTGATATAATACCGTGCGGGGTGAATTGTTTGGTAAAAATTGTATGGGATTGGAACGGAACTTTGTTAGACGATGTCGATTTATGTTTTTCATGTATCAACCGACTTTTAGTGAATCATAAACTACAGCCGTTAAGCACTTTAAATCAATATCGAGAAGTATTTACATTTCCAATAGAGGATTATTATAAAAGGGTAGGCTTTAATTTTGATAAAATACCTTTTTCCATATTGGCTCACGAATATATGGAAGATTATCAAGAAAAAAGTTATGATTGTAATTTACATGCAGATGTATTGAATGTTGTAGAAAAGGCTAAGCGTTTAGGCTTTTCACAAACTGTACTTTCTGCAAGCAAGATGGATTATCTTCTAAGACAAATGCAAAATTTAAATGTAGATACTTTATTTGATTCAATTTATGGAATCAATGATATCTATGCGAAAAGTAAAGTGGAATTAGCCCATGCGTTTAAACAAACATGCAGCCAAGATGATGAAATTTATTTTGTAGGAGATAGCGTTCATGATTATGAAGTCGCAAAAAGTATTGATGCCAAATGTATCTTGGTGACAACAGGGCATCAAAATCGTAAGACTTTAGAAAGTGTGAATGTACCGGTTATGGACAGTTTAATGGAAAGTTTGGATTTTATTTATGAAAGAGATTAAGATCAATCAAAATGATGCGAATCAAAGATTAGATAAGTTTTTAATGAAAACTTTTCCTAAGCTAGGCAAGTCAATGATGTATAAGGCGATTCGAAATAAAAAAATCAAAGTAAATCGCAAGCGTTGTACTTTTGATCAGAAAATCCAGGAAAATGATAGTATTCTATTGTTTTTACCTCCGGATGTTTTAGAAGAGAAAAAAGTGGAAACAAATTATATATCATCGAAATTAGATGTCATTTATGAAGATGAAAATATCTTAATTGTGAATAAGCCACATGGCTTATTATCACAGAGTGATCAAAGTCAAAATCAAGATTGTCTAGTGAATCGTGTGCAGGCATATTTAATGGAGAAAAACGAATATGATCCTAATAAGGAACATTCTTTTGCGCCTAGTATTTGTCATAGATTAGATCGAAACACAACGGGTCTAGTGATTGCTGCAAAAAATGCGAATGCTTTAAGAAAAGTAAATGAGGCAATCGCAAATCGTACGATTCAAAAGATGTATCGAGCCCATGTTGTGGGTACTTTTGAACAAAAAGATTTTACTATGTGTTATTACATTCGCAAAGAAAATACAATTGCGAAGGTAAGCAATAAAAAATTAGAAGGCTATCAAAAAGCATTAATGGATGTACATGTTGAAAGAGATGATGGCGAGAATTCAATTTGTACAATTACTCTTCATACAGGAAGATTTCATCAGATTCGTGCTTTAATGGGGCACATACAACATCCTTTGTTGGGTGATGTAAAATATGGATATCATGGAAAAAAAAGGCCGGTAGAATTGATGGCATATCGGTTGGAATTTCATGATGTAGATTTACCACTTCAACAAACGGTGTTTGAAATTCCAAGAGCATAGTAGGAGGGTATGAATATGCAAGAATATCGATATCTATTAGATATTGCCTTAATTTTATTAATGACAAAAGCCTTTGGACTTTTTTCTCGTCGATTACGTATGCCATCTGTAGTAGGTGCATTGATCGCAGGAATCGTTTTAGGGCCTGCGGTATTAAATATAGTTGAGCCAAGTAAGTTAATTGAATCTTTATCGGAAATTGGTGTTATCGTCTTAATGTTTGCGGCTGGTCTTGAAACAAGCATAACAGATTTAAAGAAAGCAGGGCTAAAAGCATTTATTATTGCGACACTTGGTGTGTTGGTTCCATTAGCTGTTGGATACGTGGTTGGTGGATTCTATAATGTTGGACCAGATGCATGGTTACACAACTTATTCTTAGGTGTTATTTTAACAGCTACAAGTGTTGGTATTACGGTAGAAACATTAAAAGAAATGGGATGTATGTCTACAGAAAGTGGAAATGCGATTCTAGCAGCCGCTGTTATTGATGATGTTTTAGGTATTATTTGTTTAACATTAGTAACAGGTATGGCTGATAGTTCAGTTAATATTGGTGTTGTTATGTTTAAAATTTTACTATTCTTTGTGTTTGCCGTTGTTGTAGGTTTGATTTTACACAAAGTATTCTCATGGTGGTTTGAACATGATTCATGTGGTGGACTACAAAGATATTCAATCGTATCTTTTGCGTTCGCATTGATCATGGCCTTCTGTTCAGAAGCATTCTTTGGTGTTGCAGATATCACTGGTAGTTTTGTGGCTGGTTTGATTCTTTCAGGTACAAGACAATGTGATTATGTCACAAAACGTATTTCAACATTATCTTATATGTTGATTACGCCTGTATTCTTTGCGAGTATTGGATTAAAACTTTCTCCAATCACATGGAATGCCAAACTTATTGAGCTAGTTATTGTATTATGTGTGATTGCCGTTTTGACAAAAATTGTTGGATGTGGTCTAGGTGCTATTGTATGTAAATATACACCTACACAAGCCATTCGTATTGGATGTGGTATGATCAGTCGTGGTGAAGTTGCCTTGATTGTCGCAAATAAAGGTATGGCATTAGGTATCTTACCTGAAGTCTTTGTGACTCCAGTATTATTGTGTGTCGTATTCACAACGGTTATTACACCAATCTTGTTAAAAATCGTATATAAAAAGAAACCAAATGATGCAGATTTTGTACAAACTGCAAATTGTTAATAATAAATTCACATTGAGTCTTTATACTGAAAGTATGAAGACTCTTTTTTTAATGCTTATCATTACTTTTTTAATCAAACCATTTCAACTATCGACTGTTTATTTCGTTTTATTCTTGTATTTTCTTGCCAAAAAAGACTATGAAACGATGTATATTGAAAAGTATTGGGTTTTTCCATCGATACTTCTTTTATTCTTTTGTTCAAGTTATGTGCCATTATTAAATCGAATCTGTACAAGTCTAGTTTTTCTTTTTGTCAGTGGAACCATTAAATTGATTAAATCCGATTGGATTGGCAGTGCCGATGTGTGTTATTTGGTTTTTTTTGGATTTTATTTAGGTATAGAAAGAATGCTTGTAGCTTTATATATTAGTGTTTTACTTGGAATACTTTGGATTTCATATAAAAAAAAGCATATCCTTCCCTATATATCGTGTTTGGCAATTGGTGTATGGATTGCCGTTTTGAAAGGATATACGATTTTCTATTTTCTAATGAATCTTTTTTCTTGAGGACAAGTAATATTTACATCATTAAATTGAATATGATGACTTTGAAGTAAAAGTCCTGTATTATCAATTTTTTTACCTCCATATAGAGGATCGTTTAAAATGGGATGGTTCAAAGAAGCACATTGAACACGGATTTGATGTTTTCTTCCGGTAAGAATCGTTACTTGAATTAATGAACAATCTTTATAATTTTTAAGTGTATTAAATATTGAAACACTTTCTTTTCCATTTGGATGAATGATCATTTTCTTGGCATTATGACGATCTCTTGCGATATTTGAAATGATCTTTTTATTTTTATAATTTGTATGACCTTGTACTAAGGCAATATATTCTTTTTTTATATGGTGCTCTTCCATGTTTTTATCGCAATAGGCCTGAAAGAATGGATGCTTACAAAATAACACCAAACCACTTGTTTCATAGTCAATTCGATGGATAGCTTGAGCTGGATATTTGTTTTGGTTTAATTGTAAATATCCATTGACTCGAGCTTGTAGAGTGTCTTGGTTGTTTCCATCATCGTGAACCAATAAAAATGGAGGCTTAAAGGCTACAATCAAAAATGTATTTTCGTATAAAATGTCAACCGGTTCATAATTTATTTCAACATCTTTTTCTGGGTAATTAAAATAAATCGTCTTTTTCTCTTCATCTATTTTGAGATGCTTTTTATGTGTTTTTGAAATACAAAAAGTCTCAAAGATTTCTTGAGAAGTTGTTGTATAGCGCATGTAGTTTTCATTTATATTTTTTATGAGCATATCAATAGAATATTTTAATGATGCGTGTCATAATGTCAATAGAAGAACAGGAGGAATACTTATGAAAATCTTTAAAAATTTAGAAAACGGTAGTGTTGTTGAAGGATTGTTGATGGATGTTGTTCCTAATGGGTATCGTGAATTAAAAGCGGGTGAAGTGGATGCGGCACAAGAAAAGCATGTTCCACAAGTAAGTGTAGAAGATAATAAACTTAAAGTTGTAGTTGGAAGTGTTGAACATCCAATGTTAGAAGCACACTATATCACAAATATCTGGGTTGAATATAGTGATGGAACTGTGGATCGTGCAGGACTAGTACCAGGAATGAAACCAGAATATGTTTTTGATCCAAAAGGAAGAACAGGTAAGGTGACTGTGTATGAGTATTGTAATTTGCATGGTTTATGGAAAAATGAAATAGAATTGTAATTAAAATGTAAAAATAGTGACAGATTGTTGAAATAAACAATCTGTTTTTTTATAATAGGTTTATGTATAAAGAAAAGTTAAGAGAATCATTTAAAGTATATGATGAAATCGTATTAAAGTGTTTTTGTGGGATTTTTATTGGTGCTATTGTTGCACTTTGTGAAGTTGTTTTTGGCAAAGGTCTAGAATGGATCTTAAATTTTAGAGAACATATGGGATGTGTTATGTTAGTAGGACTTCCGTTTGCTGGTTTAGCCATTGTGTTCTTGTTTGATCATTGGGGAAGAATCTCTAGAAAAGGTATGGGGCTTGTCTTTGAAGTTGATCAAGGAAAGAGTGATTGGATTCCTCTTCGTATGGCACCGTTTATGGTCGTGTCGACATGGATTACACATTTCTTTGGTGGTAGTGCTGGTCGAGAAGGAGTTGCAATGCAGATTGGAGCGACTGTATCCCATTATTTCGGTAAGTATTTTCGTTTTAAAAATAGTGGTGTCATCTTCATGGTTGCAGGTATGGCAGCTGGTTTTGCTGGTTTATTTGGAACTCCAATTACGGCTATTTTCTTTGCCTTAGAAGTACTTGTTGCGGGAACCTTAAAATATCGAGCTATGTCATGTGCAATTCCGGCTAGTTTTACAGCAGCCTATGTTTCTAGTTTATTTGGATTACATAAGAGTACATTTAAAATTGGAAGTGTAAGTGATTTAGATGTCGAACTATCCATAAAACTATTACTTTTAGGAATTTTATTTGGCTTGATTGGCGGATTGTTTGCATTTTCTTTAAAGCATACAAAAGCTTTTGTGGCAAATAAAATAAAGAATCCTTATAAACGCATTTTTATCATGGGTATTCTTGTTGCAATTTTATTGTTTGTATTTGGCAAGTGTCGTTATTCTGGGGTTGGTGAAAACTTGATTGTGGGATCTTTTACATCTGAAAAGATATATAGTTATGATTGGATCTTAAAATTTGTTTTAACAATTTTAACTTTATCAGCTGGTTTTCAAGGTGGAGAAGTTACACCATTGTTTGCGATTGGATCAAGTCTAGGAGTTATAATTGCGCCTGTTTTTGGGTTAAACCCTTTATTTGTGGCAGCTTTAGGATATTGTAGCGTTTTTGGTGCTGCAACGAATACTTTTTTAGCGCCGATTGCGATAGGCATGGAAGTGTTTGGATATCAATATTTTCCATTCTTCTTTGTAGTATGTGCTATAGCTTATATAGTAAATCAAAATGAATCGATTTATGCTTTACAAAGACAAGTCAGAGAATGATTTGTCTTTTTTTATAGCGATTTGAAAACGCATACAAATTTCCTTAAATAAGTAGATTTTATTTGAAAAAGTGCTATACTTTAGTTATATAAAGAGTATTATTAGGAGGATGATTATGAAACAGAATAATATGCTCGCCATGATTTTAGCGGGTGGCCGTGGGACACGTCTTTTAGAACTAACTAAAAAGAATGCGAAGCCGGCTGTTTATTTCGGAGGAAAATATCGTATTATTGATTTCCCGCTAAGTAACTGTGCGAATTCAGATATCAACGTTGTAGGTGTTTTAACACAGTATGAATCTGTAGAATTAAATGCTTATGCTGGCGCTGGACAAAGATGGGGACTTGATGCACGTGGAAGTGGTGTTTATGTTTTGCCGCCACGAGAAAAAGATGGAACAAAATTTGACGTTTATCAAGGAACGGCAGATGCCATTACTCAAAATATTGACTTTATTGATAAGTTTGATCCT
>OCRP01000919.1_pt1 | contig 19620 bp, 18 predicted proteins | sample 1538871 | NCBI WGS metagenome assembly OCRP01 (sample SAMN04571731, study PRJEB22368) | human gut metagenome | biome: human gut; material: stool | host: Homo sapiens | place: Luxembourg | collected 2012-09-20 | reverse complement strand
TTCTGCAGCTGCCGCTGTGGCTGACGAGCTTGCTTCCGAAGAGTGAGCTTCGATCGATAGCTTCTGACTCGTAAGAGTCATCTTTCTAGGGCGTTGAGGGGTGGAATCTAATATGGATTCCACCCCTCAATGTATTCGTATTCGGTTTCGGCGCCTTAACCAGAGCAAAAAGATTGCCGAAACGTTACAGCAGGAATTTGATTTCGGCGAAAAACTCGCGAACCATATTGTTGACGAGCATGTTCGGGGGAGAGCCGGCCGCAATGCCTTGGGCGTTGTCCAAACCATATTTGTCGGCAATCTGCAACGCGCGGAACATGTGGAAATTGTTGGTGATTACCCCTACGGAAGCATTATCGTCACTGATCAGCTTCTTGCTGTTGACAATGTTTTCCTCAGTGGTCTTCGAATCCGGCTCTTCAAGAATGCGCTGCTCGTCAATGCCATGTTCTTTAAGATAATCAGCCATGCCTTGGGCTTCGGGGAACGGCTCGTTCGGTCCTTTTCCGCCGGAAACGATGCAGATGGTATTCGGATTCTCATCCAAATACTCAATAGCCTTGTCGAGACGGTAACGAAGCACAAGGCTTGGCCCGGACTTGCGCACCTGAGCTCCAAGCACCACCACATAATCGAGATTTGGTTCACCTTGCGCATGCATTTTGCTGACAATGCAACCTTCCACCGTGCCGAATGCGACCAGACCGACGCATGCGACTGCGATTGCCACACCTCTGACCAGTCTTGGCAGCATCGCCCACCATTGGAAGAGCACTCCGAATCCAAGCACGGCGAACAGCGCCGCGAATGCTAGCCAGACAATCCAGAATACTGTGCCGGAATGCGTGTTACGCACTGCGAAAGAGTAACAAACACATACCGCGGCGAGCACTATGCATAGCGCGCCCGCAATTCGTCTAACCAACGTTGCCATATGAACCTCTCATTCATTGCGCGTCACACGCAATCCTGTCTCATCCTAAGCGCGTGACCCCAGACCCCCAAGCGTCACACGCCAATGCCAACAAATCCTACGCATTCCTGTTATTTCAATACCATGCGCATTATGTCATCCGTGAGCGGAGTTTTGGTATGGCTGCGGCTAGGATGGGGGAGCATGACTTCAGAAATGATTATGCTCCGACCGATGCGTCGCACGGATTTTCCCGCGCTTGAAGAGCTTGTCCGTCAGGCTTGGTATGTGGATGATGAGTCGGATGATAATGGGAACGTTCCGAACGATGAGCGCGGGTTACGTAAGTATAAGCTGCGCAAGGCGATTCACTTGCGTAATATGCATCGACTCGCGGCCATCGACATGCATGATTTTCTTTCCCGCACCACCGAGGCTACGGTCGCTGAACGTGATGGTCGGGTGCTTGGCGTGGTATTGGGCTCGTTGAGATCCCGTGTTACCACAGCGCAGAGGATACGTCATGCTATTACGCGAAATTGCTTGGCGTTGCCCTTGTTGGCAAGTAAGGATGGCCGTCGAGGACTTGCCGATCAGATTGCGATTTTGCAGGTCGATGAAGTGTTGAAACGAGATGCCGGCAAAAGCTATCAGGCTGAGATAACGTTGTTTGTGGTTTCCCCGGAAGCGCGGGGCATGGGCGTCGGACGTAAGCTGTTCAACCACATGCTTGGCGTGTTTCGTAATGCCGGAATGAACGAGTATTTCCTCTTCACTGACACTACCTGCGATTACGGTTTTTATGATTACCGTGGTTTGACGCGCAAAGCGGAACGTACTGTACGCAGGGACTCCTTCACGCAGGGTGGCTTGGAAGATGGTGCACTTTCCTTCTTCCTATATGAGGGGCGCTGCTGAACGTTTCTGCCTTGTATGGAAAGTGACATTTTCGGACAAGCTTCAGTATATGGACAGTTTTCACTTATTTGGGTTGTCGATCTATCGGCAATTTTGGACGGCAACAAGTGAAGAGAGTATGCCCAGTCCTTTCTAGGGCTGATTTCTAGGTTCTGATGGCCGTTTCGCAATGTGATGGGTTACAGACAATGATGTCTGTAACCCATCATGAAAAACGAGCCGTTACATGTCAAAAATGGTAGATCCATATATGGCTTGAAATGTCATCTAAGGGATGACATAAGAGAGTGAATAAGACACGAAATTGAGAAAAGTGTCAAACTGGGTTTCGTCAGTGGAAGAAATGTTTCTGGACTTCTATCTGTTTCGCTGTGATGAGAGTCTGGAAGTTCAAAGGAGTGGAAATGAAGGATTTGCTCAGTTTACAGGCTTTGATTGCGCAACCTGCAAGTATGACCTCTAAAAGGCCACCATGTGTTGACACGCATGGAAATTGTTCGACGGATCCTAATTGTGATCCGAATACGCATCATTGGCATAGTTCGTGGAGTTGGTTCTGCTGAAGTAGAAGAGCAACAGTTTTAAACTGCAGTGGCTATCTGTTTTGAAGTTAACAGATAGCCATTTTGATAGATGGATGCTGTAATGAAAAGATTGAATGAAAGAGAAAAGCAAACAATTCTCGGATTGTTTACTGTATTTATAATTATTATACTTCTCGCCAGTGCATTTATTGGGCTTTTCATGTCTAGAAACAGTGCAAGTGACGCTAAAGATATAAAAAGAGCGTATGAGTCATTATCAGAAGTGAAAAGAAAACCTACAAACGCAACAAATGATGGCGGGCTACTGGTGCAAGTTGGGTCAAAAAAAGATATTCCGACTGTAGAATTTTATTTAGATCCCCTATGTCCGGCTTGTGCACAAATTGATAGAACATTAAATGATGATATAGGAAAAATGTATACGAGTGGTCAGATTAAGCTTGAAATTCATCCTGTGATTTTTTTAGACAAGTGTTCATCTGACCATTATTCGGCCAGAGTATCGGGATCCATAGCCTACATTTCAGAAAAAGAGCCAAAGCATGTCGTTGCATTCATTTCAGAAATATTTGATGAAAAGTTCCAGCCTTCAGAAGTAGATTATGTAGAAATGTCTGATGAAAAGATAATCGAACAAGCGATTAAAGCGGGAATATCTAGAGAAATTGCAAAGGAAAGTTTAAATGGACAGTACGATGAATGGATTGAAAAAAGTAATGATTACACAATACTACGAAGCGACCTAATAGCTCCAGGGAGGGAGGGGTTTGCGACGCCATTGATTAGGGTAAATAAGAGAATTTGGTCAATGAAGGATATGGCGCTTGATGACTTATCAGATGCTTTTGTTGAAAGCTTAGGATTAAAACCTGAAGAAGTTGGTGATGAGGATGTTAAACCTAGAATAGGCAGTAAAGGAAAGTTGCTTAAAACTAATACAAAATATTTGGCGGAAAAATCTGATGCTTAAATTTATGCGAATTAGCAAGAGAATGATTCTTGGCGTGGTTTGCAGTATCGCTGGATCGACGTTATCATTCTTTGTTCCTCTTTTGATAAAAGATTTTATAGATAATAAAAAATTTGATCTTAGTTTACTGTATGTATTCCCTTTTCTTTTTGCGGCGCAATTCATATTGTGTGCAATTGGTGGATTGCTAATTTCAACTGAGGCCGATCTTCATGTGGCGGAATTGCGTATTCAGGCTATGGATATAATTTTTGAGAAAGATATGCTCTTTTTTGACAATGAAAATAGCGGTGAAATCGCCAGTGGAATAGTATATGATATCTCCCTGGTCAGGAATTTTGTGGCGGCTAGTATTCCTCAGTTTGTTTCGAGTGTTATCAATATACTGTTTTCCGTCGTTGCTCTTACTGTAATTAACTACAGACTATCTATTTTGGTTCTAATTATCTTTCCTGCAGTGATGATACTGGCTGTTCCCTTAGGTATATTTAATAACAGAAATGCGATGATGCTGCAAGAGAGAATTGGTAAATTAAATACGTTTACTTCAGAAATAGTGCGAAGTATGCGCACTGTTAAGTTATGTAATGCAGAGAGATGTATGCTTCTAAAATTCAAGAAACGAGTAAATGAAATAAAAGAAGTTAATCTCTTGAATGACAAAGTATATTCTTTTGTTACGCCCGTTCAAAATCTGATTTCGATTTTTTGTACTGGGGTCATTGTTTGCTATGGTGTTCATCTGATGGACGTACATCTCTTGACATACGGTTCGTTTGTTGCATATGTAATGTTATTCTTTCAGCTGGTTACTCCAGTAGGTGGTTTATTTACCTTTTATTTGAGTTGTCAAACAATCAAAGGTTCCTTAAAAAGAATCAACCGTGTCATCGGATCTCAAGAGAAGTAGATATGGAAAACTTTGCGTATAATAATGTTGATTATTTGGAACTGAAAAGCGTTTCATTTGGTTACAATGATAATGAAGTTCTTCATGATGTTAGTATGAGGTTGGAAAAGGGTGGTCGATATGCAATTATTGGACCATCTGGATCCGGGAAAACGACTATTATTAATACAATAACAGGTCTATATAGTGCAAATTCTGGAGCCATTGCTATCAATGAGAGCTTGCTTGATGGGCAGCATCTAGAAGAGTGGAGAAGGTGGTTTACTGTCGTCTCTCAAGATAATCTCCTTTTCTCTACAACAATTAAAGAAAATTTATTTTTTGGTCTTGATTTTGTGCCATCAGAAAAAGACATTAATAAATGTTTGAAAAATGCTTGCTTAGATGAAATTATTTCCGTTGGTGATTTGGAAAAGAGTGTTGGTGAGCAGGGGATGTCTTTGTCTGGTGGACAGCGACAGAGATTGCAGATTGCGAGAGCTTGTTTAAGGAAAGCTCCGATACTTATTTTGGATGAGGCAACGTCGAATCTTGATGTGAAGACAGAAAGACGTGTGCTTGATAACCTATTAAGATCGCATGAGTATGATATTTCAATTGTCATTTCACATCGCTTGTCTACGATAATAGACTCAGACGTTATTTTCTTTATTGAAGATGGTTATCTTTTGGATCAGGGGGATCATCGAGAGCTCATTGAAAGATGTCCAGCGTATAGATTTTTTGTTCAAAATCAACTCTTGAAGGATTGATATAGGGGAAGAGGGAATTGTGATGGTTGGTTACTCGGCGGATGATTACCTCCGTTTCTCGGCAGATAAGGAGACCATATACTATAGCGAACCTGTTTATGCTTGTGAAGATGCTTATGTTTTGCCGACGAATGACAACTCAGAGCAATGGGGCGTTAGGTCTGATGGGCATTGGACTTATGTCAATTGTCTGATGTACTCTTTTCCTCCTCAAGGTTGGAAAATTCATATCACTTCTACAATTTATGATGCTCAGAATGTTCTCTATGATGTTGCTGAATATCTTTTCGTTAAATCTATTTCTTTTAAATATCTTTCAAGTAGAACTTGTTTCATTCAGGCGAATGGAAAATATGCGGATAGACTTGAGTCAGGTAAATTCATAACTATTTACCCCAGTTCTGAACATATTTTTATTCAGCTACTAAAAGATTTAAAAACCATTGTTTGTAAATATGATGATGGTCCTTATATCTTAACTGATAAACAATGGCAAAATAGTAATGTATTTTTCAGATATGGTGCTCTGAAGCCGCGCTTTTCAAACGAAAAGAATGTACCTGTGATAGTGACTCCTCAGGGTGATTTAATACCGGATAAAGAATTACCGCTGTATTCCTTGCCTTCTTTCGTTGATGAACCTATATATGTTAAAGAGAATAATTATTTTATTGAATACTCAAATGGAAAATTAACGGATTATCAAATAGACTCCGCTGTCCATTTTAGTAATAACGGTGGGGTGTATCTCGCTTCGCGAAACGGCAAAAAATATATCCTTAAAGAAGGGCGAAAAAATGTTGGGGTCAGTGATAGGTCATGTTTGGATGCTTTTCATCGAATCAAGCATGAATATCAAATCCTTCGTTCCTTGAGTCCGCTCTCTGATGTTGTGAATGCTGTCGATTGTTTTGATGTCTGGAATCATGCATTTTTAGTTGAGGATTTTTTTGAAGGTCGAGATTTGCAGCAGTACATAGCAATGGAATTCCCTTTCGATGGATGCTCTGCTCGGACGGATTGCTCTGATTCTTATTGGCGAGGGTGTAAAGAGATCGCAACCAAATTGGAAAGTGCAATTGCGAAAATGCATGGAATTGGATTTGCGGTTGGAGATTTGAGCTTATCAAATGTGCTGATTAATGATTCTTTAGAAATTAAACTGATTGATTTTGAGGCGGCGAAAAAACTTTCCCAAGATTTTCAAGTAGATATCGCTACTCCAGGATTTACCAACGATGCTGTATGCAACTATGAACAACAAGATTGGTATGCCTTCGCGGTTATAGTGCACCGCCTTTTTGTTCCCATATGTCCCCTTTATTATCTGGCTCCTTCGTTGTTGTTCTGTCAGGATTATATGGTGCAAAAGCACTTTGGGAATGAGGCAGTTTCTTTTCTTCGGTCTGTCAGATCGCGAATGCTTGGCTTGACTCCGTTATTGTCTCATGGACCATTTATCGACAAAGCGTTACAGGCTTGTGACAAGCTTTTAGATCCTGAGAATATTGAAACCTTTATGAGACTTCTTTATAAAGGGATTGTCTCTGGTCTTGACTTGCGAGGTGAATATCCTGTCAAAGGTGATATTTCAATGTATGGCGATGAGATGTCTAAATATAGCATTGGGTCTGGTTTTGCCGGTGTGAGCTTGGCTTTGCTGAAATCTTCATGTTTGGAAAACTCGGAATGGTTTTATGCTATTGCGCGGGAGAAATATATATCGGTATTACGTAAATTGAAAGACGGTATGTCGTTCCGCGCGGGATTGTTTAACGGTACGGTAGGTGTGGCCATGGCTGCATATGAGGTGTTTTCTCGCGAGGAATGTCATAAAATGCTTTCTTATATCGGAATCTCTCACATTGATTATTTGGCAGGCATTGACGACTATTCCTTGTACTCTGGTTTGTCTGGCATTGGCATGGCTCTTCTGTCATTGGGAGCATCTAGGAACTCGCATGAAGAAAAAATGTTGTCGTATATTCTTTCCAAGGTGTATGAGAGATGCGATTGTGGTTTAACTTCGCAAGACATGCTGAGTTCGAAAGCGGACTTTACCTTAATGAAGGGCTGGTTGGGTGCAGGTCTGTTCCTGTGGAAGGCTTCTCTTTGCAGGAAAGACGATGCTTTGCGCTCCCGTGCGGAAAGCATTTTTCGTCTTACGCTAACGCATCTTGCCAATGCGGATAACAAGGAGCGTCCGATGTATTACGTGGATCATTTGAAGAATAAACCCAGAACAATGCCTTATCTGGATTGTGGAACTTCTGGTGTGGCCCTAGCTTTTATTGAAGTCTATAAAGATGGTAATGAGTCAATGGAATTCCTTAATGAGGAGTTTCTTAGAAGGCTTTCCCAAGGTTCAGATATGGTTTGCACGTTTAATGGTGGCTTATTCGGGGGTTATGTGGGACTGTTGCCTGCTGCAATAGCGTTGCGCGACTTAGGTATTGATGATGAGCTGTGGGAGCGGATTATTGATGGATTGAATCTTTACCTGATGAAGAACAATGGAAACATTGTTTTCCCGGGACTTTATGGATACAAGTGTTCCATGGATTTGGGGACGGGATCGGCCGGTGTGCTTTTAGCGTTAAGTGATTCTGGGCGATCAGGGGAATGGGGATCTTGGATGCCGGTTCTGGAAAATGAGGATTTTTCGCTTTTCCGTGTTTGAAAATAGCTATTGCTGCTGGCTGGGTGATGGCCTGTACGTGATGCAATGCGTGGCTATATTTGTATGCTTAGGGGTGAAGGTGAGTGACGATGTATTTGGGAAAACGAATAAGAATCGCTATCGTGGACAATGACAGATTGACGCTTGGTGTTATGAAGATGATGATTGAGCGTATTCTTCCGCAGGCTAACGTGTGTTGGGCTGTATCGGATGGTCTGACCGCGGTGAGTAAGAGTCTTAACTCGCGGACGCGTCCTGATGTATTGCTTGTGGATATGTCTCTAGAGGGAATGAGCGGTTGCGATGTGTGCCGGACCATTCGTGAGGAGACTGCTCAGGTTGATTTAGTGGGCATGACTGCTTTTTCTCTGGACCGTTACTGTGTGCCTGCTCTGGAAAACGGAGCGAGCTGTCTTGTGGATAAGGCGAATGTGAAAGGTCTTTGCCATGTCTTATGTGCAATAGTGAATGGGCGGCGGGCGGATGTTAAATATGCATCTTCCGAAAGTGCGCAGGAGTCGCATGAGAGATTATTGACTGCCAAAAGTGGAAATGTCAACTATGAAACGTTTGCGAAAAGGGAACGAGAGGTTATGGGGCTGTGTTCCCTGGGTTTTACCTCAAAGGAGATCGGCATCAAGCTTGGCATAGGGGAACCTACGGTGAAAACATATATTCGAAGGGTCATGAAGAAATTAGGGGCTAAAAATAGGACTCAAGCGGTAATTCAATGGATGGAAGTAAATAGCCGTGAGTATTAAAGGGATAAAGCCGTTTACCTCATGGTGCGTCGAACATGCCCAGTATCTGCTTATAGCGGTTTGTGTCGCCATGACTATTACGGAGACGCTGTTTTTCCCTCCTGCAGGTGTGGTGACATTTTTCCTTGTTGCTGCGCATGTGCTAGCTATTATTCTGATTTCACGACAGCCAATCGTATGCTGTAACATCATTTTTTTGACTTTTGCAATATGCTGTCTCATTCCGGATGATGGCGGCCCCAGCTTTTTATGGGGAACTTGGCTGGCTTTAGGGTATGTAGGACTGCGAATTGAGTCATTATGGGGAATGTTCTACCCTTCTGCTGTAGCATTGGTTCGAATATGGCGCTTTGATGCTGACGGTGTGGCTGTCAATGAATATTTCATGTTGATTCTTGTCATGTTCTTCGCATACTTCATCGGAAAAATGCTTGCGTGGAAAGAACTTGCCGCACAGTTCAAACAAAACAAACTAAGGTATGAAGAATTAAGTCAGCATGTCGAGTACCTGCGAAAAGAGAATGCGGTCGCCAGTAGAATACACGATTCTGTGGCCGGTAACCTGGCATACATGGCAATTTTGCTGGATAGTGTGATTTTGGATGCTGAGAAAACCAAGACCTTTGATGAGAAAGAGATAAGGGGAGTTAGGGCTCTTGTTGTAGAAACTCTGGATGCGGTACGAGATGTTGTCGATTTGATGAATGATGGAAAAACAAAATCAGCGCAAACGGATAACATGAGCCTCTCTGGACTGTGGGTCGTCGGCGAGCAAGGCGACTCTTTCCTAAGGGAGCTTGGGTTTCATGGAAAGACAAGAATAATGATCAAAGATTCAACGGATCTTGATGATGCTTTTTCTCGTGAGGTTCTTTCTTTGATTCATGAGTTATATACAAACATTGCTGTACATGGAAGTCCAGGAGGCGAATACCGTCTTATTGTTTTTTGGGATGACGATAATTTAATTCATGTGGATCAAGTGAATGATGTTTCTTCAAAAAACCTATTCCTTGACAAGCCGAGGTCTGGAAACGGTTTGTTGCTGCACATAAAATGGATCGAATCCATAGGGGGATTCGTTAAATCATCTTCTGAAAAAGGGGCATGGCAGTTTCATGCGCGTTTTCCTGTCGTCATGTCAGAAGACTCGACAGAGCCAGTGTAGACTTGGAGGGCACTTGGGATATATCTTGGCGGAATACGTATTGAGAGCGTTTGCTGATGTAAAAGGACCAGGGCTGGTCATGGAGCTAGGTGCTTCCATTATGATGATGGACAACAGTATAGCGATTAGTTTCATTTTTCCTCCTCTTCGCAGCGCCAGTTTGTCATAGGTGGAATATCCTTGTAATTATTTGTCGTAGGGAGTCATCTTTAGATGACTTTGGCGACTCTTCCGTTTTTTGATGAGTGGTGCTGTATGTATACCGCGATGTAGTAGTGGCTGAGTACACCTTGCGGTTGTGAGGCGTTCTTATCTAATAGGGAATCAAACCGGTTGCATGGTTTAGTTTGTGCGCAAGAGACCTGCAATGTTGGCATATGTTTTACTACGTGTCGACGAGAGCTCATGGTGCTGCACGCCTAGCGCGGCGATAGCATCATCCACGCGTTCTGGCTGCAAACAGCCCACGAGATAGGTACGGTCACGCCCTTGGCCCAGTGCCATGCAAGCGCAACCTGAGTCATGGGCACTCCGTGGTGTTCGGCTACTTCAAGCACACGTTCGACGATGGGCATGCCTTGGTCTTGCGCCTGATCATACTTGTTGCGCATGATGCCGTCAGTGGTGCTGCGGGTGGAATTCGAATCTCATGCCGTGCGTTCATGGTTCCGGCAGGAGACCCTGGCGCGATGAGCAACGAATGGTTTGAACCGGTCGATGCGCAAGCGTACGAGTCCCTTGCCTGAACAGACGGGCGCATGCATGTGATTCAGCCGGGGTCAAGTCAGACTCGGCTGAATCTATTCGCCACTCACATGCGAAAGGCTTATCTCATGCCTGTCCTAAGGCGGGACGGGTGGGAATCGAGAATAACCGCAAACTTATCGTCAATTGCCTGCCGTTGACGCCATCCGAGCAAGCGCAGTTTATGCGTGCAGCCAAAGGCGTGCCGCAAGAATTCGTAGGCGATCCGGCACAGCGTGGCAACATGGCATGGACGGCCATCATCCCCGAAGAGCTCAAAGCTCAAGTCACCGCCATCATCGGCAATGTTGATCCGGGAACATGCCGACAGTGTCCCAAACTCGAATGGTTGCAAACCTGGAGCGCCGGCGTCGACAAATACCAGCGACCCGGCATTCTACAGTCCGGATCCATGCTCAGGGTGGAATTCACTTTGATTGGTCGGCGCACCGGGATGCAAGCCAGGCGAGGATCTGCTGTTCGCTGACGGGCTTGAAATCCCATGCGTCGAGTCCCACGTTCACACTTCGCGGATCGGTGCCGTCGGGAACGTCCTGATGTGTATGGCCGTAGAGCAGCCAGCCTTCGGTGGTAGGCGCCATATCGGCGAACTCGTTCCAGTTGCTCGGCCAGTCGCCGTGTTCTTCGGCCAATGCCGAGAGTCTGGGGAAGTGGCTCATGGCGATGCTTTGCTGCGTGGTTGCCACCGTTATTTTGCCGGATTCATCGAGAACGGGAAGTTCCATGTCGATTTCGCAGTAGTCATCGATGGTCTCGAACACGTCTTCGTATAGCATGTCATTGAATCGGAGACGGAAGTTGCGGTCGTGGTTGCCGATGATCAGATGCAAATGCCGGCAGTTGATTCGGCGCAGGCATTCGAGCGTATGCTCGACGGTGCAACGGTAGAAGAGGTCGCCGAGAATCCACAGTTCGTCGTCGTGCCCGACGATCTCGTTGATATTGTCGATGATGGTGTTCTCATGACGTGCGATGTCGCAGATCGCTTTGAACGATGTCTGATTGTCGTGCACATATTGTTTGATCCACGCGTGTGCGGCGGTGCGGGTCTGCGTCTGCCAGATGTCGAGGTACTCAGCACGTAGCCTGCCATTGTTCAGGAACCCGCGCAGCGCGGTGACCAGTGGATGTCCGAAATGCGTGTCCGAAGTGAAATAACGCATGTGATTCCTTACTATATTGGGAGATTCCGGTGAGCTTGCTGACGGTCTGGTCTTTCTGATCGCGCAGCAGGTCGTCGAGCTTCGCATCGATTTCCTTCAGATAATCGGTGATCTCGGAGACGGCTTGTTCCAGTGCCATCTGTGCCATGACGCCGCTGATGCCGGTGAGCATGGCGGGGCTGAGCTGCCTTGGCTGGGTGAATTGCAGATGTTTGATGATGCGTCCGTTCGGTTGCCGTACAACACCGGTTTGGAACGGTCCCTTCTTACAGTTCTTGCCGTATTTGGCAACCAGTTCGGCCGATTCTTTGGTGAGTTTTATCCAACGTCCGCTTTCGGCCATGGCATTGCCGGCTGCCTGTGCGCCTTTGCTGGTCGATGAGATGGTCTGCACGGCTTTGGCTGTGAATGCTTTGGAATCGAAGCCTTCGTCCTTGAGCCAGAGATCTATGGTACCGGCGTCGCCGAGGAAGACGATGCCTTGTTCGTCTTGGATGATGGTGACGCTTTGCGTGTCGTCTGGATTGTTGTTCCCGGTGTTGGCATCGGCATCACTGTCTCCGCCTTCGAATGGGATGAGTTCGTTGGAATCGTCGTCGATCATGGTTATTCCCTTCAAATCCACCTGGTAGCAGTGTACGACTGGCAGACGCGTCGGTGCGCTTGGGAGTGGCGGGGAACAGGTATGAAAGCGGTGGGGAAGTGGTCAGTCTTCGATCTGGGCATCGCCCGAGTCAAGGGACTGGAAGATCTCGTTGAACAGAGCTTCGGTCTGCGTCTGGAGTTTTTCCAAGCGGATCTTATGCTCGCTGCCGGTTGTGGATCTGTTCATGGTGTCCATAAGACGAAGGCTTTGCAGGGTGCTCTTCCATCGTTCGACTGGTGCGTTTACGGGAAATTGGTCGGCGTATTGCTCCAGTGTCTCCTCAATGGCGTCAAGCTGCTTGGCGACTCTTGCGGATGGGCTAAGCGCGGCCGGCAGATGCATGTTCGCGGCGGCCTGCTTGAGTTTGCTGCCTACCTGTTGCTCGCTGACAAGCTGCGCCACCTTCTGCATGTTTTCCGGATTGGCCGCAATGTCGACCGCCGTTTTGACGGCATAGGTCGCCGCCGATGCGACGATCCCCTTCAGAAACCCACCTTTGCGCGTCATCGTTTACCCCTTTCAACACGGAAATTCTTCTAGGAACAGTGTAGTTCAGAAAAGGCGGATATGTTGATTTATGCATGCCTATGCGGCTTGGCAAAAGGAAGAGACCCTGGATTTGAGCATTGCTAAGAGACTTGGAAGCTGTTGCTGCTACTCGTAGCAGCAATGAGATAGAAAAGAAGTCCACCGTATTTCAGGACGTAAACGTAGCCTTGGATGGGCGCTGATATAAAAGACTGTACATTCTTTGGCGATTGAACATGCTGCATGAGCGACAAAGTATGTAATTGAGATGTAGGTGCATGAGAGTACTGAGAGTGCGTAAAGGCGCGCGGACGCATTCTGACGAATTGCTAACTTGGAAGCAGATCCTATCTATTGAAAGCCTGTCGCGCTCGCGAAGATAACATGGCTCATGGTGAATGCGGATTGCCCGCATGTTATCCATTGAACAAACAAAGGAGCGAATACCATGGGCGTTAAGCATAGTGCGTCTATCGGAGTAGAGAGAATATGACTGAGAGCTCTAGCGGCTGATTGGTCGATGCGCTGGTGCGTAATCTGAACGGTGAGTTCGACGAGACCGGCATGGAACTCCGCCTGGAATTCAGAAAAGCCGAGTTCTCGGAAGATGGCGAAGTCGCGATTCACGCGATTGAAATAGACGATTGAAAAAACTGATGGGCTGGAAGATATTAAAAAGAGGAGCCGACGCATCGGCTCCTCCTAGGTGTCGCCCGAAGGCTTCCACCGCAATTAATCAACCAACCTAGCATGAAAACAAATGCCACACGCCGATAGAACGGTTTTTCAATCGTTCCCATCTGAAAACTTCCTCGCCTCCTGGATCTTCCTCACAGCCTGTGAACTTACGAGCTTGCTGAAAATTGGTTGAGGAAGCGACGCTTTGTATTCTCCCAAAATTGCAAGAAAATCATCTAGAAATTTGGTTCTGTCTGCCCTGGCAAATTGAAGTTTCGTCAACAAATAGGCCAGCAATACAATGTAGTCTGTTATTTCGTTGAAATTGATGCCTGTTATATTCGAATCTCCATTTAGCAGCTTACCGATACCTTGGTTAACTGAATTGCTTTTGAAACGGACGTCTACCACTATCCCATTATGGGCAACAGCATTACGCAGATCCTTAAGGGTGAAAATAATATCGCCAAGAAGTGAAGCCGAGTTAAAGTTGCTTGGCATGTTCAGTTCTTGAACAATTGCTTGCTTTACACGCGAATCCAAACATTTGTAGAACGCTCCGAAAGTCCCGAGAGTAATCACCTCGAAAATTGACCAAATCGGTACTTGCTTATCAGCGTCAAAAAAATGTTGAATAACCGGCACGGAGCTTTTATAACGTTGAGACAGGAGACTGTCCATCTCATTCCTCAATCTCAATCGGCGCAGCAGCTCTATTTTGTATTGCTTCTTAGCGCCACGGCATTCTTTATATGCATTCAGGCTTTGAGCAAAAATCTGATCAAGAAATGGTGACTCTGCATCTTGAAGAACTTCCTCCAATGTGTAATTCTTCAAAGCGGTTTCCACGGCGATGATCCGAGGGTAAATTGAAGATTTCAACGCCATATCAAAAGAATTCAACGATGAAATCTGCTCGAAGGACTGCAAGTGAAGGCGATTCTTTGCAATGCCAGCGAATCGGTACCCCTTATAGCCGTGGTAATACCCCAGGTTCTTCAATTCTCTTTTTTGCAATTCACCAGAACATGCAATGCCGTTGTCACACAGATGCTGCATAAGTTCATCCAGTGTTTTCATTGCACCCCTATTCGCCAAAGTCATAAGGGTTAATTGTAACTTGAAGTATGCCTTAGCAGTGTGGTGTCTGCCGGCTCATGGTGTTGGAAGAGTCTTTTTCATTACGGTTATGGTTTTCGGACACTACCCGATTGCGACGCGATTATGACGCGATTATGACGGGATTACGACGTGATTCGGTTTCTGACGACGTGATTGCATCTTGCTTATTCCCCGGTTCCATACCTTGTTGGGCGTCTTGCTGCCAAGGAGCTTCATGAGGCATCGTTGATTTCCTTGGCGATTACGTTGAACCCATCCCGCATGAGCGTGAAGTATGTGATTGGACTGGGTGCGTGTAAGTGCGTGAAAATGCGCGGAAATGCGCGAGAGAAGTGCTCGAATCTGCTTTAACAGGCTGCTGCTTTTAATGCAGTCTCTATCTGCTGAGCCCCCTCGTGCTCGCGAAGAAAACATGGCTCATGGTGAATGCGGATTGCCCGCATATTATCCACTGAACAGACAAAGGAGCGAATACCATGGGCGTTAAGCGCAATGCGTCTTATCAGAATGGAGAGAACATGGCTAAGAAAACCGACGAAGAGCTTTACGATGTGGCGATAAATATGATTGGAATCGTTGCGAAGCTTCCGGTTATCAGGGTTGATAAGGAAGCGTTTCTGCGGCAGCAATTCGCCGGTTCGGAATATCTCGATGAGATTCTGGAGCATGGCCCACAGCATGTATATACGGTGGAGTCGTTGCGAAGAAAAGCGGATGGGATGATTAAGAAGTCGACGAATCAGACCACACTTGCCGCCTTCGTGGCAGGAATCCCCGGCGGACCTGCCGCCGTTGCCGCCGGAAGTGCCGATGTGGCTCAGTATTTTGGTGTTGCGATTAATCTGGCGCAGAAAATCGCCTATCTTTTTGGTGAGGATGATCTGTTATCTGACGAGTCGGAGCTGAGCGAAGATGCTAAAGTGCGCATTCTCGTCTATTTGGGCGTAATGTTCGGTGCGTCGGGTGCGGCGATGCTGATAGGAAAAGTCGCCAGGGAAGTCGGCAAGAACATGGGCAAGAAGATCACGCAACAGGCTCTGATGAAAACGACCTGGTATCCACTGCTCAAGAAAATCGGTGCACTGGTCGGCAAGCGGGTGGTGAGGGAGTCGGTTGGCAAGGCCGTTACCAAGGTTGTGCCCGTTGTCGGCGGTGCCATTTCCGGGGCGATAACCTATGCGACGTTCAAACCCATGGGTGGCCGATTGGCCGATGTGCTGGTACGCAATCTGAACGGTGAGTTCGATGAGACCGGCATGGAACTTCGACCGGAATTCAAGAAAGCCAATACCGCAGATGCTGACACGGAAGTCACGATTCATGCGATCGAGATAGACGACTGAAAAACGGTGGGTTGGGTGGCTAGCAGAGTAGTTGTCTGTTAGCCACCCAACCCATCAGCTTTGTCATCGACTCAAAGTGCTTCGCTATTCTTCAAACGCTTTGTTCATGAACTCAGCAAGTTTGCCTTCCTCTGCGAGCAGCGGAGTCAGTCATTACAAAATGAAATAAGGGGCTGTGTGACTATCTTCAAGGAAACGTTTATAATCTCCTGCCAACTTTAGATTATTTAAATTTTTCGTCTTAGATTATATGAATCTAAATGTTGACTTTTTTCATAAGCACTTTCGATGTATTTATCGGGATTGGTGCAAAAATCGCTTAATTTTACATAGGATAAATAAGATCCGGTAAACTGATCAACGCTTTCGCAGCAGGGACATGCGTACTCTTTAGGGTTTTGAGTGTATCTATTTCCATACATGATTCTAAAGGTTCTTGTTTTTTCATTTATATAGCTGTTTGTCTCATGTCCATCCGGATTTGAATGTGCGCTAATAAACCATGAGTAATCACCATCGAAAGGAGGAATTATCCCTATAAGTCCATTGATGCTTGATGTCTTTCCATCTCTTGAATACTTGCTAAGCGAATATTCGATTTCCCATTCAACCCATTTGCTTTTAACTAAAGAAGGGGACAGTATAACCATTGTGACTGTTGTATTAAAAATCATGTCTTTTAAATGGTTTTTAATGCTGTCGACTTTTAGGTTCGAAATATCTGGAGAATCAGCAGTCTCTCCAGTGTAATAAGTGGCATCGTCGCCAAGGGATTCGATTACCTTATCTCGATATTTACAGGATTCGTTGTACTTATATGAGATAAATGTTTTTCTAGCCATTATTGATTATCCTTACATACAAAAAAGAGTAATAAAACTTACGACGATAAAACATAAATAAATAGGGCAAGTGGCAGGTGAAAAAACTGCCTTTAACCAAGCGCAAAACTGAGCCAGTTTACTATTATATTTGTAATTCATATCATAGAAATCTTTTTCTCCGGAAACGGCTTTTTTAAACAGTTCGCGAAATTGTTTTTCGAGCATTAAATAATACCCATCAAGTCCACAGAATACGAGAGAGATTAACACGCCTGAATATGATAAACACTTCTCTTTCTGATTTAACGCGGCCCCAAGAACTAAAGCCATAACTGGGATAATCCATTGCTTGAGAGATGATGAATTAGAAGACATCCTTCCGATTGTTGTCTCGATAAAAGCCAAGTACTGTCTCTTATCTTCTGCAGTGTATTCTAAAAAGCTTTCTTGTCTGTCATTGCAGTGCTTTCACTTCGTCAAGCAGGGTCTGATAGGTGGTGGCCTGCTCGTAACGGGTTCCATCTGCGAGATCGAGTTGGTTGAACAGTCGTTTCGCGCAGGCTATCTTGCTGTTCTCGATTCCACGCAGGTCGAACGATTCCAGGCTGCCTTTGGTTTCGGCGACGAAGAACAGGTGCTTGAGACCGCTGTCGTCGCGGAAGGCCACGGCCCAGTCAGGGGCGTAGTTGCCCACAGGAGTCGGGATCTGGAATCCACGCGGCAGTTTCGCATACACCGCGACTTCCGCCGCGTTATCGAGGTCCTTGGCGAAATCGCTTTCGATCCTGCCATCGGGGAACACCCAGTCCTGCACGCACTTAGACGCCTGATAGCCTTCGGCCTCATCACGATTGTTGCCGCCCTTGGTGAAGATGCTCGAATCGTATCCGCCTTCGACCCGGTCGTAGCAGATATGGTCAACGACCATGTTCGCCTTCTCCTGAACAATCAGACGGCCGACCCTCGCGATGAACTGCTCTGGATTGTCCCTGAACATGAGGAACCGGTCCGGCCGAATGCTCTTGAGAATGCGTGCCGCGCAACGACGCGTGATGGTCGCGGCCTGCGCGATCTCGCCGAGCAGATCGTATCTCACGCCGTTCGAAGCGTCGACATCCAAGTCACCGGTATGGGAGTCGTTCCTGTGGAAGTGTGTGCGGTCCGCGAGCTCGTCGCGTGAGGCATTCTCCTTCTGGATGCCGCGCGTGACCGTGTAGGACAGTTTCGATACGACCAGACGCTCGTCAATTGCCTTGACTGCGTTTTTGACAAGTTCGTCGTCGTTGAAGCTGACGGTATACGCATACTTGTGGTTGATGCGCTTCCAGAGCTCCTGGAACTCCTTCTTCTGCCAGTTGGCATTGAGCGGATTGCCATGTACCTTACGCTTCAATGCGTTGCCGATCAGCACCTTGGTGGTGCCTTCCACCACGCTGTCCAGCACGAGACGGATTGCCGGGACCTTCTTTCGCAAGGGTTCTGGCAGAAGTTCCACCGCTTCCTTGCCGAAACGCTCTTCCTTGTACTTGTCGGTCAGCTTGCCGTCGCGGTCGATGAGCCGGTCCACGGTCAGCGCGTACACGATGTCACGCGCCTCGTCCTTGCTGAACGACACGTCTCCCAAGCCCGCATACTCCGGACCGAGCTTGTTGGCCGGAACGCGTGTCTTGGCGAAAAACGCATCGTCGATGACGAGTGGACGGTCGCGCAGGTCGGTCTCGATGTCCCTCTGCAGGCTTTCGGCGAACCTCTCATAGCTTTCCGACGCGATCACGGTCAACAGGTTCACGTCCAGGAAGTCCGCGTCGTCGAGCACGTTGCGGTCCTGGCGCACGCCCTCGCGGTTCACGCACAGGCGTAGGCCGCGTCCGACCTCCTGGCGTTTGCCGACCTCGTTGTCCGAATGCTTCAACGTGCAGATCTGGAACACGTTCGGGTTGTCCCATCCCTCACGCAGTGCGGAATGGCTGAAGATGAACCTCGTGGGCTCGTCGAAGCTCAACAGTCGTTCCTTGTTTTTCAGAATCAGGTCGTATGCGCTGATGTCGTCGCTGTCTTCCGACCCGCGTTTGACTTTCGAGTCGATGGAATGACCGTGCTTGTCGATGCTGAAATATCCCTTGTGCACGTAACGGCCGTGTGTGGTGCGTAGCCAGTCGAGATAGCCGGACCCGTCGTCGAGACGGTTCTCGACGAAATCATGCACGCAACGGTCGTACTCCTGCTCGAACATGTCCGCGTACTCGCCGTTCAACGGCTCGCCGTCATCGTCATACCGTCGGTATTTCGCGACCTCGTCGATGAAAAACAGGCTCAGACATTTGATGCCACGCGCCCACAGGTGTTCCTCCTTGTGCAGGTGGGAGAGGATAGTCTCGCGAATCTGCACGCGGCGCATGTCTGCCTCGGATCCGTCGTTCATGATACGGCCCTTGCCGAGCGTCTCGCCATTCATGAACCGCACGTAGCCGGTCCGGCCCGGCTCCAGGCCGTCGGGCACGATGCCGTCTGGAGCGATACGCCAGCCGTCGCGGTACGCCTCTAACCCGCCGGACGCGGTGTAGACGTCGTCGCCCTCGTCGAACAGGCCGGATGTGGTCACGATTTTGCCGGATGCGGACAGTTTCTTGTATTCGATATGTGCTTGGGGCGCCTTGTTCTTGCTGACGATGATGTCCTGCAGGTACAGGTAGCCGTCGGTGCCGCGCATGTTGTTCAACTCGAAGCCCTTGACCTCGATGCGCTTGACCAGACGCTGGTTGTACGCGTCCAGCGCATCCAGCGCATACACGAGGTCGTGCTTCGTTTTGTGCGTGGCGGAATAGTTCAGCGTAAACAATGGTTTGAACAGGCGTATGCCCGCCTGCGTAGCCCTGCCGCCCATCTTCTGCGGCTCGTCCAGGATCATGATCGGATGGGTCGCACTGATCACGT
>OCRP01000908.1_pt1 | contig 19732 bp, 17 predicted proteins | sample 1538871 | NCBI WGS metagenome assembly OCRP01 (sample SAMN04571731, study PRJEB22368) | human gut metagenome | biome: human gut; material: stool | host: Homo sapiens | place: Luxembourg | collected 2012-09-20 | reverse complement strand
ACAACGAGTTATTGCGCCAACGTTTCTGATAACATCATGAACGTATTGGGCAATAATGACGAAACAACACAAATTGAAAAACAGAAGAACCAGCCTTTGGTCTTGCAGAAAGCCATTGACATGGTAAAGAGTTCTCTTGCGGGTCACTATTCGCACAGTTCTCATTCTTCTCACAGTTCTCACAGCTCGCATAGCTCACACTCGTCTCACTATTCAAGTCGTTACTAAGGATAGTGATTCGCAAGATCATTGCGAGTTGTAAAATAATTGGGGAGGGGCGTGTTCGAAATGCGCTCCTCCCTTAATATTTTATCTACTCAAACCTTTTCTCTTCATTGGCTTCATCATCTTTGTCGCCTGTCGCAAGCATCGTCTTATCCATTCTATCTCATCTTCGTCCTTCTCACGTCCCCAGTCTTTGGTATCGCTACCGCCACCACCTTGGCTTTCAGCAAAGTTTGTAGCCTCGTTGATGTAGCCAACATAAAGGTACATTGCACAATAGATAATTTTGTCACCATAATTAATGAAGTCCATTGCAAAGCTGTCGTCAAATAGGCTGCTGTCGTGAATGCTCGTCATACGAGGATAGATGTCTGCTATCTCTGCCAACGCCTTCATACCAGCCTGCGCCCATATCTTATTAATCATCTGTTGCTGGTATGAAACAGCTGTTTTTTCAAAATCGGCTTTAATCTCCCTGTTTCTTGCTGCGATGTGGGAGGTATTCTTCTGCAACTCATCAAGTTGCAACTTAGCCTGCGCAAGTTTCATCTTCTTGTCGTTCAATTTGTCACGAACATCCCAGAGTTCCTTTCTGGTGGCGGTAATCTTTGCCTTTATCTCAACAGCATCACCAAGATGATTCTTCATGTAATCTTCAAGTTCGGCTATGGTCGCTTGTTTCTCTGCTTCCGCTTTCTCCAGATTGCTGACCATAGTCTGCAGAGCCTTGATTTTGGTCTCTGCTTTTGTGATGCTACGATTAAGACCTGAAAGAAGCGTCTTCTTCATGCCTACTTCATTTGACAAAGTGCGGCATTCATCAGCCAACTCCCTGCGATAAGTTTCTGTTGACTTGTGCTTAGCTCCAGTTATGGTGATGTCATCGCCACGTTCCAGTCCATACTTTTCATTAACCTCTGCAAGTCGGCTATGAAGTTCACGCATCCTTGTTCTTGCTTGAATCATGTCGTTTCCACCAAACATATCTTTTGCGCTCAGTCTGCCGTCCAGTGTGATGGGGACAATGACCGCATGTGCATGAGGATTGAGTTCGTCTAAATGAACAATGAACGAAACGACATTTTCTTCACCAAACTCCCGACGACAAAAGTCATATATGTCCTTTGCCCATCTGTCTATGCCACTGCAACTGTCAACATCCCAGTTGTTGCCGTTCTCACTGATTGTCTGGTCGCCAAATGCGAGTTTGCGCATCTGCTCGCGGTTACCACCAAAGACAATGCTCACGGCACGGTTTGATGTCGTATTCACTCTGCCTGTCACTCTGTTCTTGATGGCTTGCTCGATTTTGTCAGTTATAGACTTGTTCTTGTCTATTGGTCCAAGTTCTCCACCTTTCGACACCTGAAAGTTAAGTCGGGTGCGACTACGATCATAGTTGTATTTTGGATCATTCTCCTTCCTAGAAAAGAGGTCATCTCCCCAATTGCGCTGATGCTCATCGCTGACAGCAACGCTGAAAGACTTGACCTTTTGAATGTCCATCATCTGTTTCTTATTATCGCTCATAAAATTGCTTGATTTAATTGATTGTACATATGAAATTCAGCTTGCTGTACACATATAATGGCTGTTTGCCCTAATTACTGAGCTTGCTCGGTGTATTAGGCTCCACCCAAGGGATATGTTCGCAAGCGAACTCGTTATAACTGCTGCCAGTAGTATTATGACTCTTCCACCAACACCAACCCAAGACTGTCTATTAGATGCAGGAGTGGCGGATGTTGCTTTATCAGCCTTTGTAGCGCCATCTGCGGTGTTTCCGTCATCAATAGGAAGTCGGCAATGTCAAGACCATTGACCTTTTGTTCATCGGTGGCATTGTCTTCCAAGATACTGCTGACAAGAACTTGCTTGCATATTGATTGCAGCAACGGAAGTTTGCTTTTCCACTTATCCGTTGCCCCAAGGTCTGGAACCAAAACAACCTCCAGACCGCTTAGGACCTCGACTGCATCTTTATTGAAACATCCGTTCATGCCTCCAGTAGCCAACCATACGAAATCAGACATGAAGTGGGTGGCAATGATGGCTGTCTTTTCGCTCTCCACGATGGCTACAGTCTTGGTCGTGGTTTTATCTGTCAACAGATGTTCGCCAAAGAAGCACTGCCGAAGTGTAAAGTCTGGCAGTTTCAGTTCCGAGTGTACCCAAGTCACCAGGCTGTGGGGTTCCTTGATGCGGCGTCCTGTCTTGTCATCATATTTCATTATCTTGCCAGTGCGCACATTCCCATTGACATCTATCTGCCAAAAGATAGTTGAACCGCCCCATTTCTTTGAAGTGCCGACCTTGTACAAGGCAAACAGCCGTTCTGTCTCCTCCTTGTCAAAGACCATTGAAATGTATCGGTACAAAGGATTGACAGAATAGCCATGCAGTGTTTGCTCCATCAACTTATTCTCAATGAAAGTTGGAAGAGGTTTCTCTTTCCTACACTCTTTGATTGGTGTTTTATATCTCCAATCATCATTGCAGTTGGCATCGGGATTGTCCTTGAAATAATCAGATGGAGAATAATGGTAGCCACAACTCTGTTCATGGTCACAACGCCCCACATTGTCAGGAAATACAATCTGTCCTTCCTCGTCAATATATCTTGCAAAGCAACGCTTACGCCTACATTGAGGGCAAGCATATCGGTTGCCCAGCTTGTATTTCTGTAGATGGAATCTATACTCACTCATAAGGCTCTGCACTTGTTGCACCTTGCACTTTCTGCACTTTTGCACTTGTTTGGCACAAAATGCAGCTTCTTTTGTGCAAGAGTGCAAGAAGTGCAAAGTGCAAACGGTGCAAGGTGGTGGTTCTACTTCTGTACTTTCTCATAATTGCCTTGCTTGTCTTTGATGATAAAGTTTTTCTGACAGAAGTCTTTGAGCATATACATGACAGTACGTCTTGCAAAACCGAAATCCGCTCCAGCCTTTACTGCTTCAGCAGTTACGAACTTGTTTCCCAACGAGTCAAGTACCTGTTTCTTCACAGGGTCGGTAGCCTCGGTTAAAACGAGGTCATCCATTCTTTTGTATGACTTCTCAAAGTAATCGCTCATCCGTATGGCTGCATTCACGGACTCCGCATCAACAAAATCCTTGTGAGACTCATCACAAGCCCATCGGAACAGTTGGAATATCAAGGCAAGTCGAGCAGTGTTCAAAGGAACTTTTGCAGCACGTGAGTCTATCATTTTTTCATCCGTAATGGCATTCTGCCGTTCTATGTCCTCATTCTGCCAATCATAGAATATGTCAATGGCTTCATCAGAGAAGTCAAGAACATTGAAGATGCCTTCCGTAAAAGGAAGAGCCACAGCTTTGTCTATGATCTCTTTCCATACACGGAATGGTCTTTCAATGATTGCAGCATCTTGTTTTGGAACCTTAACCCAAGGAGCAATCTTCAAACCTTTTGGGCATGTGATCAGAAAACGGTCAAGAAAACCATTCTTCTTGAATCCCATATCATAAAGTTCATGCACAATACCAGTCTGGATAGTTCCCACAATCTGTATGCAAGGATAGTCAATGCGTAAAGGACAATCAAGATTACAACGAGATACATCTACTGGCAAGCCATTGTGAGCCGACAGCATCTGTTGTACAAAAGAACTGTTGTTGTATCGGTTGATGGTGTTGAACAGCCCCATTATCTCATCCACCACAACTGCCACACCTCTGAGGTTGACATCGTGATTGCGCATCAGAATCTCTGGCGTGAAGTCATTCATGATATTCTTATGCAGGACTGGTACAGGAGGTAACGATTCCCATTCCGTCCGTTTTTTGCCCTTGTTTCTCTCCACAATGGCTGCATACTCATTCTTTAGAGCCTTGAACTTATGGTGCTCCTCAGTATCAATGTCGTGCAACGGCTTGTAGGCAAAGTTCAATGGTGGCGTCTTGCCGACTCCTGGTCTGCCAACAAGAATGACATATAGGATAGGTGAAGTAATCCAATTGCCTTTAATCCGGATATAGCAGGAGTTGCCGACGGCTGCTGCCATAGCGGATATAAGGGAAGTAGCGGTAAACTCAATGGAATAGTTCTCCGTCCTTGCCAAATCAAGAATCATCTGCTGCATCTTCTGGGGGAATACGTCTAGAGGAATTCCAGAAGAGGCTACGTCCGAAGCCTCCGAGCGTAGCTTGTTACATATTTCAAGCGCATCCATGACATTACCAGTTTAAGGGTTTCGGCTTGCGCTTGTTTCCTGCAAGAATGGCTGCGTTCTCCTTCTCTGCCGTGAGAGGTACAGGATTCTTGCGGTTAGTCTCCAGCCACTTGTCAAGTTCATCTTGATAGAGGCAATAACGTTTGCCCGGCTTGGTGGCAGGAATGCTGCCGTTACCAAGTTTCATGTAGAGGGTAGCCATCGGCATTTTCAGATATGCCGATGCTTCCTCCACACTCATAGGTATGTGCGTATTAGCCTTGTGTGGCTTGTTCTGTGATTGCAGATTGGTGATCATCTGCTTCATGCCCACCACTTCATCCCGAAGCTGGGCAACGACCATTGGAAGGTCGTTGAAAGTTAATTCCTTATTCATTCTGATACTTTGTTAATAACTGGTGCAAAGGAACAGAATGATGCTTCCGTTACTGAGGTTCGTGACAGTCATTTGTCATTCACGAAGGAATAACTCTAACAATGGGGATTATTCGGGATTTTTCTCCGTCACATCATGGAAATCATATCCACCATTGGCAGGCTCGTCAATAGGGATTATATCATTGGAACATGGTGCTTTCAGGTTCTTCAATGTGCTGTAGTCCAAGCCTTCAAACGGCTTTGGAAATAAAGCCTTGACAAAGGCTATTCGCATTGCCATTGTGTAATCACGTTTACCCAAACGCTCTGCGATATTCCAGACAAAGTGTCTGAGTGGGATATTCTCAACCGTCTCCTTGAAACGGTTTATTGCTATCGGGGTATAGTTGGTGTCGTTGCTCCATTCCTTGACAGCCTCAATTACCTTGTACAAATCTTCCTCATACAGAAACCTTGACATGGTACGATGCACATAGTCAAGTACGGCTCTCGTTCGCTTGTCCTTTTCCTCCTGCGCTTCTTTTTCTTGTGCCTCTACACACTTGGCATAGTCCTCATGACTGTATTGTGCTGACTCTGTATGTGGTAATGTTTGCTTTGGCTGTTCTTGTTCTGTTGCTGGCTCTGCTTCTACAACGTTTTTCTTTGTCTTGCTGTTGCTACCAATGGTCATCAGTTCATAGGGATAATTCACCATAGAAATGAATATCGCCCAAAGCAGGATGTTGCTCCCTACAAAGATGATTGACTCGACAAACAGACTTTGGTGAAAGTCATTGCCTACATACACAGCCACGACAAGAGAGATGGCGAGAATTGCAGTACCAACAAAAGCGTAGATGGTACAATCTGAAGTTGTCTTGTTTACTGTCATTATCGTATTCGTTTTATTGTTATTCGTTCAAAAACTTCCACAAAGTTAGACGCAGAAGCATGTAAAAACAGCATTTACGTTCTCTGGCACTCTTTCTTTTACGCTTTATTAGCGTTCTAATATGATATCATACTCTGAATCATACTTGAAACAGCTCGTTAGCGTCAGTTGTTGCTGATTGTTGGTTGCAAAGGTAAGGGCAAAGAAAAGGGAAATTTGCAGTTCCTCTTTAATATCAACAGAAATTGGAATGAATTTATCGGATTGGTTCTATCCACGACAGCAAATAGAACCAACAAAACGAGAAAAGGACTATTGGAACACTATCATTCCAACAGTCCTTTTCTGCGTGTTATTGTCAAATGGTCACTTCTTCAAGGTGATACAGCCAACCGAAGCACGCTTCTGTGCATCAGAAATCTTTGCGTACACCTCTGTCGTTGCCACATTCTTATGACCGAGATAACGCTGCACAACCGCAATACTTGTTCCTGCGTCCAGCTGGAGACAGGCAAAACTGTGGCGTGAGCAATGATAGGAGATATGCTTGGTAATCCCTGCTTCTCTCAGCCAGTTCTTCAATGGTGCCTGCGTCATGGAGTCTTTGAAATCAGGGAACACCTTACCTCGTTTATCCGGTGAATAGCCTATCAGTTCCAAGGCTTCCTCACTGATTGGGTTATGCACGATGTCCTTTGTCTTCTGCATTCGAGTGGTGACATACATCACACCATCGCTGCCGTATGGCTGTATCTCCTCCCAAGTGAGTTTCTTGATGTCGCTCTTTCTCAAAGCCGTTAGGCAAGAGAACAGGAAGGCTCGCTTCAAGGCAGGAGCAGAGCATGATGTGGATGCCAAGCGGATAACCTCGTCCTGTGAAAGATGCTCCTTGTCAGTCGGGATTGTCTCGATACGCTCCAAGAAACCGTTCGGGTTCTCCTTTATCTTGCGGTCACGATAGGCAGTGTGGATTGAAGCACGGAACGTTGACCAGTAGTTGGCTGCTGAGTTGATATGTAGCTTTCTGTTCTTATGCAGTCCCTGTGGTGCTGTCAGCAGATACTCACGAAATCTGTTGCACAAGTCCACGTTTATCTCACCGAAGGTACACTTGCCTTGCGTGAAGGTACGAAAGTGCATATAGACGTGCTGCCACTTGGAGTTCTTCTTGTCTGCCAGTCTCTTGAAGTAGGCAAGGAAATCTCCCTTCATTTTCTCCTTGTCGAAGAAATCGTAACGCTCGTTGACGATAGCCTCGAAGCGACGGCAGCGTATCGCCTCGGCTCTTGCCGTAAGGTTGAGATTGTACTTCTGTTCCGTCTGGTTCTTCGGCTTGGCATAGATGTAGATGCCAAGCGACTCATGGCGGATGACTTTCATCGTGCTCTCGTCACGATAGCCTGGATAATAGTCAAGATAATAGGACAGCATGTGTCCGTCCTTGATTTTGCGTGTACGCAATGATACGGTCTTGCAAATGTTGCTCATAACTGATATGTATTATTGATGATTATTCGTGGTGAAGTGTCTCTTCACGGTTGCAAAGGAATAAAATGATGCATCCGTGACTCCAATTATTCATAGTAACTGATGGATAATGCTGAAATCACTTGCTTTCACAGTCCTTTAGCAGCTCTTTCTGCCATTGCACGCTCCACATCCACCTTCAAAAGCAGGTTCTTCACTCCGACTTTTACCTTGCTGATATGGTGAACTCTCACAATATGACAGATGTTGGCACTTGTCAGACCATACAACTGCTGCACCTGTTCGGTGGTATAATAGCTGTCATCGTTCATGAGGTCAGTCCTGCGCAATTCTTCAAGATGTTCCTTGGAGTAATAAGTACGACCATACTCACGTTTGGTCGGTATCTTATGGCGGTAAGTGTATGCCCTGAGTGCTGACTTGCTCATGCTAAAGGCTTCCTCTACATCATCAGCAGTCACCCACTCGGTGATGCAGTGGATGTCAACGGCAGTACCGAAGAACTCATCAATATGTCGTTTGCTGTAATAGTTCTTGCCAGCGATACGGCACATCAGTATCTGGTTGCGCTTGGCGGAGGTGTAGAGCCAAGACTTCTTGACCTTATAAATGGACATCACTTCCTCGCCCGAATAATAGTCAAGCACCTCATTCTCCTCTTTCCCTTTTGTTGATTCCTGGTTTTGTGTTGGCTTTTCTGTTTTTGCCTTTTTACAGGGCTTGCTCTTGCTGTCAGGAACCACACGCTTGTAGGGATTACCCTCAAACATCTTCTCTATATCAGCCTTTCTAACGAACGCCATTCTGCTGCTCAATCTTGATGCCTTCAACTTGCCGTTAGCCACAAGTTTGTAGATATACTGTCGGGTGCATCCCATCAGAATGGCAGCTTTGGAGAAGGTAAGATACTCCTGATGTTGCAGATCCATGATTGGCTCAATACCGTTAATCAAGTCCTGCTGTCTTTTCTTCCTAAGACGTTTTGCCTCTGCCTGACATTCCTCGGAACAGTATTTCTGCATACCGCTTCTTGGCACGAATGTCTTGCCACAAAATTCACATTTTCTTGTCGGTCTCATACTCTTTGATATTGCTATGTTCTACATACTTTGAGTATTCCACCGATGGAGTAAACGGAAGTGAACCATTGACAACCTTTGTCAACCCAGTCCACGATATAACGCTTTTTGCCTATCAGCTTCAAATCTGTCCTCCATCGTAACCACTCGTAAATCATTGTAAACTACGTTCACGATATGACAAAATAAAAGCTCCGCAAATTCTCCACGGTAGAAATACGCTGCAAAAATATGTGGAAAATCGGGAACTGCCAAAAAGCACTCAGAAAGTGTTAAAAATCAAAGAGTATTGAAAATCAAGACTTTATGGTTAGTTAGTCATAGTAAGTTATGGTTAATTATAAGGCTCTAAATACAATCATCTAATGCCATGTCCTCCATTATACAATGACGCTAAGAAATTCTTATCTGTCTCTGTCGGAACTGTATTGAACAGGTATATTATTGCATCTGCTGTATTAGACAGATTTATAGTATCTTGTTGATGGCGTTCACGCAAATTAAAATAGGTGTCTGTTTGAATTTGATGCGAATCTCCATCTTCACCTACCTCAGCGCCAATTCCTGGAGTATCTACAAGTGTAACATAATCTAATAATGGATTATCATTGATATACATTATCAGTTTGTCTATTTGGGCTGTCTTTTCCAAAGCCTCTTTGCTTGTGCCCTGAAGGGAATCCAAGTATTGCTTAGAAACCCATTCTTTATGACCATCAAGATACACGCATAGAATCGGTTTTTCTTTAGATGGCGGTGCGCCTTTTTTAAAGATGTTTACTGTAGCCGTGGTTTCTGTTGTTCCTGTCATTGCTATATCAACTCCTAACAATGCATTTACCAAGAAACTTTTTCCAGCCTTTACCTTTCCAGCCACAGCTAACACGCATGGTGCTTTCAAATCTTCTTGCAAACTTTTAAGTGCCAACGAATACTTGTTGCGCCACGTGGTATGATTAATATATGCTGCCGTTTCATCCAGCAAATCATATATTTGAGTAGTTATGTCTTTTTTATCCATATCGTTTTTCTTTTTATAGAGACTACAATTTACATCATTCTATCACTTGGCTGAGAAATATCATAAAAATAAGTGCACCATTCTTACACCAATAAGATGAAGAATAATGCACTATAAAAATTTCACATAAGAGATTCTAACTTTGATACAACATCTTTTATGCCATATTTCTCTACTAAACGAGTCAGTACAACAAACAACTTCAAAATATCACAATCTATTTTTCTTGTATGTTTTTTACTGTTTTCATTGTGTCGCCCGAAACTGATTTTTGATGGTTCGTCTGATTGCTCTTGCTGCAACGACCAACAATCAGAGTTGCTACTAAAAATGTCGCAATAGTCCCCAAAACTATCAATTTCAGGCGATGATCTTTTTTTGGCTTAATCGGATTTTCACCATTTAGTATTGTTTGGTCTATGTTCTCTCTTTCTGTATCTTCTTTTACTTTGTATGTTCTTTCTTCTTTGTTTTTTTCGCCTTTAACAATAACATTATAGAATCTATAGTCATGATTATACGCATGGCTCTTTTCTTCCAAACCGTACACACAAGAGAAATCACCCTTTAAAGCGAGCGCTGAGGAAAAGAAATCTTCGGGGGTAATTGAATCTTCCCATATTACAGTTTTGACATCATCCGTGTTTAATGACAAGTTTGGATTCTTAGCACTTATTGACTTGCAATTTTCAAAACAGTCATCTACAGCGACCCCTTTCTTTTTAAAATCATCCTTGGAAGCAGTCCATAGGCTAACAATATATTTGCTATAGAACTGTTCAAAATAAGATAAGTCAAAAGGTAACATAGAGACGGAATATTCTTTAGCAATTATACCGAAAAAACCGCGCACAGCTCTATTGGCATAATCTGTATTGTTGGTAGAAGAAATCTTTTTATTCATAGTACCAACGCCCCATAATATATAGCCGTTTTTCTTACTTAAAATCCACCTTGGATTTTCTTCTAAATTTCCGATATAAGAATCAAGGTTAATCAATCCACGTACTTGTACCAAGAAATATTTTCTTACATCTGAAGGACAAAAATCTTCAGATGGAGAGAACAACAATTTATAGTCATTAGCTATGTCATGTCCTCTTGTATATACAAAATATTGTGCATCCATATTTTTATTGTTTTATTCCATTAATATACACATCGACACCACTTAGAAGAAGAGGCTTGATTTTGGAAATAGTCACAGATAGTTTATCCAACACTTCTTTTTCTGAACCAATAGCCCGATTAGATTCATTGATGCGATTTCTAATATTCTGTTCATTGCTTGAAAAGAATCTTGCAAATGCGCTTCGATTCATTTCTTGATTCATTGCATTTTTTGCTGATGCATACGATTGTTGTGCAGAGTTCAATTTGCCAATGCTCTCTTCAATTCTATTAGAAATTACACAAAATAAAGAATACAAGATCGGGATGTGAATGTTTCCTTGTGTTGGACCAATAATCAATTCCCCTTCCAATTCTCCCTGGTCATTTTTCAAGTTTCTACCTAAAGTAACCATTGTTATTGCTGCCGTCAAATTTGTTCCAGTGCCAAACATCGATTGTAAAGCCTCTAAAACCAATTTCTTTGCCTGTATTTTTTCGACTTCAGAAAGTAAATCAGATTTAGATATTACAATCATGATTGGAGTTCTAGAATCATTGGTTCTATCCAAAAAATTTTCATAAAGGATTCCCATGAAATCTAATTTGGCTTGCTGCTCATCATCTCCATTTAAGGCTTGTTTTATAGTATCTGCTCCGATAAAGAATAGAAGGACTTCGGAGTCTTCAAAAGAATGGAACAATTCTTCCTGTTCGTCTATTTCATCCTCATCACACGTATCAAGAAGTCCACCTCGATAGTCATTTATACCGAAATCCATGATTTTACTCAATGCCAATCTGCAATTGAAATTGTATTTAACACTTTCTACATTGCCAGCAGGCCATTGACCATTCTTCATTTGTTGATATGCCTTATGCAATTTGACCATTTGCATTGGAAATGGGCATCGTACAGTCAAAATCTGACCATCAGAAAAGCGGATTCCTTGTGATAGGGCTTGAGCCATAGCAAAAGTATAGCATGATTTGCCAGATCCACTTAGTCCATAAAATGTTATTTTTTCCATAGTAATATGTTTTTATTAAATAATTGTACAAAGCCATTTTCAGACCACTCTATCAGTTTATATTTTAATTCCTCGGCAATTGCTTTTAGAAATTCTAATTGTGCTTTTTCTCGTTCAAAATCATGATTTGCAGAATTAGCTTTATCCAATTCAGTTTCCCATCCCCAATCGTCATTAACAACTTGTACTACCCCATTAAGAACCTCTTCAATTCCAACAGCGAACCAACCTATAAGTGTTTCTGGTGTATGCTTTTGGGCTCTATACGCAGCATTATTCTTAGCATCATTTCTTTTTTGTATATAGATTGGTGTGCCACCATATACACAATAAGCTAACGCTAAAAAAGGGGTATAATAATCAAATGGATTTATCGAACATTGTAGGAGCATTCCGCCGACGGTTTTACTTTGGCTTATTTGTTCGAACAATGTATAAAAGTGCTTTAACCCATAAAAAGAGGCCCCTTCAGGAAGCATATCACACTTTGTAATTACGAAACAAATCGGGAACCATGATTTATGTTCGATACTTAGAGAATTTTCTATGCATGAAATAAGAATATCATATTCCATTGTCCATTCAGAAGTCTGCTCCGATAATTTTTCACCATCCAGAAAGACCACAAGTGCATCTGCGGATGATATGGATTTTAAAAAATTGTCCATATCTTCGTCATCAGGATCTTCACTTAACAATATGCCGCCACGATAATCCATCCAATTAAAAGGAACAACATCCTTTCCCGCACAAGTTAATTCAAACCTGTACATCTGTTGAATATCCGTACCAGACGGATATTGTCCTACAGATAAATTTTGTGCCATACGCTCCAAATTCTTCTTTTGAGTAGAATCTTTGGCTCGTATTCCATATCCTTCCTGGGCATCACCAAGATTTTTATACATTCCAGCCATAAATGAAGTTTTTCCTGCTCCACTATGACCTACCATTAATATATTCATATTTATCTTTTTTATCTGATTATTGTAACTTTTACATTTGGACCATCATAGCCACAGTTAAGACAAAGGTAACCTATTTTTCCTTTGTGGTGATAACATTCTTTGCTGCCACATGAGGGACATACTATATATCTATTACGGTCTATCGGACATGAGGACGGAGAAGGTTTTGGATATAGGGAAATGTCTTTCCTTTCATCTGCAACGTTACCCAATGCAACAGCAATGTCTTTTTCACCACATGTGTCAATCGCTGATTCAGGCAAAACATCAGTTAACATTTGTCGGACCAAGGTCAGTTGAGAACTTCCACCAATCAACAAAACTTTATCTATTTTTAGTTGTTTGGTTTCTGTTTGCTTTATCACTGCTTTAGCAACATTAATAGCATCTGCAACCTTTTGGCTTATAATATTGTTGAATGAATCTCTATTTAGTTTGTACTTGAATGTTATGATTCTACCATCTTTTACAAAAACAATAGAAGTCTCATGAACATCATTTGAGTCACTAAAATGCTCTTTCAATCTACGACACGAATTTAACATTCCAAGGTCAACCATGTTGTCTTTTGATATATCCATTTCATATTTAGCCAATACTTTCTTCCTTAAATCTTCGTAAAGCAGCATGTCTATATCTTGACCACCACATGATTTATCTCCTTTGGGTTCACATAAGATACGGTAAGAGTCAAGATGTTTTTTGGCATAAGCAACATCTATTGTGCCACCACCGAAATCAAAGACTAAAATACCTTGCCCTTCTGGTATATCGTGGTCTATTCCATATCCCATTACAGCTGCTATAGGCTCAAATTTTGTTTTTACTTCTTTGAAACCGGAAGCAGACAAAGCCTGTCTTAGCATCTGAACGGTTGACTCTTCGCAATCAACAGGGTGTGAGATAACCACAGAGTCAAATTCCACTTCATTGCCACAATGAGCATTTGCTAACTGTTTGACTTGTTTGAAAAAAAACTCCAAAAGCTCTTTATGGGTATATTCTTTATCTCCTATAAATTCTATCCCTTTAGGATTTAATATACGTTTCAATGACGGAATAAAATTCGCCAACATTTCAAAACGTTTCTCAGAAGGAAGTTTGTCAACTTCTTCCAAATAGTTTAATGCTTGATACCCACTAACCAATCCATTATTATAGCCTAAGATTACAGATGGGTATTTTACCGAGCCGTCTCCGTTGAACTTTACAGCTTCAGGCTTTCCGTGTCGTGGGTTTATCCACGACACGGTTGTATATGAGGAGCCATAATCTATTCCCAGTATAGCCATTTTACTCAGGTTTTACAGTTTCTAATTCTTCATGTATATCCTGTATCAAAGCCTTGTTTTTACTCCATTCTTTTACTAAATGCTCCAAAGCGAGGACAAGTTGGGGATTGTTTTTAGATTCAACGACTGTCTTTTTCATTGATTCCAATTCCTCGCTGTACTTGGAATAAATGTTAGTAATGGAATTTTTAACCTGCTCACGAGCGGCATTTACAAAACCTTGATACAAAGACTGGTATTTGCCATCTGCCAAAGAAACATCAACTATCTGCTTGCGACAAAATGCCATCGTTTCAGACAGATGCTTAAGAAGATTGGATTTATTCTTCTGTAATGCTTCTTGTTTAGCTTTCTGATTACCACTTATTGCACCCCAAAGAACAGACCCAATGCCAAGAACAACCATAACAGGAGCAATAACAGGAAGGGCTGGTGTAACTAATGCAGGCAGGAAAAAATATGCACCTCCAACTACAGTACTTAATGCGCCCGTGATAGCTGTACCTAAGAACATTTCGTTTCTCATTTTTCCAATTCTATCTCTCAACTGGACATCCTTTACTGACGGGTCTTCTACACCTTCTTTGGTTATAGAGATAAAGCCTTCAGGTATAGACATATAGCACTCTTTGTTGAAATTAGTCAACAATTCTTCTATGCGAGACATAACTAATGAAGTTAGTTTGTCCCACTCGTTTTGTACATCTGCAACAATTCTATCTCCAAAGTCTTCACCATAGGTGGTTATGCTTTCTTCAGATAAATTTTCTATTTCATCGCTGAATTTTGTAGCTATAGTTCCTTTTGACGTGAAGATTTGGTTGAAGTCATACTCCATTGTTTTTAACACGGTTTCAACTTTTGTAAAGAGTTCCTTTCTCTTTGAGTCCCCCATGTTTTCATTGAAGTTTGCTAATGCCTTTTCGTAAGATTTAAGTAAAGTATCATATTCCGTAGCCGCCTTGACTGCTGTTTCATGACGCAGTTTCAACGCATTAAGAACCTCCCTATAATATTCTACACAGGCATTGTATGCTAATCCAGAACGATAATATCCCAAAATAGTAAACACCTATTCATGGCAGACTTTACATCGTCATAACCAGAAATTTCATAATTGAACTCCGAGGTTATTTCGTCATTTCCTATAGCAGCTTCAAGCAACAACTTACTGGACATCTTTAACATAGAGATGCCAAAAGGCAAATCATTTCCGACAGCCTTTTCGATTATCTGGTGATTTCTATTCAATGATTTTTCTACACTTTCATTGCCATTTTGGTCAATCTTTGTAGTTACAAAAAGAATACCAGGAGTCACACTAACTATCTCTTTCAAGAAATCAACTTCTATATCCTCCAATGGCGTTGGATTCATCACGAACATTACGGCATCAGCCTGTTTGATATATTGCTTTGTAATAGCCGTATGGTGAGGATAGGTAGAACCAATACCCGGAGTATCAATCAAAGAAACTCCTTCGGGGAGGAAATCCATAGGGGTGAATACTTGAATATATGAAATGGTATTTTCTATTTCAGCTTCTCCTTCCTTATTGATAACAGCTTGGCTACCATAAGTCGCCAATTCTTCTTTGGAGATTTCTTTACGATTTCCATTTCCATACACTACATAAAATTTCTCTTCCTTTGAATGAGAAATTTTAAACACACGTGATGTTGCGACATCTGTACATACCGGTAAAAGTTCCTTGCCTATCAAGGCATTAATCAACGAACTTTTACCATTCTTAACTTTACCACATACTGCCAAGTTAAATTCACCCTTTTCAAGCAACTCACGAGTTAAGCTGAAATTCTCGGAAGTTTTGGGAAAGTTAAATTTAGGGTAAGCTTTTGGGAAGGCAATCATGCCATCCATAAGCTTTATTATTTCACTCTTCAACTGAGCTGAAAATTGTTTGTCTTTATTTTCCATTTTAGATACTACTATTGTTATTTAATGGGTAAATATTTTGTTAAAAGTTCAAATCCGCATTGTCAAAAATATTATCATCGTCATCAGTATTGGCATCGTCTGCATCTTCTATATTATCATCGTCTAAATCATCATCGTCGTTAGGTGGCAGTTCATGCTTACTTTCTTCGATTTCAGGCTCATCTTTGCCAAAAACTGTCACATCATCATCTTCGACAAGAGGCTTGGGTGTATCTTCAAAATCTTGTTTATTGGGATCAAAACCTTCTGGTACATAAAAATCAGATTCCATTCCAAGAAAACTCTTTAATGCAGAACAAAATTCTTTTGCATCAAAATGGTCCTGTCCAAAAGTCTGCGAACTATTTATGAATGACTTACATTTATGTACAGTCTCAACAGATTTAGCATAGTCATCGTAATCGACCTCTTCACCATCTACATTGATTTTGTCAAGATGTCCTTCCGAATAATGTGCTCCTACACATTTAGCTGCCATCTCTCCTGGAAGTATTACATTATTGGGATTTAAAGGAATACTATTGGTGTTGATATATTCAGCAACGGCAAAATTGGATGGCTCCTCATTACCTGTTTCTGGATTGTATTGAAGTGGAGCTGGAGTATCTGTAGATACCATGAAGCACTGAGAATCTTTCCAAGCGTCCATAAAATCATCCAATTTGTATTCAATTCTCAAATCACCAGTACCTGGGTCTGTCAAGATAACCTTAATGTCATCTGGATTATCAGGATTAACATCGACACCTGCTACTACTAGAGCATGATTAGGCGTTTCACCTTCAAAAAAGTCTTTGAACCATTCTTTCACTCCAGCCATAGTATCATGGTTTCTGTCAGCCCATAATTCATTTGCATCTACGCCAACAATTACTCGATGCCCTTGCGCTAACTCATTTATTAAATCATAGACAGTATTATCAACAGACTGCTCACAAGGAACATTGCAACTCAACAATAGGTTTCCGATAGCCCACATAGGTGTTCCGCCTTCCGGACTAGGGTCATACCAACCATTTTCTGTTGCATATTGTTTAAGTTCATCTAAAGAAATATCTATACCATAATCTCGCAAAATAATTTGCTGACTACGAATGGCGCATACGCCTTCGTTACCTTGGTAAATAACAGGATTCAATCCACCATCAGGTCCAAATCCGTCCTCTCCAAATACCTTGCGAGCAGCTACGCTGGCTTGCATCTCATCATTTTTATTAAATGTATTTGCCATAAAATCTTCGTTGTTTTGAATAGTACTTGTTTTGTTATATAGATTGTCATCGGTATCATCTTCTATCAGTTGATAATCATATACTTCATTTTTTTCAGTAAACTAATCTTCTTCAGAGAGTGATAAATCTTCTGAAAAGGTACCAGAAATATCAGGAATTTCGAAATCCATATTACTCAATTCCGAAGGTAGCAAGCCACCTTCTTGTAAGTCTTGTTCTATGGCATCATTAATAGAGCAACTCACTTCTGCGATATCCCCCAAATACTCACTATTGGAAATTACAGAAGAGACATGCTCCATTCCACTTTCCGTAAGATTGCCATCCAAATACGCAGCAAATTCTTCGATACTTACTGGTGGTACAAAATCTTTATACATGACCTACCTCCTTTCTGAATATTCGCTCGTATTGTTCCTTGGCGAGTTTATGCTTATTATAATAGTTCTCCATTGACATACCCAATTCTTTTGCGGTTTCCTCATTGGTCTTCAGCTCCAAATATCGCAGACGAATCAATTCGCTGTAACGCTTGTTAGGCATCTGCTTGATGATAGTCTGTGCATCTTGACGATTGAGATTAGAAAAATCTATCTCTATAGAACCATAAATCGAGTCAGCTCTATCACTATCGTCATCTTTATCATTTACATAAGAATGAGAAATCAGCTCGTGTTTTGGCAATCTTTCTTTGGCTTCAAACTGCTTGTAGCAATAAAACAAACAAGCAGTCTTCAACCAACTGGTCAATGTACTCTCACCTCTGAAATTCTCCATCTGACATTTTCCAGTTGCCTTGCTTGGGGCAAGAACTACTATGTAAATTTCATCTATAAATTCCTTGCAATTTGCACAGTCGGTATAGTAGTTGTCATAGATGGACTTAAACAGGGGATAGCATTGTTGGTAAAAATATTTGCGTGTAACCATTTCGTCCTTGTTTATCAAGGACTTGGCTATTTGCAAATCTTGTGTAAATATCTTTTTTACAATCATTGCTATATTTTTACATAATAAGGTAAAGTAACCTTTTACTTCTGTTTATCTTCTACCACCTCACAATAAGCACTCGGTACATATGCTGTCAAGACAGTCAGCAAGTTGTCCACGACAATGCCCACTCGCTGTTGTCCTTTATGACGTGCCACTATTCCCATAAAACCTTCAAACTCACCTTTTACCACTCGTACCAACTGTCCTTTCTCAAACTTCTGGATTTCTCCAGAGACGATGATAATATCATTTTCCTCTGAAGCGCACGCAATTTTGAGGCTTTCCATTTGATAATCGGGAACGATCAATGGAGTCTTCTCTATTCTGCAGCCAATATGGGTATGATGATAATAAAAACGAAGGAATGGGAGGTTTACGTTGTCGTAAACAAAAAATTTGAGTTGTTCTTCGGTACCGTAGGCGAAGAAGATGTTTGGTAAACGAGACTCGGTAACAACTTTACGCTTACCATTTATAAGTTTAACCGTATCGATGGTAGGATAGAAAGCCGTAATGCCTTTGGATGTCATATAGTCGTATGCCTTTTTCTCTCTGCCATAAGTAGTGCGTAAGGCATACCAATGAGGAGCATTTTCCTCTTTTTGCTCTTTAGGCTTTACTACTATATGTGCATTTCTGGTGGACACCCCTGTTTGTGAACTCTCTGCAGATACGGTGCTTTGAGCTTTGGGGAGGGTGTTGGAGGTAAGTCCAACACGGGGAGGAGTTTCACCACCTCCTACGGTGTGTACATCTTGCAATGCACGTTCATCGACTTTCATATCGGTGTTAACTTATTCTAAGCAGAACCCAGTTAATAAATTGACACAAAAAAAGCGTGGAATCGTCCTGTTGCCCATCCCACACATCGAGGCTCTTGCATTGCCTATTTTGGTTGAACAGACAACGTTAGAGCCCACGCCGATATGAAAATCATTACCGCAAAGAGACCTATATAATACATTTGACTGTGCCCAAAAGGGTACAATCTATGCTTACAAGGTCTCCACGGGATTATGATATAATCACACCCGGGACATCTATCGTTGCTAAGTTCAAGACCAAAATATCGATATGGTTGCAAGATTTCGATGTGTCTTAAACAGAGCGTCAGATAAACGCCTTATATGTCTGGACTGCTTTTCCCACCCAACACCCGCTTTTGTATAGATATGTCAGATAAGTGACTTCACTACACTCAGCACGGCGTAGGCTGCCGACTCGATTATCTTGTAAGAACACGTCTAACTGTGACAAAAAACGGTCGAGCATATACAGTCCGAGTACAAAAGTACGGAAATTAATCGAGAAAACAGCAATAATGATTGAGAAAATCTATTATTTGACGTGAATTTAAGACTATTTAAGCCAATCCGCTTGAATATCTCGATTATTTTGTGTAAGAAAGCGCACCGTAATAGATGACAAACATTCTAAAATATGCAAACTGCGCTACAAATAGAAAGCAAAAAGCGCACAGAGTGATACAACCATTTGGTATTTCTTCTCTGTACGCTATTATATAATTAAGGTGTAATGCTTAACTGATACCTCTCGGCATCGTTCCATTCATCACGATAATCGTCGTTCGCCCCTGCTTTCCTGGAGTAGCTTGACATTCTTTGCGATTTCCTATCTTTTCAACAAGCCATCTTCTAAAAAGCAATGCTTGGTAGGTATCCACTTGCAATGCTATGGCGATAATAACGTCCAAACTATAGACATCGACAGAATATCCATTGTCAAGTTTGATGTATTGCGAATGCTCAAAATCCTTTAGGACACCTTGCTTCCAAATTCGCTTGATTGTATTGTTCACTGTTGTGCCTGTCACATTCAACAGTTCGGCAATCTCCCAAACAGTCATCCACACCTCACCATGATGTG
>OCRP01000892.1_pt1 | contig 20268 bp, 18 predicted proteins | sample 1538871 | NCBI WGS metagenome assembly OCRP01 (sample SAMN04571731, study PRJEB22368) | human gut metagenome | biome: human gut; material: stool | host: Homo sapiens | place: Luxembourg | collected 2012-09-20 | reverse complement strand
AGGCGATTCTGCAGCGTAACAAGGAGCTGCAGGACATCATCGCCCTGATCGGTATTGATGAGCTCGGCGAAGAAGACAAGACCACTGTGAACCGTGCTCGTAAGATCGAGCAGTTCCTCGGTCAGAACTTCTACGTCGCTGAAAAGTTCACCGGTCGCCCGGGCTCCTACGTGCCGGCAGACGAGACCATCGAAGCGTTCACCCGTATTTGCGACGGCGTGTATGACGACGTTCCTGAGCAGGCATTCTCCGGCATCGGCGGCATCGACGATCTCGAGAAGAAGTGGCACGACATGCAGAAGGAATACGGTGCGTGATGGCCGGATTGACAATGCAGGTGAACATCGTCGCCGCAGACCACCCTGTGTGGCACGGTACGGCGAAGTCCGTCACCATTCCGGCTTTTGAAGGCGGAATGGGCATCCTGCCCAACCACGAGCCTGTATTGACCGTAATCAAGGAAGGAACCATCGTTGTGGTGGATCCGGATGGTAGCCGTCGCTCCTTCGAAGTGACCGACGGTTTCATCTCCTTCGATTCGAACAAGCTCACCGTTGCGGTTGAGCGTGGACGTAACGTCAAGATGGCCGAGTAGCACTCGGTAGCATACTTCTGACGGCCTGTCTGTTGCGATTGCAGCAATTTGCATATGATTGCGATTACTGCAGTTGTAGTGGACAGGTCGTTTTTCTTTTCAAAAAACGGTATTAATCAAAATAAAAAAAGATTGCCTTATCACTGATTCGGGGCTTACGGCAATCATGGTAGGGTAGTGCCTCGTGCGAATTATTGTTGCTGATTGCTCTGCCGAATATTCCGGACGTTTGAACGCGTCCCTGCCGCTCGCCAAGCGTGTGTTGCTCATCAAAGCCGACAACAGTCTGCTGATTTTTTCCGAACTTGGATCATACAAGCCGCTTAATTGGATGGCAGCGCCCTGCACCATTAAAGACATCACTCCGAACCATGCTGACGACGATGTCGAAACGGAAGTTCCGCAGAAAGTCATCCGCGCTTCGGCAGATAAATCCAACGACGTGCTCGAAGTGACCTTGCAGCATATTTATTCCGATGAAACGTACGATTTGGGCGAAGATCCGGGACTGATCAAAGATGGTGTCGAAGACCATCTGCAAAAATACTTGGCTGAACAGATCGAACGCATCGGCGAGGGGGCGACGCTCGTGCGCCGCGAATACCCGACTGCCATTGGACCGGTCGACATCATGGCCATCGACGCTAGTGGCAAGCACGTTGCCATCGAAATCAAGCGAAACGGTGGTATCGACGGCGTCGAGCAGCTCACTCGCTACTGCGAACTACTCAACCGCGATCCTCTGCTAGCCCCCGTACGTGGTATTTTCGCCGCGCAGACCATCACTCCGCAAGCCCGCGTGCTTGCCCAAGACCGCGGCTTCGACTGCCTGATCCTCGACTATGACGAGATGAAGGGCACCGAAGACGACTCCTTACGACTCTTCTAGCTTATAAAAAACTCCCTGTTGTTATGCAGGGAGTTTTTTATGCACGAATCGTGATGTAGATCAGTAGGCGGCGAGGATGTCGACGACGAAGACCAGCGTGGAGTTCGCCGGAATCTTATCCTTCGCCTTGCTGCCGTAGCCGAGGCTCGGTGGCACCACCAGCAGTACCTGGGAACCGACGGTGTGGCCGGCCAGCCCCTGCTTCCATCCCTTGATCACGCCGTCAAGCGAGAACGTGGAGGATTTGCCACGATCCCACGAGGAATCGAATTGCGTGCCGTCCAGCAGCCAGCCGGTGTAATGCGCCACTACGGTCTGCGTATCCTTGACCTCGGCACCTTCGCCCTTGATCAAATCCTGCGAAACCAACGTGTCGGAACCCTGGTAACCGTTCATGTCGATCGACGGCTTGCCGTCCTTTGCAAGCGTGACCTTCGGTAGATCGGTAGGCACGTCATGCACCTTCGTGCCCGTTGCCTTCGTCAGATCCTTCGACTTCGACACGATCGTGAGCACCATCAAATATGATGTGCCTGCGGAATTTGAATCGTTCACACCGAACGCAATCGTGGCGTTAAGCTTCTGATCCTTGAAAATGTTGTAATAATTCTCAGTCATCTGACTGGTGTCGGAAGTGACCACCGTGGAGCAATCGGGGGTGTTTTTCTCCCATGTGCTCGCTAATTCGGAACCGTCCTTGACATTGATGGCGATGCCCTGCGTGCATATGCGGTCGCCGTCTTCGATCTGGTCGCCGTTGCCTTTCTGCAGTACGACGTAGCTGTTGTCTTCTACCGTCATAGGGGTTTTGAAGGAGACGGTCGGCTTCTCGCCGGGCTTGCCCGTGGCGGTCACGCCAGCAATCTGGTTCATCTTCGACGAGGAGTTGGAGGAAGACGATGACGAATCGGAAGATGAATCTGACTTCGCGTCGGAACTTCCGCATGCCGCGAATCCTAGGCACATGATCGTCGTGCAAGCGGCTGCGACGGCTTTGAAAAGAGTAGATTTGCGCATAGGTTCCACCTTAGTGGCAATCATTGATTTTCATAGTTTTTTCAGGCTTTTGCAGAGGGGCAATGTAGAATAGTGAATGCTATGACTTTATTGCAGGAAGAACAGGAAAAGCCGCAGTCCAAGGCGGGTCCCACGCGACACGCCAAGATCATGCGCGGCATTGTCACGCCTATTTTCGGTTTGCTTGCCATTACTTGCATCGTGCTTGGCGTCTTGAACGCGACGATCTGGAAGCCCTCGACGCAGGTCTCGGCGTCCGCCACGGTCACGGGACCACAGTATGTGGTCACCGATCCGAATGTGCTGCAATTGGTTGATGATCGCGTCACCATTTCGGCGAAGTCCCGAGACAAATCCGCGAGCGTGTGCATCGCCATCGGTTCCGCCCGTGATGTTGCCGGATGGATCGCGGGATCCAAATACGTGCGCGTCACCGGGTTGTCTGACTGGTCCACCCTGTCCACGCTGAAGGCCACGGCTCAGGGCACTGCTGATAATTCTGAAGGCCAGGTCGCGTTCCAGGATTCCGACATGTGGCGCACCGTCAAATGCAATGCCGGTTCCGTTGATATGCAGATCAAGGGTACGAATACGAATAATGCCGAGGATTCCGTTGCGATTATCGATTACGGCAATCGCAAGGGAGGCTCGGTCACGCTTGATTGGACCCGTCGTTTGCTGCTGAATTTCGCCATGCCGTTCTATCTTTCCGGCGGATTGCTGGCAATACTTGCAGTGCTTTCGGCTTCTGTGTTTGCCATGCCTCCGCATAAGCGCCGTAACAAGCGCGTGTTTGCCATGGTTGACGGCATCGGTTCCACGCAGGGTGACGATGACGAGGTTGCCGCATGGGTGAAGAACGCCGAAGCAAGTGCCGCCCGTAGTGATAAGAGCGGGTCGAATCGTAAGCGCCGTCGCCATGCGAGCCATCGTGCGACCGGTTCGGAAAACATGCAAAATGAGATGGCACAACCTACGATTATCGATCCTTCCGCTCGAAATTTGGTTGCCGACCAGCAGAATGCCGCCACTGATGGCGTTGGTGAAAACGACGATTTCGAACAGACTTCCGTGATTTCGCAAGACGAGCTTGCCGCATATTTCGCACGTCTCGCACAAGAGGAAAGCAGTGCGGCCGCAGCGTCCTCAGGATCTGTGGAATTTGCGGTATCCGACGAAATCAACGTGCCCAACGAAGTCGACGAAATGGCCGTAACGGCCGAGCCGGTCGAATCCAACGAAACATCCGAATCCGACGAATCCGACAACGAGGAGGCCAAGTGATGAAGAAGCGTTTCAACGTAATCGCGGCGGCCGTGCTCGCATTGGGAATGGTTGTTGGCATGTGCGGATGCGAGGGGCAGCTGCCGCAGCCGAAAGCCACGCAACGTCAGGATGCGCCGAATCTGACCGCCAAGCAGGAGAAAACCATCCGCACGAATATTCTCAAAACGCTTGACCAGTGCAATAACGATCGCAATATCGACGCCCTCGGCTCAATTCTAGAGGGGCCGGAACTTGAGATTCGCACAAGTGAACTTCATGTGGCGCAGGTCACGGGCAATCTTGATCGTAAGACCGCGATTCCAACCGATTTGGCGCAGGCCGTGATTTCCACGGACAGTGGATGGCCACGTTCGGTGTTTTCCATCACTTCCACCACAGACGACCAGCAGTCCAAGCGTCTGCTGGTGTTCCGCCAGGATTCCGCACGCCAGAACTACAAGTTGTGGGGTGTGGCGCGACTGTTCTCGGGCGTGAAAATGCCGAGTTTTGAGATTTCCAAAACCGGTAGCGCGCAGGGAACGGAAAAAGACACTGGTCTGGTCATGACTCCGAAGGATGCGGTTGCTGCATATGCCGACGTGTTGCAGAACGGTGCGTCCAGCCAGTATGCGCAGAAGTTTGCCGACGACGATTTGCGTACGAAGCTTGCCGATCTGACCGGACAGGTGCAGAAGGCCATGGAGCTGAACGAGGGATCGCAGCAGCAGGCGTTCACGCCGGTTGACGGTGCCATCAGCGTTATGCGTTCCGCGGATGGTGGCGACTTGGTAGTGGCGCAGATCAATTCCGAATGGACGCGTTCAGCTGGCTCCGGACGTGAGTCGCAGCCCGCTTCCGATGCGGAAAAAGCGCTGTTTGGCGACGGTCGGGCCACCAGCACCATGAAAACCACGTATGTGAATGTGATCGCGTTGTACGTGCCTCCGGCGAATTCCGGCGAGAAAATCACCGCAGTCGGTTCTGAACGTCAGCCGGTCAAGGTTGAGGCGCTGTAATCGTGGCGGTTGCGCGTAAGCTTGGGGCGAACGTTTGCAATGCATGTTGCGCTGGGCGCTTAATGTTGTTGATTGTTGATATTTAGGAGGCAAGCATGGCAGGTCAAAGGCCGTTTAATCCGGGAGTTTCCTTGGCGGGAGCCGTCGATCTTGAAGCGTTGAAGCATCAGGTGAAGGCTGAGCCGGGGCAGGCTGGAGGAGCTCCGGCCGCTGGCGGTTACGTGATCGACACTACGGAGAACACGTTCCAGGCCATGGTGCAGACGTCGGCCACGTTCCCGATTCTGCTGCTGTTGTGGGTGCCGACCGATGATCGCCTGTTCGATATGGCACGCCAGTTGGGCGATGCCGTGAACCAGCTGAACGGCCAGATTCAGCTGTCTCGTATCGATATCGCGTCGAATCCGTCGATCGCGCAGGCGTTTCAAGTGCAGGGTGCTCCTGCTTTGTTCGCGTTGATCAACGGCCGTCCGATGCCGATTCTGCAGGGCTTGCCGTCCGCTGAGGAAATGCAGCAGCTTGTGGACGCGGTGATTCCGAATCTGGTTGCCGCCGCCCAACAGGCTGGCGTGACCGGTTCCGCGCCGTATTCGGGCGATCCGGATTCCGATGCGGCGAATTCCGATGCCGGCGCCCAGGAGCAGGTGCCTCCGGAGCATCAGGAGGCGTATATGCTGGCCCAGCAGGGCGATTACGCTGGTGCCGCAGTCGCGTACGAGAAGGTACTTGAAGCCGATCCGAACGATGCGCGTGCCGCCCGCGAGCGTGCGAAGGCATTGCTGTTGGCCCGTTCCGCCAATGCGAACGTGCGTGAGGTGCGTGCCGCCGCTGCTGACAATCCCGATGATGTTGAAGCGCAGCTTGCCGTCGCCGACATTGATATGATCGGCGGTCAGATTCAGGATGCGTTCGACCGTTTGCTTGATTTCGTCGCAGCCGGTCACAAGGCCGATATTGAGCCGGTGCGCAAGCGTCTATTGGAATATTTCACGATTCCTGAGCCGACCGACGAGCGTTTGAAGCGCGCCCGCCGTCGCCTCGCCACGCTCATGTACTGATTCGTTTATTGACTTAGATACCGTTTTGGGTACCGTTCAACCGTAGGCTGACAACCAAATCGTTCTTTACAGCCTACGGTTGTTTTTTATATTTAAAAAAAGACTTATTCCATACGATTGGTGCCGAAATAGTCAAGGAATTGCGGTCCGTCCGCTTCCAGTTCGGCTTCGAATTCGGATTTCCATCGTGAATATGGATTCGCTGCAAGTCCTTCATTGCTGAACCGCGATTGGTCGGTGATTTCGGTGGTGCAGAATTTCGGGATCACCAGATTGGTGACGGGTCCGATACGTTCCGCTTCTGCAATGATCAGGGGAGCGTTGGTGCCGCCGAATACGTCGATGTTCCAGCCATCTTCGTCGATCCAGTCGGTGAAACGGTTTTTGATGGTTACGTGTCCGCCGCGTTTGATGAGCTCTCCTGCGATGCGCGAATCCAAGTCTCGGCTCGCCTCATAGCGCGTGCCTCCTACGGATGGCCCCTTCACGGTGACTGATCCAAGCTGGAATTCGTCGCGATACTTTTCGAGCACGGCCAGCGGGTCGAGGTCCGGAGTCATGGCGATGCGAACGGACTTTGTTTTCAATCGTACGCGCAACGCGTAATTATCCTGATGAACGTAATAACTTTGCACGATTAATGTCGGACTGTCGCTGTCATCCAACTGCGTTGGCAAAGCACGGCAGAAAAAACGGCGCATGTATTCGAAATCGCCTATATTTCTGCCTGAATCCTCAACCATATTCTCAGTCTAGTGGAAAATACGCGGTAAATGACGTTATTGTGCCGCAAATTATGACGTAATACTCTTCGTTCCCCGTTCTATACCCGTCACCTCCCCTTCATAGTTGGGTATGTTGCCGAAAAACCCATTCAGGCTTACTTTGCCAACATGATGATTAAGATTCAAAGACCATTTTTCCGTAAAAAGTGTCGCTCTCACCTCAAGGCAGTGTAAAGTAGGTTGACGCACGGGTTTGTAGCTCAGTGGATAGAGCGTCTGTCTCCGGAACAGAAGGTTCCGGTAGCATATCTGCTGGCATGTGTTCCCAGCCCTACTCCTGCTTGGCGAGTACGGATAATTGAATTCTGGTGAAATCTGAGCCAGACACGATTAGACACGATGACGGATTACCTTCGGTGTCCAGGTTTATCGGTCAGAAATCGGCATGTGTGGTCGACCGACGATTTGGTTGGTTGAAGTGCTACACTAAACAGATTGTTTGGGTCCGTAGCTCAGCTGGATAGAGCGTTCGCCTCCGGAGCGAAAGGTCGAGAGTTCGAATCTCTTCGGGCCCACAAGTAAGTCCGCTTCCTGATGTGGAGGCGGACTTTTTGCTATTTCATTCCGATTTTCGCACGTTGCCGGAGAGGGGGCGAGCGCACTGAGTTGCAGGGTGCCGTCCGGCTCGGGTTGGAGTCTGCCCCTGCGGATCCATAAGCGAATGGTGCTTGCGGGAAGACGGATTCCGGCCTTGCAGTTCCGCAAACTCGTTTTCCTGCCTTCCGTCACGCATCCGCACGAATACCCGACGACGGTTCAACGCTTCGATGGATTGCAGTGTTGGACGCGATCGCCAAGGTCGCACGGTTATGGAAAACGGGTTGCGCCCACTTCCTCCGCCCAACAACGCGGTCGCGTTCACGGCAGAACTCAGTCAGGGAGAAGTCTGGCGGAGGGAACCCAGCAGTATGCCCTTACCGTTACCGCCACCGCCATAAATCACCCAAAACAGGTGCAGATGCGGTTGTAGCAGCGGAGCCGCGAACAGACGCTCCAAATTCTCCGCGCCATGACTGTCGGCCGTCACGAAATGAAGCAGGTGTCCGGCTTGGGCGACCAAATTATCGCCGTACGCTGCATCCAAAGAGATTTCATAGGGGTTGCCAAACATCGGGTCATCGGATCCGATGCGTTGCACCTGTCCGTTCATACGATAAAAGGCAAGGTTGGAGAACTCCACTCCGTGCGGGACCCGGTGGGAGACGGCGTTGCGCCTCATCGACCTAACTACTACGCGCGGGCCGAACGGATCTACGGAGCCAGCCCGTACAGGATCGCTAACGAACTGCACGTCACGTTCAACGTCATCATGACGATGCAGGAGATCCTCGAAAACGAACCATGGCGATTCCGAATCGTCATCAGCTACTGAACCAACAAACTAACTACGAACCACGAAAGGAGATGACAAACAATGGCACGCGTGATCATCGATGACCGCTGGCTACGAACCGCCGAAGATGGCACAGTGCCGAGCAGTGCGGCAAAACGCTCACTCGCCAACACCAAGGATCTGGCAAAGGCTCGCGTACCGGAGAAATGGCGCACCAGCATATACGGCACGGGCAAGCGTTGGCGCGTTCGCTGGTACGTCGCCGACAGCGACGGCAAGAACATCCAGAAAAGCAGGTATTTCGAGAAACTGTCCGATGCGGAAAGCTTCAAGGCCGCGATGGAGGACGATATCCGAGCGGGACGCTACCGCGATCCCAATGCTGGGCATCATCTTTTCCGAGTGGTTGCGGAGGAATGGCCCCAATCCAAAGTTGATATCAAGGATGTTACGCTGGGTCGGTATACGCGGGACACGCGGGTGTATGTCTATCCGCAGTGGGGCGACGTACTGCTTTCGGGCATCACCGTCAAAGACGTGCAAAGCTGGGTCAATGATCTCGTGGCCGGGAACTACAAGACCGAACTTCCGCTGGACAAGCATGGCGTGATGCGCAAGCCAAAACCTCTGTCGCCATCAAGCATCAAGAACATCGTCAGAGTCGTCATGTGCAGCGTCTTGGACTTTGTAGTCAAACACGACTATCTTGCTGAAAACGTTATCGACAAAGTAATCACGCCCAAGAGGGTCAAATAGGACGATATGGTGTCCTGACCATTCCCGAAGTCGAACAACTCGCCACACAGGCGGGACGTTACGGCAAACACCCCAAAGTGATTAAGGGAATCGAGACATGGCCGGACGACACGACGAACAACACACGCGTTGCTCGTCCGTTTCCTCGCATATATCGGCGTCCGTATTGGCGAGGCGATGGCGCTGACGGTTCGGGATCTTGACCTCGCCCATTGCCGCGCAAGGATCCGCAGAACATGGACAGATGACAAAAACGGCAACGCCACATTGGGACTGCCGAAGAACGGGACGTCTCGAACAATTGCCATGCCCGTATTCCTTCGGGATGCGTTGCGACAATACGTGGCGGGTCTTTCGGAGAGCGATTACGTGTTCCGAGGTAAGCACGGCGGCCCATTGTACGTGCGTACATGGCGCAATTGAGTCTTCAATCGAGCAGTTCGGAATGCAGGCATGGAAGATAATGGCATCACCCCGCATTCGTTGCGTCATACCTACGCGTCGATAGCAATCGCAAACGGCGTTGACGTAAAGACCCTGCAGAAACAACTTGGTCATGCCGCGGCGGCGATGACCCTAGACGCATATGCGGCGCTTTGGCCTGAGCGGCTTGGCGAAGTCGCTCAGGCCGTGGGGTGTGCACGTGACAAAGCACTTACTCCCGCTGCCCCGGTTGGCGGAACCGTACCGCTGGCACAAGCCGCATAACCAGTGCCCGTCAATTAACGGGCACTGCCATATGAACGGATAAACGATCTCAGGTAGCTCAAGTAGCGCACAGCTATATGGACATTCGTATGTCTGCGTTCTAAGTGCGTTCCCTTCTGCGGCTCCCGTTACCCTTGATACAAAGAAGAATAAAAGTCCTTAATGTAGTAATTCCGCAAGTAACAGGTGGTTCGACTATTTGTTACCCGCAGAATTTGGAGATGGGAACAGTATTCTTGCTAGTAGCAATAGTGGGTATAAGAGTGTGGATATTAAGAGTATCGAAAATGCGAAAACTCCTAGGATTTTATAGTTATCGTCACCTATCTTCATATAGGCCAAAATCCACATTTCGATCGTTAACACGACGAAGCACAACCAAAATAACCATGAAATATCGAGAATGATTATATGTATCTTATGACGCTTCGACTTATACTTTGAACTTTTTTTTGATATTCCGAACTGCACTTTTGATACCAACTAGTGGCATGAATATGAAGACTAAGACGAACGAATACGTTAACACTTGCAATATCCACATTTCTTGACTGTTTGTCCGCCTTTATATCTTCGGCACGGTTCTTGCAAACGACATCGCTCTTATTCAAGTTCACTTTTCAGTCCTTAGGTTTATTCTTGCCGCGCTGTCTCTTGCGCTTTGACCTAGCCATGTCTCTTTCTCCCTTAATTGTTTACCCACATCTATTTGGATTAGAAACTCCAAACCGACGTTTTGAACGGGATGGCCGTAGGTTTAAGCGCCGGCGTACCGTTGGCGGCCCGTCGCGCCCATGCAAGGCTCTTGTCGTTTTTCAACTGGTTGCAGCAACGATGCGTCTTCTGCAGATTCCTCAAGTCCGTCGCGCTGCCGCCTCGACTGACGGGAATGATCTCGTCCACTTCCACGCTCATCGGATCCGGCTATTTGACCGTGTCGTCTATGGGTTTACCACAGATGCCGCACGGCGTTTGTTGTGCGAGCACTCGTTGGCGTGCAAGATTGCGGGCCTGACGGTTGAAGTGTCAAGGATCCCGGCAGTTCCGTCCATGAGGCACGTTGGTTGGGTTGAGCGATTGCCGCCCATTCGTCGGGCTGGTAGGTCACAATGTGACCATCAGAGAACAATGAGTGAAACAGGACATAGAATGACAGCGTCACTCAACGAAAGGGGGCGATTATGGACGAGAAGACTGACGAGTTTGTTGTTGAAGATGAATTGATTGATGATACACATGTTGTAATGGTTCACCGTTGCTAATACATTTTCATTCGTCAAAAAACGATTGTGGGGTGCTATTCATTCGTGGATGGCACCCCACATTAGTGAGGGCAAGAAATGTATATAGCGTTTAGACCAGATATGGAAGTAACTTATACAAATGGGAAGTTACTTTTAGCCAACGAAGCACGAACTGTGAGTGTTCAAAACGTCTCTGAACGAGATATGGAGTTCATTAATCAGCTTAAAATAGGCTTGGATACTCAGGAATATGAGTCGTATCTGCAGTCGCATAAAAGAATCGCTAGCATTGTAAAGATTTTCGAAGATAGGCAGCTTCTTTATATTCGTCGAAATGAAGTCTTGTCCCAAGACGATAGAACACTCGGGTATTGGGCCGCGAAGGGGCTAGATCCTCAAGAGGCATCGGAAAAGATCTCCAATTCTAAAGTGCTGATACTAGGAATGGGTGGTACTGGATCAGTTATTTTTCAACATGTACTAGCTGCTGGTATCAAGAACATCACAATTGTGGACGATGATTGCGTTGAGCAGTCGAATCTGAACCGACAGTTCATATACAAGAACAGTGATATTGGAAAAACCAAAGTTAATGCGGCACAGTGTTATGCTACTACGTACTTTGGTGCTAGTACATATGTTAGAGGATTGCAAAAAAGTATCACTAATAAAGAGGACTTAGATAGAATTATCGAGCAAGAAGGAAAATTTGATCTGGCTGCCATCTGTATTGATCGACCGACAGGTGTAATAAGCAGTATCTGCGAACAGGCCTTGATAAGTCAGGGTATTCCATGCATTTTCGGTGGTGTTGGCATACGAAAAGGGTTCTTTGGTCCCGTGCGGACGGAATTGTCGAATACAAGTCGAGAAATTTACGAGCATCAGCGTGGTATCTCATATTCATTTGGACCGACTAATACTATAGTAGCAGCATTTATGGCACAAGAAATATTAGAATATTTGGCTGGCGTGCCCCAGAGTAAAGCAACATTTCTTGTAATTCTGATAATTATTTGCTGTATTATTTCTTATCTTGAGAAGAAGATGCGTATTGCGCTGCTGATGATTTGAACGTTGCCGATCCAGTTTGGTTGGGTATGGGCGTAGCATAATCGCTCGTTGGAGAGTCGTTTGTTGCGTTACGAGCAGCGCCTCTCCAGACACGATTCAGACACAATAATCTCTCGGATACGCTGTCACGAGCAAAGCCAATCAAGAAACACGCGGTCTGAAAACGTTGATTTTCCAACGATTCCAGCACGAACCAATCCAAGTCGTCCAAACCAATCTATCCTAGATCTGAACAGAAGGTCGTGGGTTCGATCCATTGTAGATGACTTTGTTTTAGCTTGTCGCTAGAGCGAAGTCATCTGCATGGCCTCGTTGCCAAGGCCAGCTCCAAGCCTCACGCGACTCTCGCCGCCGCTTGGTTCGCGTTTCGCCGGATGCCGCGTTGCCCGACGCGATGCGTTGGCCCGTCTTCCGCTTCCTCCACGCGCGTTTAACGTCTCCGGGGCACTCCCGGCGACTTGGATGTTGATGGCCGCGTTCACATCACGGTCAATGGCAAGCCCGCACTCCTCGCAATGGTAGACGCGCTCGGACAAGGACAGTTTGGTTTTCACCATCCCACAGTTCGAGCAGGTCTTCGAGCTTGGATACCAGCGGTCGATGACATGGAGTCTTGCGCCGGTGCGTGCGGCCTTATAAGTTAGTTGACGGCGAAATTCATAGAACGAGGCGTCCTGAACCGATTGGGCGAGCCTGTGGTTTCCCACCATGCCCGCCACGTTCAAGTCCTCGATGCTGATGTCCGCGTAGGTATGGGCGAGCATGGCGGTGGTCTTGTTGAGCGCGTCCGAACGCAGGTTCGCCACCCGTGCGCATAGTCGGGCGACCTGCGCTCTCGCCTTGCGGCGGCGGTTGGAGCCCTTCTGCTTGCGGCTCAGATTCCGTTGGGCTTTCTTCAGCCGTCCGAGGTTCGATTTGAGCGCGTGCGGGTTGTGTATCACGGTGCCGTCCGACAATGTGGCGAGTTCCTTCACGCCCAAGTCGATGCCGACGCTCCCGCCTTTCGGCGGCGATGGAATCGGCAGGTCGGCGCGTTCGACGGTCAGGCTGGCCTGCCAGCGTCCACCACGCTTGGATACGCTCATGCGCAGCACCTTCGCGCCGTCCACTCGCTTGGACACGTTCTCCATGCAGTGCACGCGGCCTATCTTCGGGAGCCGCAGCGCATGAGGGTCACGGTCAATGAGACCAAACGAACCCGTCGTGTACGCGAATCCGGGAACCGCCTTGTCCTTGGATTTGAAGCGTGGGAAGCCCATCCTGCGGCCTTTCCGCTGCCCTTTGCGGGACTTGGAGAAGTTCTTCAGGGCGTCGGCCAATGATTCGAGGCCGCTGTTGTATGCCTCCTTGCTGTTCTCCGGCCACCATGTTTCCCCCGTGGTCTCGTCCACGGCGAGTGTGTTCTTGGCTTGGTTCCACCACCTGCGCAGGGCGTAGTACGACCATTCGGGTTTATCGCCGCGTTCGAGCATGTCCTTGATATGAGCGAGTCCCGCGTTGTAGGCGAACCGCGCCGCGCCAGCATGGGACTCCAGGAGTCGTTCCTGCCGTGGCGTCGGGTCAAGCGCCACCTTGACCGCCTCAAGCATCGCGTGCCGCCTTCAACGCCGCGTCCGTCTTGCGCTTGGCTGCGCGACGCCCGTACAGCCGGGCGCAGAACGAGGTCAGCACCTCGGTCATGTCGCGCACCAGATCGTCGTCCAGCTCCGTGTCGTCCACCACGATGATTCGGCGTCCCTGCGCTTTCAACGCGCTCTCCACCAGCCCCGCGTTCATGCGGGCGAGCCTGTCCCTGTGCTCCACGATCAGCGTGCCCACGGTCGGGTCGGACAATAGCCGGTTGAGCTTGCGCCGCCTGTCATCCATGCCGGAACCTGTCTCCGTGACCACCTCGGGCTTCTCGACGCCCATGCTAAGGGCGAACGCCTTCAACCGGTCGGCCTGACGTGTCAAATCGGACTTCTGGTCGGACGAGCCGACACGCGCATAACACACCGTCCTGCCGTTCGCCGTGGGGGTGACGGGTTGGCTCTCGTATTTCGGGTCGTGGATGATTATCGTACCCGTCGCCATGCGCTCGAACGGGACGGGCATACGGTTCTCACGGCACCACTGCCACACCGTCTGCTCGTTGAAGCCCTCTCGTTTCGCCCATTCCCTGACACGCATGGCTTAATTATATCATACGGAAACAGACAAAAGCAAATAGTTAAGGTAGCTGGTTACATCCCCATCAAGCCCACCACAAAGACAAGTGAAGAGCCGGGGCAGGGAGCCGGTATTTGGAACATGGGGCGATGCGTGTCGATTCCATGGGTACAGTGATTGCTTGAGATTGCGTTGTCGTGGTTTGCCGCGGCCTGAACGCAAGCAACATGCATAACACATTCTTCAAAGGAGAACATTATGAGCGAGAAGATGGAAGCGGTTGCGACTTCTGAAGCCCCGGCGGCGCTGGGCGCATACAGCCAGGCCGTGAAGGCCAACGGTTTCGTGTTCGTCTCCGGCCAGCTGGGCATCGACCCAGTCACCGGCGAACTAGCTGGCGAAACCGCCGGCGAGCAGGCAGCCCAGGCACTGAAGAACATCAAGCATATTCTTGACGCCGCAGGCACCGGCATCGAACACGTCTGCCGCGCCACCATCTACATGAAGAACGTCGAAGACTTCCACGAGATCGACGACGTGTATGCGCAGACCTTCATCGGCTCCGTGAAGCCGGCCCGCGTCGCGTTCGGCGGCAACAACATTCCGAAGGGCGCTCTCGTTGAGATCGACGCCATCGCCGTGCTCTGATTTCAGTGCGCTGATTGCAAATCTCCAGAAAATCCTTTTTCAGGCTCGTATGCGGTTTCTTACGCTGCATGCGAGCCTGTTTTTGTTTATGCAATCTCAGGATTGCCGCTAAAAGTGAACGGCAGGCAACATGATTCCACCGATTTCCGTATAGTAATGCGATTGGGTATTGTGCAAACGCATGCAAACGCAAGAACGCAAGAACGCGCCCATCCAAATATGAAGGAGCAGTCGCGCATGGCCGAATCGCAAGTCAACGCATCCACTGCAGACACTGACGCCGCTGAATCCGCTGAAGCCGAGCAGGGCGGTCTTGAACGCAAGATGGAAACCCGCCATCTGACCATGATTTCGCTAGGTGGTGTGATCGGTACGGGCTTGTTCCTCAGCTCCGGCTACACGATTCACCAAGCCGGCCCTCTTGGCGCGATCATCGCGTATGGCATCGGATCCATGCTTGTGTATTTTGTGATGCTCAGCCTTGGCGAACTGTCGGTGGCCATGCCGTATGCGGGCAGCTTTCACCTGTATGCGAAGCGTTTCATCGGCCCCGGCACCGCGTTCACCATCGCCGTGCTGTACTGGCTGAATTGGGCGGTGGCGCTCGCTTCGGAATTCACGGCAGCCGGTCTGCTGATGCAACGTTGGTTTCCTGATTCGCCCGCGTGGATTTGGTCCGCCGCCTTCATTGCGGTGGTGTTCATGCTCAATATTCTGTCGGTGAGGCTGTATGGCGAGTCGGAATTCTGGTTCGCATCCATTAAGGTGTTTGCGATTATCGTGTTCATTGTGATCGGCTTGCTTGCCATGTTTGGTGCGATTCCGATTGCCGGTTACGATCACGCACCGCTGTTTGAGAATTTCTATAATGACGGCTGGCTCCCCAATGGTGTGATCCCGATTTTTTCGACGCTGCTGACGGTGGTGTTCGCATTTTCGGGCACTGAGGTTGTTGGTGTCGCGGCGGGGGAGACGAAGGATCCGGCGCAGGCGATTCCGAAGGCCGTGCATACCACGGTGTTGCGTCTTGCGATTTTCTTCATCGGTTCGATTGCGGTGATGTCCGCGCTGATTCCGTGGCATCGGTCAGGCGTCGACACGAGTCCGTTTGTGCTCGTGTTCCAGTCGATCGGCATGCCGTTTGCCGGCGATGTGATGAATTTCGTGGTGTTGACGGCAGTGCTTTCCGCTGCGAATTCCGGCTTGTACGTGTGCTCGCGCATGGTCTGGTCGCTTGCGCAGGAGGGTATGATCCCGCGCGTGCTCGGCAAGACGAATTTCCATGGTGTGCCCGTGTTCGCGGTGCTGTTCAGCATGGCTGGATCGCTGTTGGCGTTGTTGTCTTCCGTGGTTGCCGCTTCGACGGTGTATTTGGCGTTGGTTGCGGTTTCCGGCTTGGCCACACTGGTGGTGTGGGCGTCGGTTTCCGTCTGCCACTTGCGTTTCCGCAAGCAGTGGCTTGATCAAGGGCATTCGGCTGACGATTTGAAGTATCGTGCCCCCGGTTTCCCGTTCGTGCCGATTGCTGCGATTGTGATGTGTATCGGCGCGTTGGTTTTGGTGATTTGCGATTCGTCGCAGCGTTCCACATTGCTGTATATGATTCCGTTCGTTGCGATCTGCTATATCGGCTATTACGCTTCGGTGGCTTGGCGCAGGAAGCATGGCGAACTGCAGGATGATACGCGGGGCGATACGCAAGGCTGATTCTGTCTGCATAATCGGTAGACTTGGAGGAATGAGTCCAGAAGCGCTTAGTGAACTGATTTTCAATATTGCCAACAACCTTGTGAATGAAGGCAAGGCAGGCACCCTGACCACCGATCTCATCCCTCCGCAGGCCAAATTCGCCGTCATGCGTCCGAAGGACCGCGCGCACGGCGATTGGGCGTCGAACGCGGCCATGCAGCTGGCCAAGAAGGCCGGCATGAAGCCTCACGATTTCGCCGAACTGTTCGCCGCGGAACTCGCCAATGCCGATGGCATCAAGTCCGTGGAAGTGGCCGGCCCCGGCTTCATTAACATTGTGCTTGATTCCGCGTCCGCCGCAGCCGTGGTTGACACTGTGCTTAACGAGGGTGCGAACTACGGCAAGAACGACCATCTTTCCGGCAAGACCCTGAATCTTGAATTCGTGTCCGCCAATCCGACCGGTCCGATCCATATCGGCGGCACCCGTTGGGCCGCGGTCGGCGACTCCATGGCCCGCGTGCTTGAGGCGAACGGCGCCAAGGTGGTGCGCGAATACTATTTCAACGATCACGGCGAGCAGATCAACCGTTTCGCCAAGTCGCTGGTCGCGGCCGCCCACGGTGAGGAAACCCCGATCGACGGTTACAAGGGCGCTTATATCGATGAGATCGCACGTCGCGTCATCGATGAGGCAAATGCCGACGGTATTGCGATTCTCGACCTGCCGCGCGTCGACGGTGGCGTTGACAACGATGACAATCCGCTGGGTGAGGGCGATTCCGAACAGCGTGAGGAATTCCGCAAGCGTGCAGTGCCGATGATGTTCGACGAAATCCGCAAATCCATGAAGGATTTCCGTGTGAATTTCGACGTGTGGTTCCATGAGAACAGCTTGTATTCCGATGGCGAAGTCGACAAGGCGATCGCCGATCTGCGTGAACGCGGCGACATTTACGAAAAGGATGGCGCAACCTGGTTCGAATCCACCAAGCATGGTGACGACAAGGATCGTGTGATTATCAAGTCCGACGGCAACTACGCGTATTTCGCAGCTGATATTGCTTACTATCGCAACAAGCGTCATCGTGACAACGATCCGGCAGACATCGCCATTTACATGCTGGGTGCCGACCATCACGGCTATATCGGCCGCATGATGGCCATGTGCGCCGCATTCGGCGACGAACCTGGCGAAAACATGCAGATTCTTATCGGCCAGCTCGTCAACGTGCTGAAGGACGGCAAGGCAGTGCGCATGTCGAAGCGCGCCGGCAATGTGGTGACCATCGACGATCTGACCGACGCTATCGGCGTGGATGCCTCCCGTTATTCGTTGGCACGCACCGACTACAATTCCCCGGTCGACATCGACCTGAACCTGCTCGCTTCGCATTCCAACGAGAATCCGGTGTACTACGTGCAGTACGCGCACGCCCGCTCCTGCAATGTGGATCGCAATGCGGCTGCTGCCGGCATCACCTACGAGGGTGCCGACGTGAGCCTGCTCGACACCGCCGCCGACGGCGAAGTGCTTGCCGCGCTCGCCCAGTGGCCGGCCCTGCTGCGCGAAGCCGGAGACCTGCGCGCCCCGCATCGCGTAGCCCATTACTTGGAAGACCTCGCCGCCACCTACCACAAGTGGTACAACGTGGAACGCGTGGTTCCCATGGAGCTCACCGATCCGGAAGCTCGCGGCGAACAGGCTGAAGCTCTGCGCATCGCCAAGGCTCCGGAACCGGCTCGTGCAGCCGCACGTTTGAAGCTCAATGACGCCGTTAAGACGGTTATCGCCGAAGGCCTTGACCTGCTTGGCGTTGCAGCCCCAGACAGGATGTGATCGCCATGGCAGTCACCCCCATCTGGCCGGCCGGCTCCAACGTGAACGAGCAAGGTGAAATCACGTTCCATGGCCGCACTGCCGAAAGCCTGCTGAACGAATTTGGTTCGCCGCTCTACGTCATCGACACCGATGACGTGCGAGCCCGCGCCGCCAAATTCGTCAAATCCGCGGCAAATGCGTTCAACAACACCGTAACCCACGTCAGTTTCGCTGGAAAAGCCTTGCTTTCCAAGGAAATCTGCCGTATCGTCACCGAATCCGGCATGCTGATCGACACCTGCACCATGGGCGAGATGCGCATCGCGCTCGCCGCGGGCGTTCCCGGACGGCGACTCGTGCTGCACGGCAACAACAAGTCCGATGCGGAAATCGAACTCGCCATTACCGAAGGCTTCGCCAAAATCGTGGTGGACGAGCCGAACGAGCCGGCCCGCATCGCCGAAATCGCCAAGCGTCTCGGCAAGCGCGCTCGCGTGATGTTGCGTGTTACGTCAGGCATTCATGCGGGCGGCCACGAATTCGTGTCTACTGCGCATGAGGACCAGAAGTTCGGTGTCGCCTTGCTGCCGGTTGGTGCCGATGCAAGCAAGCTGAACGTGCTCGACGATTTGGCTGACGTGACCCCCGCAGGGTCGAACGCACGCCTAGGCGAAAGCGAAGCCACTCCGGGCGAAAGCGCAGAACGCCAACTGCAGTACGACATCAAATACCCGTACGACATGAGCCACGAGAAGGTTTCCGAAGGCGACCGCAAACTCGCCGAAGCCATGACCATGGTGGCTGATGGCCCCGCGCTCGCCGTATTGAAGGAGATCTACCGCCATCAGGACGTGCTCGAACTGGTCGGCGTGCATTCGCATATCGGATCGAACATTCACGATGCGGACGCCTTTATCCAGGCCGCGAAGCGCATGATGCTGCTGCGCAAGACCTTCTACGCCACCGACGCATACACCCTGCCGGAGGTCGACTTGGGCGGCGGCTATTCCGTGGCCTACACCGATGGCGAGGATTCCATGGATCTCGATACGGAACTTGCCCGCCTTGCCGATGCGGTCACCACCGTGAACCGTGCGCTCGGCATGCCCGCTCCGGTCATCTCGTTCGAGCCGGGCCGTTGGACGGTCGCCCCGACCGGCGTCACCCTGTATCGTGTGGGCACGGTCAAGCCGGTGCAGCTTGCCGGAACCGCGAAAGACAAGGCTGGCAATCCGGTTACGGAACGCGTGTACGTGTCTGTCGACGGCGGCATGAGCGACAATATTCGTCCGGCATTGTATGGATCGGATTACACTGCGAGAATCGCCAATCGTGAGGGTTCCAGCGAAACCAAGCTGTGCCGTGTGGTCGGCATGCACTGCGAATCGGGCGATATCATCGTCAACGAGGTGCGTTTTCCTGCCGATATTCAGCGTGGTGACGTGCTGGCGGTGCCTGTTACGGGTGCATACGGTCGCACGATGGCCAGCAACTACAATCAGGCGCTGATTCCTGCGGTTGTTGCCGTATCCGAGCAAGACGCGCATGTGATGATTCGCCGTCAGACGGTCGATGATCTGCTGGATTGGGATGTGAGCGAATAGCGATTCGTGGCGTTTCGCTCGTGTTTCGTATTGTTCATGGCGATTCGTCTCAAATTACGGATGCAGCGTGGATGCAGTATGGGCGGTTTTCGGGGCAAAGCTCGGAAACCGTCCATTTTCGTATGATTTCGCGGTCTTACGTCATATCGGGACCGTACAATAGGCAGGGTTACACCAATACTTCACATTCAAGGGAGGATGCCTTGGTACAGGAAGATGTTGCGCCGATTCGCGTTGGATTGTTGGGCGCGGGCACGGTCGGCTCTCAGACCGCACGCCTGCTGGTGGAGCAGAAGGATGAGCTCGCCGCACGCATCGGACGACCGATCGAACTGACCGGCGTCGCCTGCCTTGATCCGTCGGAAACCGACCCGTTCCCGTGGATCGACAAGTCCGTGGTGACCACCGACACCATGAGCGTGGCCACCAATGCTGACATTGTGGTCGAACTGATCGGTGGAACCGGCGTGGCCCGCAAGTTCGTGCTTGCGGCCATCGAATCCGGCGCTTCCGTGGTTACCGCCAACAAGGCGCTGTTGGCCAAGTATGGTCCAGAAATCTATGCCGCCGCCGAAGCCAAGGGCGTCGATATCTACTTCGAGGCTTCCGTGGGCGG
>OCRP01000880.1_pt1 | contig 20625 bp, 14 predicted proteins | sample 1538871 | NCBI WGS metagenome assembly OCRP01 (sample SAMN04571731, study PRJEB22368) | human gut metagenome | biome: human gut; material: stool | host: Homo sapiens | place: Luxembourg | collected 2012-09-20 | reverse complement strand
ATTTAATGTTTTCACCTAAGCTTAAGTAACAAATGTTCATTGACGGGGGGGGTATTAGGCTATAATATATAAGCAACTGTTATTCTTGGGGAGGGTACGGTTTATTTTTAGAATCAGTATTTATAGGGTACATACATAGGATATTAAAAATAGCTGGTTTTCCGCATTTTTAATTGAATTGTTCATCTTTTTATTTGCTTTAGGTAGGGAGAAGTGTATCTATTTATAGAATGATTATGTATTGATTCGTGTTTTTTAGCGAGTTTTTTTATGGAATGGGAGATTTGGATGAGTAAAAATAGAAAAGAAAATAATACGCGTTGGTCTTTGGTTGTGTATGATGTGATTGTTTATGTGATATCTTCCTTATTATTAATATGGTTGTATGGTGGAAACGAATTATTAACAAACACAGAATCTTTAAAACTTACAGTACTGGCATTTGCGATTATCTTTGTATGTCGTTTAATTGGTCATATTTATGGTCAGATTTGGCGTTATGGCGGTATTCAAGGCTATATTCGTATGATTGTTTCAGATGGTGTAGCATTTATACTTCTATATGTAGTTCAAATGGCAATGCCAATTCAACGAATGAGTTTTGCGAGAACTCTAAGTTTAGTTTGTGTAAACTTGTTGGGTGCAATTACCATTCGTATGATTTATAGATATTGTTATTTATATAGTGATAACGTAACGAAAAAGGGTAAGTTTCTAGCGAAGTTACTATATAGATTTTCAAGTATTGAAACGGATACGAATAAAGAAGTTCAAAAAATTAAGATTGCGATTGTTGGTGCAGGGCGTGTTGGTGCTAGTTTTGCAGAAGATTTATTAAATGATGAAAATGCAGTATATACACCACGTTGTTTTATTGATATTAATAAAGAAAAAGCTGGTAGAGAAGTGTATGGCATTCCTGTATGGTATGCGGATGATACGACTTTAGATAAGTTAAAGGCGTATGAAGTACAAGAAATTGTATTTGCGATTCCAACAATGGATGTAACTAAAAAGAAATGTTTATATGAATATTATAAGAATGCTGGATATAAAGTAAAGGTATATGACTATCCAACACTATATACTGCAGGAAGTAAGCGTAACTTAAGAGAATTTGATATTGAAGAATTATTATTTAGAAAACCATTAGCTGTCACAAATGAAGCTACGAATGCTTATTATAAAGATAAGGTAATTTTAATTACTGGTGGTGGAGGATCCATTGGATCTGAACTTTGTAGACAACTTGCTAAGATGGAACCACAATTGATTATTATCTTAGATATTTATGAAAATGGTGCTTATGATGTACAACAAGAATTAAAGATTGCCTATGGCAATGATTTAAATCTTCAAATTGAAATTTGTTCAATTACACATAAGAAAGCATTAGAAAAAGTATTTAAGAAATATCATCCTCAAATTGTGATTAATGCGGCTGCACATAAACACGTTCCTTTAATGGAACACAATTGTGTGGAGGCTATTTATAACAATGTATTTGGAACAAAGAATTTAATTGAACTTTGTGAAAAATATGATGCACAACGCTTTATGATGGTATCTACTGATAAAGCAGTAAACCCAACCAATGTAATGGGAGCAACGAAGCGTATGTGTGAAATGATGGTTCAATCTGCTAGTACTTATGGAAAAGTAAAATATAGTGCAACTCGTTTTGGAAATGTTTTAGGAAGTGCAGGAAGTGTAATTCCATTATTTAAAAGACAAATTGCTAAGGGTGGTCCTGTAACATTAACAGATAAAAGAATTATTCGTTATTTTATGACAATACCAGAAGCAAGTCAATTGGTATTACAATCAGGATCTATGGCAAAAAATGGTGAATTATTTGTACTAGACATGGGTCAACCAGTAAAGATTTTAGATTTAGCACAAAACATGATCAAACTATCAGGCGCTCATGATATTGAAATTGTAGAAACAGGATTGCGCCCTGGAGAAAAATTATATGAAGAACTATTAATTAATAGTCAAACATTAACAAAAACAGATAACGACTTGATCTTCATTGAAAAGGATACACCACTATCTAAAGAAGAAATTGACGAAAAACTTGAAGTATTAAGAAACGCAATTGAATCTGAGGATGACAATGTTGCTAGAGAAGCATTAAGAAGTGTTGTACCAACATTTAGAAGACCAGAAGAAATAAATAAGCAAGTGGAGAGTATTTAATATGGATAAGAAAAAAGCTAAGAAAATATTTGGGGTTTCTTGTGTAGCTTTAGGGACTGCGTTTATCGGATTGAATATGGTTGCTAAAAAGAAAAAGGCTGATTCAATTTATGAGAATGAACCAGAAGAAAAAAATGAATTAGAAGGTAAAAGAGTCATCTTTGTTGAAGATGAAAGTTATAAAGAAAATGCAGACGGCGTAAGGGGATATTTAAAGGAAATAGGTGAATCTAATTATAATCCTAGTTTTTACGATAAATACGTAAAAAGAAGCATTGATGTTGTGCTTTCATTTGGTGGCTTAGTAGTTTTAAGTCCAGTTATGGCAACAATTGCTTTAGCTATTAAAATGGAAGATCCAGGTCCAGTTTTATTTACTCAAAAGAGAATGGGGCAGAATAAAAAATATTTCAAACTACATAAATTTAGAAGTATGAAAATGGATACACCTCACGATGTACCAACTCATCAGTTAGAGAATCCTGATCAATATATTACAAAAGTAGGTAAATTCATTCGAGCACATAGTTTAGATGAATTACCTCAAATTTGGGATATTTTCATTGGAAATATGAGTGTAATTGGTCCTAGACCAGGATTGTGGAATCAAGACCTTTTAACAGCTGAAAGAGATAAATATAATGCAAACGATATCAAACCGGGTCTAACTGGTTGGGCTCAAATCAATGGTAGAGACGAACTTGAAATTCCTGTTAAAGCTAAATTGGACGGAGAATATGTAAAAAACGAAAGTTTATTATTCGATGCTAAATGTTTTTTAGGAACTGTTAGTAAAGTTGGTCATGATGACTCTGTAGTTGAAGGTGGTACTGGAGAAATGGCCAAAACTGTTGGAAGAGATTATACTAATAATAAGTCTGATAGTGAGTTAATTGGGAATATTGGATTTGGTGAACCTGTAAAGGTTGACACTGATAAAAATGTTAAAGTATTAATTATTGGTAAAGGATCTTATATTGGTGAATCATTCAAAACTTATGCAAATAAGAATTACACTACTAGTTTTGAAATAGATGAAGTAGATACAATCAATCCCGATTGGAAAGATATGGATTTCTCTGTATATGATATTGTTTATCATGTTGCTGGAATTGCACATGCTGATGTTGGAAATGTTTCAAACGAAGTTAAAGAAAAGTATTATAAGATTAATACGGATTTAGCAATTGAAGTAGCTGAAAAAGCAAAGAATGAAGGCGTAAAAGAATTTATCTTTATGTCATCTATGATTGTATATGGGGATTCAGCACCATATGGCACTACAAAAATTATTGATAAGAACACTATACCTTGTCCTGCAAATTTTTATGGTGATAGTAAACTTCAAGCAGATGTTGCAGTTAGAGAATTAGCTGATGATAATTTTAAAGTAATTGTATTACGTCCTCCAATGATTTATGGAAAGGGAAGTAAAGGAAATTATCCATTACTAGCTAAACTTGCTAAAACTTCTCCTGTTTTCCCTAACATCGAAAATCAAAGATCAATGTTACATATTGATAATTTATGTGAATTCTTATGCAAAATTATGCTTGTAGATATTAAACAGAATGCTACAGTATTGATTCCACAAAATAGTGAATGGACTAAGACTAGTGATATGGTTAAAGAAATAGCTAAAGTTTCAAATAAAAAAACAATAGTTACAAAATTATTCAATCCATGTGTATATATAGCACATAAAATTCCTGGTAAAATAAATGGTTTAATAGACAAAGCATTTGGAAATAACTGTTATGATTTAAAAATATCTAGATATGATGGATTGAACTATCAAGTTGTAATGTTAGGGGAATCAATCAAAAGAACGGAAAGTGATAGTTTGAAAAAAAAAATATTGTTTTTAGTAAATCATGATGTTGTTATATATAATTTTAGACTTGAATTAGTAGAAAAATTATTATCTGAAGGTTATGAAGTACATATATCTTCGCCTTATGGGGAACGTATTGATGATTTAAAAGAATTAGGTGCTATCCATCATGATATTAAAATGGATCGTCATGGCATGAATCCAATATCAGAATTAAAATTATTGGAAAAATATAAGAAATTGATTGAGGAATTAAAACCTGATTATGTATTTGGATATACAATAAAACCAAATATATATGGAGCTATTGCAGCGGAAAAGTATTCTGTTCCATTTATAGCTAATATTACAGGATTAGGTACAGCTGTAGAAAATCCAGGTTTGACTCAAAAAATAATGATTATTTTATATAAAAGAGCATTTAGAAATGTTAAAAAAGTTTTTTTTCAAAATACTGAAAATCAAGAATTTTTTGTTAAGCATAAAATTGCATTGGGGAAACACGGATTATTACCTGGTTCTGGAGTGAATCTTCAAAGATTTAGTTTCAAAGAATATCCAATAGATAATATCATAAAATTTGCATTTATAAGTCGAATTATGAAAGAGAAAGGTATTGAACAATATCTTGACGCTGCAAAATCAATAAAAGAAAAGTATAACAATGTTGAATTTCATGTTTGTGGATTTTGTGAAGCCGAATATGAAGGTAAATTAAAAGAATATAACGATAAGGGCATAGTTATATATCATGGTATGATTCGTGATGTTGCTGATTTTATGAGTAATATGAATTGTATAATACACCCTACTTATTATCCAGAAGGTATTAGTAATGTTTTATTAGAAGCGTGTGCAACTGGTAGACCAATAATAACAACAAACAGATCTGGTTGTCGTGAAGTGGTTGAAAATGGTATTAATGGGTATATGATTTCTCCAAAAAATAGTGAACAACTTATTGAGGCAATTGATAAATTTCTTCACCTAAAAATCGATGAAATGAGCCAAATGGGATTGAATGCTAGGGAGAAAGTTGAAAAAGAATTTGATAGGCAAATTGTAGTAGATGCTTATATGAATCAAATTCATTTTATTGGAGAATTATAATGAATAAATATATTAAAGGGATATTCTGCGTACCTTTGGCATCTTTGAAATTTTTGATTTTAAAAGTAGAGAAGGGAAATAATTTTAAAGCTAGATTTCCTGCAATTTTATCACCTTTAACTGAAATTTCTGTGACTGGTGAATCTTGTCTATATATTGGGAAAATGTTAAAGATGCATAATGGAGCTAAGATTCGGACTAGAAATGACGGTAAGTTATCTATCGGAAATAATTTTTCGATGAATAATGGATGTATAATTACTGCCTATGATGATATAGAAATTGGTGAAAATGTAATGCTTGGTCCTAATGTTTTAATTTATGATCATGATCACGATTACAAAGCAGAAGGAGGAGTGTTTTCACTGAAATATAAAACAAGCCCTGTTACAATCGGTAATAACGTCTGGATAGGTGCAAACTGCGTAATTCTGCGTGGAACCTCAATTGGCGATAATTGTGTCATCGGGGGGGGTGCGTACTGAAAGGAGAATATCCTAGTAACAGTGTTATAGTTCAAAAAAGAAGTACGGAGGTTATAAATTATAATGCAAGAACCGATCAGAATAGTGCATAATATTGCTAGTCTTCATCTTGGTGGGTCACAAGCATTTGTGATGAACATGTATAGAAATATTGATAGAAGCAAAGTTCAGTTTGATTTCGTTGTGACACCAGAAACTAAAGAAGGATTTTATGATGAGATTACAAATTTGGGGGGTAAAATATTTAGCTGTCCTAGATATAAAGGCACAAATCATATTCAGTATAATAAATGGTGGGATGATTTTTTTAATGAACATCCTGAATACAAGGTGATTCATGGTCACGTTAGAAGCACTGCATCGATTTATTTAAAAATTGCAAAAAGGCATGGACTTGTGACGATTGCTCATAGTCACAGTACATCGAATGGAAATGGAATTTCTGCAATTGTAAAAAGAATCATGCAATTGCCTATTCGTAAGCAAGCAGACTATTTATTTGCTTGTTCAGATAAAGCAGGTAAATGGTTATACGGAGAAAAGGCAATTACACAACAAAATTATTACATGATTCCAAATGGTGTTGATTTGAAACGTTTTGAATTTGATGTGAATAAACGGAATCAGATGCGTATGACACTTGGAATAAAAAAAGATATGATGATTTTAGGACATATTGGAAGATTGTCAACACCTAAAAATCATAAATTTTTATTAAATGTATTTAATAAATATCATAAAATAAATAGTAATACTAAATTACTTTTGGTTGGCGATGGTGAATTATTTGATTGTATAAAAGAACATATTGATAAATTAAATATTAGTGATGCGGTTATAATGACAGGTAGCAAGCAAAATACTGAGGATTATTATCAGGTTATGGATATATTTGTATTTCCTTCTTTGTGGGAAGGCTTACCTGTTTCAGTTGTAGAAGCACAGGCTAATGGTCTTCAATGTCTTATTTCTGATGTTATTACCCATGATGTAGATTTAACAGATTTAATACAATATCTTCCTTTAGATGAAGAATTATGGCTCGGTGCAATTGTTGAAGCACATAAAAAGAAGAGAATGGGTTTAACTAATGAGAATATTCAAAGATTACAACCTTTTGATGCTTTAACTGTTGCAAATAAATTACAAGAATTTTATCTTAAACAAGATGAGAGGGCTAGAAGATGAGTAAATATTTATTGCGATTAGATGATGCTTCTGATTATATGGATGTTGAAAAATGGCAGAGAATGGAAAATTTATTAGATAAATATGGAATTAAACCTTTAGTCGGAATTATTCCAGATAATAAAGATGCCTCTCTAATTTATAATTATAAACAAGATTTAACTTTTTGGAATAAAGTTCTGAGTTGGAAAAATAAAGGATGGGAATTAGCACTTCATGGTTGCTATCATAAATATACAACTAAAGAGGGGGGGATTAACCCGGTAAATAAAAGAAGTGAATTTGCAGGTGTCTCACTAGATGAACAAAGAAAAATGATTCGACATGGTATAGATATTTTAAAACAATATGGTATAGTAACAAATGTTTTTTTTGCACCTTCACATACTTTTGATAAAAATACTTTAATAGCATTGAAGGAAGAATCGAACATACGCATTATTAGTGATACAATAGCAAATGATGTATATTTTGAAAATGATTTTTATTTTATACCAGAGCAGTCTGGGCGAGTTAGAAATTTACCTTTCAAGTTGTGTACTTTCTGCTATCATCCGAACACGATGAGTGATAAAGATTTTGAAAATTTAGAAATATTTCTTAAAAAATATTATTTTAAGTTTGTAGCAGTGAAAGAAATTGAATTAAAGAAAAGATCGAAATCATTATTTGATAAATTGCTACACTTTATGTATTTTGTTAAAAGGTGATAAATTTATGAATAAAATAATGTTTTATATTAATGCAATTCATGATGGCGGTGCAGAACGTGTCATGGTGAACTTAGCCAAATATTTTTCAGATAATGATTATGATACTATTTTGGTTACATCTTTTCGAGATAAATGGGAATATCCATTAGCATCAAAAGTAAGACGAATTTCATTAGAAGATACAGAGATACAACAATCTCGTATCAAAAGAAATGTAAGTAGAATAAATAAATTAAGAACATTATGTAAAGCTGAAAAACCAGATATACTAGTTTCTTTTATGGAAGAGCCTAATTTTCGTGCAATTCTAGCGACAACAGGATTACCCGTAAAAACACTAGTTTCTGTTCGCAATGATCCTAATAAAGAATACGCAGGTAAGATGGGATTGATTGTTGGAAAAATTTTACTTCCTATGGCTGATGGTTGTGTATTTCAAACTAGTGATGCGCAGAGGTGGTTTCCAGTGAAATTACAAAAAAAATCAAAGATTATTTATAATGCAGTGAAAGAAGATTTTTATTATGTTGAACGTAAACCGGTTAGGGGTGAGATTGTTACCTGCGGGAGACTTACTGAACAAAAGAATCATGCTATGTTAATTGATGCATTTGCAAGAGTAAAAAAGAAATATCCATTTGTTACATTAAAGATTTATGGTGAAGGTGATTTAAGAAAAGAACTTCAAAAACAAATTTTCGATTTGAATCTTGATGATAATGTTTTTTTGATGGGAGCAACAAATAATGTTGAACGAGTATTAGAGACTGCGGATTTGTTTGTACTTTCTTCAGATTACGAAGGAATGCCTAATGCATTGATGGAAGCAATGGCAGTTGGGGTTCCATGTATTTCAACTGATTGTCCATGTGGTGGCCCCAGAGATTTGCTAGGAGATAATTCAACAAACAAATTAGTTCAGTGTGGAAATGTTAATCAAATGGCAGATTCAATTTGTAATTATTTTGAAAATAAAGAAGATGGCGCAAAAGAAAAAAAAATGTCCTTAAGTTTTAAACCAGAAAAAATTAATAGAATGTGGGAAAATTTTGTGCTGGAAATTATAGGTTAATGGGAGAAAATATGATTACGGTTTACTCATTTGTATTTTTTGTGATTTCATTTTGTACACTTTTTTCATATGGACAACATAATTCAAAAATAAATAATGTATTATTTTGGAGCTGCGCAATAATACTGATAATCTTAACATCCATTCGTGATTTTACGGTTGGAGCAGATACATTAAACTATTGTGAAGGATTCTTATATTTACGCCAATTACCATTAAGTTTTGCATTGAGATTTGGATGGGAACAAGGATATGTTTTCATAAATTGGTTGTTAGGACATTTTTTTAATGATGCACGAGCGTTGTTGGTTTTTATGGCAATTTTTATTTTAATACCAATCTTTAAATGGATAAGAAGAGAATCGCAATATCCTGTATTATCACTTGTTATATTTGTTAGTATGGGAATGTGGAATTCTTCAATGTTTATTCTACGTCAATGGTGTGCTATGGCTATTCTTACTTACTCATATAAGTATATTAAGGAGAGAAATTTTTTTAGATTTATCCTTATTGTATTGATAGCAATGATGTTTCACCGAACTGCTGCAATTTTTATATTAGCCTATTTCATAGAGAATGTCTCAATTAGTAAAACAAAAGTATTTTTGTCTATACCCTTATCAATTGTGATTGGACTATTAGGTGGAAAAATACTATTTATCCTTAATCAATTTGCTAGAATAAGTGAAAGTGGGAATTTTAATGGTGGAATTTCGATATTAATTGTCTTATGGTTTTGTGTTATTGCTAGATTTATTTGTTTTAAAGGGGAACTTTCAGATCAGTTAAATTTTTATTTTAAATTAGTTTTTTTAGCTGCATTTTTACAGCCTATTGCTTTTTCATTTTCAAATTGGGCAAGAGTAATAACATATTTTTCAATTTCACTTACTATTTATTTGCCAAATCTTCTTGGTAAACTAACAGATAAAAATACGTCTAATTACAGACTGAGAATTCCTATTGTATGTATTTTTATGGTAATAATGTTTGTATGGTTTAATATATTAGATTTAGATATATATTATTTTATGAAATAGAGGTATAACATGAAACAAATATTCAAACAAGTTAAAAATTTTATATTTGATAAACAGATTAGGTTTGGTTATTTAAGTACTCTTGGCTTTTATAACTGGATACCAGATAATATATATTTAAAAAAAGAATTCAAAGTTCGTATAGGAAACGAATTAAATCTGAACAATCCTCAAACATTTAATGAAAAAATTCAATGGTTGAAACTTTATGATCGTCATCCTGAGTATACTATGATGGTAGACAAGTATGCTGCAAAGCAATATGTAGCAAGCAAAATTGGGGATGATTATATTATTCCAACTTTAGGAGTGTGGACCAAATTTGATGACATAGATTTTGATAAGTTACCTAATCAATTTGTGTTAAAGTGTACACATGATAGTGGTGGTCTTGTAATTTGCAAAGATAAATCAACATTAGATATTAATGCTGCAAAAAGAAAAATTGAACATTGTTTAAAAAGGAAATACTATTATATCCATCGAGAATGGCCATATAAAAATGTACCTCCGCGTATAATTGCTGAAAAATATATGACTGATAATGCAAATTCAAGTACAACGAATGAAACATTAAAAGATTATAAGTTTTATTGTTTTGATGGAAAGGTGCGATTTTTGATGATAAATTCGGATCGTAACTCTAAAATGTCAACAAAAGCTGATTATTTTGATCGTGATTTTAATTGGCTTGATTTTACCTGGGGATATGAGCATGCGAATGTTCGCCCTGTAAAACCAGATTGTTTTGACGAAATGATTTCAATTTCAGAAAAACTATCGAAAGGATTACCACATGTTCGTGTTGATTTATACGAATGTAATGGTCAAATTTATTTTGGAGAACTAACATTTTATGATGGTAGTGGTTTTGATAAAATTGAACCAATTGAATGGGATTATAAGATTGGAAAAATGTTGAAATTACCATCAAAGTAATAATTAAAGAGGAGTATAATGAGAAAATTATTATTAGCAAAGAATACTGCAGCTTCATTGATAGCTCAAATAACAACTTTGATTTGTGGCTTTATATTACCACGATTATTTTTACAACATTACGGTTCAGAGGTAAATGGTCTTGTAAATTCTATAAGTCAGTTTTTAAGTGTGATTGCATTTTTAGAACTTGGTGTAGGAGCTGTTGTTCAATCTTCGTTATACAAGCCTTTGGCAGAAAAAGATAATCAGCAAATAAGTAAAGTAATGGTGTCTGCAAATAAATTTTTTCAAAGATTAGCACGTATTCTTCTTGTTTATGTTATATCTTTGATGATAATTTATCCTTATATTGCAAATCAAAATTTTGGCTTTATATATACAGCAACATTGATTGCTGCCATTTCTATAAGTTCATTTGCACAATATTATTTTGGTATTGTAAATTCACTTTTATTAAATGCAGATCAGCGAGGTTATATTCAGTATAATGCACAAACAGTCACCATTATTTTAAATACCATCGTTTGTGCAATTATGATTTCAATGAATGGGACAATTCAGGTGGTTAAATTAGTTACATCAATTATCTATCTTGCTAGACCAATAATACTTCAGATTTATGTTAATAATCATTATAAAATTAATTGGAAAATTGAATATACTCAGGAACCTATTAAGCAAAAATGGAATGGTGTGGCACAACATGTAGCATCTGTAGTTTTAGATGGAACAGATACAATCGTATTGACAGTATTTTCAACATTATCAAATGTTTCAATTTATTCGGTTTATTTTTTAGTTGTTAAAGGAGTTAAAACCCTATTCCTTTCTGTAACTAATGGAATTCAAGCCTTAATTGGTGAACTTTGGGCAAAACAGGAACTAGATCAACTTAAGAGTTTTTTTGGATGGATAGAATGGTTAATTCATACAGGTACAACTTATGTATTTTCTTGTACAGCGGCATTAATTGTACCATTCATTCAAGTTTATACTTTAGGAATAAGAGATGCGAATTATATTCAACCTACTTTTGCAATCTTACTTACATTAGCGAATGCTATGCATTGTTTAAGACTTCCGTATAATATAATGGTACTAGCCGCTGGACATTATAAACAAACCCAAAGGAATTATATCGTTGCAGCAATTTTGAATATTGTGGTTTCTGTATTAACCGTTAAAATATGGGGATTAATAGGAGTCGCGATTGGTACTCTTGTAGCTATGACGTATCAGACTATTTGGCTTGCAATTTATGATTCTAGACATTTTATTTATTGGCCTTTAAAAAAAGTCATAAGACAATTTTTAGTAGATATAATCAGTTCTTTTTTAATTATTTCCTTTGGCAGTCATATTGTTTTAAAAGATATTACATATTTTAATTGGTTTTTTATGGCGATTAAAGTTGCGATAGTTGCGTTATTTGTTGCTTTTTGTTTAAATAGTTTATTTTATAGAAGTAAAATGCATCGATTAATGTTAAAGTTTAGAAAATAAAAGTTCTTTTTAATTATTTGTGCTCAAATGTAGTGGGTTGGGAGGATTATGAAAAGGAAAATTAATACGCTTCTTGCGTCAGACTATAAAAGATATTCATCAACAAGAGAGATGCCTAAATTTCAAAAATGGATGAGAAAATACCAAGAAACTGATAATAGAATACTGAAAATTATTTATAGGATTATTTTTGTAATTTTGAGAAAAAGAAATTGCGTTGAAATTTCTGCTAAAACAGTTATCGGGGGGGGGTTATACATAGGACACCCTTATTGTATTACAATTAATCCTAAAGCAGTTATTGGTGAAAATTGTAACATTCATAAGGGTGTAACAATAGGGCAGGAAAACAGAGGAGAAAGGAAAGGTACACCAACAATAGGTAATAAAGTTTGGATTGGTGTTAATGCAACTGTAGTTGGTAAGATTCATATTGGTGATGATGTCTTGATTGCTCCAAATACTTATGTTAATTTTGACGTACCTTCACATTCGATTGTGATTAATACTAAAGCAAATATTATCTCAAAGCAAGATGCAACTGTTCATTATATAAACCATACATCGTAATTTAAGAATTATTACCTTTTTGCAGCTTTAATAAATTTTGAGTCTCTATCTGATAAATTATAAACATTTTATTGCTTTCTAATCACAGTATATTTATCTAATTATTGTCTATTTATAATGTTTTTAATACTAAATTGTTAAATAGGGACATCCTGCAGATACTCACATAAGTTAAAAGATATGTAGAAAGCACAAAACTTTCTACATGTTTTGTTTTTAAATGTTATTCTAGAATTAAATAAAGTTTGTATATAATTGTAGAATAATATTTGAAATGGAGAAAAAAGAATGGGAAGAAAGAATTATTTTGAAAAATTAGAAAGAGAAATAAATTTACAAAGAGAATATGAAAAAATTGAATCCTTAGTACTACAATCAGAAGCATTTGGTATTCCTTCGATTGAAAATGATATAGAACGTTATTTTATAAATTGGAAATATAAGGCGAATTATTTATCGTTTTATGAAATAAGAGAGCAATTAGGATTTACGTATGGTTTTGATGGGGTTGTTGCAGTGTCATATGGTTCTATAGATAGTATAAATGATTTCTTCGATTATTGTGAAATGATTGTAAACATGATTTACATAATTCCTGAGGGTAAGCGTCTATCTCACGTAGACAATATTAATAAAATAAAACGATTAGTAAATTATGATTTAAATTCTTTAAATCATGAAATTAGAAAAATTGATGATAAGTATTTAATTATTCAAAAAGATGCTGCTGTCTCAGAAGTGGTTGATATAGTTAAAGATTCTTTGGCCAAGATAATTTTAGAGTACAATCATTATTTATTGAAAGGTGATTTAGAAAGAAAAAAAGCAATTTTATTAAAGATAGTTCATGTACTTGAATCAAAAAAGCAGGAAATCAAAAAGATTAATTATCAATTGCATTCTGATTATTCTTATTTAATAAATAACTTTAATATTCGTCATAATAATTGTGATATATCTAACACTAAGAATTATAATGAGAAGTTTGTAAAAATGTCAGATCAAGAAAAAGAAGAATGGTATGATGAAATTTATCAAATGGGATTATTAATTTTTTTATTATTAGAGAATAAAGAAAGATCAACAAAAATCGCAAATATTAAAGATATACAAAGTAATGCTAAGAAATAGAAGTTTTAAGTTTTGAATATTATGGGGAGACACATTGATGAAAATAATACATGATATAACAACTTTTGCACCGGCAAATAATAAATCTTTAGAGGATAGACCTTATCAGAATTGTTTGGTATTGTATAATGATAATTGGAATGATTATGGTTATCGTACAACTTTTTATTTAGTATATTATGGAAATAATAAAGATTTTCATCCTATAGGCGATATTAAAATCTATTATTATGATATAGATTATAATAGAACTTCTGATTATTATTGTAGTGTTTCGGATAAGATTGATGATGCAGTATATCAATTGGATGAAAAATTTTGTTCTCTGGGACAATCACTAACGTTCTATAAAAATTTAAAAACATATTGTCCAAATGATTATTTAGATATTCTTGATAGATTGAATGATATGGTCAAAAATAAAGATATCAGAAAAAAATTTGAAGGTGAACATGGTGTTCAAACTTCATTATTGAGAAGTGTAAGTGCAGTTAAAGCATTGAATGATGGATATAAATTTCTTAATTTAAATGAAACTGTTGAAAATAATATTTCTTTTTCGTATAAGGCTAAGATACCATATTTGGAGGATCGAGTAGAGTTCAATTTTAATTTTAAAAAAAAATCTTACAAGGATATTCCTTATCGAATTAATGTGTTGGTAGGTAAGAATGGTGTTGGAAAAACTCAATTATTGACCGTTCTTGCAGATAATTTAAGTGGTCTTTCAGATGATCAATCTGAAATTAATTTATCATTTCCCCAGGGACGTCCTAATATAGATAAAGTAATTTCAATTTCATTTAGTGCATTTGATGAATTCAGACAAAGAGATTTAAATAATGTATTATTGTCTAAAGGATATGTCTATTGTGGAATAAAAAAAGAAAATGGAGTTCTTTCAGAAGCAGAATTAGAGGGGATATATAATGAGTCATATAAAATGGTTGCTTCTAAAAAACGATTGGATGGGTGGAGAAGAATCCTAGGTATTTTGTTGGAAGATGAACATTCTGATTTACTTAATAAAATTGAACAGAATGGTCTTCTTTCACAACATATGAGTTCTGGGCAATTAATCTTAATTTGTTCAATGACTGAGGTTATTGCAAATATTGAAAGGGAATCTCTCTTATTATTTGATGAACCAGAATTGCATTTGCATCCTAATGCTATTTCTAATTTATTGAGAACTTTAAATAAAATGTTAGAAGAATTTGATTCTTATGCAATTTTGGCAACTCATTCTCCCTTGATTATTCAAGAAATTTGTAAAGAACAAATTCAAATATTAAATAGAATAGATGACGTTTTAACAGTTGTACATCCAGATTTTGAGTGCTTTGGAAATAATTTAACAGAAATAACTAACTCGGTATTTGATGTTACTAGTAGAGAAAGTAATTATAAATCAGTTTTATCTAAATTAAGTAAAACAATGTCTTTTGAACAGGTGATGGCTGCTTTTGGTAATGATCTTTCTCTGAATGCTATGATATTTTTGAAGCAATGTTATAAGGGTGATGATTCGTTATGAAACAATTAAGTGTGCCTAATATTGACAGTAAAGCATTATACAATGACATAGCAAAGAATAAAATTAAAAGGAATCATGTGTGTTCTAAATGTAATGCGGATCATTGTGATTCATGTGTTGAAGGTAATAGTGGGCTAATGTTGTTTATAAAAAACGATATTTTTGAGCGTTATAAATTTTATGAGGATCATAAACATGACTTAAATAAAATAAAAGAAGTCAATCTACTGTCAGATAATCAATCTGATGTATTTAGGGCATCCTATAAAAATAGTAAAGTATTTCAGAAAAGTAGACAGATAATTCTACATAATTTACCAGATAAAAGCAACATAAGATGTCCATATTGTGGTTTATCTATGTCACATACTATTGACCATTATTTTCCTGAATCACCATATCCGGAATATATCTTTTATGTTCCTAATTTGATTCCGTGCTGTAGTCGTTGTAATACAGTAAAGAATAAAAATTTATTCAAAAATAATGAGAGAATGTTTTTACATTTTTATTATGATCCAATACCTTCATATCAGTTTTTAAAAGCAAAATTTCGTGTTGATAATAATATACCAACGATATCTTTTTATCTTGAATTTGATGAAGAAAATGAAATTAATAATGTGATTCAACATCATTTTGATGAACTTTCATTGATTGAACAATATGGAAAGAGTTATAACGAATTATTAACAGAAATAATTAATCTTGCAATAGAGTACCTAGAAAATGGGCAAACATTTGATGAGTTTAAAGAAACTCTTGAATTTAATACCAATGCAAAAAAGAAAACATATGGTGTCAATTTTTATATAACAGCCATATATACTGCGATATGTGAGAATATAGATGATTTGAAAAAATGGATCTATCAAACGAAAGTGATAAAATCAGATGTTTAATTGAAAAATATTTGAGGATTATATTTGTTAAGATATTAGAAATGTGAATTGAATAGGAGAAAAAATTGAAGTACGAATTTAGTGAAATAACAAAATTATATAGAAGCTTAGGACCAATAGATGATATACAAGAAGGTGAAGGGTTTGTTGAAGCATTGAATTGGGCTATACAACAAAAGAATATTTTCAATATTGCGTTAACGGGTAATTATGGTTCTGGTAAGAGTAGTATTATACAGACATTATTAAAAAAGAATAATGATATTAATGAACGTACTATTACAATTTCTCTAGCTAATTTTAACAATATAAAAAATAGTGGCGATAGTAGTTTGAATAATTTGGAGAAAGGTATTTTAAAACAGTTGTTTTATAAACTTGATTCATCTTCTATACCAAATAGTAAGTTTAAAAAAATTAGAAATATTAATTTTAAGAGCGATTATATACAAAGTTTATTTGTTATTATAATCGCATTTACTGCGTTATATTTTATTTTTCCAAATTTAATTCATCCTATTCTAGATAATTTTACAAATGGAATAAAAAACTTTTGGTGTTCATGGATACTTGGTTTGATTGCGTTTGCTGTATCATTGGCATTATTTCTAGCATTTTTAGTATATATTTATGAGTTTTATCTCACAAAAATACATATAAATGCTTTAAATATAGGAAATAATCATTTTCAGGTAAATACAAGTCACAATGAAACTGTTTTTGATAAATATTTGGATGAAATAATTTACTTTTTTGAAGAGAATAAAATATATGACACTATTATATTTGAAGATTTGGATCGATTTAACAATTTAGAAATATTTATCAAACTAAGAGAATTAAATCGTATTCTAAATAACGATGATTGTATAAAAAATCGTAAAATTACATTTGTATATGCGATACGTGATGATCTATTTAAAGATGTAGAGCGTACAAAGTTCTTTGATTTCATCATTCCAGTAATTCCAATTATAAATAAGAATAACGCCTCTGAAGAATTATTGAAAATTATGCATGGATTAGATATGTATGCAGTAAGTGATGAGTGTATAAAAACAGTTAGTCTGTATATTACAGAAATGCGTACTTTATATAATATATGCAACGAATATTTTATGTATATCGCAAACAAAGCAAAATTTATGGAATTATCACTGAGTTATGATAATTTATTTTCAATGATAGTCTTTAAAAACTTAGATCCAAACATGTTTTCACGTATACAGGATGGTAGAGGATTATTAAAAAAGATTTTTGAGCTTAAATATAAATTTGTTGAAGATAAAATTGCTTCAATTGAATCAATTAGAATAAAAGAAAATGAAGAATTAAAGAAGTATAATAATGATTGTACAAAGAGTATTAGAGAACTAAAGGTTTTAATGTTTAATAGTTTGGCTAATGGTGGACTCATTAAATATTTGAGTACGTCCAGGGAGGGAAGTATTTATTATGAAGATTTAATAAAAGATGATTTTGATTTAAACAAACTATTTTATGCACAATCTGGCAATGTAACTATTTATTATACTAATATTACTAATTATCCAGATTCTAGAGGGCTTTCTAGAGGCTTAGATGATGAAATAAAGCCATATATGTATCGTATTAATTACTTGATTCAAAAGAATAAAGAGAATCAAGAATCTATTTGTACTAAGTATGAAAACGAGTATACAAATATTCAACATCTTCGTCAAAAAAGTCTTAAATCGTTAATCGAAACATATTCATTTGAGAAAATATTTAAGAACTTTGAATGCAGTGATCTAGTAAGAACTTTATTGATACGAGGATATATTGATGAGCAGTATGAACAATATATAAATTATTTTAAAGAGGTTAGTATTACCGCAAATGATACAAAATTTGTTTTGGATGTTGTGCAAGAAAAAGAAAATCATTGGAAATATCGTTTAGATAATCCAAAGAGTGTTGTAGAAGCTTTACAGGAAAGTGACTTTAAACGTAAATATGTTTATAACTATTATTTGATGGATTATTTGGTTGAATCTAATGATTTTGAAAACTGTTTAAAATTGGTTATCGAAACTATTTGTGAAGATATCAATTATAGCATTTCTTTTTTGAGTGAATTTTTAAAACAATCTTCTAATATAAATAGATTTTTACCAAAGTTATTTGCTAAATGGAAAGATGCTGCAGATTATATTTATTATTCGAACTTGTCAAATCATGAAAAATGTCAATTTTTTATTTATATGATTGACTATTGTGATTTGAGACAAATTATCAATTTAAACAGTAATAACAACATTTCTAAATTTATAGTAGAAACACCAGATTTATTAAGAATGGCATTTACTAATACTTTAAATAGTAAGAATGATGTTTCTATTTGGGAAACGGTTTTAGATTCACTTAAAATCAAATTTGTATCTTTGAATATTGATGGTGTTAATCATAAATTATTGGATTATATCTTTGATCAGGATTTATATGTTTTAAATAAAGAAATGATTTCTGTTATTGTTGGTTACAAAGATAAAAATTTACAAAGTGTTTTAAATAAGCAAATATATACAACAATCAATAAATTAAATTACAAGCCTATGATTAACTATGTGAATTCAAATATTAAGCCATTTATTGATAATGTATTTCTTAGCGAAGATAATGATAGCGAAGATTTGGAATATATTATTGAAATAATAGAGAAGGCAATAAAGCTAGATGATTTAACTTATATATCCATATTTGAAAATAAAAAATTTTATATTTATTTAAACGATTTTATACATATTGATTACAGTACACTAACAAATATAACCCAAAGAGATGTTAGGGATTGTATTTTAAAAAATAATCATATAACGCCATGTTGGAAATATGTTATTGAGTATTGGGATGAATATGGATATAGTGATACACTTTCACAATTTGTGGAAAACAATATTTCAAAAATTTCCCGTACTTATAATGGGAAATTATCGAATGAATTTTTATATGATTTTTATAATGCTTATAATATAGAATTTTATAAAATTCATAAAATTAAGTGTGGTTTTTATAAAGATGTTGATTTTAGAAAAATCAAATCGGACATTCTTGGGTATTTGATTGAGAATGATTTAATATCCCCTTTTATGGAAAGTTTTGAAAGGTTAAGTAAAACGAATGTTGATTTATTTCTACAATTTGCTTTGAAATATGAGTTGGATTTTAGGCATTATATTGAAAATTATGAAATAGATGAAGAATTATATGCTAGTTTAATACATAATGATAAATTTACGTTTAAAACTCGTTTTACTCTTTTAGAAAGCAAAGACGGATTGTATATGGATGAAGAACTGGCTAAATCATTTATGAATGATATAGAACCATTTAGGCCGTTAATCTATCAGTATGTAATTGAAGCATTAAAGAATATTGAAGAATTACAAATAAAAACAATGATGAAATATTTAAATGATTTAGATAAAGCATCATTGATTTATAGTTTTAAATGTATTGAAAGATATCAAAAAGTTTATGAATCTCTTGGGACATCAACTCGAATTAATAAATCTCAAAGAAATGAAGAACTAGTTGAATATATGAAGAGTATAAATATGATAGAGGACTATTTTACTACTTCAAAACAAATTGAATTTAAATTATTAAATGAATGATTCTTTTAAAAAGAATTGTTTATTATATATGTAATAGTAAGGAGCGAATGATATGAATAGAACTATTTTTGTTACAGGTGCATCAGGATTTATTGGATCCAATTTATGTAAAAGGATTTTGAAAGAGGATCCTGAATGTATGGTTATCGGTTTAGATAACATGAATGATTATTATGATGTGCGTATTAAGGAGGCTAGACTAAATGAATTGTCTGGTTATTCGAATTATACGTTTGTTAAGGGAAATTTAGCTGATAAGGAATTGATTGATTCTATCTTTGATAAGTATCGTCCTAGTATTGTTGTTAACTTAGGTGCTCAGGCAGGTGTTCGTTATTCGATTACGAATCCAGATGCATATATTGAAAGTAATATGTTGGGTTTCTACAATATTTTAGAGGCTTGTAGAAATTATCCTGTAGAACATTTGGTCTATGCTTCTAGTAGTAGTGTATATGGATCGAATAAAAAGGTTCCTTATAGTACGGATGATAAGGTTGATAATCCTGTTAGTTTATATGCTGCAACTAAGAAGAGTAACGAGCTAATGGCTCATGCATATTCTAAGTTATACAATATTCCTAGTACTGGACTAAGATTCTTCACTGTATATGGTCCTGCTGGACGTCCAGACATGGCTTATTTTGGATTTACGAATAAACTAGTGAATGGGGATACGATTAAGATTTTTAATTATGGAAATTGTAAGCGTGACTTCACATATGTAGATGATATTGTAGAAGGCGTTATTCGTG
>OCRP01000863.1_pt1 | contig 21032 bp, 13 predicted proteins | sample 1538871 | NCBI WGS metagenome assembly OCRP01 (sample SAMN04571731, study PRJEB22368) | human gut metagenome | biome: human gut; material: stool | host: Homo sapiens | place: Luxembourg | collected 2012-09-20 | reverse complement strand
CTGTACTTGGGTGGCATGGTGCTCATGATCGTCGGCTACCTGCTGTTCGCCGTCGGCTCCAGCAATCTGGCAATGGTCATCGTCGGTCTGGTCTTCTTCTACCTGCCGCAGACTTTCATTCAGATGACCGCCATCCTGTCGCTGACCGACTCCATCGAATATGGTCAGCTCAAGAACGGCAAGCGTAACGAGGCCGTCACCCTGTCCGTCCGCCCGATGCTCGACAAGATCGCAGGCGCATGCTCCAACGGTATCGTCGGCTTCATCGCCGTAGCCGCAGGCATGATCGGTGACGCAACCGCCGCGGATATGACCGCCGCGAACATCGGCATGTTCAAGGTCTGCGCATTCTACGTGCCGCTGGGCATCATCGTGCTGAGCCTGCTCGTGTTCCTCTTCAAGGTGAAGATCACCGAGAAGATGCACGACGAGATCGTCGAAGAGCTCGAAGCCAAGCTTGCTTCCGGTGAAATCTCCGAATGATCGAACATAGTATGTTCTAAAAATACATATTGAAAATACGATTACAATGCCGATACTGATGGGCTGTCAGTATCGGCATTTCTGTTGTATGTAATCCTACATAAGAGCTATTGTGAATCGTCATGAAACCTATTGTGAAATCGTCCATAATCATGCAAAACAAGCGAAAATAGTTCGCGCTGCATGCTATAGTGACAACCGAAATGCGAGCGATGATCCGTTATCAGCGGGGAGCTTCCGGAAGAACGGTCGCGTGAGCGACTTATTAGACCCGGCGGGAAGGCCCGAATAGCCGAACATACAAGCGGTCGCACGTATATTTGAAAGTGCGGCAAACGAGGTGGTACCGCGGTGGCGGCGTCCAGCAGACGTTACGGCCATCGTCCTCGTAGGAGATAGATAGCAAGAACCTACGAGGAGATACGGTGAGCGAAAACAACGTGTATCCGAAGGCAGCTGCGGGTGAGCAGAGCGCCAATGTAGCGCCGAACCCCAGTTTCCCGAAGCTGGAAGAATCCGTCCTTGATTATTGGGAGAAGGACGACACTTTCCAGAAGTCCATTGAACGCCGTCCTTCCGGCGACCACAGCCAGAACGAATTCGTGTTCTTCGATGGCCCGCCTTTTGCGAACGGTCTGCCGCACTACGGCCACCTGCTGACCGGCTACGCCAAGGATGTGATTCCGCGCTACCAGACCATGAAGGGCCACAAGGTCAATCGTGTGTTCGGCTGGGATACGCACGGTCTGCCGGCCGAGCTTGAAGCCCAGAAGGAACTGGGCATCGACTCGGTCGATCAGGTCAAGGAAATGGGCATCGACAAGTTCAACGACGCCTGCCGCGCCTCCGTGCTCAAGTACACCAACGAGTGGAAGGACTACGTGCACCGTCAGGCACGTTGGGTCGATTTCGAGCATGGCTACAAGACGCTGAACATCCCATACATGGAATCCGTGATGTGGGCGTTCAAGCAGCTGTACGACAAGGGCCTCGCATATCAGGGCTACCGCGTGCTGCCGTACTGTCCGAAGGATCAGACGCCGCTTTCCGCGCACGAGCTGCGCATGGACGCCGACGTGTATCAGGATCGTCAGGACACCACCGTGTCCGTGGCCGTGAAGCTGCGCGACGAGGAAGACGCCTATGCGGTGTTCTGGACCACCACGCCGTGGACCGTTCCCACCAACTTCGCCATCGTGGTCGGCGCAGATATCGACTATGTGGAAGTGCGTCCGACCGAAGGCAAGTTCGCGGGCAAGAAGTTCTACCTGGGCAAGCCACTGCTCGGCTCCTACGCCAAGGAACTTGGCGACAACTATGAGATCGTGCGCGAACTCAAGGGTGCCGAGATGGAAGGCTGGCGCTACTACCCGGTGTTCCCGTACTTCGCAGGCGACGAGAACGCCGTCGAGGGCAAGGTTCCGGGTCCGGAAGGCTATCAGATCTTCACCGCCGACTATGTCGATACCGTTGAAGGTACCGGTCTCGTGCACCAGGCTCCGTACGGCGAAGACGATATGAACACGCTCAACGCCAAGGGCATCAAGAGCGTTGACGTGCTCGACGCGGGCTGCAAGTTCACCGCGCTGTGCCCGGACTATGAGGGCATGTACGTGTTCGATGCGAACAAGCCGATCCTGCGTAACCTGCGTGCCGGCGACGGCCCGCTGGAGCGTATTCCGGAAGACCAGCGCGCGATCCTTTTCCAGGAGAAGAGTTACGTACACTCTTACCCACACTGCTGGCGTTGCGCCACGCCGCTCATCTACAAGCCGGTGAGCTCGTGGTTCGTGTCCGTCACCAAGATCAAGGATCGTCTGCTCGAACTGAACCAGGAAATCAACTGGATTCCGGGCAATGTGAAGGACGGCCAGTTCGGCAAGTGGCTGGCCAACGCCCGTGACTGGTCGATCTCCCGCAACCGTTTCTGGGGTTCGCCGATTCCGGTGTGGGTTTCCGATGATCCGAAGTATCCACGCGTTGACGTGTACGGTTCGTTGGACGAGCTGAAGGCTGATTTTGGCGATTATCCGCGCGACCATGAGGGCAATGTCAACATGCACCGCCCGTACATCGACGAGCTGACCCGCGTCAACCCGGACGATCCGACCGGCAAGAGCCACATGCACCGCATCACCGACGTGATGGACTGCTGGTTCGAATCCGGTTCCATGAGCTTCGCCCAGTACCATTACCCGTTTGAGAACAAGGAAACGTTCGAACAGCATTTCCCGTGCGATTACATCGTGGAATACATCGGCCAGACCCGTGGCTGGTTCTACGTGCTGCACATCATGGCGACCGCACTGTTCGACAAGCCGGCGTTCAAGAACGTGATCTGCCATGGCATCGTGCTCGGTTCCGATGGTCAGAAGATGTCGAAGCATCTGCGCAACTACCCGGATGTGAACGGTGTGTTCAACGATTTCGGATCCGACGCCATGCGTTGGTTCCTCATGAGCTCGCCGATCCTGCGCGGCGGTAACCTGATCGTGACCGCCGATGGCATTCGCGACACCGTGCGTCAGGTCATGCTGCCAGTGTGGAGCTCGTACTACTTCTTCACCCTGTATGCGAACGCCGCCAATAATGGTGCCGGTTTCGATGCTCGTGCGTTGCGTGCCGATGAGGTCGCCGCACTGCCGGAAATGGACCGCTACTTGCTGGCACGTACCCGTCGTCTGATCGAAAAGACGCAAAGCTCGCTGGATGACTTCCTGATCTCCGACGCTTGCGAAGCAGTGTCTGATTTCATCGACATGCTCACCAACTGGTACATCCGCAACAATCGTGACCGTTTCTGGAATGAGGATGCGAACGCGTTCAACACGCTGTACACCGTGCTTGAAGCATTCATGCGCGTGATCGCACCGCTCGCTCCGATGGAAGCGGAAGCCGTGTGGCGTGGTCTGACCGGTGGCGAATCCGTGCATCTGGCCGACTGGCCGTTCCTTGCCGACGAACAGACCGGCGAAGCGACCGAACTGGGCCGTGTGCTTGTTGACGATCCGGCTCTGGTTGACGCGATGGAGAAGGTGCGCGAGGTCGTGTCCGGCACCCTGTCGATGCGTAAGACGAAGCAGATCCGCGTGCGCCAGCCACTGCATAAGCTGACCGTGGTGGTGGAAAACACTGATGCCGTGGCCGCATACGACGAGATTCTGAAATCCGAACTGAACGTGAAGAACGTTGAACTGTGCACGCTTGAGGATGCCGAAGCCCAAGGCTTGAAGATTATCAACGAGCTGCGTGTGAACGCTCGCGTGGCGGGCAAGCGCCTGCGCAAGGACGTACAGTTCGCCATCAAGGCCTCCAAGTCCGGCGCATGGCATGTGAACGCAGATGGCGCTCCGGTTTGCGAGACGCCGAACGGTGAGATCGTGCTTGAGGAAGGCGAATACGAGCTGATTAACAGCGTGGAGGAGAAGAACGCCGAAGAGGCCGCCAACTCCGTTTCCGCCGCGCTGCCGACCGGTGGCTTCGTGATCCTCGACACCGAGCTGAACGATGATCTGATCGCCGAAGGCTACGCCCGCGACGTGATCCGCGCCGTGCAGGACGCCCGTAAGGCCGCTGATCTGGAAATCTCCGACCGCATCGCGCTGACGTTGACCGTGCCGGCCGATGACGTGGCGAAGGTCGAGCAGTTCAAGGATCTCATCGCCTCCGAGACGCTCGCCACCTCCTTCAACGTGAAGGAAGGCGACTCCGAGCTCAGCGTGGAGGTTGCCAAGGCCTGAACTGAACGAAGCTCGGTCGGCTTGCGATTATTCCAAGCTGCGGCTAGAGTAATCCTTTGGCTTTCGAGCCGCCGTGGCGTTGCCCACCGCGGCTCGAGTCCACTCAAGACTTGATTTGTGTCCGTGCCGCGCAGCCGCGTTCCTTACGCGGTTGGCGCGCACGGAAACAGATCGTTAAGCGAATGGTTCTCAGTACCATCCATGTGAGTCAAGCACACATTCTTGAGAAGCAGTCGCGCCGCCGGACGGCGGATTCAACGGGTTCGCCCAAGTGGGTGGATTCCAAGAATCCGCTGTCCGGTTTTTCTATGTGCGAATAAATGTGGCTAACGCGGAATTTAGCTACACTTATTCGGTTAAGTGTAGCTAACGCAAAAAATATTCATATCTTTCCATTTGGAATTGAAAATGGAAAGATATGAATAGGTATACCAATGAGTATGCGTATATGCGGATTATTCCACTTGAAAGTCTTCTGTCTCTATATGCCGAACCTCGTTGCAATGCTCGTGAGAACTGTAACGCTATGGTAATGTAGGGGTGCTTGAACATATCTGTGAAGGAGCAGATTATGACTTTGCTGGCGCACAAGGACGCGGATGGCGGTGTGCAGACGTTGCGTGACCATCTTCACAATGCGGGTGACTTAGCGGAAAGCTATGAATCGGAGTTTTCTCAGATTCCGCGAATGGCGGCGCTCCTGCATGATGTTGGAAAGGTCGCGCAACAGTTTCAAACGTATCTGATATCAGGCAAGGGACGTCGTGGTGAGATTCCTCATGCGAGGCAGGGTGCGTTCGTCGTCAATGACCTGCCGATTTCGAATTCGGCAGCGGAAATCGTGAAAGAGATTCTTGAACTTGTTATTGCAAAACATCATGGAGAGCTTCCTGATTGCATCAATGAAATCGGTGATGAGGCTTTTCTCACAGGTTTTACGGAAGCAGATAAACAGAATCCTAAATATGCGTATGGGGAAATCAAACAGGGGCTACATGATTTGGATCTCGACTTGCAAGACACCTTCCAGCAGGCCGAAAAAGATGTTTTCGATTTTGCAGGACGAACTAAATTGCTGAAATTGTCGAAAGATAGTCGTTATTTCTACTCGGGATTACTAGTTAAATACGTTTATTCTCGTTTGATTGATGCCGATAGAACAGATACGGCTTATTTTGAGACGAAAGAGCAATATCATCCGATCAAGGCGGATTGGTCGGAACTGATTCGCCGTCTTGACGAAAGCATGAAATCATTCGATTCGACATCCGAAATCAATAAAATCCGTCAACAGATTACGGAACAGTGCCGTCAAGCTGGGAGCAGAGAGACAGGGATTTACCGATTGTCGGTTCCGACCGGAGGCGGTAAAACGTTGGCTTCGTTGAATTTCGCCTTGCATCATGCTTTGGAAACAGGGAAAAGACGAATCATTTATGTGATTCCGTACTTGTCTATTACGTCACAGACCGTGGCAACATTCCGGAATATGCTTGGTCTGGATGCTGACAGCAATATTGTGCTGGAGCATTACTCCACCGCGGGCCTTCAGAATTCCGGTAACACGGGATCTATCGGCACAAGTGAGGAAGAGGATGCGAAGGAACGTCAACGTAAACTGGCGTCTGAACGTTGGGATAATCCGATCATCGTGACTACGATGGTCGAATTCTTGGAAACGGTTATGTCGGCGCGTGGTACGAAACTTCGTAAATTCCACAACATGGCCAATAGCGTCATCATTTTTGATGAGATTCAGTCGCTTCCATTGAATATCATCAATCCGTTTAATGAAGTTGTGAGTTTTCTTTCGACGATATTGGACTCGACTATTCTGCTGTGCTCAGCTACGCAGCCTTTATTGGAACGAACGGCGCGAAAGAATCTGCGTCTGTCAGACGAGCCTGATCTTATCGACAATACTGATGGTTACGAAGAGAAGCTCAAGCGTACCCGGATTATTGCTTCACAGGAAAGCAAGAGTTGCGAGGAACTTGCGAACATCATATATGAGCAGGCACTTCGGAACGGCAATTGTCTGTCTATCGTCAACACGAAGAGTGAAGCGCGCAAAATGTATCAGTGTTTGCAAGAGCTCAATGCTGACGGGCAGTTTGAGTTGATTCATTTGAGTACTGCCATGTGTGGCAAACATAGGGCAGACCAGTTAGCGAGAATAAAGGTGTTAACTGATCCTCATGATTCCAAGCCGGTGATTTGCGTAAGCACGCAGCTTATCGAAGCGGGAGTGGACCTTTCGTTCGCATGCGTAGTCAGGGCGATGGCTGGTCTGGATAGCATTATGCAAGCGGCTGGCAGGTGCAACAGGAATGGTGAATCGAAAGAAATCAAGGATGTGTATGTCTATCCGTTGCAAGGTGAGGAAAGGTTCAAGGACTATCTTCCAGAGATTCACAGAGGCAAAAAGCTCACTTTGCAGATTATGGGTGAGCATCCTGATGCTGATCTGCTTTCTACTGGCATGCTCAATGAGTTTTATGGCATGCTGCTTCAAAGTGAGGATCGAGATGGCGGCAATAGTTTGCTGGATGGTCCGCTTTGGAAAAAGGAAAACGCTGGAAAAACGATTTATGAGTTGCTGGCATACAACGAAAGCCAACGTAAGCAATTCGAGAACAATACGATGGGGGAGAGATACAATCCGTTTTTTGCCCAGGCGTTCAAAACGGTCGGCAATGAATATCGTGTGATTCCGAAAATCACGCACAATGTTGTGGTTCCCTATGGCAATGCGATGGAATTACTGGATATGTTGGGTCACGGTGAGTTGAGGGAGAAGATTGCGATTCTGCGGCGGCTACAGGAATACACGGTTTCCCTTTTCGATTACGAATACAAGATTTTGAACGAAAAACATGCGATTTCCATCGCTAGCGAGGATTTCGATATTTGCGTTCTGAATGGAGATTATTACAAAGGCGAATATGGCGTGGTGACAGAGACGGACATGTCTCTGTTGATGATATGAAAGGGCAGTGGTTCTCCTGCAGGTCGATGGGAATCTGCAGGAGAGTTTCGTTTGGTAAATACGCATGTTGTACATATTTTCAATCCACGCCATGAATGTGGCGACAGTAGGAAAACCTACTTATACAAGAATAACTGGTTGATTGTTGATTGAGAAACACTCAAAGAGTTCTATGTACAATAAGCGTAAAATGTGCTATATTGACAGTGGCTGGTTGAGGGAACGATTAACGAAGGAGTTATATGCAACGACATCGCAACTCAATTGAATATGAGGTATCAGGCAGATATGCGTTGTTCTCGGAAGCAGCAACACGTGTTGGGGGTGAGAAATTTTCGTATCAGGTGCCAACGTACCAAGCTTTGAAAGGCATTACGGAAAGCATCTATTGGAAGCCAACTTTTATGTGGGTTATTGACGCTGTTCGTGTGATGAACAGAGTTCAGACTGAAGGAAAGGGAATTCGACCCATCAAAATGAGCGGTGGCAATGATCTTTCGTACTACACGTATCTCAAAGACGTGCGTTATCAGGTTTTGGCTCATTTCGAATGGAATGATCAGCGTGAAGATCTTGTCGCTGACCGCGACGAAAACAAACATCATAATATCGCCTTGAGATCCGTTCAGAAAGGCGGTCGCCGAGACATATTCTTGGGGACGCGCGAGTGCCAGGGGTATGTGGAACCATGTGAGTTCGGATCTGGCGAAGGGTTTTATGACGGTTATGGCGAGTGGAATATGGGATACATGTTCCATGGATTCACGTATCCGGATGAAAACGAGGACCACGATTTTATCGCCCGATTCTGGTCGCCTGTTATGTCCGACGGCATCATCGAATTTGAGCGTCCGGAATCCACGAAATTGGATGGACGAATTATCAGGAAAAACCAGAGCGTCAAGGAATTCGCTTTGGGGAGCAATCTGCAGCCGGTGGGAGAGGAGTGAGTGATGAGCCTGTCGAACAATCTGTTGCTTATCAACGAATCTGTGCACAACGCCGCCGGAAAAATTCCGAGAAGTGGCGACGGTTCTACGCTTGACATTAGGAAAGCCTTGATTCCTCCGGGGCATACGACACTTCCGACACTATTGACGCTAGGGGTAAACGAGAATGGTGAGATACTACGGCTTCTGAGGGAAAAACAAACGATTGTTATCCCGTGCACAGAAAGTTCCATGGGACGCACCATCAAGCCGGTACCGCATCCTCTGTTTGATCAGCTCCAATATCTCGACTTGCATTTCGACAAGGAGAAAACCTCCATGTATTTGGAGCAGCTTGCCGCTTGGAAAGGCGACAACGTCAAACTCAATGCCATCTATCGATGCGTTTCGGAACACAGCATCAGCGAAGAAGCCGCTCGATTCAATGTGGAAATAACCGAAAAAGACCGGAAAGCAGGTGTTTGCTTCGAAGTTGAAATTGGGCTGCAAAACTCAGATGTCTCGAACGATCCCGATATACAGGCGCAATGGATTTCTTATTTGTACCATGATCGACAGAAAAAAGGGAAGGATATGTTCGGAGAGGACCTATATGCTCCGATATTGAACTTCCCTAAGAAAATTGTCAGCGTAAATGGCAACGCCAAACTGTTATCGGCAAACGATTCAACGAATTTCACCTATCGAGGGCGCTTCGCATCCAAAGAGGAGGCTTTGCAAGTCGATGGTGAAACATCGCAGAAGATACATTCGACGCTGCAATGGTTGGTCAATAATCATGGAACGATTACCGATACCCAGGCCATAGTCATCTGCTCGGTGAAAAACCCCAACGAAAAGCCGAAGCTTGACCCTCAGGAAGGTTCTTATGATTTTGGCTCTTTGTTCTCATCGGATGTGGACGAGCCGGAAGCTCCCCGCAACGATATTGCAGATGCGCTGACCGCAACAAACTTTCAATACGCACAAGTTTTTTCGAAGGTACTACGCGGATATGGCAATGCTAACAAACTCAAAAAGCATGCCGACCCAATGATGATTGTCATTCTGGATGCGGCGACATCAGGGCGTTTGAGCGTTACATATTACCGTGAACTTTCAAAAGACGAATATGTCGAAAGTATCCTGCGGTGGCATGTTGATGCGGCATGGCCGTTGAAAATGTACGACAAAGAAAAAAAGAAGTTTGTCGCATATGAAGGTGCGCCACCATTTGCCGACATCATCAGCTGCGCATATGACGTGTCAGACAGAAGCAGCAAAGCCTATAAACGTTTTGCGAAAAACACGAAAAAGCAGCTTATAGAATGCATGTTCGGAGGAGAATCGCTTCCCCGCTTCATATTGGACGCCACATACCACAGAGTCACTAAACCTATGGGATATGACGCTCCAGGAGCATGGCTAAGAGATTTTGAAATCGCATGCAGCCTATGGAAAAAACATTACATTGACGACGCGAGGAAGCAAAACAAACAGGAGGACACGATATCCATGTACCTTGAACCAACACGAAATGACCGCGACTACTTATACGGGAGATTGCTGGCACTCGCGGACCGCTTTGAAAACGGTGTCCTGTATAAGCAAGGAATCAGTGACACCCGTCCGACCAATGCCGTTAAGCTCATGAGCAATTTCGTCGCAAAGCCGTTTACAACATGGGGAACGCTGTGGAAGCAACTGATGCCCTACCTGAAATCGGCGAATGGCGCGCCCTGGTTCCAGAACAGCGTGGATGAGGTCATGGCGCTTTTCAAAGAAGGAGACTTCGAAGATAACCGTGCACTTTCACCGCTCTTTCTGCTCGGTTATTCATGCCAGCGAAGGGAGTCTATGCGTAAAGCGCAAGAAGCATCCCAGAAGAGCAAAGAAAACTAGTGTTTAGTTTTTGAAGTTATCGACGTTGATTATCAAAGAAAAAGTTAAGGAGTCATATCATGGCAGCTTTGGAAAACAAGATTGATTTCGCAGTCGTTTTTGCGTCTAATAATGCCAATCCTAATGGTGATCCGTTGAATGGCAATCGTCCACGAACCACATCGGAAGGGCTGGGCGAGGTTTCTGACGTTGCACTGAAAAGGAAGATTCGCAATCGCCTGCAAGATGCTGGTGAAACGATTTTCGTGCAGTCCGATGACCGTTCCGATGACGGCGCAAAATCATTGTCGGACCGTTTCAACACATATTTGAAAACCTTGCCGAAAGAAGAGCAGAAACAGAAGAACCTGGTGTTCCAGAAAGTGTGCGAACAGTGGCTTGACGTACGTGCGTTCGGACAAGTATTCGCATTCAAAAAAGCTAAGGATGTTGACGAAGTTTCCTTGGGCGTGCGCGGTCCGGTTTCCATTCAGGCTGCGTTCTCGGTTGAACCCATCGCCATTGACGACGTGCAGATCACTAAGTCAGTGAACAGTGAAACCACGGACACCGGTAAGAAATCCTCCGATACCATGGGAATGAAATACCGTGTTTCCGGCCGTGCGGTGTATGCGACGTATGGCAGCATCAGCCCACAGCTTGCCGAAAAAACCGGGTTTACTGCAGAAGACGCCGAAAAAATCAAGGAAGCTCTCGTCACGTTGTTTGAGAATGATGAAAGTTCGGCTCGTCCTGCGGGGTCCATGGAAGTGTTGGACGTTGTGTGGTTCACGCACAACAGCAAGTCAGGGCAATACTCTTCCGCCAAAGTTCATCGTTCCGTTTCCGTTAATGTGGACGGAACGGTGGCAGTGAATGGATCTTCTATTCCCGACTTGCGGTACGAAGTGATTGAAGGACGCTGAAGCGTTTGGAATTGAGAGAGTAAGGGGTGTTGCATGAAAGGGCCAGAAGGATATCCGGAAGAAGATTGGCTGGCCCTTTCGGGCATCCAGCATTTCTCATTCTGCAAACGACAGTGGGCTCTTATCCATATCGAACAGCTGTGGTCAGAGAATTATTTGACCACAGCTGGGCATCTGGAACATGAACGCGCCCACGATTATGCGGCTTCTGAATCTCGCGGCGATACGCTGATCATGCGGGATTTGAGAGTCTATTCGCGAGCGCTCGGCATAACTGGAGCCTGTGATGTTGTGGAATTCCATAAGTCTAATGATGGTGTTCCGCTTCACGGAAGAGACGGATTGTGGTTGCCATATCCGATTGAATACAAACACGGCAAATCCAAAACGATTGATGCTGATCGTTTACAGCTATGCGCGGAAGCGATGTGCTTGGAAGAAATGCTCGCGTGTGATATTCCTGAAGGTGCTTTGTTTTATCGACAGACAAAACGTCGTGAGCGGGTAAAATTGGACGAAGATCTTCGCAACATGGTCGAAGCTGACTTCTTGCAAATGCATGATCTTTTCTCCCGCGGATGGACTCCTAAAGTGAAACAGACCAGATCGTGTTCGTCATGTTCTCTACGGGATTTGTGCCTGCCTGAATTACGGAAGGTGAAATCGGCAAAAGCATATATCGAAGAACGGCTCAAGGAAAGCGGGGAGTGATGAAGCGGCTGTTAAACACGCTGTTTGTGATGACGGAAGATGCCTATCTTGCTTTGGAGAACGACAATGTTGTGATTCATCAGAATGACAAAACCTTGGCGAAAGTGCCGTTACGGTCAATTGAGGGAATCATGTGTTTCTCGTATAAGGGTGCTTCGCCTGCTCTTATGGGGCGCTGCGGCAAACTGGGCGTTTCTATGGCATTCTATTCACCGAGAGGCCATTATTACTGTTCCGTGTTAGGGGAGGAGAATCGTAATGTGCTACTTCGCCGTGAACAATTTCGAGTCGCGGATGACGAACAAAAATCTTTGTGTTACGCGAAATCTTTCATTGTTGGAAAACTTTACAATGCGAAATGGGTGCTCGAACGTACGAAACGTGATCATGCTTTGCGGGTAAATATTGACCGACTTGCCGAGCAGAGCGGCAAATTGTCGGCGGCATTGTTAGAAGCTCGGAAAAGTTTGACGGTTGATGAGTTGAGGGGTGTCGAAGGGCTTGCTGCCAAAGATTATTTCTACGCTTTTGACGATTTGGTCCTGAAGAATAAAGATGATTTCTTTTTCACCAATAGGTCGAGGAGGCCTCCGCTGGACAGACTAAATGCATTGTTGTCTTTTTGCTACTCCATATTGACGAATGATTGCATTGCGGCTTTGCAAGGCGTGGGGCTGGATCCGTATGTTGGTTTTATGCATACGGATCGGCCCGGGAGAGCCTCTCTGGCATTGGATCTGGTTGAAGAGTTTCGCCCGGTGTTGGCTGACCGCTTTGTGCTGACATTGGTTAATACAGGCGCTGTTAAGCCGGGGGATTTTGAAATACGGGAGAATGGTGGTGTGCTGCTGTCTGATTCCGGGCGGAAGAAAGTGCTTACGGCGTGGCAGAAAAAGAAGAGCGATCAGATTCTTCATCCGTTCCTGCAAGAAAAAATTTCATGGGGGTTGGTTCCGTATGTGCAAGCGCTGCTGCTAGCTCGATCGTTGCGGGGTGATCTTGATGATTACCCGCCATTTATGTGGAAGTAAAAGGTGCGTAGCTGTGTGTGGCGGTATGCGATGATTCGTGGTGATACGTTATTGGAGGTGAAAAACCATGATGGTTGTGGTTGCGTACGATGTGAGTACGGAAACCCCTGAGGGGAAGCGTCGTCTTCGTTTGGTGGCGAAGATATGCATGAAATACGGACAGCGTGTGCAGAACAGTGTTTTCGAATGCTCGGTGAGTCCTTCCGATTATCTGGTGTTGGTGCACGATTTGCTGAAGATTGCCAATACCGATGAGGACAGCCTGCGCTTTTATAAACTTGGCGCTCGATATGCGGATAGGATTGAGCATTATGGACGTGAACGGAGTTTGCCGGTTAATGATGTGATGATGATATAGCACAGGCAAAATGGCATGGTGCCATAACGATATGGTGTGGGGTATGCTGGGTTGAGCGTTTGAGTGTGCCGTCCGGTATTCAGAGTGTGTTTTCTAGCCAGCAGTATTGTGTTTTCGGCAAGGTGGCCGGTCTTGGAATGGTGTTTGTGCGAAGTGTAAGCGCTCATGATAAGGGACGTCTTTCGCACCTGAAAAACTATCGAAATCCGAATTGTGATTTTCGTGGGGCGTTTTGAAAACTAAATAATGGACATTAAAATGAGACAGAAAGCCAGTTGCTCGTTTTAGACATGTTGTTCGTCGTATCGGCGGTGTTGTTTGATATGCTTAAAGCTAGGCAGCTGGCTTGCGTCTCAAAAAGCGGACAAAAATGTCCAGCTGCACTGTCGCTCTCCTCATGGAGAGCGTGGATTGAAATTGCAATCCTATTACGGCAGCACCGTGAAAGGACAATGTCGCTCTCCTCATGGAGAGCGTGGATTGAAATGCGTCCTGTTGTTTCTTCATAACTAACAATATAGTCGCTCTCCTCATGGAGAGCGTGGATTGAAATCAGGATACCGTGATCAACGGCGACGTTGGCGTGAACGTCGCTCTCCTCATGGAGAGCGTGGATTGAAATGTTCGTGAGCACGGTGCATTTGCCCGTGTCCAGGTCGCTCTCCTCATGGAGAGCGTGGATTGAAATTTACGCAAAATGGACGCCAAACACACGTTTCAAGTCGCTCTCCTCATGGAGAGCGTGGATTGAAATCAAATACCGGAACGCTACAGGTATCTCAAGAAGTGTCGCTCTCCTCATGGAGAGCGTGGATTGAAATGTCGGTGAATGCCTCGCACCTGAGGCTTGTGGTCTCTGTGTCGCTCTCCTCATGGAGAGCGTGGATTGAAATTTGGGCGGAATGGACGCCTAATACCACGCTGAAGTCGCTCTCCTCATGGAGAGCGTGGATTGAAATGCGTCCTTGTACATCGAATCCAGTTCGGTCGCCGTCGCTCTCCTCATGGAGAGCGTGGATTGAAATCGAACGTGACCGTAGAACATACGGCACAGGCGAGTCGCTCTCCTCATGGAGAGCGTGGATTGAAATAACGAGGCGTCGAACTGGAATTATCTGGTGGCCGTCGCTCTCCTCATGGAGAGCGTGGATTGAAATGCTTCCAAACGCTGACGCGCGTGTGGCTTGACGAGTGCGAGTCGCTCTCCTCATGGAGAGCGTGGATTGAAATTTCGTCTGGTCAATCCATTGAGTAAAAGTAATAGGTCGCTCTCCTCATGGAGAGCGTGGATTGAAATCAGCTGCCCGAACGTTATAAGTATCTGAGGAAAGTCGCTCTCCTCATGGAGAGCGTGGATTGAAATATCCAATTCACAAGCGCTTTCGAACACTTTTGCCAGTCGCTCTCCTCATGGAGAGCGTGGATTGAAATCGCCGAACAAACGATTAGAAGCCATCATGAAAGCAGTCGCTCTCCTCATGGAGAGCGTGGATTGAAATGTGGACTTGCAAGGACTGTGCTTATGCTGATGTGGGGTCGCTCTCCTCATGGAGAGCGTGGATTGAAATGGTTGAGTTGGTAGGCGATGCCTTCGATTTCCGCAGGTCGCTCTCCTCATGGAGAGCGTGGATTGAAATATCGAACTGAAACGCACGGTAGGAAAGCCAAGCCCAGGTCGCTCTCCTCATGGAGAGCGTGGATTGAAATTTTTCTCACGTGACATGTGCAGTCCTTAAGATGGGTCGCTCTCCTCATGGAGAGCGTGGATTGAAATGTCGCCGGTGGTTGGATTAGTGACACGCGGTGTGGTCGCTCTCCTCATGGAGAGCGTGGATTGAAATTACAGTAAGGCCATCGTGCAGATGTGGAGCACTGAGTCGCTCTCCTCATGGAGAGCGTGGATTGAAATCGACTTGCCTGTAGATCCGCGCGTCAGGATAGTGGTCGCTCTCCTCATGGAGAGCGTGGATTGAAATGCCATGGGGGAACTATAACACCCCAACGCGCGGTCGCTCTCCTCATGGAGAGCGTGGATTGAAATCCGTGCTGGCCGGCAAGGGGCCGTCCGATTGGGTGTCGCTCTCCTCATGGAGAGCGTGGATTGAAATTTTGCCGCTGCAGCGTCCAGCGGCCAATCGTAGGGTCGCTCTCCTCATGGAGAGCGTGGATTGAAATGCGTCTTGGCATCCAGACTTGTTCGGTTGCCGGGTCGCTCTCCTCATGGAGAGCGTGGATTGAAATGCCACCAAGCTGCTGAACGGCGAATTGATGGAGTCGCTCTCCTCATGGAGAGCGTGGATTGAAATGCGAATGCGGTGCTGTTTTGGACTGGAGAAGGTGTCGCTCTCCTCATGGAGAGCGTGGATTGAAATATGCGCTTGCCGGAAAATTTAATGGCAATGAGCAGTCGCTCTCCTCATGGAGAGCGTGGATTGAAATCTGTTGCAGCTGCGATGTTCCGGGCCCGTCCAGTCGCTCTCCTCATGGAGAGCGTGGATTGAAATGGGCAGATTGAGGTTGCCCCACATGCTGCCGAGGTCGCTCTCCTCATGGAGAGCGTGGATTGAAATACGTTCGGGGTGGAAATCGAGATGGAGTCCGAGGTCGCTCTCCTCATGGAGAGCGTGGATTGAAATTCCGCGCAGGCCGGAGTGATGCCGGCCGCACCGACGTCGCTCTCCTCATGGAGAGCGTGGATTGAAATCCATCCCACACGGACAGTAGGGAATATGCTTGAGTCGCTCTCCTCATGGAGAGCGTGGATTGAAATCCCGACAAGCGTAGGGGCGTGCACCGTTTTATGGTGTCGCTCTCCTCATGGAGAGCGTGGATTGAAATATGCGACTCGCTACGCCGTGCCCACGTCTGGAAGTCGCTCTCCTCATGGAGAGCGTGGATTGAAATGAAGACGGGCCGTATGCCTCCGACTCCCGCAACATGTCGCTCTCCTCATGGAGAGCGTGGATTGAAATACGATAGCCATGGCGCTGCCCAGGATCATCGTCGGTCGCTCTCCTCATGGAGAGCGTGGATTGAAATACGTCGGACAATACCATCAAGCAACAGGCCAACGAGTCGCTCTCCTCATGGAGAGCGTGGATTGAAATCGGACGATGCCGCTTGTGCTGCGCTTCCTTGGTCTGTCGCTCTCCTCATGGAGAGCGTGGATTGAAATACGCAGGTCAGCCCGATCCTCGACCGCATCCCCGTCGTTCTCCTCATGGAGAGCGTGGATTGAAATAGCTGGGAGCAGTGCGTTCGCGCCGTACAAGGGGTCGCTCTCCTCATGGAGAGCGTGGATTGAAATCGGTGTCTGCATCGTTCCGGCCGCCGCGTGGATGTTGCTCTCCCTGTTTATGTCCAGTGTTCCCCGCACATGCGGGATTCCACATGTGCGGGACTGCTAGCAACGGAAAACCAGGGTTTTTGTCCGCTCGGGGCGACTTCAACGGTAATACGAGCAGGAACTGCGACTGGGTGTTTCGCATGGGGTCGCTTCTGAAAGCTATGTAAAAGAAATAGTGTATGTGAAAACGGTCGGGTGGGTGCGGATGCACGAGAAATTGGCTAACCTGTCGAATTTCTGTTTTACTTTGGTCGTTCATCTCGTGAGTGGTCGTCAAGCTAGACATATTGTGTCTCATGGGATGCAACATGTCATATGGAAATACATATGACTGGCGAATATCGCCAATGGTTCAGCCGGATAAAGGACCGGAACGCGAAAGCCCGAATCAGCGCGAGACTCCGATTGCGCTTCTAGATGGGGCGGCCGGTGGGTGACCTGCATACGGTTGGTGACGGGGCCAGCGCGCTGAGGTTCAATTTCGGTCCCGGCTACCGTGTTTGCTCCGCGCAGAAGAGCGACTCGCTCATGTTGCTGCTTTATCGGTGGCCGAGCTTGACGATTCGGCGTTGCGGCAGGCCGTAATCGGCGATATGACCAAAGCGAAGGGTATGGGGCAGATCACGAAGGAGGCGGGTGTGGGACGTGAAAGTCTTTACAAGAGCCTCGACAGGAATGTCAACCCGAGCTTCCATACCATTATGAAGGGATCGTGCACGCTCTCGGCGGCAGGCTGACAATCCAACCCGCATAAGCTTGACTTTACGACCATCATGCAGTGGCCGCCCGAGCATTGGAAAAGGGCGATCGCTGACCATATTGTTGCGACATATGTGGAGAGATGTTCGTGGTGAGCTTGACGTACATAACATCGTAAAACTTCGGTCGTCTGGTTTGTTCTGCGGCTCATCAGTGAGGGAAAATGCTTAATTATGCCGCCTATCTCGCCTATATATGGCAGATTTTGAGGTTCGTACGGAGGCTTCTCGCTTATATATGGCAGGTGTTCGTGCGAAAAGCGCCAAAACATGCCCCCTAAGTGGCTTTTCTCGAAGGGCATGTGCCATATATGAGCGAGAAACTTCAGGTCAAGATGCCAAATCTGCCATATATAAGCCAGATATCGCGGTTCAGTTCAGATGAACTGGGTGTATGTCCATAAATTTCGACGATTAGGGTGTATCAAGAGTTCCGAGTTGGTTTCAATGACAATCCGAGGGGGTGAAAACGAGTTTATGGGCACGCGTGCGGAGTCTCAGATGCGCAGAACTCCTCACGCAGCGCATATCACAATCCCAGCCAGGCGCGTAGGTCACGAATTTCCTGATCGCAGATGCCGTGGACCATTCCCGGATATTCGAAATACGTGAGATTGCCGGTTTGCGCAAGTTTGTTGTGCGCGCACTGTTGGTCGGCTAAAGGAATTGTGCGGTCTTCGCTGCCGTAGCAGAGTGCGAATCGCGTGCGTCCGGTCGCGGGCAAAGGCTCAGCGGTTTCGCCTTTGAATGATGGGCTCATCAGAATCGCCCTGTCGAACGCATCGGGATGTTCCGCAACCATGCGATACGACAGGTATCCGCCCTGCGAAAACCCGATCAGTACCTTGCGGAAATGCGCGTATGCGGGCGAATCCAGCAATCGTACGACGGCGTCGCCTACGGCACTGCACTCACGTCGACGCTCTTCTACGGAACATCCATCTGGATACCAGTAGTAGCTTCCGATGTAAGGACGTTCGTACGTGCCTTGGAACGACAGATAATTCGGATGCTGGGCAGGAGCAATGGAGTTGTCCGTTGAAGATGCGTCTCGCTTCGGAACATCATAAATCGCATCAATAATGCGGATCATCTCATTTTCATCATTGCTGAATCCATGAAATCCCAAGAACAGCAGATCATCGCCGACTATTTCGCAGGCGGACGTCTCAATGCTGGTACTCACGTTCAAACGCATATCAACCTCCCATCGCATGTCGATAGTATGCAGATTTCCAACGGCACCATAACGGTGGACAGCGAAGTGGGGAAGGGCACGACGTTCACCGTTATGCTGCCGTTGGTTGAGGAAAACACTGAATATGTGGCGAAGTTTACAGCAATCCATCCGCATGCAACGCGCCATACATGCGGTCCAGGCATTCGACCAGCAGCGGATACGGCATTGCTATGTTCACGCGCACGCATCCGGCACCGGTCTCGCCGCATGAACGCCCGTCGGTCAACGCCACTTGCGCCTTCTCAAGGAAGTATGAGGCCGGATCGTCGATGCCAAGCGGCGAGAAATCAAGCCATGCGATATATGTGCCCTGCGGTTTGATATAGCCGACGCCGGCGAACCTTTCACGTATCTGCTCGTCGAACAACGCCAAATTCCTGCGCACATAGGCAAACGCATCCTGGAACCACAGGTCGCCTTCGTTATATGCGGTGGTGGTGGCGATTGCGCCGATGGTGGCGGTCTGATGTTCGCTCCACTCCGCCTTGACCGCCCACATGTCACGATCCGCAGGATTGGTAAGCAGCACCTGCGCGCACTTCGTGCCCGGAATATTGAACGATTTCGACGCGCTGGTAGCGGTCATCGACTGTAATGCGGCCTGCTCGCTGATGGTGGGGAACGGAATGTGCTTGCCCTCAAACACGAACGGCGCATGAATCTCATCATTGAAAATACGCACGTCATACTGTGCCGCAAGATCGCTCAGACGCAGCTCCTCCTCCAAGGTGAGCACTTTGCCGATCGGGTTGTGCGGGTTGCAGAGCACGAACGCATGGCATCCGGCCGCAAACGCGCGTTCGATGGCGTCGAAGTCGAACACCCATTGCGCCTCTCCGGTTTCGGCGTCGCCGCTTTGCAGCATTTCGATTTCGATCACGTCAACGTCGTACAGTTTCGGAACGCTCAAAAACGGCATGTAGGCAGGCGTCGGCACGATCACGCTGTTGCCCGCACCGACCAGTTCACGCAGGAAAAGCTCATAAGCTTCGAGTACGTCGGGAACCACGCGAATAATGCTCGGATCGACATCCCATCCGTAATGCGAGCGTTGCCATCCTGCGCATGCTGCTGCCACGCGCTGTTTCCAGGGTTCGGGAATGTAGCCGAGTTTGCAATGGTCGCAGGCGTTGTCGATGGCTTCTTGGATGCAGGGAGCCAGGCCGTAGTCCATTTCGGCGATGAACGCGCCGATGCAGCCGGGGTAGCGTGTCCACTTGTCGGAGCCGACTGCGGCAAGATCGGCTGCGGTGGTGTGGTCGATGGCGTCGGCGTCAAAGCCGGAACCGGTACGATGCTTCATTTCCATGATTTCTTCCATGGTTCCAGCATGACGTACCGATGCTTGCACGAACAGTGTGTTCTTGTACTGAAAGCAAAGACTGTTATGAAGTTTTCTTATATCAGATGCTTTTGCTATTCAATTATTAATCTGATTATGATGATATAGCAAAATACTGGAAACAATTGTTTGCTGCAGTATTCCGCGATTGCGAATAAGCACGGATATCAAACGATGAATCAGATGTTTTCCAAATACTGGTGTGATGCCCTTTCGATTTCGTCTTTGACGCGGGTCACTGCCGGTCGGTCGTCCGCTTTTCTTGTGACGAAACAGACTGTGCGGAATGCGTTGTTGTCGGCGATTGGCAGTGCGGCCAAATCGGGTTGGATTCCAGCGGTTGTGGCTAAGCGAGATATGATCGAGACGCCCATGCCAACTTCCACCAGATTCTGCGTGGCCCAAAAATCGTCGGTCGAATGTGTGATTTCCGGTGTGAAGCCGGCGGCACGCGCCAACGACACCAGATTCGCCTGGCAGGTTTCGCAGCCGGCGATCCACTGTTCGCTGCGTGCCGAAACCAATTGGACCGGCAGGTGCGAGCTTTCGTACTGGCGCGCGATCGCATTGTTCGCGCCGATCAGCAGCATCAGCGGATCGACACCGAAAGGAGCGACTTCCAAATCGTCCGGTCCGGCCAAAGCGGGGAGTGAATTGTATTGGAAGATGATCGCGCAATCGGCAAGCCCCTGTTCCAACGCCTCCATGGCCTCAGGCGGCTCCATCTGCATGAGGCTCACGCGAATGTCGGACGTTTTGCTGATATGCACGAGCACGCGTGCCACGAACGACGAACATACCGATGGAGGAGCGACCAAACGAATATGCGTCGATCCGTTGCGCTGGTACTCTTCCACATCTTTGACGGCTTGGGTGACGCGATTGTCGATGAGCTGCCCGTGGCGTGCCAGAATACGGCCGATCGGAGTCAATTCCACGCCATGCGACGTGCGCTGCACGAGTTTTGCGTCAAGTTCGCGTTCGACCTTGCGGATCTGTTGGCTGATGGCCGGTTGCGACCAGCCGGTTTCGCGCGCGACCGCGGAGAACGAACCCAAACGTTCCACATTCCACAAGGTCACGAGAATCTGCGGGTTCAGTGTTTTCGTGCTGAATCCCGTGGCATTCGCGGTGATGCTGATGTCGGTGTTCGTGTTGGCGTTTTCGCGCGTGTTGCTATCGGCTGGAGTGTTCATATGAGGGTAGTGCTCAACTTTTTAGGAATGCGGGGATGGCCTCGGCTGCCGCATAGCCCGCGCGGTACATGCGTTCCAAACCTTCGAACGACTTGCTCAACG
>OCRP01000843.1_pt1 | contig 21561 bp, 18 predicted proteins | sample 1538871 | NCBI WGS metagenome assembly OCRP01 (sample SAMN04571731, study PRJEB22368) | human gut metagenome | biome: human gut; material: stool | host: Homo sapiens | place: Luxembourg | collected 2012-09-20 | reverse complement strand
GGGACAGCTGCGTGAGATTTTGCGCATGCATGTTATCCGTGGCTTGCTGCTGTATTTTCTCATTGCTTCGCCTTGGTATTACGCTATGTATACCGTGCATGGCATGGAATTTATCAATACCTTCCTGGGCTTTCACAATATAACGCGCTTTACGACGGCTGAGCATGCTAACCGCGTGACCTTCTGGTATTATTTCCCCGTAATAATCTTAGGCTTGTTCCCTTGGACCGGTATGCTGTGGCAGGCTGCGAAGGCATCCGTCAGCGAAAGCCGTATAGATGATATGCGTAAGCTGCTGTTCTTCCACGTTTGGTGGATTTTCGTGCTGCTGTTCTTTACAATCTGCAAAACGAAGCTCGTATCCTATATTCTGCCGTTGTTCCCGGCTATGGCGGTAATAATCGGCTGGAATATAGCGAGAATGCAAAGCAGACTGCGCCATAATACAACTTTTTACGGTTGGGCGGCAGGCAGCGGTATTATGTTTGTCCTGCTTGGCGTTGGCTGGATTATCGGTGCGCAGTATCTGCCGGAGGCTGACTTCAGCCTGGTGATGCTGGGCGTGCTGACACTGCTTTTGGGTGCAGCGGCAATTTTTGCTCTGCTGTATTATCGCGATATCGAACTGGCCTCCTGGCTGCATGTGATGATTGGCGCGGTGACGATGTGCGTTGCCTTCGCTTTTGTTCTGCCGGTAATTGCCGACCGCTTCAGTGTAAAAACTATGAGCAGTGTATATAAGGAGCAATGTGAGCAGCAGACGCCTGTTTATGTCGACAAGTTCCTGCGCCCCGGCTTTATGTATTATGCAGGCAAGCCAGGTATCGAAATGATTCCGCAGACAGGTGCTTTGACAGATGCTTTGCGTGACGGCAGCAAAAAATATTTGTTGGTGCGCGGTTTGGAATACCGTCGCGTGCAGAAGGCAGGTCCGTTGCCGGATAATGTGCGTACAGTAAAGGAAATCAGTGATATTTATCTGCTGGAGCAAAATTGAGTATTAATAATCAACCGTTGTGCTATTTGGCACAGCGGTTTTTTGCCCAAAGGCTCTGAGTCTGATTTTTTAGGATGTTAAAACAAGCAATTGGTTGATGCATACATAAGATTAACGCGTATAATTGAAAAATACGCTTGTAAGGATAGTTGCTTACATTTTGTGTTTTGGTATCATGTAAGCAGCTTGAATTTACAATGTGTGATAGATGAAGTAATTACATAATCATTTGTAATTTTACAAGAACGTTGCTATAATTAGAATATGATTTATAGTAAAAATACAGAATAGAGGGGTAAATATTATGGGAAATACAGCAGACTATATTGAAGTGAAATCATATGGTGATATTCTGCCAAAGAAGGGGACAAATTCCAGAACTCCCTATGAACATCAAAAGATGGCAATGGAAGCCTTGGATAAAATGAATCGGGAGGCAGCGTTTAGTACACTGGTAGTGATTCCGACAGGTGGCGGCAAAACCTATACGGCATCTATGTGGTTACTTAAAAATGCTATTGATAAGAAAAAGAAGATTTTATGGATTGCTCATCGTCAGATGCTTTTAGATCAGGCAGCAGAGTCGTTTCAGAAATTTGCTTATACAGAAGTTATTCCTCATGTGTCATCATTCTGCTTCCGGATTGTTTCCGGTGCCTCCAGTCATGACCGTACCAGTGATATTCGTCCGGATGACAATCTGTTAATTGTCAGCAAAGACAGTATCGGAAGAAATATGGACAGGCTTGAGAAGTGGATTCATGGTGAAAAAGAACTTTTTTTGATTGTAGATGAAGCGCATCACGCTACTGCAAAGACATATAGAAAAATTATTGATTATGTGAAATCCCAAGTACCCAATTTGAAGATGATTGGCTTAACGGCAACGCCATTTCGTACAGCTGAAAACGAACAAGGCTTATTAGCAAAGATTTTTACAGACGGTATTAAAAATGGACAGACAGTTCATGGAGATGTTGGTATTACCTATCAGATTGGCTTGAAGGAATTGATTAAGCGTCAAATATTATCGAAACCAATTTTTGAAAGCTATTATACAGACGAAGAATACGGCGCCTCTATGGGAGCAGATGCATGGAATAGTATCCAAAACTTTGATGCGTTACCGGATGAGATAGCTTCTCAGATGGCGGACAGTGCTGCCCGTAACCAGTTGATTGTGGAGACATATAAAAATAAGCGTCATGAGTATGGACAAACAATTTTGTTTGCAGTAAATGTAGTACATGCAATTCAGCTAACTGCTCTTTTCAGAAAGGCTGGCATAAAAGCTGATTATATTGTTTCCGCGATTCGTGACTCGATTACCGGTGTAACAATCAGTCGTGAAGATAATCAGAGAAATATCGAAGCGTATCGTAATGGTGAATTGCAGGTGCTTATCAACGTAAATATTTTGACAGAAGGAATTGATTTGCCGCAGACAAAAACAGTTTTTCTTGCAAGACCTACAGTATCTTCTATTCTGATGACTCAAATGGTAGGTCGTGCTCTGCGAGGTCCGGAAGCAGGTGGTACAGCCAGCGCATATATTGTTTCGTTTGTCGATCACTGGAATGAGCATATTGCCTGGGTAAATCCGGAAAGTATTTTTGAAGGAAATAATGATTTCCAGGATAATGATCCGGAGCGTATAAAACGAGAGTTGCGTATGATTGCGATTTCCAAGATAGAAGAATTTGCCTCTATTCTGGATGATTCTGTTGATACGTCAGCATTGGAGAAGGTGCCGTTTGAGCAAAGAATACCGGTAGGAATGTATGCGTTTACCTATCTAGAAGAAAGTGGCATGGACCATGCTTATCAGGTTATGGTTTATGACAGTACACAGACTGCCTATCAAGATTTGATGGAAGCACTTCCAGCCTTATTTGATAGCTTCGCCATTTCGGAAGAGTATCTGACCGAATCTCAGCTTGCGGAGATGGAAGCACAATGCAGAGATACTTTCTTCTGCGGCGAAATGGTTCCACCATATGAAGAAAGAGATGTGCGAAATATTCTCAAGTATTATGCACAGTATGAAACCGCTCCTCAATTTTATACGTTTGCTGATGTAGACCGCAGTAAGCTGGATGTAGGGAAAATTGCCCAATATATTTGGGACGAGGATATGGGGCAGAGAAAAAAGACAGAATATGTTGATTCTGTTTGGGATTCTAACGATGATAATATGCTCCGTCTTTTCTTTGGAAGAAAACTGTATTTTTTACGCCAGCTTGATATTGAATTGATGAAGATATCACACTCTAAAGATATTTTTGATGAAGGCAATAATGTGAAGTTTGGAACAAAAGCATTGGAAGATCTTCCGCTTAACGAGATTAGAAAGTATAACCCTGAATTAGAAAAAACTCTTCGTGAAAAGGCCTTTGAGAATGCAAAGGATGCAGATGGATTTTACTGCTGTGCAGGATGTGGTAAAAAAAATCGTTCAAAGGTATATTTCCAGGTTGACCACATTATCCCTATGAATGCCGGCGGAAAGAGTGTTGCAGAAAACTTACAGATTCTTTGCAGACAGTGCAATGGAGTAAAGGGAGACAGATAATGCGAGAATTATTTTATAACGCATTAGATGTTGCTGTAATTATCAGCGCTATGGAGTTGAATTGCAGAGATGAAAGTCACTTGATTGATTCTATTTGGGATGGGGAAAAGGTTTTTCTCTATCCGGAATATCGTCGGAATCAGAAAAAATTTATTTTGGATGTCAGGTATTGGCTTAATTACTTTTATGAAAAACCAATTCTGGACAAAGAATTTCCAGCAATACAGAAGGATACCGCAGATACAAAAAGTTCTTTTGACGAAGAAAGTTATGTGAGCGACTTTTCAAATTTGGATTTGTTTTTCAAAAATATTCGTCTACGTATTTTGTACAGTACGGAGAAGGATTATGTCCGTTTAAAGCTTCGAACGCTTTTGAAAGAATACGGTTATAAGCGACGGTCTAAATTATTATTAGAGCATATCAACAGATGTATGCTGTTTTATCATCTAGAAGCTACTCTGCGAGGTGGTGTGCCTTGCTGTATTGAAGAGGTAGGATTGGACAAGATGCTGACATTCAGAGTACTTTGAGGAAAATAGAAATAATAAAGGCTTTGGTTAAATTTTGTGTTTGCTCTATAACATAAGTTTTGGCTATTGGCGCTAGCCTCACAATTTAGTCTTACATTATAAAAATTATCTGCATTAGCTGGTATATACAAAAACTCCCCATCCGTCTTACCTTGCGGCAAGATAGATGGGGAGTTGCTTTTTCAGCTTATATAATTCTTTTAGTCCTGACCGGGAACCTTCAGCACAGCGCCTGTAGCAGCGGAGGTAACCAAAGCAGCATAGCGTGCCAGGTAACCGCTCTTAACCTTCGGCGGCGGGCAAACCCAGTTCTTACGACGTTCAGCCAGCTCTTCGTCGCTCAGCTTAACGTTCAGGGTACGGTTCGGAATATCAATTTCAATAATATCGCCGTTTTCAATCAATGCGATATTACCGCCCTCGCGTGCTTCCGGAGAAATGTGACCGATGCAGGCACCGCGGGTAGCGCCGCTGAAACGGCCGTCGGTAAGCAGAGCAACGTCTTTGTCGTGGCCCATGCCTGCCAGTACGGAGGTCGGGTTCAGCATCTCGCGCATACCGGGGCCGCCCTTCGGGCCTTCGTAGCGGATAACGACAACGTCACCGGAAACAACCTTTTGTGCGCAAATTGCAGCAATAGCTTCATCCTCGGAATTATAAACCTTAGCCGGACCGCTGAAGACCTTCATGGAAGGATCAACTGCACTTTCCTTGACAACGCTACATTCGGGAGCAATGTTGCCCTTCAGAACAGCGATACCGCCGGTTTTGTTGTACGGATTTTCTACGCTGTGAATAACCTCAGGACGCAGGATTTCCGCATTTTTAATAATCTGGCCGACAGTTTTGCCGCTGACGGTCTGGCAGGATTTTTTAATCAGCTTCAGACGGTCAAGCTCGTGCATTACAGCAGGAATGCCGCCGGCTTCGTTCAAATCAACGATGTGGTGGCTGCCGCCCGGGCTCATCTTAGTGAGGTACGGAGTTTTCTTGGAGATTTTATCGAACAGCTCCAGCGGCAGGTCTATGCCTGCTTCGTGAGCGATAGCCGGCAGATGCAGCGCGGTGTTGGAGCTGCCGCCGATGGCCATGTCAACAGTAATAGCGTTTTTGAAAGCGTTGAGCGTCATAATGTCGCGAGGCAGAACGTTTTCCTCCAGCAGACGCATAACAGCCATGCCTGCGTGCTTAGCCAAAGCAATACGCTTGCCGTTGTAAGCAGCGGGGATAGTGCCGTTGCCGGGCAGGCCCATGCCAAGAACCTCAGTCAGGCAGTTCATGGTATTTGCAGTGAACAGACCGGAGCAGCTGCCGCAGCCGGGGCAAGCACAATGCTCGATTTCTCTGAGCTCTGCTTTATCAATCTGACCGGACTCAAAACGGCCGGCAGCTTCAAATACAGTAGATACGCTGATATCTTTGCCATGGTAACGACCGGGCAGCATCGGACCGCCGCTGACAACAACGGTCGGGATGTTCAGACGGGCTGCTGCCATCAGCATACCAGGAACGATTTTATCACAGTTCGGAATCAGGATTAAGCCGTCAAATGCATGGCCGTTGGCAACAGCTTCAATGCTGTCCGCAACCAGCTCGCGGCTTGCCAGCGGGTATTTCATGCCGTCATGGCCCATGGCGATGCCATCGCAGATGCCGATAGCCGGGAACTCAATCGGAGTACCGCCAGCTTCCAGCACGCCGTATTTGGCTGCCTTAGCGATGGTATCCAGATGCATATGCCCCGGAATGATTTCGTTAGCGGCACAGCAGATGCCGATTAACGGTTTCTTTAATTCTTCTTCAGTATAACCCATTGCATAGAACAGAGAGCGATGGGCTGCGCGGGTTGAACCTTTTTTTACTTGTGTACTGCGCATGTTTCTTTGACCTCTTTCCCTTAAGTAAATAGTACTACCGTAAGGGCTGCTGATAAAGCACCATATACATCAAGTCGCCTCGACCTTAATGCTTTTTATTGCAGCCAATACGGTTTAAAATAAAAAACAACAGTCCCGAAGTCTTTCGGGATACTCATAAAATTTTACAATTTTTATAGCCTGATGTCAAATTTTATGGACAAAAAACTACAATTAAGTGTAAGCTTGCACCTTAAAACTGCATCTTAGTTACATTCTTTACAAACTTGGTAAAGTTTAAAAATAATTCACGATTACTGCGTGGAGAATAGTATATAATAGGCGTGTAAAATTGTTGCGAGGTGATTATCATGAAAACTAAATTAACTGAGCTCTTAGGTATAAAATATCCTGTTATCCAGGGTGGTATGGCGTGGACGAGTGACGCTGTGCTGGCTGCTGCTGTTTCCAACGCCGGCAGCGGCGGCCGTACTGTGGAATGGACACGTGACGAGGTGCGCAAGGCAAAATCTCTGACCGACAAGCCCTTCGGCGTTAACGTTATGCTGATGGCTCCTAACATTGCGGAAATCATTGCTATGCTGTGCGAGGAAAAGGTAGCCTTTGTTACCTTGGGTGCAGGCAACCCGGTACCGCATATTCCTGCTTTTCATGCTGCAGGCATCAAGGTTATTCCTGTAGTGCCTAACGTTAAGCTGGCTAAGCGCATTGAAGCTGCAGGCGCTGACGCTATGGTTATTGAAGGTATGGAGGCCGGTGGTCACATCGGCAAGCAGACTACTATGGCGCTGATGGAAAACGTACTGCCGCAGATTAAATCTGTTCCGGTGCTTGTTGCAGGCGGTATCAGCGACGGCCGTGCGCTGGCTGCAGCTTTGCTGATGGGCGCTGCAGGTGTGCAGATGGGCAGCCGTTTCCTGCTGACTGAGGAATGCCCGGCAAATCCTGTTGCCAAGGAAGCCATTGTCAAGGCAACCGATACTGACAGCGTAGCAACCGGCTATAGCCGTAATCTTGGTGTACGCTGCCTTTCCAACGCCTTTACCGATGCTTATACCGCGCGTGAAATTGCCGGTGCTCCCAAAGAAGAGCTGATGGCTATGGGTACAGGCACCAACCGTAGAGGTCTGGTAGAAGGCGACGTTACCAACGGCACTGTTATGTGCGGTCAGAGCCTGAACGTGCTGAATGATATTCTGCCCTGCAAGGATGTTATGGAGCGTATTATTGCCGAAGCCAAAGAGGCTATTGCCAACGTACAGAAAATCGAGCTGTAAAAATTAAAGCCAAAAGCATGCATTGCTGTAAGAAGCGGTGCATGCTTTTTTACTATATTTCATCTGGTCTGTATTTATTCAGCTTATCTGGTTGCATTCTGGGAACAGGCTGCTTAATCTTTCTATTACCGCGGCAATTTTATCTGCCTCGATGGCAGCGTAATTGATAACGAGCGTGCAGCCGTTATTTTCTTCGGTATTATGACTGTAATCGGAATAGAAGGAAAGGCACATATCTGCTGCCAGTGCTGCCTTGCGCACTTCTGCTTCCGTCAGTTTGGTGTTGATATGCAGGACAAAATGCGTGCCGGCGTTGCGTTCGGTTATCTGCGAAACAGCGGCCAGCGGCGAGGCGTGGATGGCAGCCAGAATTTTGTGACGCTGCTCGCGGTAGTAGTTTTTCATTTTGTTGATATGACGTTCAAAATAGCCTTCAGAAATAAAGCGTGCCAACGTATACTGCTCAAAGCTAGATACGGTGCAGCTGTAAAAGCTCATGGTCTGCTCATAGCGCTCCAAAAGACGCGGCGGCAGCACCATGTAGCTGATGCGCAGCGATGGCACCAGGCTTTTGGAGAAGGTGTTCATGTAGATGACACGGCTTTGCGTATCCTGCGCGTACAGCGGCAGGATGAAGCGACCGGTGTAACGGAATTCGCTGTCGTAATCATCTTCAATGATATAGCGCTTGCGGATGCGGTTAACCCATTCAAACAGCTCCAGTCTGCGCGTTACGGGCATGACAATGCCGGTGGGGAAGTGGTTGGCGGGGGAAAGGTGCACTACGTCGGCACCGCTTTCCTCCAGCTTGTCAATCATCAGACCGTTGTCATCAATAGGAATATATTTCCAAGGGTTGCCGAAGCTGGCGGAGATGGAGGCGAATTTTTTATAACCCGGTTCTTCTATGGCGAAGGTGCAGGCGTGGCCGAACATTTGCAGCAGGCGGCCGTAAAGGTATTCCGTACCGGCGCCGATGATAATCTGCGAAGGATCAACCTGCATAGCACGGTTGTGTGCCAAATAGTCGGCAATAGCCTTGCGCAGCTCGTAGACGCCTTTGTAGGGAACGGTTTTGAGCAGCTCTTCGTTGTGTACGGACAGCGTTTCGCGCATCAATCGGGTCCAGGTCGCCAGCGGAAAGTTTTGCAGGCTGATGCGGTTGGCCTTGAAGTCGGCAAAGTATTCACGCTCCGCTGCCTCCGGTAGCATCGCTGCTGCAGCCTTGCGGCGCACGCGGTAGCTGCTGACATCCTCTACGAAGTAGCCCTTTTTTTCGCGCGAGGTGATGTAGCCTTCTACCGCCAGTTGGGCGTAGGCGTTGGCAACGGTGATGATGCCTACGCTCAGATGCTGTGCTAACGTGCGCTTGGAGGGCAAGCGTTCGCCTGCCTGCAGCCTGCCACTGATGATATCCTGACGGATGCATTGGTACAAGTAATCATAGAGCGGTGTGCTGCCGCGTTTATCTAAGTCATATGTTAACATGAGTGCTGATTCTCCTTGGTTCTAAAATATTTTTACTTTTTGATTCTTTTAATAGAACCATTTTGATTATACAATAGTGACATCACAAAAACAAGTCCCGTCACAACGGCGTGAAGGGCAAGAGCCAAATGAGGAGGTTTATCATTATTATGGAAAAAGTAAAATTACAAGCACAATATGGTTTATACATTAATGGAGAGTGGCGCAACGCATCCGACGGCGCAACCTATAATGCAGAAAGTCCGGCAGACGGCAGCCATCTGGCAGTTTGCGCCCAAGGCAGCCGTGAGGATGTAGAGGCAGCCTCCGCAGCAGCTTGGGAAGCCTTCAAAACCTGGAAAAAGACCACTCCGGCACAGCGTGCCGCTCTGTTGAATAAAATCGCTGATATTATTGATGCTAACAAAGAGCATCTGGCAATGGTAGAAAGCATGGATAACGGCAAGCCGATTCGCGAAACCATGAACGTGGATATTCCGATGGCAGCAGAGCATTTCCGTTATTTTGCCGGCTGCATCTTAGCGGAGGAAGGTCAGGCTTCCGTACTTAACGAACAGTTCCTGTCCATCATCCTGCGTGAGCCTATCGGCGTAGTCGGTCAGATTATTCCGTGGAACTTCCCGTTCCTGATGGCAGCGTGGAAGCTGGCACCGGTGCTGGCAGCAGGCGACTGCACTGTGCTGAAGCCTTCTAAGGAAGCAAGCCTTTCCATTCTGGAATTTGCCCGTCTGATTGACGGCGTACTGCCTGCAGGCGTTTTCAATGTTATTACAGGCGCGGGCAGCAAAACCGGTCAATATATGCTGGAGCACAAGAACTTTGCCAAGCTGGCCTTCACCGGCAGCACCGAGGTTGGCCGCAATGTAGGCCTGGCTGCAGCAGAACGCATTATCCCGGCAACATTGGAGCTGGGCGGCAAGAGTGCCAACATTTATTTCGATGACTGCGATTTTGAGCAGGCTATCGACGGCGCTCAGTTAGGTATTCTCTTTAACCAAGGTCAGGTTTGCTGCGCAGGCAGCCGTATCTTCGTACAGGATACCATTTATGATAAATTTGTACCGGCCTTAGTCAAAGCCTTCAACAAGGTTAAGGTGGGCCTGCCGTGGCATGATGATACTCAGATGGGTTCTCAGATTAACGAAACCCAGATCAAGAAAATCCTGAGCTATGTGGAAATTGCTAAGCAGGAGGGCGCTACTATTGCCTGCGGCGGTGAGCGCTTTACCGAGGGCGAGCTGGCCAAGGGTGCTTTTATGAAACCGACTCTGATTACCAATGTAACCAATGATATGCGTGTAGCACAGGAGGAAATCTTCGGACCTGTTGCCGTAGTTATCAAATTCCACGATGAGGACGAGGTTGTGGCTATGGCTAATGACAGCGAATACGGCCTTGGTGGCGCTGTTTGGACTAAGGATATCAACAAGGCTATCCGTGTGGCCCGCAACGTGGAAACCGGTCGTATGTGGGTGAACACCTATAATCAGATTCCGGAGCATTCTCCCTTTGGCGGCTACAAAACCTCCGGCATTGGCCGTGAAACTCACAAGATGATTTTGAACCACTATACACAAGTGAAAAATATTATGATTAATCTCAGTTATGCTCCTTCTGGGTTTTATCCTCAGGACTGACGATTAATAAACAGAATTATTCCTGATCAGTTGCGCAAAAAAAGCTCCGGCGGTTGCCGGAGCTTTTTTGCTTTCCATTTTACACGATAGCCGACAGAAATGATCACATCAAGATTATAGTAATCCACCTGATATATTTTTCCGTCAGCGGCAGTGTAGGCAAATTTTGCCCACACTGATTCTTTCTGCAATTCGCCTTCTTTGAAAATATTTCTTATATGCTTACCGATAACACTTCTGTCTCGCTGAAACAATTCAGCCATTTGGTCAATGGATAGCCATACTGTATCACCGTCAAAGGTTGTCTCAATCTTCGCTAATCCATCTTCTGTTGTATAAATGATAATATTGGATTCCTGATTCATTTCATCTTTCTTTTTCACATTTACACTCCATTTCTAGCTGTATCGCAGTACATGCTGCAAACTCTGTGTTAAAAAGCACTTTCAACATAGAGTTTGTACACTATTTACATGATTATTATATCATTCATTTTCTGGCTTTCCAATAGTGTCAATTATATCTTTAGAATTGAATTTTCCTTCTAAATAATCAGGTGAATATGGGATTAAAGCCGGTAATAAGTCAAAAGATTCCCGTGGTATTTCGCTGAATTTATTGACACAATAAGAAACGGCGTGACCAAAGTCACGCCGCGCTTTTCCTGAAAATCGGGATTACTAAATTTTTACTGTTTTATGGGTATCTCCGGCGGTTGCCGGAGCTTTTTTGCTGAGTGGGTTATATTTATTTATCCAATTTTGCATTATCCAAAAATGCTGTGCCGAATTGCGTATAGTTCATGTCCGCACCGCGCAGGTCAGCGTATTCCAAAACTGCCTTATCCAGCAGCGCCTTGTTCAGCTTGCTGTTGTTCAGGCTGCTGTGGCCCAGCTTGCTGCTGCGCAGGTCTGCTTCCGTCAGGTCGCTGCGCTCCAGATGGGCACTGTACAGGTTAGTGCCATGAAAAACAGCGTTTTTCAGGCTGGCACGGCGCAGCCAGCTGTAGGGCAGGTTGGCGAAGCTGAAGTCGGCATAGTCGGCCTGTACGCCGTCCATAGAAGCCTCCTGCGCTTTGATCTGCTGCAGATTAGCGTTCAGCAGATGTGCGCCACGCAGCTGGCAGCGGTTGAGATATGCTCCCTGCAGGCTGGCGTTGGTAAAATCGCTGCCGGAGGCATTGGCATAGCGCAGGTTAGCATATGCCAGATTGGCACCGCGCAGACTGGCGTTGGGCAGCAGTGCGCTTTGGAAGCAGGCATCCTGCAGCTTGGCTTTGTCCAGCTTGGTAGAGTCAAGGCGTGCTTCCGTAAAATCGGTGTTGGTAAAATCACGGCCGGATAAATCCATACCGGATAAATCAGCACCGGAAAGGTCGCCGCCGGGGCAGCTTGCTCCGTTCAGTACCGCGTTTAAATCACTGTTGCTGTAGGCAAAAGCTGTGCTGCTGATGCCGATAGCCAGAAGCGTAAGCAAAGTCTTGAAAATATTATTACGCATTTTGGCCTCCTGTATAGCTTGCTGCTTCATCAAACAAAAGCTTCAGCTGCTTGGGATCATCCGGCAGACAGTCAATAATCTTCCAAGGCTTAACCTCGGCAAAATCCTCAGGCTTATAGCCAGAGCCTTCCAAAATAATCAGGCAGGGAGCGCCGATGGCATTGGCACAGCGCACGTCGTTAGGTGTATCGCCGATAAAAATAAGCTCGTTGGGCTTGGCCTGCTCGTTTTGCATATACAGGCGGTGGAAGGCAACCTTGGCCAGCATTTCGCGGTTTTCGCTGATTTCGCCGAAGACGCTGTGCTCGTGGTTAAAATATTGGTCCAGACCGAAATGCTGCAGCTTGAGATGGGCGCCGGTGCTGGTGTTGCCGGTGAGCAGGCAGTTGCAGTAACGGCTATCAGGCCGGCAAAAATATTCCAGCGTTTTTTTGACATTCTTCAAAACACGTCCCTTGTGCAGTGGCAACTGCTTGGGCAGCTCCATATGGTAGCGGATAAGCAGGCCTGCTGCTTCGGCACTGTTGCAGCGTCCGCGCAGACGGGTAACAACGCTTTTGATAATATCCGAGTCAGTGCGTCCTGCCAGGGATTTGTTGAAATCGAAGGCATCGAGAAAATAGTAGTCCTTGATGACCTTAATCATGGCATCCTTGCCGGCGCCGCCGGACAGAATGAGGGTGCCGTCTACATCCCACATTAAATATTTCATGTGTAAAATCTCCTTTGGTTTAAGAAAAAACAGGGGCTGTTCATACAACCCCTGGAAAAGTTTATCTTATAGTCCCGTTTAGATGCCACGGGGCTTGAGCATCATTTTTTTCAGTTGAGCGCCGACGTTTTTGGTAACGTTCTGAGTACGGCGGATGAACTTGATGTTGGAGCGGTGGTTAGGCTTCATATCGTATTTGCTGCCGAAATCGCCGCGGTCCAGCAGGGTTATTTTAGCCTTGTCACAGTCAAAGGCGTTGCGCAGATAACGTGCCATTCCCGCAGGGTCGGCATCGTCATAGCAGCTGAAAATATCCGCTGCAATAAAACCGAGCTTAGGATATACATGCAGAGTTACATGGCCTTGCTTGCAAAGTGCGGAGATAGAATATTCACTCTGGCCTTCCTCCTGACAAACAAGCAGCTTGCGGCTGTTCATACGGTATTCATCGCAGCCTTCCTGCAGCAGAGTCTTTGCCTTTTCGGTATCATTGACTTCGTTTACGCCGCAGTTATACATATCTATGGCTATTAATTTTCCTGTAAATTTTTTGGGTTGCATGTGTAAAACTCCTCATGTTTATAATTACAATAATACAATGCCGGCTCAGGCACAGGACGCTGATTTGCCGGAAACAATATATAGTGCATATCTCATTCAATTATAGCGAAAATTATAATACTTGTAAAGTCAAATTGCTATCCTAATTGAGAAAACTATGTTATAATAATAGCTATAGTTAAAAACATTTGTTTTGTGTGGCGGTGAGAAAATGGAAAAGCTGGAAGCGATAGTTGATGATATAGTGTTTCAAAGCGATGACGGCATGTTCAGCGTGCTGCGTATGGAAAGCAAGGCGCAGGGACGCTTTACTGCTGTTTATCATGGCAATGCGCCGTATATGGGCGAAAATGTGGCTATGGAGGGCAACTGGATTGAGCATGCCAGATTCGGCAGACAATTTGATATACAGTCACTGCAGGTTTTACAGCCGACTTCGGTAGCAGGCATTGAACGCTTTCTGGCTTCCGGCGCGGTGAAGGGCGTCGGTCCGGTGACGGCGGCAAGAATTGTCGAAGCCTTCGGAACGGATACGCTGGAAATTTTAGGTAGCTATCCCGAGCGCCTGGCACAGGTACGCGGCATCAGCGCTAAAAAGGCTGCCGCTATCGGTGAATCCTACAGCCAGCTTTCCGGTCTGCGTGAGCTGATGGTGTTTTTGGAAGCGCACGGCGTGAGCAGCGGTTATGCAGCACGCCTGCAGGCAACATACGGCGCTACGGCGATTACCCGCATTAAGGAAAATCCCTACAGCCTGGCGGAGGATATTACCGGCATCGGCTTTAAAACTGCGGACAGAATTGCTATGGCTATGGGCATGGAGCATGACTGCGAGGCACGCTTGCGCGCAGGCATTGCTTATGCGCTGACGCAGGCCGCAGGCGTGGGACACACCTGCGTGCCGGAGGAGCTGCTGGTGCGTGAAACGGCGAGAGCATTGGCGGTAGACACTTCCATGGTGCAGGATACTTTCAGCAGCCTGCTGGAGCAGGATTTACTGCGCACGGAGGAAATGGGCGGTATTCGCCTGATATATCCTGAATATCTTTATACGGCGGAGGTGCAGACCGCACGCCGTCTGCTGAAGCTGCGCGACCAGGCGAAGCCGGTGACGCGCGTGAATGCGGATGAGGTTATTGCCAAATGGGAGCGTGATGCCGGGATTACGCTGGCTGAGGCGCAGCGTCAGGCAATTTATGCTTCGCTGGAGCATGGTGTCTTTGTGCTCACCGGCGGTCCCGGTACAGGTAAAACAACTGTTGTCAAAGGCATTCTGAACGTTCTGGAGCAGGCGGGCTGCCGCATTCTGCTGGCCGCGCCTACCGGACGCGCCGCACGCAGACTGGCGGATTCTGCCGGTCATCCTGCAGCAACGGTACACCGTCTGCTGGAATACCAGCCTACGGGTGACGGCCTGTGCTTCGGCAAGGATGACAGCAATCCGCTGGATGCGGAAGCGATTATTATCGATGAGGCTTCGATGCTAGATATTACTCTGACCTATCATCTGCTTAAGGCAATTCCCGGCGGCTGCCGTCTGATTTTCGTCGGTGACGTGGACCAGCTGCCGTCCGTGGGTGCAGGCTCGGTGCTTAAGGATATGATCCGTTCGGGCAGAATGCCTGTTGTACGTCTGGAAAATGTTTTCCGTCAGGCAGAGGTCAGCCCGATTGTCCGTAATGCCCATAAGATTAACCGCGGGCAAATGCCGGAATTTCTTGCCGGTGCCGACAGCGAGTTTGCGCTGGAGGAATTTGCCAACGAGCAGGATGCTGCTGAATTCGTTGCGCGTACCTATGCCCAGCTTACGTCCGGCGGTGACTGGCGCAGGGTGCAGGTGCTGACGCCTATGCATAAGAATCCCTGCGGCGTGCAGAATCTGAATAAGCTGCTGCAAAAATATCTTAATCCGCCGTCGGCGGCTAAGCCTGAGGTTACGATACCGGGTAATGTGTTGCGCGTGGGTGATAAGGTGATGCAGATTCGCAATAATTACGAAAAAGATGTTTTCAACGGCGATATCGGCCGTGTAATTAAAATAGACGGAAAAAATGTTACGGTAGCCTTTCCGGAGCGTCCTGAGGGCGATTATGTTACCTACGCTCAGGGTGAGGTGGAGGAGCTGCAGCTAGCCTACGCTATGAGTGTGCATAAGTCGCAGGGCAGCGAATATCCCTATGTTATTTTGCTCATGGTGCAGAGCCATTACATAATGCTGCAGCGCAATCTGCTGTATACGGCTGTGACCAGAGCTAAGGAAAAGGTGCTGATTGTCGGCAGCAAAAACGCGGTGCGTACCGCTGTGGAAAACGACAAGACGAAAAGGCGTTACAGCCTGCTGGCTGAGCGTCTGCAGGAAAGCAGCGAGGTGTTCTGATGCAGCGTTGGTTAAGAGATTTTGCTTATTACGGGCGTGTGGCGAAGGAGCTTATCTTTCCCAAACGCTGCGCTGTGTGCGCGACTAATATTGACAACGGCTATGTCTGCGAGCAGTGCCGCAGGGAATATCTGCTGCAGCGTCAGCTGCCCTGCTGTCCGCGTGAGGAATATCTGGCGGGACAGGCAGCACCGTTGCCGACGGATGTTCTGTACAGTGCGTTGCTGCTTTATAAATATGAGGGCGTGTTTAAGGATGCGTTGCACAAAATTAAATTTGACGGTGAGGCAGGCTGGCTGCCGCTATTGCGTGAGGAAGCGGAGCTTGCGTTGCCCGCGGCCAAAATGCGCTGGCTGCAGCAGTTTGACCTTATTACCTGCGTACCGACTGCGCCTGAGCGACGCAGGCAGCGTGGCTTTGATGTGCCTCAGGAGCTGTTTGCGGGCCTCTTGGAGGGACGCAGCGTGGGCATGGAGGTTTTGCTGGAGCGGGTGCGCCATACTCAGCCCTTGTACGAGCTGAAGCCGGAAGAAAGAAAGCAGGAGCTGGCAGGCTGCTTTGCCCTGCTGCCGCATGCCAAGGTGCGCGGCAAGCATGTACTGCTTTGCGACGATATTTATACTACGGGCAGCACCTTTGCGGAAGCGGCACAGGTGCTGCTGGACGCAGGGGCGGCACGCGTATCGGCGTTGGCGCTGTGCGCGGCGCAGGCTAACTGGGAGTGACTTTTTCTTGATGCAAAAAATAAAGAATTATTGGCGGCGTGAGCCTGTTTTGTGCATAGCGGTTATTTTGGCTGCTGTCAGCAGCCTTTACAGCAGGCCGCAGCTTGCCTATATAGATTTTGACGTGCTGGCGATACTGCTTTCACTGATGCTGGTGGTAGCGGAGCTGAAGGAGATACGCTTTCTGGACTGGCTGGCGGTGGAGCTGCTGAACAAATGCCGCAGCAAGCGTCAGCTGGAGCTGGTGCTGTTGGCAGTTACCTATATCAGCTCGATGTTTGTGACGAATGACGTGGCTTTGCTGACCTTTGTGCCGTTGGCGCTGGTTATCGGCAAAACCTTAAAAATGGATATGGAGCGGATTATTATCCTGCAGACGCTGGCTGCTAACCTTGGCAGTATGCTGACGCCGCCCGGTAATCCGCAGAATTTGTTTTTATACGCGCATTATGCTTATACCGCCGGCAGCTTTTTCGCCGTAATGGCTGTGCCGGGAATAATTTCGTTGGCGTATCTGCTGCTGCTCTTATTCCATGGCAAGGACAGCGTGCTGAAGCTGGAGCTGCCTAAGCTGCAGCAGCCTCCCAAGGGAATATTGCTGCTCTTTTTGGGACTGCTGCTGTTGAACATTGGTGCTGTGCTGCATTGGTTCGACAAGCTGTGGACCCTGCTGCTGACAGCAGGCGTAGTTGCCCTGTGCGACTGGCGTCGCCTGCGTGAGGTGGATTACAGTCTGCTCGTGACCTTTGCCGGCTTTTTTGTGTTTATCGGTAACATTAGCCACAGTCCTGCGGTAAGCTATTTGCAGCAGTCGCTGATGGGCAGTGCGGCAGGAACATATTTAACCGGACTGCTGGCCAGCCAGTTCCTCAGCAATGTGCCGGCGGCTATGCTGTTGGCAGGCTTGACTAAGGAAGCAGACGCGCTGCTTTTAGGCGTTAACATCGGTGGCTTGGGGACGATGATTGCTTCGATGGCGAGCGTGATTTCCTACAAATTATATGCTGCAGAGCATCCGTCGCAGGCAGGAAAATATGTAAGAACTTTTTTGTACTACAATTTTCTGGGCCTGCTGCTGATAGGAGGAGCGGTTTACTTCCTTCTGTGAGCAGGGAAATGCTTTGCGGCATTTCTTTTAGCGTAATGGTAAACCAATAGTATGTAATAAGTTGACTATTTACATCACTTGCATTATAATAAAGCACGTGAAGCAGATAACGATAAGCTGCTTAGATGAAAGGAAAATGCAAAAATGTTAGAGCTTGCACATAAGCTGGCGGACAGCGATGCCAAATTCTTCGGCGGCTGGGTGCTGGCGGGAGCAGAGGCACATATTCATCAGCCGACAGAGGCTATGGCGAATCAGGTGCTGCTGGCGAAGGAACGCAAATCAATCATCCGCGTAGCGGGAACTGCAACAGACGGCAGTCTGGCTAAGGAGCTGCGGGTATTTTTGGTACTGCCTAAGCATAAATTAGGCACGAAGCCGCTGGAGCCGGAGGCAATTAAAGGCGATTTGCTGACAGAGCACACCTTTACAACACAGGAAATAGCAGACTATGTTGCCTATACCGGTGACGAAAACGTCATCCATAAGGGCGAGCATCCCATCGTTCCGGGGCTGTGCATGGCTGCCTGGCTGCAGCGTGAGCTGGCGCTGACGGAGCTGGACTGGCGCATTACCTTTGTCGCTCCTGTTTACGCAGGCGACGAGCTGTGCATCTACAGGACAGAAGGACAGCTTGCTGCTTATGTGGGCACAATAAATGTTTTTGTGATTAAAGAATTATAGTAAGGCTGGTGTATGAAAATGACAACTTCTGGTACAGAAATCAATAAGAATCATAGAGGAGCAAGTGTCAACAAGACTGCAGAAATGACGAGAATGGCGCTGATGGTAGCAATGAACTGTGTATCCGCTTATATCATTATTCCGTTGCCTTTTTCGCTTTCTCCGATTGCATTGCAGACTTTGATTGTAAATCTTACAGGCTATGTGCTGAACGCTAAGCAGGCCTTTATGACCATGCTGGTTTATCTTTTGGTAGGTTTGGCAGGCGTACCGGTATTTACTGGTGGCAGTGCGGGACCGGGCAAGCTGTTTGGTCCTACCGGCGGTTACATCATCGGCTTTTTGTTTACCGCTGTGTTCCTGGCATATTTCAGAGGCGAAAAATACAGCTTCAAGCGTTACGCTTTGCTTGGCTGCGTTATCGGTATTCCGCTGATTTATGTGTTTGGCGTTGTGCAGCTGAAGCTGATTACAGGTATGGGCTGGGATAAGGCAATTATGACCGGCGCTCTGCCTTTCATTCCGCTGGATATTGTTAAATGCTTGGCTGCTGCCGTAATTGCCTATCCAATTAACCGTATTTTTGCCAACAACAGATAAATAAGGTATAATTTTAGAGCTGTCAGCTATTTGCCGCAAGGCAGGTGGCAGGCAGCTTTTTTCGGATATAGAGGTGTTAAGATGGAAAATGCATATATTTTAGGTGGCCTGCGCAGCTACGTAGGCGTAGTCAACGGTATGTATCGTCATATCCCGGCGGAGGTGCTGGGTGCGGAGGTGCTTAAGCAGGTGTTGGAAAAATATCAGCTGCGCGAGCCCGATTATATTATTGCCGGCAACGGTGTGGGTGCCGGCGGCAACATTGCGCGCCTGATGGCTTTGACGGCAGGCGTAGATATTTCGGTGCCGGCCTTTACTGTAGATGTGCAATGCGGCAGCGGTTTGGAAAGCATTGCTATTGCTGCGGCCAAGATTAACAGCGGCGAGGCAGATGTAATTATTGCCGGCGGCTTTGAAAGCAGCTCTACGCAGCCAAGACGCGGCTATAATCCCAATCACCCGGATTATGCAGGCGACGACTGGTATAGCGTAGCCAAGTTTATGCCGGGAATTCACCGCGAAACGGTAATGCTGGAGGGTGCGGAGCTTGCTGCCAAGCGCGAAGGCATTACTAAAGAAGAAATGGACAGTTGGGTATTGCGCAGCCATGCGCTTGCAACGCAGGCGCGCGAGCAGGGACTGCTGCAGAATATTATCGCTCCGGTCTGCGGTGCTGTGAAGGATGAAGGCATCAGACCGCGCATGAGCCAGCGTCTGCTCGACAGAATGCCCAAGGTGCTGGAGAGCGGCGAATTTATTACTGCGGCCAATTCCTGCCTCATTAACGATGGTGCGGCCTTTGTTGTGCTGTGCTCGCAAAAATATCTGCAGGAGCACGGCTTAAAGGCGCAGGCCAGGGTGCTGGGCAGCGCAGCTTGCGGCGGCGATCCCTTGGTAAGTCCGCGTACTGCAGTTACCGCACTGCAAAAGCTGTTGGACAAGCATGGCCTGCAGGAGCATGATATAGCAGACTTTGAGCTGAATGAAGCCTTCGCTGTAATTGATGTGCTGTTTGCCCGCAGCTTTCCGCACAGCGTTGACAAATATAATGTGTTCGGCGGGGCGCTGGCCTACGGTCATCCCTATGGTGCCAGCGGCGGCATAATTACGCTGCATCTGTTGGAGGCACTGAAGCAGAAGGGCGGTCGCTACGGCGCCGCCAGCGTAGCAGCAGCAGGCGGCGTAGGTACGGCGCTGCTGCTGGAAAGAGTGGAGTGAAGCAAATGGATTACTTGACCTTAATAGCACAGCAAAAGCAGGATAAGCTCGCTCTTATAGAGGACGAAGAGGAGTATACATATGCCAGACTGGCGCAGGAGGCGCGCAGGCTGCGCAATCAGGCGGATTTTAGTGCTCCGGCGGTTTTTATCCATGAAAGCAGCATCGCCCGTCAGTTAATCAGCTTTCTGGCATATAGCGGTACCAAAACTGTGCCGGTTATCGCTACCGAGGTTAGCAAAAATCAGCAGTTCAGCTGCGAGGCTATTCCGCAGGCAGCCTGCATGGGCGTTATGACTAGCGGCAGCACCGGCAAAAGCAAGCTGTTGTGGCGCAGCTATCATAGCTGGGCGGACTTTTTCCCGGAGCAGAACCGTGTCTTCGGCGTTGATGAGCAGACAGTGATTTTTTGTCAGGGAAGCCTGGCCTTTACCGGCAATCTCAATATTTATATGGGTGTGCTGGCGGCAGGCGGTACGCTGGTAGTGACGGAGCGCTTCCGTCCGCGCCATTGGCTGCAGCTGATGCAGCGCTATGCGGTGAACGCAATTTACCTGATTCCGTCCAAGCTGCTGCTGCTGCCAAAATTTTTGCGTGAGCCTGATGTGCGTGTGCGCAGTATCATCAGCGGCTCGCAGAGCATGGGCAGGCAGGAGGCGGACAAGCTGCTGCAGGTATTCCCCAATGCGGATATCACGCTGTACTACGGTGCCAGCGAGCTGAATTACATTACCTACATCAAGGCCGCGGAAATGACGGATGACCGCACACTTATCGGCCGTCCGTTCAATGGCGTGCAGGTGAGCGTTTGTAATGAAGAAATTTTCATTGATACGCCTTATCATGTAGAGGAAATTTCGTTGCCGTTTTCCCTGAAGGACAGGGGACATCTGGATGCGGAAGGACGCTTGCACTTTTTGGGGCGCACGGATGATATTGTGAGCGTCAACGGACGCAAGGTTTCTGCCGTTAAGGTGTGCACTGCGCTGACCGAGCTGGAGGGCGTTGAGGAGGCTGCAGTAATCTGCCGTCATGTGGACGATGCCGATGTGCTTATTGCTTTTGTGGGGGCGGCGCGTGAATACGGCAAGCAGGAGCTGGTTAAGCTGCTGCGGCAAACCTTAGAGGATTACGAGCTGCCCAAGCAGTTTGTTTTTATGGAGCAGCTGCCGCATAACGAAAGCGGTAAGGTGGATAAATTGGCGCTGAAAAAATTGTACTTAGAATGATTTTCAAGATATAAAATAAACCGTCGTCAGAAGGTGTTGGATTGCAGGTTCTGACGGCGGTTTTGTGTTTAAGTTTAATAAAATGCTTCGCTTACTCGTTTTAGGGTAGTCGGAGCTTTTTTGCTTCTCAATGAAGAGAGGCTGCCGCACTTTTGTACGACAGCCCCTGTGCCATATGATTAGTTATTTAGTATATTGCTTGTACATACTATTGCTGCTGTACATACGGAAATTGCATGACGAGTCTTTCCTGCAGAACGCGTGTTAAGGTATCAATATTAGCACTCAGCTTTTCTATTCTGCCTTCCATACGGACCAGAAGATACGAGCTGACGAGCATGGGAAAGCCATAATCCGCTGCTGCGGAGAGCAGTCTTTCAAATTCCATGAGAATCACTCCTTAGTCGCTGTAGATTGCTCCCTTCCGCTATGTGCCCCCTTTAGTAGCTGATGCTGCCCCCTTCCG